>Ga0315288_10001063_pt1 | contig 35020 bp, 36 predicted proteins | sample YL17G11_20_MG_FD_203454 | JGI IMG/M metagenome (GOLD analysis project Ga0315288, IMG submission 203454) | Sediment microbial communities from Yellowstone Lake, YNP, Wyoming, USA - YL17G11_20 | ecosystem: Environmental > Aquatic > Freshwater > Lake > Sediment | place: USA: Wyoming | collected...
TATTTGCAGCAGAAGACCGCGCCAACCGTGGTTCTTTCTTGCTTATCCTATATGCGAACTTCAGTTCGATAACCTGCATCAAACATTTTTATCTTCTGCCGATCACCCACGGCATACCGGAACAGGGCAATCGCATCTTATACACTGTCATGTTGAACGGAGTGAAGTTCACCCGCCTCCGGCAGGCAAGTCCCGAAGAGATTCTTCGTGAAGCTCAGAATGACCGTTGTTTACAGATTCAATATTCCAGAGCCTCTTTTTCCTTTACTGCTTAAATGCGATTGTTCTGATACCGGAAAATTTTTCGCGCTGGATTAAATTTCATGATATAATGGATAAAGTATAAAGGACGGCAAAAGCGTGCGTTTCGGCGCTGGTGATGCCGTCCGGGGCAAAAACGGAGAAATGCTAAAGGAGGTGGCGAAGAGTAACGGAAATTCGTATTTTGGGGGAATGTAGTTTGATAGGAAAAGTATCCAAATTTCGTTAATTAAGAAGGAGAGAAAAATGAAGAAAGGAACACGTGGTTTTACGTTGATTGAGCTGCTCGTGGTTATCGCGATTATCGCGATTCTGGCAGCCATCCTTTTCCCGGTCTTCACCCAAGCTCGGGCGAAGGCCAGGCAGATTGCCTGCTTGAGCAATGTCAAGAATCTGTCCCTTGCCCTCTTGATGTATGTGGATGATTACGATGGCAAGTTCCCCTTGGTTGTCTATAGTGGCGATAGTCCCTATGCGGCTGACATGTGGCCCAACCATGTGGGCAAATACATTGGCGCGCCGGAAATCCTGCACTGCCCGGCCGACGGGAATATGTCCTCCGCTAAGGGACCCGTCCTCAGCTACTATGCAGAGGGCGAAACCTGTATAGGCATGCCTATCGAAGACTACTATGCTTACATGGCGGGCGGCGGCTGGCCGGACTTGGGCGGAATCTTCACTTGCTCGGGTCGTCCTGAAGCCAGCATTCCCGAACCCGGCAATACCATTATGATTGCTTGCGCGGCGATTGATTTCTCTTGCCCCAACAATGCTTATAACCCCAATGGTGCCGGCGTCTGGGGCGTAAGAGACTATTCAGTGTATGGTCGCTGGGTTCGCTGCAACCTTGCAGCGCTCTGCCAAGCAGCTCCTGTGGACAAATTTTCCAGTGGCATATACCTCCATAGCGGCGGCTCGAACTTCGGCTTCGCCGACGGCCATGCCAAATGGATGAAATTGGAAAAATGCTACTACCCGTCAAACCTGTTTGCCGTGATTCAACCTAACCCGGGCGGCCCGGATCCGTGGGGCACTTTGTTCTACAAATACGGTTATGCCGCTTCAACTCCCTGGTAACCACCCTTGACCATCCGGTACTTTAGCTTTCTCTGTTAAGCCCCAGAGGGCGGAGAAAAAATCTCCGCCCTCTTTTTTCGTCCCCTTATTTCCAGCAGACGACCGCGCCAAGCGTGTTCTTTCTTGCTTATCCTATATGCGAACTTCTGTTCGATACTATCTATCAAACATTTTCTATTCATTCTCTGCCGTTTACTCGCGGAGCGCCGGAGCAAACAATTTTTTTTCGCTGGATTAAATTTCATGATATAATGGGTAATGTATAAAGGAGGCAGAATTATGCGTTTCTGCGCAAGTGATGCCGTCCAGGGCAAAAACGGAGAACTGCTAAAGGAGGTGGCGAAGAGTAACGGAAATTCGGATTTTTGGTGAATGTAGTTTGGTTGGAAAAGTATTCAGAATTTGAAAATTAATAAGGAGAGAAAAATGAAGAAAGGAACTCGTGGTTTTACGTTGATTGAGCTGCTCGTGGTTATCGCAATTATCGCGATTCTGGCAGCCATCCTTTTCCCGGTCTTCACGCAAGCCCGGGCGAAGGCGAGACAGATTGCCTGCTTGAGCAATGTCAAGAATCTGTCCCTTGCCGTCTTGATGTATGTGGATGATTATGATGGCAAGTTCCCCCTGTGTACCGCCTCCACATATGCCGGCATCTGGCCCAATAACGTGGTTAGATACATTGGCGCCCCGGAAATTCTGCACTGCCCGGCTGACGGCAATATGACTCCAACTATGGGTCCTGCGCTCAGCTACTTTGTAGAGAGTGTATCCTGTATAGGGACCCCTCCAGAAGATCTCGTGTACTTTCCCCCCAACACGTCCGGGACGAACGGGGGCGGAGTTTTCAATTGCCAGGGTCGTCCCGAAGCCGGCATTCCGGAACCCGGCAATACCATCATGATGGGTTGCGCGCAGATTGATCCCGCAGGTCCCTATTCTCCTAATGATGATACTGCCGGCGTATGGAGCGTAAGAACCCAGTCAATTGGCTGGCAATGGATTGGCTGCAACATCGCTGCCCTTTGCATTGCGGATCCTGGAGACAAATATACCAGTGGTATATACCTCCATGGCGGCGGCTCGAACTTCGGCTTCGCCGACGGCCATGCCAAATGGATGAAGCTAGAAAAATGCTACTACCCGTCAAACCTGTTTTGCGTGAATCAGCCTAACCCGGGCGGCCCGGATCCGTTTGGTAGTCTCGCGTATTACGGCTATGGCGGTTACATGACGACCCCTTGGTAACCACGACTGACCATCCGGTACTTTAGCTATCTCTGTTAAGCCCCAGAGGGCGGAGAAAAAATCTCCGCCCTCTTTCTTTTAATCCTGCCCTTTTACCTTCCCTCCCGGCAGTTTCCTCCTGACCCTGCGACTCTGCGACCATGATTTTTCCTTTTACCTTTTATCTTTTGCCCTATTCTCTATGCTCGGAATGTCCAGCAAGACATGACCGCCTGCCCGCCACATCCGGCGCCTGGGCAATTGCCCCCAGAATTCCTCATCTTTTGCCCGCACCAGCAAGGCGGAAGGCCCAGCCTGTAATTCCTTCAACAAGTCGGCTCTATTCTTGCCATTATAGACCGGCGCCGGCCTCTGCAAAACAAAGGCGACGCCTTCCGGATAAGTGTGATACAGCAGGATTTTGCTCTTGGGCAATTCTCGCCGTGCAATCGCGGCCAGTTGCGCCTCCGCCCCGCCCAGATAAGGCGAGGCCGCCGGCAATATTCCAAAAAGCGACGCCACCACCACTAAGAGCTGCCCGAGAGATAGCGCGCCGATGCCAATCGCCGCGCGCCGCAACAACACTGCGAGCGCACCCAAAAGCATAATAAAATAGCCGCAGGCACAAATGAGGGTGATGGTGGTCAATTGCCGAGCGTCGGGGATAATTCCCATGCGCGTGGCCGCGTAAGTGGGCAGATAAAGTGCCCCGGCCGCAAGCAGCATAGCGCCCACCATGACCGCAATCCAGGGCGCCCGTCCCGGGCGGTTCAGCCGCCGGTCCAGCTCGGCCCCCGACAGCAGCGCCAGGGCGGGAAAGAGCGGTGTAATATAGCCGGGCAATTTGGTCTGCATAAGTGAAAAAGGGATCAGCACAAGCCCCATCCATACCATCGCCAAAGAATGCCAGAATACTTTTTCCTTGTCGAAAGGAGCTTCCCGATTGCAGAGCGCGGCCGGCAAAAGCATTACCCAGGGAAAGAAGGAAATCAGCATGATCCCCAAATAATACCAGACCGGGCCGCCATGTCCCTGCAGCGGTTTGGTCATGCGAATGAGATGTTCGTGGATGAAAAAGGTCGCGCCATAAGACCCGCCATGCCTGATTCCCATGATAATGAACCAGGGCGCCGCCAGCGCCGCCGCCATGATAATTGAAACGGCCGCCGGCAATACCAGCGTCTTGCTTTTTGCCCGCTGAAAGAGCAGCCCATGAAAGAAAATAATGGCCGGCGCAATCAGCCCCGCCATCCCCTTGAGCAAGATGGCCAGGCCGACACAAAGGCCGAATTGCAGGACCTTTGTGAATCGGGGGCGGCGGTACCATTGCTCATAAGCCAGCAAAGTCAATAAAATCAAACAGGTTAAGGGCATATCCATGATGCCCATGCGCCCGATGATGGGAATCTGCAAGGAAAGCAGCAGCGCCAGCCCGGCCAGAAAGCCGGCGCGCCGGCCCCAAATGCGCGTTCCAATAAGGGCCGTGAGAAGGATGGTCAAAATTGCGGCGAGCGCGGCGGGGAATCGCACCGCAAAAGCAGAAACTCCGAAGATGTGCAAGCAGACCGCGCTGGCCCAATAATAAAGCGGCGGCTTTTCGTAGAAGGCGACGGCATTTATGCGTGGAGTAATCCAATCTCCGCCGGCATACATCTCGCGACTGGCTTCCGCATACAATGCTTCATCCCGGCTGAATAAGGGGAGATGCCCCAGCCCGCCGAACAACAGCAGCACTGAGCCGGCCAACAAAATAAAGATTAGTATATTGCGCTTTAGATAATTATCTGGCACTTGCAGCCTTTCATCGTCATCATGATCGAATATAAAGAAATGCCATGCGGGCATCCCGACTATGTGTTCCGCTCAACGCTCAACGCTGAACGGCATGCGCGGCAAACCGTCCCAGCAGCAGGCCGATAATGATACCTGCAATGACGTCGGAAGGGAAATGATCGCCCACCAGCACGCGCGCCGCGCTGATGAGAACGGCCAAAATAATGAGCGGCAGGCGCAGTTTGGGAAAGAACGCGCACAGCGCCGCCGCAATCGCAAAGGTGCAGGCGCTTTCGCCGGAGGGAAAAGAGCAGAACTGGTTGTTATGAAGTGCCTGCTGAAATCCATCATACCAGGAAGCCGCCTCCGGCAGCTTATTCCAGGGCCGGGAACGATGAATCAGCACTTTTAACGTGCTGGTTGTAAAGGAAGTGATTAGCAGCGCGCCAAGCGCGGCGATACCGGCTGAAATCAGCGAACGCCGCTTTAGCAGCAATCCCGTCCCAACCAGAATGATTAGCGCAATTGCCTGTATATGTCCCATCCCCAGTTGGCGAATTGTAAGGCGCAGGATATGGGCGTAGCCGGCTTTCCTGATAGGCAGCAAATAAATCATCACCGCTCTATCAAAAAAGAACGCGGCTGCCAATAAAATCGCCAGCGCAATCCACAGCCACAATTGCCGCGTTCCGGCCTGTGTGTTATTGCTCTTGGAGGATTCCGCAGATGGTTGGTTGAAAAATATTGAAATCATCGTCGGCTATTGTAGCGAATGTATCAAAATTTACCAGTTAGCGTCATTCCCTTGCGGACGGAAGAGCAGCTTACTGCCCTCCTAACTATCTTAAAATCCTCTGACAAGGATTTTAAGATAGTTTCTGCACGACTCGAATTATATATCATAGCCTGGAGTCAATGCAATTTGATGAAAATATATCATATCCTTGCCGTCCCTGCAGAATGCGGAGATGAGACAAAAAGTAATATGTACGTTGTAATGACGGAAAAGGCCTTTACTTATTCAGCCTAACTGATATAATAGAATCAGCAACGCGGGGTGGAGCAGCCAGGTAGCTCGTCGGGCTCATAACCCGGAGGTCGCAGGTTCAAATCCTGCCCCCGCTATTCCTTTCTCCTCAACAAAGCCAGTCATTCCAACACTTTTTGATGCTTTTTCTTTCCCTCGACCGTCCAGAAAAACGCTGGAAAAAGGTCTGAGGTTAGAAAGAGGTTTACCCTTTGCGGATGCCCGGAAAGGGACAAGGAATGGCGCGGATTCGTTTTATCCAAGACTTCCTGGCGACGGAAAGAGCAGAAGGTAAAGCCGCGGCAACTCTCCGCAATCGGCGAAGGAACTTGGAGAAGTTCGACAAATGGCTGCAATCGCAGGAGGGCAAAGACGATCAGACGCTAACCAATGCCGACTTGGTTGCCTTCGTGAATGAACTCCGCGAACGCTACGCGGCAGATGAGGTAAACACGAATATCTCTGCCCTACGACTTTATTTCCGCTGGATGGAGGAAATGGAACTGAGAGAAGATGAGCAGAATCCCGCTCGACGCTTGAAGTTTCTACCCGTGCATCCGAAGCCGGTAGAGGCAATGACACCAGACGACGTGCGAAAACTTCTTGTATGGGTAAATAAGGCGAAAAAGGAACGTTTTGGTGTGTATCGCAGCGCGGTGCTTTCGCTCCTACTCTTAGATACCGGACTTAGGATTGGAGAAGCTTTAGGTCTGAAACTTGATGATGTAAACATGATAGAAGGCAGAATCCTGGTCAAAGCCAAGAAAACAAAGAGTCTCCGCGTAGTGCCGATTAGTGCGGCAATGCAAGGTCAACTAAGAAGATTCCTGACCCACAGAAAGCTCCACTTTGAAAAACATAATCTGCAAGACGAAGGATGGCTCTTCCCGGCAGAACATGGCAGAGCGCTTTTGCGAGATACGGCGGAAGCAAGTATGCGTCAAACCGCAAAAGATGCGGATGTGCCACTATTGCGTCCACATAAATGTCGTCATACCTTTGCCCGGTTATCTTTGATGAATGGTATGCCAATGCCCGCGCTAATGAGAATCGGCGGATGGAAGAAGCTTCAAACCGTTGCCCGCTATGCCACTCTGAATGACGAACAATGCGCCCAGGCCCACGCAATAAGTAGCCCCTTGGCGGGAAGCAGGAGACAAACATAGATAATCTTCATAGGGACTCGCCGAAATTCGCCCCTTGCGGATAGAATGGGGAATCTCCTCTCGCCGGGGAAGGCGATTGCAAGATTACTCTCCCGGCAAGGAGGGATTGACATGGTAGGTCGCTTCTGCCAAGGCGCAATGGGCACTCGGCGGAAGAAAAGGAGCATCACGTCTCTCTTTGTAAAAATAATCGCTTCCTACATGGGAGCACAAGGAGAATTGGTAAAATGAAACTGACAGATTTACAAGCAAGGCTATTTGCCGAGGCGATGAAATGGCCCGTGCAAAGAGTAATGAAGCTAGCAGAGGAATGTTCCGACCTTGCCGAGGTCGGGGTGCGCTTGCAGGATGCAGTCAAAGTGGAAGGTCTGCGTGTCCCTCTGACCGAAGGACAATCAAGAGTCGGGGCAGGTGCATTGAATCGAGCAAGTGGGGGCTTTGAGAATTTCGGTGAGTTCCTCCAGGTGACTCGATTCAACCCGAGCGATGCTCGTGTAATGAGCATGGGCACCGGAAGCGCCGGTGGTTATCTCATTCCCAGTGGCTTCTCGGAAGCACTGATGGTGATGGTGCAGAACCAAGCCATGATACGACCGAGAGCGATGACCATTCCCGCCGACCCGACGACACCGGATGCGAGCGTCTCGTTGCCGACCCTTGACCAGTCGGGAGTGAAAGGCGTCTATGCAGGAGTAGAAGTAAGCTGGCTGGGTGAAGGGGGCACGAAGCCAGACACAACTCCCTCGCTCCGTGAGTTGACCCTGACTCCGCATGAGGTAGCTGCAAGATGCACTCTCAGTGACAAATTGATAAGGAATGCGGCAACCGCGCAGACGATTGTTTCCACACTCTTGTCCGCGGCAATCAAGTCGGCGGAAGAGGTCGAGTTCATTGCGGGCAATGGTGTCGGGCGTCCGCTCGGTTTCCTCAATCATGCCTCGGCAATCACCATCTCTCGCACAACGCCAAACACAATCGTGTTTGCCGACATCCAAAATATGCTGATGGCTTCTCGTTCTGGTAAAGCCTATGCATGGCTTGGTTCCAGAAGCATCCTTGGTCAATTGTGTTCACTGACCCTCACAGGAGGCGTCGGGGGCACTGCCCAACCAATCTGGCTTCCAAGTGGATATGAAGGCATTCCGAGCACCCTGCTTGGACTCCCCATGTTAGAGCCGGAGAGCCAGCCATTGTTAGGAGACCGAGGAGATTTGTGTCTCGTAGATTTGTCCCAGTATGTCATCAAGGATGGTTATGGCATAGAGATTCGCATGTCCGATTCCGCAGGGACGAATTTTGAAACCAATCATACGACCATCAAAGCAACTTGGAATGTAGATGGTCAACCCGGGCCGTCGACTCCCCTATTGCTTCCGAACGGGGCGCTTTGCTCGCCCTTCGTGATTCTGGAATAGAGAGGTAGTGACCTAATCGCATAGAGAAGCAGGGAAGCCCGTCCTGTCATTATCCGCGGGCTTCCCACTTCTCGCCAAAGAGAGGAATCATGGCAAAAGACTTTGTAAAGAATTTAGCAGAGACGATAAGAGTGGAGAGGACGACCTACAAGGATAAGGAATACGTCTCGGCGCGGACATACGTAACCGATAAGGCCAACAAGTTAATTCCCACCCAAAAGGGATTGAGCCTCGCTCCCGAACTTGCCTTGCAAGTCGGACAGGAAATGGTCAGATTGGCAGAGGAGCAATCCGACGTTCCTTCTGCAGAATGATTCCTTGCAAGGAGTGAAAGTAATCCAGCGCTCCTTGCTTGCGAGGGCGGCGAGATTCCTTTCCTCGCCGTCGGGGAGGTCTTGCTAATGGGCCTCCCTTCTTCTGGGTCCGACCGGGCTTGGTCCTCCCGGTCACGCAAAGGAAGTCCCAAGACGTTCACAAGACACTTGGGGCTTCTTTGTTTATCCGCCTCTGGGAAATGCCCCGGAATCTCCCGAAGCCCTTCCCGCCACCCCTTGCCTACAAGCTTCTCTGAGCAATTGTGGAAGTCCACTTTTCGCGTGGAGTGGGCATTCGAGCAAAAACGTCGGAATATATCTGGTAGAAACAAAAACTTCCCCACAAGGGGACAAGGAGAATCAGAATAATGAACAAGAAACAGAAGGTAGCGAAAGCCAAACAGAGGGAACACGCGAAGAAGATGGTGGTGGTGGAGCCGAAAGCGTCCGCAAACGGGAAGCCGGGGGTCATGGAGACCCTGGCGCGACTCTTCTCCCAGAAAGAAGTGCCGTCCGCCGAGAGCATCATCGCCGAAGTTGTGCGGGCAACAGGCCACATACTAAAACCGACAACTCTCGCCCTGTATCGTTCCAAATGGTTATGTGCGGGATTCCCGACACAAAAGGGGATTCGTCCCGCGGTGAAAATTCCCGTCTTCGTGATGGTGAAGTGAAACCCTCCCCACAGGGAGAGATTCGCAAGAGGAGCCAGGGTGAAAGAGACCCTGGCTCTCTTCTTTTTCCGCCCCCTGTGGAAGCAGAGGTTCCCCACGAGGAAAAAGACCGCGAAAAATCGGCTCAGAGGAGCGCGGAGAGTGGGAGAAGGGTCTTCCCGTCCTGGGGATGCCCTTCGCTTCTCCTGGCTCTTGTAGGGGGCTTGTCTCAGCGCAAGGGAAAGGGAGACGGGACGTTGGCTATTTGGTTGTATGAGTGCGGTGAGGGGCAGGATGGTTGGGGCCCACATTCGAGTAGTCTCCACTCGCCGTAGGCATTTCTACTCCCGCCTTCTGTGCCCGAATCATTACAGCTCGTTCCTCCGCGTTGTGCTTTTCCATGTCTCTACTTGCCTGAAACATTGTATAAATGACGAAGCAGGCGGGCAGGGATAGAATCGTGATGCCCACGATGGTTCGGATTGTCTTGATGCTCTTGGATTGCATGAGAAGCTCCTTCTTTACATCAGCACGAGCTTCTTCCTCTATTCCACGTCTGTCCTTGATTTGCCCGTACAAAATCGCGGAAAAATGCTCCTTCTCCCTCACACCGCGAATCCTCGCTCTTCGCGTCCTCATTCCTTGCCCCTACAATTCGCCTTACAATTAGCCCAGGGAGGCGCTTCCCGCTCCAGAGGATGGATTATCCCGCCCCTTATGGAAGTTGCCCTCTGAGCCGCGATTCTCCGGGTATCTCATTCGTGAGCTTTGTTGAAAATAATTAAGAAAATTTCATAATTATAAGGAAAAACGACTTGATTTTCGTCCTTGTCGCCTTCATAATGAGGGAGACAGAATCTACCCAGGAGGTAAGAAAGCAATGGGAAAGAAGCTCACAATCGAACGTGTGCTGGTGCAACTCTTTGCAAAGAACCAGAAGCCGCTGCTGGACGACATCGCAGCAAAGCTGGAAAAGGCAACCGGGCGACCCGATATTGCCCGGGGCTCCTTGTATATTTATTGTTATAAATACAATAGTGGACTGATGCAAGGGCAAGATGGTAAGAGACCGGCAAAGAAAATATCTGCAAAAGGCATGAAGATTACCGAAGTCGCAAAGGCGAAGTGATTGTCACGCCCAAGTCGAAGCCCTGCATCGCAGCAAAAGTGAAACCTTCCAACGGACTCCAAGCATGGACGCTCGATGAGTTTATGGCTGCCGACTTGTCGTCTCCCGACGCTTTGCGGGAAGAGGCAATCATGTTTCAGGAATTGGTAAACGAACTTGTAGAAAAGGAAAGGAAGAAAGGATGCAAAAAGGAAAGGTTGCTTGTGAAAAGGTAGAGGATTGTATTCTGGCAAGGATGCTCCACGCGGCGGACACGCCCGCAGCGGGAATCATTCCCGTGGATGCTTTACCGACTTTGCTCCTGGGGCTAAAGAAAAATTTTACCGACCTACAATGTCATCTCGGCACGACGCTCTCCGTTCCCACGCTCGACGACACTCCTGTGGGAATTCTCTGCATCGGCGGAAAAGATAAAAGTTGTATCCGGCTCATTCTGACGAAGGACGAAGTTGCCGGGCTGCAAAAAGTCCTCGCACAAATGTCCGCCGCAATAGATTCCTGGTCGGGCAAGGTGTGCTAGGAATGGTGAAAAAAATTTTCTGGAGAAAAAAGGCGTGCGGGGCGGGCAGGATAGAATCATTAGGAATCGCAGCATCATTCGCCGTAGGATGCAAGAGACTCCAGGGCTTGACTAGACCTCTTCCCCTGGAGTCTCCCATATTCTACAAAGAAGAGGTCTAACAATGTCACAGAAGCAATCACTCCCGCAGCAACTCCCCGACTGGCGAAGGATTGTCGCCGCCGCCGTCGACTCCGACGCCCCCAACGCCCTCACGGGGGCGGAGAAGAAACAACTCCTTGTATGGCTGAGGACGGGACTCTCCCCCAGCGCAAACGCCCGGTCATCGAGTGAAGAGGGGCAACGATATATCGAAGGCCTCAAACAACCCGTGGGCTTCGACCTCAGCCGAAAGGAAGTCCTTGCAATGAAAATCCCACCGAAGGTCTGGATTGCGTCCCAAGGCAAGAAGGGACTTTTCCGCCGGCCCGATTTGGTCAACTTCCACGGGATGCCGTTCTCAGGCAAGACCGAGCTCCTGAAAGCCGCCGCCATCCCACTCACCCAAGGCGGCGACTTCTTCGGCTACGAGGTGACCGAGCCGGGCGGAATCTTCTGGGCGAATCTCGACACGGAATGGGACGATACGCAGGAGATGTATCAGGCCTGGCCGAAGAAAGTCGGGGACATGATTCATGCAACCGACCTTCATCCCGCGGACTTGAAAGGCGGATTCAAGGAATGGCTCGACCGCTTCGAGGCCTCGCAGGACAAATGGAAGTGGACGATGTGCGTGATTGATACGATGGCGCAGCTAATTCGCAAAGGCCCCCAAGGGCAGTCAATAGATGAGTTCAAGCGCGACCAGGTGACCGAGTTTCTCACGCCCCTGCGGCGGAAGATGAATGAGCGGCGGGTCATGGGTATCATTCTCAACCATCCGCGGAAACCGCAAATGGGAGACACGCAGATTGAAATGCCGTCCACGGGCTCCTACGGTTCGGTCGCTTTCGGCGCGATGGTGGACTTGACGATGCGGCTGAGGAAGTATGCATCGGGAGACCTCGTTCTCGACTGGCAGGGAAGGCGTCGCCCCGATGGACGGATTGACCTGCACTGGAATGACGAGACGTTGAAGTTCGAGCAACGGGACGCTCCCATTAAAGTGGCTCTCGTCACGAAGGCAGACGAGGACATCCTGAATGCTTTGCGAGGAAGTGACCAACCCATGACCGGGCGGGAGCTCGCCGATGCCATCGGGAAGAAGTCCAATTATGTCACCCAGCGACTGGCTCTTTTGCGGGAGAATGGTAAGGTCGTCCCCATCGGCAACCGGGGCACGGCAGCCACTTATGCCTTGGGCAGGACACCCGCAGGAAATAGATAGAACGAATAGATAGAACGAATAGAACAGAGTCTGTTCTATTCGTTCTAGCGATATTGAATAGAGGCGGGGAATCGGGGGTCTAGCCCAAGACAATGAAGGCATCAAATACAATCAGGGAGAATGACCCCGTTACATATCCCGTTTGTAAGGTGGGGTGAAGAATTGTATTTATCGATTTGTTCACGGGACGGGGAAGGATTGCATTTATCCACTTGTATTGTGCAGGTGAAACAAGGGAGAGGGAACATAATACAAAGAGAGGGAAGGAAAGTCGGCAGACACGAGTGGGAGCACACCCGGCAATTCTCCTGGTGAGAGAAAAAGGATTGTAAGGATTGTATTGTAAATTGTAGGTTCGCGTCGGGCATCCTCTCCCGTGGAAGCGAGGAGTCCCGCGCTGCCTCGGAGCTTCGATACAAGTGCCCTCACAATTGCTCGGAAGGAAGGGTAGCCCAGGAGAGGGCGAAAGGGGCGGGAAGGTGGGAGAGGGGCAGGAGAGCGAATTGTGGAAGCGGAGAGAACCGACCTCTCCCGTGAGAGCAAATCCGCACGGCGGGTAAAAAAGGCGTTGTAGAAATAATCTATGTATTGTATAATGATGATTACAAACTCGAAAAAAGGTCTGAGGTTCAAAAAACATAAGGGCAAAATAGCAAAGGCGTAATCATCAAAAAAGCATTGCAAATAGGGAACTTTTTGGGAAAGACATCGCGGGGTGGAGCAGCCAGGTAGCTCGTCGGGCTCATAACCCGGAGGTCGCAGGTTCAAATCCTGCCCCCGCTACCAATCCGATTCTTACATCCGCCGTGAGACCGGCGGATGTTCTTTTTTGTATTAGTGCCGGAGGGCGACTCACTAGATACATCCAAATATCTGCGCTCTCTGGGTCTACCTCGATCTTCTTCACGAAAACGCGGGCAAAGGCGCGTCGCTCTTCATTCGTGCCCTGAGCGAAGGCCTCGGCGAAGCGCCGGCGACATTCCTCCACTTGGGTGAGATCGAATTGGGGAACTGTAGGTTCCATTCCAAAAGCCTCCTGACGGGCAAGCAGTCCCTCTCGCTTCGCCTTTAGTCGGCCTAACTCGGTGTTCGCCCACTCCATGTCGTCCAGGCCACCCTTGATCGCCTGCCGGATATTGCCAATTTCCTCCTCGATCTTAGCCAGTTCTCGCACGATCTCGACAGATCCAGAAGTCTGCTGCTGGCGAACGGCACGAAGCTCCTCGTTGATCGTCTCCATCAACCTCTTGGTGTCTGTCCAGGACTCGAAGAGCAAGCCTACCTCGGTGGCAACTGCATCTTCGATTTCCTCTTTGCGAAGCTGCATAGAGGCCCCACACCCCAAGCCCTTGCGATAGGCCTTCGCCCCGCACACGTAATAAAGCCGACCTTGATTACGGTAGCCTACCAGATTCGCTCCGCAGCGCTTGCAGATCAGCAAACCGCCACTGAGCAGATAACGGCTTCCCTGAGTGCGAACACTTGCCATACGGCATTTCGAGCGATCAGTTCCCAACTTTCGCTGGTGTGCGTTGACCTCCAGGATCGCTTCGGCTTCTTCCAGACTGATGATAGGCGGGTGTGCCTTTTCGACGATCTGCCATTGGGAAGCAGGACGATGTCGGCCGTGCTTGGCATGGACATTCCAAACGCCGTAACCGGCATATTGAAGCAGTGCAGAATTTTCGAGTAGCTCTCGCCAACTGCTCGGTGACCAGTAGCGCTTGCGAGGAGAAGGGATGTCATGTTCGTTAAGGAAGTCGCGGATCTGATCTAAGGAGGCATGCTGCTTGAGTCTTAGTTCGATTAGAACATGCCGCGCCCACTCCCACACCGGGCGCCCTGCAACCACAGTCTCGTCCTTCTCCCAGAGGGTTTTCATGATGGATGCGCCCCTCCGGTCGACTCCGCGCTGCACCTTGTAGGAGCGATATCCCCACGGTGCCGCACCACCATTCTTAAAACAATAGCCAATCTCCGCATCACGCCGAGCCAGGTTCTCTTTCATCCCCTTGATGGTATGAAACGCCACATCAATGGAGTAGGAGGCATTCTTGAATTCCGTCATTTTCTCAATCGCCAGCCCTGCAATGGTGCGCGGATCATATTCCGGTTCCGTCACCGAATAGACGCGAACTCCGTGGGCGAGAAGCTCCCCTTTCACCTGCGGGCCGGCGTATGGATCGCGAAAGAAACGGGAATGGTCATGCACTAAAATCCCGCTGATCTTCTGGTCTGCCTTGGCGCGCTCAACCATCCGCCAGAAGTTGGGGCGGCGGCTTTCGTCAGAGAAGGCGCTCTCTGCCTCCTGATACATCTCGACTATGGCAATACCCTTTGCATGGGCATATTCCTGCATCTCTCGAATCTGAGCGGGAATCGAGAGTCCGGCGCGCTCTTGATCATCGGTGGAAACCCGGGCATAGGCCAGGAACTGGCGCAGACCTATCGCTTCGGCGGGAATTTCGGCGGTATCGCCTTGCACTATATCAATGAGTCGCATACTGGTTCTCCTCCTCCATTTCAGGATGACAGAAAGCGTTGCACTTGCCTACACACATTCCTGCTCGATTTCGCCCAGAAGTCAAGCGAAATTTGAGTTGGCGTCTACCCTTGGGGCCATCGGCAATGGGGGCCTGGGTTTCGCCTGACTTCAGGAAGTGCTGTTCAAACCAGCTTCATCACCCTCATTCGATACTGCAATTTCCAGCCATTCCGCTACCAGGCTTTCACAGCCCGGCGGATAACAGACTGCGCATGTCCAATTTCCGTAGATGGAGCACCAAAACTTTATTCCTCCACATGCGAAACATGGGCGACTGGGTTTTAATGGAATGGCAGGCGGAATGGAATCGGGCGCGTGCGCATCTACAACTTTTTCACTCTTCTCTTCCGAAGAACTGCCCAATCTGCCCAAAGTGTCCAAACTGTCAACACATCCGGCGTCATCTGGGCATTTTGTTTGGGCAGTTTCTGTAGGAGGGAATGGAGTGACCTGACCAGAAAATTGTCCTTGTGAAAGCTCAAAACCTTCTTCTTGTTCCCAATGGGCAGCTTGGGCAGGTTCTCTTGGCATAAGAGAACCTGCATGCAGATGTAATACCGCGCGCCGTGAGCCGGACAATGTGCGACGTATAGTGTAGGTATTCCGCGCCTTTTCCATTGAGACCAAAAATCCTTGCTCATGAAGTCGTTTGTGCAAAGTTTTTGGCGAGACAGCCAGGCTCTCTCCCATATCTCTTGCCAAACTCTGTGCGGTCGCATATGCAGCATCTGGTTCCAGTAAAAGGTCTTCTGCTTCTATCCACCCGATTAAACTACCTTGAGCGCGCCATTCTCCCGCGTGCTCCCGCCAACCCCAAACTAACGGTTCCTCCGGTTGGCCGCCATCAACACCAACAACATAGGCGCGGCCACTACTGATGGCAGCAAGGACAAGTCGCAGGAAATGATGCGCGGGTTCAGCGATTCCCTGATGTGCCAACTGCATCAGCGCAGCTTCGCCTAAGGCCCTCCATCCGCGTCTCCACAATTTCATTGCCTCTTCCCCACAAAGCGCCCCCGCGTCTTGTGCAAAAGCCAAAAACAATTTAAAACCAATCGCCAGGTTAGCAGTCATTTCTGGAGTGCGTTTATGGAACGCGCTCTGGGATGCCGCTTGACGAAGTCGTAGCATTTCAGATTGAAAAGTGTCTTCTAGATTATCTTGTTCGATCACTAATCTTTCATATCTCCTTGCTAACCAGTGAATGAATCCAGCCATGCAAAGAGCGAACTTACCAGCAGCAGCATCGGACTGGCAGGCTGTCAACTTTTGCCAATTGAGCACACCAGGAGATAATTCTAATACCATGAGTCGCGCTTGCAGTGACTCACCCCGAGGAACATCCTCGCCTGTGCTGAGAATCAAGCCACGCGGTGATTTTGGGGATCTTAAGGAGGTGTCAGCGCGCATTCGGAGCCGGCCTGCACTGTTGCCCTGTGCGCGTAAAAGCCGATCCCCTTCCCGATGTAGTCGCGCTACGTCGGCAATGCTCCCGGAGGGAGCAAAATCATCTACCGTTAACAGCACATCTTTGGCGGAAAAGGCGACTGCTTCCAGGGCGTTCCCGGTGCTTGACCAGGAACCTGGTAGATGCCGTGAATCCATTGCTGCACCCCAATGTTGTTGAACCAACGCGGCTAGCACGCTTTTGCCTGCTCCCGTCGGCCCAGCGAGATGCAATGAAAAATCTGCTGTCTTAATCGCTGCTCGCCAGATTGCGCAAAAGATCGGAAAAATTACCTGATCTGATGCTAATTCAAGCATATTGAGTGAAGCGCGTATTGCGTCTTGAAGGTCTGCACCTAAAGGAGGATTCGGTAGTTCAAAGCTATTGAGCACTGCCGGCAGGCGCACCTCGATGCCTTCCACTGAGCCTTCGTGGCCTATAGCCCCACCTCCATGTAAATAGCGCCACTTTCCTTCGATCAGTTGCCATCCAGTATGAACATAGACGCGTCGCTCTGGCGCTTCACCGCTAAGTAATTGAATAGCTGTTCTCGTATGATCTTTCAATCCGAAGCCTGCATAGATTACTGCGCCAGTTCCAAGACGTTCAATTGGCCAGTTCATACTGCTGAATTCTGCGGCCGAAAGCTGGAAGCGAATTTCACGTTCTTGTAACTTTGCCATTACTTCAATGAGCCGACTTGTCTCTGCGCCGTCGTCCTCAACAATCTGACCGATAATTCGCGCCACGAAATTCGTGAGAGGTGTTTCCACTGGGCCGTGCTGGGTTGACTTGTAAAACACCAGGCCGGTCGGCGCTTCACGATATGGCCCCGCGCAGTTGCTGTTGGTTTCTGCATCGGCGAGAGGCCGCAGATCGCTGGTTGCCAACCCGAGCAGATCAGTTTCACCCTTACCGCTTGCCAAATAGTCGTCCAGTCCCACTTTGTTCATTGCGCCACCTCGGAAGGCAGGTATATGAAGCGGACGTGCGCACCCCGAAGGTCAAGGAAATCCCTTAGTCGCGCCATCGCGGTGTGGACAGCGGACTTGGTCATTACATCTGAGTCAAAACAGATACATACTTCGCGACCATTCAGCGCAATGAATTCCCAGTCGGCAAGTGCGGCCTTGCCACCGAGCGCATTCGTGCCGCGCCAGTTCCAGACTCCCAGCAGCGCAATGCAGCAGAGCCCCTTACTAACGGCAGCGTCGGCCTTACGCATACCCTCCGTGACATAGAGTCGTCGGCTGGGATCGTTGAGCCATTGCCTTATCATCGGCGGCACGTCGAGCATCATGCGCGAACCGCGCGGAGTCTCGTATTTTACGGGCTTGCCGTTCTCACCAATGCGCGGATGGTCAGGCCGGAACTGATAGTTGCCGATCTCGCCAGTCACTCCCCAGACCGGGATCAACAAACCTGGCGGATTGCACTGTCGGTCGCTGAAACCCAGCCGCCGTAGCTCCGCTTTCTGCAGGATGGAACGATAGCCCCGTGCCGCAGCCACCTCCGATGTAATTGCGGACTGTTCAACTAAGGCCTGATGCTGTGGCAGGAGTCCCTGTTCGTTTACCCTTTGCGCTTCTTGAGTTGATGTCATGCTAAATCCTTCCTTTCTTCGGGTTGCCCGGAATCTTGTGAATCTAATGGCCGAATTACCTCTGGAGAAAGTGTTGGGGAATTTTCCGCTGCTAAGGCGCGAACAATCCAGCGAGCGAATAATCGCTCTGCCTCCTTCAAGTCGGACACACTCATCACCTCGGACGAGTATTGCCTGGTAATTCTTATTCGTTGCCGCGTCTTCCCAGTCATCTCGACTTCTCCCAAAAACGAAGGCGCCCCTGAGTGGAAGGCCCAGCGACGAGCTTCTCAGGGGCGCTTACTCCGGTTTCCCGGAAGTTAATTCAGTTGGAGTCGCTGGTCCTTCCATAAATCAAGGCGCGACTAAGTGGGTCACATTGGGAGAAAGTGGGTCGCAGAAGAAATTATTTGAAATCCCACATTATTTGAATTGCGGGATTATAACGCACTGTGTAGCCAAGGGGAAGCATGGATGACTCCAAGTGTGTATACAAGGCAAGATGCTTCTCTTTGATGTTTTTTAGAGCGATGCGGATAGCCTTTGATACTCGCTGCCTGACTCGTTCACCTTTGTCGACAAATTCACGAGATTTGCCGCACTTGAGATGGGCTGCAGCATAGGCGTCCATACGTTGCTCGATCTCATTTTGCAGTTCGGCGGCCGCGTCTTCATCGTTTCTGGTCTCGGCCATGTCGCGCTGTTGCTGTAAGTCATGAATTTCTTTTTTAACCGCCGCCTCATATTCTGGGTCCATGAGTTCACGCTGAGACGTATGACCTTCCGGAGACATGCCTTCTGTCTCCAGTTGAGCGGCCGTCATTGCGGAATAAGTGAGATTGGGCAACAACCTGCCATTTACTTCTCGATCAAGCTCCAAGACATGGAATTCTTCTCCTGAGTGCTCTAGCAAGAAGGCAATATAGTGCATGCCTTTACAATCCCGAACGGTCTTAATTATTTTCTCAAACCTTACCGTCCAGGTTGCTCCATCGCAGCGGAAGAGATTTTCGCTTGTCGAAGAAGTTGCTGCCGCCGTTAGCAGACTATCCGATTGAGAGAGCGTAACAGCCTTTCGTAGGCCTGACAGATTACATTGCAGGCCACGTTCGTTGAGAGAGATAAAGTCAGAGAGAGCAATAACTCGAGCCGTTGGCCCAAAAACGTGCTCCTCCGGCAGATACCAAAGCACCAAAACTACCGGAACAGCATAGCGCCTTAGGGAAAGAGCGTCCTCGAAGATACTTTGGGCATCAGATTCGCTTACGCCAAAGGCAAGAAAAAGGTCTACAAGAAAATCGGCGCAATCAAGTTGGCCTAGTCTCCAGAGCCTGTAGGGAATAATCTCTTCGGGAATACCTAAACCGCATAGAGTTGTGATGATCCGCACGAAAGCAGTTATACTTACACGCCATTGCCGAAGCACCTCTGGATTGATTGGAAAAGGGGCGTATTCACAATCTTTACTAACAGCGTAGGGACGCGCGGATTCGCCTTCTTCCGCCGGTGCATATTCCACATCGCAGAGGCAAACTTTATCGCAACCCGTGCAGAGAAAGGTCTTGGCCTCTGCCGCCTCTATCAACAACCTGGCGTCTTTTATCGCTCCCGCGATTTGTTCCGACCACTGCGCGATTTCATGATGGCGGACAAATACGGTGCTGGAGGATACGTCCAATTTTTGAAGAATCGTTCTTAGCGGATCTTGATACATCTATTCCCCATTGCTTTAACAGTTCCTTAGCGATTTCGTCATCCGGATCATTTCTCAGCGAACACATGTCAGGAGCAGTAATATGGAAGGGCAGATGCAGAGGTTTTGTATCTTTCTCTCTCTGCCGGAAGATGAGCAAAAAGTCTGCTCTGAGGACACGAAGGGATTCACGATTGACCTTCTTTCCTGCCACCAGCGCATCTATCAGATCATGCACACCGGTGAAATCTTCCTTGCCGTCGGCCTCAAATATAATCTTACGACTATGATTGGTTTGCTTATTTTCATGCAGCAGCTTGAGACTGGAAAGCTGGACGGATTCAGTTAAACTATCCGGCGGAAGAGGTAACGGATAATTGCGATCAAGCAGACAATCCAATTTATAGGCCTGACGCGATAGATTGTAGTCGAGCAGATCAAAACCAAGAACGACGCTGCAAAATATCTGCTGTAAATTCTGAATTCTCTTTGGCCCGCCTCGCGTATATACTTCTAAAAAACGCTCCTCTTGACTATATTGGAATACCACATCAAAAGCTTTTCTTATGAGTTGCGGCTTCAATTCATTTTTATTATTATAGGCTAACGGCGACTTGGGGCGCTCTTCCGGATGGCAAAACCAATAGAGCTTGCCTTCTTTTGCATAATCATCCACTTCACAGTTCCGGCCATGTCCATTTTTGCTGAAGTAATTGGAAAGCTCCTTTTCCAGGTGCTTGCAGACCTCCTCCATTGTGTTTGGGTCCTTATCTGACGGCAGACAAGAGAGTTTATGCCAACTCGCGCATTCGTCGGCGCGGCGCATGTCACTGGCAGCACGGAAAAGTTCAGGATGTTTGAAATAAGTCCAATAAGAGCGGGCCAAATCGCTTTCCAAGCGACTAAATGGAAGCGCCAAATCCACATTGTGATGTCTGTTCAGTCCTTCCTGTAATAGAGACTCTGCTCCCTTAGCATCTCCCATTTTGAAAATTGCGCGAAAATCATTTTCCAAGATAGCGCGTGTTAACCCGTCAGCCCGTTGAATTGCTTCGGCAATTTTATAGAGATCGGCGCGGCTCAGTTGTGCCCAGGGCACATCGGGCGTTACCTTGCATTTCTTCAAATGCTTTTTAAGTTGCTTGGGCGGCGCATTCCTTAAAAAGGTCTTCAGTGAATATGCCCCTGCCATAAGAGTCTCCATTTAATAAAAATTTATTCTCAATGTGAGAGAAGATAATGGGAATGTTTTTCATGCAATTAATTATATCATATACGGCAAGCACTTCTCTGCACCCCAGAATTAGTGTCGCACAGAGTGTTCGTATCGCTGCGTAATTATTGCTCCTAAATTTCTACACAAACATAGGTGTGCAAATGATATATTTTGTGGTATAATTGAAATGTAAGTTTAGACAATTCAGGCCTCTGGCCCGTTGTGGCGGGGGAAGGCGGTCGGTAACTGCAGAGCCGGCTTCTGAGCTGAGGAGAGGGAGTCATGACCCAATCCTGAGCCCAGGGGCCGGTTTGTCTTTTTTTAGGAGAAATGACAATGACGCAGATGCCAAACACAAGCCTTAGCGAGCTTTCTACCGAACTCCGATCCCTAGATTCATTGACTCCCCATCCCCGCAATTACCGCCGCCACCCGGAACATCAGGTTGAAATCTTGCGGGAAAGCTTGCGCGTTCACGGCCAGCAAAAGCCGGTGGTGATCACGCCGGACGGAACTATCCTCGCGGGTCATGGCCTGGTGGAAGCGGCAAAGGCGGAGGGCTGGACGGAGATCGCTTGCCATGTCTACGACGGGCCCTACCCTGAAGCCTTTTTAGCGATTGATAACAGAGCAAGCGACCTAGCGGAGGACGATGATGTCGCGCTGGCGCAATTGCTGAAAGACCTTAATGCAGAGCAGCAACTGCCGGCGGCGGGTTGGAGTGAAGAGGAACTGGCGGAGCTTTTGGAGAGCACCAAGGTGGAGACAAACGAAGAGATTGTGGAGGATGAGCCGCCGGAGCCTCCCAAGGTCGCGGTGACGAGACCGGGCGATATATGGTTACTCGGCCGCGTAGTGCAATGTCCAAAATGCAAGAGGCTAACTGATGTGTAAATGCACCTGCCAACATTGTGGGCACACCTTCGAGGCCGAGCCAATAGCGAAGCACCGCATCATGTGTGGCGACTCACGCAATTCCGCCGATGTGACCGCTTTGCTCAACGACGAGAAGGCGCAAGGAATCTTCACCTCGCCGCCCTATGCCGAGCAGCGCAAGCAGCAGTATGGCGGGGTGCCGGAAAATGAGTATGTGACCTGGTGGGAAGCGCTGCAATCAAATATGCGAGAGCATCTCTTGTCGGATGGTTCTTTCTTCTTGAACGTCAAGCCCCACTGCGAAGATGGCGAGCGGGCGCTCTATGTCATGGACTTGGTGCTTGCCATGAATCGGCAGTGGGGCTGGCACTTCGTGGACGAGTTTTCCTGGGTGCATTCCGGCTATCCGGGCGGCTGGCCTAACCGGTTTAAGAATGGCTTTGAGCCAGTCTATCATTTCAGCCTCAACGAACAGATTAAATTCCGGCCGGAGTCCGTGCTGGTGGAATCTCCTTACGGAGAACAGACCGCGAAGCGCATTCGGGAACGCAGACCGACGGATCGCAAGTTTCATAAAGGCTCGCGCTGCCGGACAGGAAGCGGCCTGGGCGATATGCATAACTTTACCGAAGAGCAGGCAATCATGGCCAGGCCCGACAATGTCATCGAGGTGCATGTCTCCCAACTGCGGGAGGGGCACCCGGCGGCCTTCCCGGTGGGCCTGGTGGAATTCTTCATCAAGGCTTTCTCCGATCCCGGCGATCTGTGGCTAGAGCCATTTCTCGGCAGTGGAAGCGTCACCATTGCGGCCGAGCAGTTGGGTCGCCGTTCAGCCGGCATAGACTTGCTGCCCGCCTATGTGGATGTTGCTATCTTGCGCTGGAGCAAGCTGACCAATAAGCAGCCTGTCCTCGCTTCCACCGGCCAGAGTTTCGAGGAGGTGCGCCATGAGCGACTCGATTGAGTGCCGATGCGGACACTGCGGCCATCGCTTCGATGCTGTCCCTATGCCCAAGCATAAAGTCGCCTGCCTGGATGTCCTCGCGGGTGATGCTATCGGAGCATTGGCAAGGGGTGAGGCCGTGGAATTGCTGGCGACCGATCCGCCTTACAATGTCGGACTCGACTATAACCAGGATACCGATGACGAGAAGAGCGCCGAAGCCTATCGGGAATTCACCCAATTGTGGTTCGAGATTGCGGCCTCGATGACGGAAAGGCAAGTCGTGACCCCGGGCTGCAATAACCTCTCCCTCTGGCTGCGTCTCTTTGCACCTTATCATGTTGCCCCCTGGGTAAAGACGAACGCCATGACGAATGGGAAAGTCTCCCGCTTCTGGTGCTGGGAGCCGGTGCTCTTCTTTGGTGAGCATTGGCCGCGGGGCCGGCCGAACGATGTCTTCGACTTTCCTGCCGGCATGCACAAAGACACCGGCGGCCATCCCTGCCCCAAGCCGGTCAGGATGTGGGCGGACCTGATAGCGAATTACGCCAGCGAGGGGGCCGCGGTTTTGGATGTGTTCTTGGGATCGGGAACGACTCTGGTGGCGGCAGAACAGACCGGCCGGCGCTGCCTGGGTTTGGACATCTCGCCGAGCTATATTGATATCTCGTTGACACGCTGGAGGAACCTTACTGGCAAGATGCCCATTTTGGAATCTAGCGGCCAGACCTTCGAGGAGGTAAAGCATGAGCGAATTGGTTAGCTGCACCTGCGAACATTGCGGCCATGTCTTTGAAGGGGCGCCGATTGGCAAGCACCGCGTGCTATGTGGCGATTCCTGCGACGAAAGCGCTACCCAAGCGCTTCTGGGCGCGGAAAAGGCCTCTCTGGTGGCGACCGACCCGCCCTATGGCGTGGCTTACGATGGCAACCAGCACCGGCGGCAGGTCAGCCCCACCCAACATGGCGGCGGCCTCGTCTATGAAGCCATCGAAAACGACGACCTGGAGGGAGAAGCCTTCCAGTCGTTTCTTGACAAAGCTTTCGCAGCAATTGCCAAGCATGTCAAAGAGGATGCGGCCTGGTATGTCTGGCATGCGTCGAGAACCAGACCCGCCTTTCTCTCTGCGCTGGCGAAAGTCGGCGTAACGATCCACCAGGAGATCATCTGGGTGAAAGAAAACTTCCAGTTCGGCCGGGCGGATTATCACTGGCAACACGAGCCGTGTCTCTATGGCTGGCGGGAGAAGCACGAATTCATCGGCGAGCGCAACCAAAGCAGTGTGTGGCAGGTTCAGCGCCAGACTGAGCACCAGCATCCAACCTCAAAACCTGTGGAACTGTGGGCGCGGCCGATACGCAATCATCTCAAGTCCGGCGAAATTGTGCTGGACACCTTTTTGGGCAGTGGCACTGCGCTCATTGCCGCCGAGCAAATGAAGGTGCGCTGCTTCGGAAGCGAGCTGAGTCCTAATTACGCGGATGTATGTATTTTGCGCTGGCAGCGTTTGACCTCTAAAGAGGCCGTCTTGGAAGAGACTGGCAAGACCTTCAGTGAAGTCTCTCAAGAGCGAGGAATCGCACTAGGAGCGGCGTCGGTCGAGTAGGCTGTGTAAGCCCGCTAATCCAAAAATGTATGGAAATGTAAGGAAATGAATGGACTCCGCAATAATTACGGCTTGTCGGCAAAACAAGAGAAAGGCCTTCTTTGTCTCTTGTCGGAAGCAACTATTGTCGGCGCAGCCAGCAAAGCGGGGATAAATGAACTCACCTTGCGGCGCTGGATGTCGCAGCCGGAGTTTATGCACGCCTACCGAAAAGCGCGCATGACCAGCTTCGGAGAGACACTGCGGCTCTTGCGCCGGTCGGCGACCTCGGCGGTGGTTACCCTGGTCTCCATTATGCAGGACAAGACGACGCCGAAGAACACCCGTATCCGCGCCGCCGAGATCATCCTGGATCATGACCGCAAGGGTGTGGAGATTGAAGACATCGAAGCGCGCCTAAGTGAATTGGAGGGTGTTGTCCAAGAGCAAGGAGTCGGGAAGTGAATCTGACGGCACCCATCGACGAGCTTTCGAGGAGAACCAGTGGGTTAAGCAACCTTGCCAGGCCGGGAGAAAGAAGCCCATTGCATTAAGCTGAGGAACCTCCATGCCCCAAAGCCATCTCAGATCATTTGCACTCCGCTTGAAACGACTGGAGGCGCTGCCGCGACCACCAGATAAGAAACTGCATTGGCCTTTGGAACAGCAGGTGCAAATGTGCCGGAGTTTACTGGGCTTTTGCTTGCGGGGAGATGTCGAAAGAACGTTGGATAGCTATCACGCGGTTACTAAATACAGGACTTGGGCGGAAGCCGGGATTCCCCTGGGCCGGATGGATCAGGAGGAGGCTCGACAGTTCTGCCAATCCGGAGCCGTGCTCCTCAACATGATTTATCTGGTGACAGGAAAATGCTTCCCCGCTGATGCGCGTCTTGCGGAGTTGCCGGACGGCCAGTTCCTGGAAGCCGTCTATGGACATTTGGGAAAGCGCATTTTTGAATAGAGGAATGAAAGGCCGGCGATTAGGTGTGGCTCCTGCCTGCCGGAGAGTGACCATAAGCTCGGTATGAGGCAGCGCATATCGCGAGCGACAAGCAGAATAGGAATTTATCCAGGGAGAGCCAATGTCAACCCATCTTAGGTCATTTACGCAGCGATTGAAACGACTCGAGGCGCTGCCGCGCCTCGCCACAAAAGGAATAGGTTGGAGCGTAGAAGAGCAAGTGTGTGCATGCCGAAGTCTGTTGGCCGCCTGCTGTCGGGGAGATGTCGAGCGCACCCCGGAAGGTTATGTGGCTATTACCGACTGCGATCACTGGCAACAGCCCTTTGAGATAGAGCCAGGCCGCTGGGAGAAGCGTTGCAAGATCATTCCAGAGCAGATTGCTCACAATCAGGCGGCGGCGAAGTTCCTAACGGCGCTCTTCCAGGAGACGGGAAAATACTTTCCGGTGCGCAAAGAGATTGGCAACCAAACCGGTGCGGAACTGTTGGCGGAGGTCTATCGGCATTATGGTAGGCGCGTGTTCGCCTAATACGAGCTTGATGAGGGATAACTATGCGCAAAAACAGCGGGAGTGTCTTGCGGCGAATGGAACGACTGGAGGGTCACCTGGAATCACAGCTGGTCTCGACCGAGGAGCAGATTCACAGAATGATTCGCCTAATGCCGGACGCGGAACTCGACCTGTGCGTCAAAGTATTCGCGGAACTATCGGGGCGGGATCCCAAGCAGCCAGCAAGTCCCAGTGGTATCGGATGTAAGGATTTATCGCCGGCAGAGCAGCGCGAAGCCCTGCAATACGTCCAAGAGTTGCATAGGATTTATCTGGAAAGCTTGCGCTCCTCGGCTGTCACTGCACAGGATGGCCGGCAAATATCCAGTTGAGAAGGCGACGAGGAACGAAATCGCGTCCCGGAAGGTAAGCCATGAAACTAGCAGCCCGCGTTACCAAATTGGAGTCACGCCTATCCGAATGGACGAAGGCCATAACTTTCAGCGCGGAAGAAAGCGCCCAGGCAGTAGCGAAGTTTCACCAGCGAATTGAAGCTATGCGGGAACGCTTCATTGCCGATCCGATGCAATATCCGCCTTGGGATAGTCGTAGCGCCGCGGAAAAGTTGGCGACGGCCGAAACCTCGGAACAGGTTGCAGAGGCCGGGAGGTTGCTGGAGGAAGGTCTGGCGCGGGGCAAGGAAAGGCAGTGGCTCTGCGCGGAGCAGATTCACAAGCATCGGGCGACCCATCGGAAACGGCCGCGACAATATCGCTATTGCTGACACTGCAACCGATTCGCCGGCATGTCCGCCACTTGCTGCTGTAAATCTTCCGCCTCCAAATGGGTGTATCTCTGAGTGGTCGTAACGCTGCTGTGGCCAAGAAGCTCTTGCAGGGCCCTGATATTCGGTCGGGCGCGCAAAGCATGGGTGGCGAAGGTGTGGCGCAGCACATGCGGCCCGGAGCGGTCAGTAATACCGATGCGGTGCAGATAGCGATTGACCAGCAAGGCGACGCCACGCACGGAAAAGCGGCCGCCGTTCTTGTTGAGGAAGAGGGCAGGATGGTCATCGGTGCGACTTTCCAGATAGGCGGTCAGGGCTTCGCTGGCGGCGCGGTTAATGGGAATCCAGCGCAAGCGCATGCCCTTGCCCACGAGTTGCACTTGCCCCCAATCGCTGCTCGACAGTTCCACATCCTTTCGGTTCAAGGAGCACAACTCTCCTACGCGCAGGCCGGTGTTGTAGAACAAAGCGAGGATCGCCAGATCGCGGCAACCCTCCGGGGTATCCGACTGCGGCTCACTGAGCAGACGATCCACCTCGGCGACCTTCAGATACTTGGGAGCCAGGGCGGGTCCCACGCGGATGGAGCGCAGCGACTCGGCCGGGCTGAAACTCAGGTAGCGATTCTCGGCCAGGAAACGGAAGAAGGAGCGAATGGCGGCGATGGTGCGGTTAATGCTGGAAGCCGAGTGGCCTTCGTGCTGCAGCTTTCGGCAGTAGTCTCGCAAGTCGGCCGGCCGCACGTCATCGAGGGGCGCAGCTTTCATTTCGAGCAATCCCTGCAGGTCTTTGCGATAGGCGCGCAGGGAATGCACCGAGCGCCCCTCCAGCGCCAGCGCCGACAGAAACTCCTCCAACTCGGCAAAATTCTCATGTGGCTTGAATTGGGCTTGCGTTGTCTCCATGTTCTCTCCTCCTGGCGGCTGATAACTCGCCTGCTACGGGTCATGTTTGCGGGGGTGGCCGAGGAAGTCAAGGTGTTTCCGCGCCCCTTGGGAGACTTCTTCCAGCGACAGGTTGTTTGCTTGTATAGCAGCCGAAAAAATAGTTTCCAGGGGGCGCAAATAACCGCCAAATACGACTTGACTTCCTTCTCGCCTGAAGTGATGTATAGGGTAGTGGGGGCAAACAAGCGTATTAGAAAGGCGAACAATGGCACAGAAACAGAGAGCGAGTCGGAAAGCAGAAGGCTACACCTGGGGCATCGAGATAGAGTGTTTCCTGCCGCAGAGGAAAGTCAGGGAATTGAATATCCAGATTGGCGGCTACCATCACGGTCACCCGCTGCCCGCTCCCTTTCCGCAGGGATGGACGGCGGAACGCGACGGCAGCCTGAGCACCGACCGCCGCGGATTTACCGCCATCGAAATCGTCAGCCCAGTCTTGCAAGGCGCGGCCGGCATTGCGCAAGTCAAACAGGTGGCGGAAATCCTGAAAGACCTGGGGGCGGTGGTGAATCCGACGTGTGGTTTTCACTGCCATGTCGGAGCCAACACCGTGGCGGGTAGCAAGTTTTCCGACGTCGCCGAGTGGGCCGCCAAACTACTTTACCAGACCGCCATGCATGAGACGGCGCTTTACGCCTCCACCGGCACCCACCGCCGCGAGAACGGAGGCTACAGTGGCAGCATCAAGCGCCAGAAGCAGGCCGCCGACAAAGTCAGGCAAGCCCCTGATCCCCGCAAGCCGGATGCCTTGCGAGACGCCGTGGGCGGCCTGGGCCGCTACCACACCTTGAACCTGACCAACCTCCTTACCTCGAAGGCCACAGTCGAATTCCGCTGGGCGGCCGGGACGACAGAGTGGATAAAAATGCTGGGCCACATCTGCACCTGCCTGGCGCTGGCGGAAAGAGCCACCGAGACCACCCGCATGGACTGGGAGGCGATGGCGAGCGAAAAGACTTACCAGACCGCGGGCAAAGGCCTGCGCGAATTGAATCGCTTCTTTTACCTAACGGGCTGGACGCTGGGACGCCGCGAGGTGGGACAGGAAGAAGTGGGCCTGGCGGGATGGATTGCGGACATCGATGACTTGAAGTTTGTGAAACGAGAACTGAGCCGGCTGGCGAGGAAGTATGACCAGGCACCGGCCCACAGATAAGAGGAGGAAGAAAAGTGAAAACAGAGCCAACCATAAACCTGACCGAGATGGAGCGTAAGCTAATCATAGCGTGCGTAGAAAATCAGTTCAACTGCGGCACCGCAGACGATGTGCGCAGCGCCGGGACTTGGACCTGGAACGCCATCGAGGAATCCGGCCTTAATCCAAAGCAGGCGCGCGGAGTCATCGCCTCGCTCATCAAGAAGGGGCTGGCGACCGAGTATGACAATGAAGGTCGAGGCCGTGCTGATGACTTTTGCTTGAATCTCACCAAGGCGGGCATCGAAGCCTACCGCAGTATCGCCAGCTAGTTGCCCGCGCCAGAGTGTCCAGCATGGGCTGAGCATTTTGCGGAGGCAACTCCAAAATAACTATGAGGAGGCTAACATGCCAAGAAGAAGTCAAAGAGCAGCAGTCGCGGAAAGAACCGCGCAAATCGTGGAGGAGCAGGCAACGCGGCAACGAAGCGGCCGCCAACAGGCAGCACAGACGCGGCGACAGCGCCGCGAGGCCCAACCGGTCGAGGCCCAGCCGCAGACGAGGCGAAGGGGCGCAACCCGGGCAAACGTGGCGCAAAGTGAGCGCGTCCGGGTGCATGCCGACCTGCTTACCATCGCCTATCGAGGGCCGCTGGCGGAGAAGACGCGCAACCTTGCCACCAGGTGCGAATTAAGTCTTGCGAAGTTATTGCAAGATGCCATCCTGGTCTATGAGCAGAAGATTGCCGAAGGCTACCAGGCCGGCTCGACGCTGGCGCAGTGGAAGGAGCAGGGACAGGCGCATGAGTGAAGTGCTTTTCGTTTACGGCACACTCAAGGCAATGGCACGCTCGCGAAACGGGCGTGCCGCCTGCGTTCCTGGCCGGCTCTGGGACAACGACTCCTATCCGGCGCTGGAGTTGCCGCAGTCGTGCGATACACTGGTGGCCGGCCTGGTGTTCGATGTCAGCGCCGAGGAGTTGCAACGTCTGGATGCCTATGAGGGCGTAGCGCATGGCTGGTATCGCCGTGTCAGGATCGTCACCACCGCCGGCGCAGTCGTTTGGGCATATGTGGGCGAGGGCTGCTTGGCGGGTGCTGATAATCCTGGCAGCGACTGGAGGCTCGTTAAGCCTGATCCTAAGGGTGTAATATCCTGGTCCTAGGTAAGGGGTGCTTCCGATAAGTATATCATGCGGATGTTCGCACCCAAAAGGATGAAATTTGGCGAATGATCGTTTGATTAATATTCTATTTTCGAGGTAGTGATTAGGGAGGATGTTGGACAAGATTTAAAGACATAATCGCTATGCTACTACAAGGCATAGGCGCTCTGATTGACAGTATAATAAGCTACTGTCATAATGCTTGATAACCGAGCCAATTGGGGGAGTTGCAGCAACAATCAGCAGATCCCGCCAAGCACCAGACATTGCAAAATCATCTCGGCCTCGCTCTCATTGTCTTTCGGCATATAGAAAAGCATGACCATAGCGGCATGTAAGCGGGGAAGTCATTGATGTGAATATCGAAGCACTAAAACCAGGAACAATCGTCCGAGGCGCTTTATTCCCAGAGCCAGTGCAGATTATCGTCTGCACGCCCTTGGGCGCGTCGTTTAAGCTGATAGGCAAAGGGCTTGATTCCGGCAAAGTCTACGAGCCAATCCTTGATGCAAGCCAACTGGCCTCGCTTCAGATCACGCCTGAGCAGCCGCCTTTCGATGGTGACCCTCTGCATTTCCGACTTGGCATTGAGGCACTTCGTCTTGCGCTGGCTTACGAATACGATCCTTACTTCTCTCTATCCATTGCGCGTGTCGATCCGCTGCCGCATCAGCTTGAGGCGGTTTATGATTATTTCGTCAAGCTGCCGCGCATTCGATTTCTTCTTGCCGACGATCCCGGTGCTGGCAAAACTATTATGGCGGGATTACTGCTGAAAGAATTGAAGATTCGCGGTCTCGTCAAACGCACTTTGATAGTAACGCCCGCCAATCTGACATTTCAGTGGCAGCGTGAGCTAAAGGATAAGTTCCGCGAGACTTTTGAGATTGTAAGGGGCGATGTGCTCCGCGCCAACTATGGCACAAATCCTTGGCAGGATAAGAATCAGGTCATCACTTCGGTGTCGTGGGTATCCCGTATCGAAGACGCTCGCGAAAGTTTGCTTCGCAGCAACTGGGACATGATAATCGTGGACGAAGCGCACAAGATGAGCGCCTCCAGCGCAGACCATAAGACGCTTGCCTATGAACTCGGCGAGTCGTTATCTAAAATGACAGATCATTTCCTGCTTATGACGGCCACGCCACATAAAGGCGATCCCGACCATTTCTGCCTTTTCCTTCGCCTGCTGGATGAGGATGTTTATGCTGATGTAAAGAGTCTGGAAGATGCCATGCAGCGCAATTCCGCGCCGTTTTATCTGCGCCGCACAAAAGAGGCGCTGGTTACCTTCCCAGATCCGGACACCGGCAAAGTCTCGAAACTCTTCACCAAGCGAATTGTCCAGACCGTGCCATTTCAGATTGACAATGATGAATGGGACCTTTATGAGGCTCTGACGCGATATGTCGAAGATCAGTCAATCAAGGCCACAGCCACTGATGCAAACACTGGTCGCGCCATTGGCTTCACAATGGCGATGTTGCAGCGCCGTCTGGCTTCCAGCGTTTACGCCGCCCGGCGCAGTCTTGAGCGCATGCGAGAGAAGCGCCAGCGCATCCTTGAAGATCCCCGTGCCTATCGCCAGGAACAGATTGAAAAGAAGCTGCCGGAAGACTTCGATGATCTGACAGATGAAGAACAGCAGGAGATTCTCACCAGACTCGAAGATGTTGTGGCTTCCGTTGACCCCGCCGCGCTGCGCGAAGAGATTTTGCAGCTCACCAGGCTGATAGACCAGGCGCGTGCCCTCGAAAAGCGCGAGGTCGAGACCAAGCTGACTAAGCTTAGAGATGTCATCTCCCAGCAGGGCGTTTTCAAAGACCGATCCACCAAGCTGCTCATTTTCACCGAGCATAAGGATACCCTCGATTATCTGGTTGAGAAATTGACCGAGTGGGGATTGAATGTCACCAAAATTCACGGCAGCATGAAGATTGGCGACCGCGACATGCCCGGCACCCGACTTCACGCCGAGCGTATCTTCCGAGACCTCGATGGCGCGCAGGTAATGGTTGCTACAGAGGCCGCGGGCGAAGGCATAAACCTACAGTTCTGCTGGCTGATGATTAACTATGATATTCCCTGGAATCCCATGCGCCTGGAGCAGCGCATGGGCCGCATTCACCGCTATGGTCAGGAAAAGGACTGCCTCATCTTTAACTTCGTGGCGACGAATACCCGTGAAGGACGGGTGATGGCGAAGCTTTTCGAGCGCATCCAGGCAATCGAGGATGATCTCGATCCCAACCGGACGGGCAAGGTATTCAATGTGCTCGGCGACATCTTCCCCGCCAACCAGCTCGAAAAGATGATTCGCGAAATGTATCTGCATAACCAGACTGAGGCCTCCATCACAAGCCGAATCATTGAAGAGGTGGATACGGTTCGCTTCCGCCAAATCACGGATTCCACTTTGGAGGGTTTGGCGAAAAGAGAATTGAACCTTTCGGTTATCGTCGGCAAATCTGCTGAGGCCAAGGAGCGCCGGCTCGTGCCGGAGGTTATCGAGGATTTCTTCACTCATGCCGGGCCGGTCGTTGGATTGCTTCCCAAAGAGGCAACTGCCAATAGCCATGTTTACCGGGTCGGTCGCGTGCCGCGTCATCTTTGGCCACTGGGCGATAGGCTCGAACCTCGCTTCGGCAAGCTTGGCAAGGAATACAAGCAAATCGTATTTGATAAAGCGTTGCTCGCCAAAGACGCTACCAGCGAATGGGTAACACCGGGGCATCCTTTGTTTGAGACGGTTCGCCAGATGCTATGGGAGCAGGTCCGAGACGAGCTGATGCGCGGGGCAGTCTTCTATGACTTGCACAGCGCAGAGCCGTATCATTTGGATGTCTTCTCGGCCTCTGTGAAAGACGGCATGGGCAATGAATTGCATCGCCGACTCTTCGTTGTCCAGACGCTGTCCAATGGCCAAATGGTAGTCAAGCAGCCTACGATCTTTTTAGATCTCGCTCTCGCGCCTAAAGGCACCGCCACACCTACAGCCGATTGCCTGTCGGCCGTCGAACAGCGTGAGCATATTCTGATTGAAGATTGTTTGAATGGATTCTTGGCGGAAATCGCTGCCGAGCGCTGCCGCGAGACCAACACGATCAGGCGGCATATAGAGATAAGTCTCAACGAGCTGATCCATCGTCAGAACCTTACCTATGCCAGCCTTACCGAACAGCAACAAAAGCTCACCAGTGCCGCTACTTGGCTGACCGCCAGCTTGAAGCAGTGCGAGGATCGCATCGAAGAGTTGAACGCGCGCCGTGAGCGCCGGCTCGCTGACCTTGAACGCGAATGTCAGTGTGCTATCGGCGATATACAAAGAATCGGTCATGCCTGGGTGCTGCCTCATCCTGACCGCACCACGCCGTCCATCCAGCCGATGGTGCGAGATGAAGAAATCGAGCGCATCGCTGTCCAGGCTGTTATCGCCCATGAGCAGGCCCAGGGCCGAACGGTTGAGAGCGTAGAAGACCAGAACCGTGGCTTCGATCTTATCTCTCGCAGACCTCATCCTGCCGATCCCGCCACAGCAATTGATGTGCGCTTTATCGAGGTGAAGGGCCGGGGCGCTATTGGCGATATTGCTTTGACCACCAATGAGTATAAGACCGCAGAGCGGCTTAAGGATGACTACTGGCTCTATGTGGTTTATAACTGCGTTGCTCAGCCTGTGGTTCATGCTATTCAAAATCCTGCCCAACTTGGTTGGAAACCCATTGTTACGGTCGAGCATTATTTGGTATCTGCGCAGGAAATTAAGGGAGCCTTCCGTTGAACTATCCTAAACGACTAATCGAAGTTGATCTGCCTATAAAGAAAATATCTGCTCATGCGCGGCGTGAGAAGAGCATTCGGCATGGGCATATTTCCACGCTGCATATCTGGTGGGCGCGGCGGCCGCTGGCTGCTTGCCGGGCGGTAATCTTAGCCGCGCTCCTGCCCGATCCGGCTGATCCGCTGTGCCCGGAGAGCTTCAGGCAAGCGGCGCGGGAATGGCTTACAGCCTTTGCCCAAGCCGTTCCCAGGGACAAGGCTCTGGCAGAAGCTCTAAAGGGCGAGGCCAATAAATGGATCGCTCTTGCCAAGCACATAGACAAGTTAGAACAGTGGAGTCCTGAAGGCTTGCGCAGCCTGCTGCTGGATTTCATTGCCGACGCCTCAACCTTGAAGATGTCCACACAGCCGGCCATGTTGGAGTGTGCTCGCGGCCTAGTAGCTGCAGCACACATTGCGCTTGGCGGTGCTCATGGAACCCGACCGCTGGTTGTAGATCCGTTTGCTGGTGGCGGTTCTATTCCGCTTGAGGCGCTGCGTGTTGGAGCCGACGCCTTTGCTAGCGATTTGAATCCGGTGGCTGTGCTGCTGAATAAGGTTGTGTTGGAATACATTCCCAAATATGGCAAGCGTTTGGCGGATGAAGTGCGCAAGTGGGGAAAGTGGATCGAAAATCAAGCCGAAAAAGAATTGGCTGAGTTTTATCCTAAAGATCCAGATTGCGCAACGCCCATAGCCTATCTCTGGGCGCGAACGATCAAGTGCGAAGGTCCCGGCTGCGGCGCGGAAGTGCCGCTCATGCGGTCGCTGTGGCTGGCCAAAAAGGGGATGAATTCGGTCGCTCTTCGTCTGATCCCTTGCCCGAAGGAAAGGCGAATAGATTTCGAGATCATCGAGAAAGCCAAGACATCGGAAGTAGGCAATGGGACAGTGGCACGTGGTTCGGCCACGTGTCCTTGTTGCGGATTTACCACGAAATCTAGCGGTGTGCGAAAGCAATTGCAGCCTCGGCATGGAGGTGCCGCGGACGCACGACTTTTTTGCGTGGTGACAACTCGGGCTGGTGCTCAGGGACGTTATTACCGACTTGCAACAAAGAGGGATCTGGTCACAGCTGAAGCAGCCGCGCTTGAACTCTATCGTCAACGGAATCTCGAATCTGAACTATCGCTTATTCCTGATGAGCCATATCCAGATGAGACAGCCGCTGGAGCACTATCATCCTCCGTGTTGTATGGTCCCGCCGTCTGGGGCGATTTGTTTTCCCCAAGGCAAGCCTTAAGTCTCGCAACTCTATGCCGCCTGACGCGCACTCTGCCAGTCACCGGGGACGAGTTCGGACTTGCTATTCGCTTAGTTCTAGCTCTGGCAGTGGACAAGTTGGCGGATCTTGGTAACTCTATGTGTAGATGGGAACCCAATGCTCAGTGTCCAAGACAGTTGTTTGGGCGTCAGGCGATTCCCATGACTTGGGACTTTGCAGAGGGCGTTCCTATCGGTAAATCTAGTGGTAGCTATGCGATGCTGTTGAGGGGGATTAATGGTGCTCTTACGGAGATAGAAAACGACTGGATGGTTGGTAAGGTAGAGTGTTCTGATGCCAAGAGACACCCATTGCCTAACGATATAGCAGAGGTGCTTTTCACTGATCCTCCATACTACGACGCGATTGCCTATGGCGACCTTTCTGACTTTTTTTATGTTTGGTTGCGTCGGATGGTGCGACATGAATACCCACAGTTGCTTACAGAGGAACTAGTCGATAAGTGCAAGGAAACTGTCCAACTATCCAAAAGATACCCGGGAGCTTATGCCCACAAGACCAAGGAATACTTCGAGAAGGGCATGGAGAAAGCTCTTGAAGAAGGGCGACGGGTTGTGGCACCATCTGGAATCGGGGTTGTCGTATTCGCTCACAAGTCAACGTCTGGGTGGG
>Ga0315288_10001064_pt1 | contig 35017 bp, 40 predicted proteins | sample YL17G11_20_MG_FD_203454 | JGI IMG/M metagenome (GOLD analysis project Ga0315288, IMG submission 203454) | Sediment microbial communities from Yellowstone Lake, YNP, Wyoming, USA - YL17G11_20 | ecosystem: Environmental > Aquatic > Freshwater > Lake > Sediment | place: USA: Wyoming | collected...
TTCCCGCACTTGGTGCAGATGGTGAAGAGGCTGATGCACCCCATGGACAGGCCGGTGATCGCGCCCGTGAGGATGTCCGACACGAGCTGATTGTGCTTGCGGTCGGTGGCGACGAGGATGTCGATGTAGCAGCTCTTGCCGAGATCGCGGGCGATAGCGTCGACGATGAAGCCCTTGGAGAGCTCCGGGAGCTGGATGTGCTCGAGGTAGTTGTGAGCGCCGATGAAGGTGCGGTAGCTCGAGAGGAGCAGAGAGCGCTCCCATGCGTCGCCGTTGTTGTTGATGATGTCGTGGCAGTCGGGGACGATGCGGAAGTCCGGCCAGCGTGCGTCGATCTGGACGCCCCGGTTCATCGTCCTGCCGGTCTTCGACCCCTTCGGGGCGTAGCAGTCGACGGACGCGACGATCGTAGCGTGCGAGAGAAGGTACTGCTTCGGATCGCACTTGCGGAGGATCGTCTTCGCGGTACGGGCGACGAAGTCCTTGGGGACCGCGCCCTCGTTCTGGCCGCGGAGCTCCTCCATCCATTCGTCGAACGCAATGTTGGTGCGCTCAACGATGGCGCTGGCATACCGCTTTGTGGCCATGAATCCTCTGATGGATAAGGAGCATAGAAACTCTGAAGCTCCGGCCGTAAGTCACGGGAGGACGGACGTATGCCGGGGCATGGCGGACAAGATAACTGAGGCCATCGGACGTATCAGGGTGAAGAAGGTCGAGGTCGTCCTTTCGGAGGGGAAGGTCCTGCCGAGAGTCCCGACGTCAGGCCTCTGGCCGAGGGTCACCCTGGAGCTGGACGGGACGGAGCGGACGGTTCCGCTCACATGGTGGGCTGACGAAAAGAAGGCGGCCAGCGACCCGCTCAAGGCCATCATGGAAGGGATCGGGGGCGACATCCTCAGAATGGCCGGCGGAAGGACTACAGCCTCGATGCCGAGGGGCCGGAGGCCGGCGCTCGAGTACGCGGTGTCGGAGGCGAACTCGAAGATCCGAAGAGCGGTCGACCGCGCCTCCCAGACAAAGGGAGGGGTCGGGGAGAGGCACAGGAAGGCGCAGAAGAGGGCCCTGAAGAAGAGAGTGCTGGAGAAGCTGCGCGGACAGTTCGAGAGCCTGATCCGGATGGAGAGGCTCGAACTCGAGGATCTGGGCGGGGCGGACGTGGGCCGCGCGTGGGACGACATCCTGAAGATGAAGGCCGTCCGCCACGTGATGGAGACCTAACAGGCCTCAGGCGATTCCTGCAGACCTCTTGATGACCGGAATGAGCGCGGGCCTGAGCTCCGGGTTCGCGTGGGCGATCCTTGTGAGGACGGACGCGAAGGCCCTGCGGGAGGCGAGCGACGCGCGATCCTCCTTGATGGAGGGCTCCACGGCGCTAAACAGCTCCTTGAGGAGGCTGATCGTCTTCTTCTCGTCGCCGGCGGCGTCGAGGAGCGACTGGCCGTAGTTCGTGACGGTCATGGAGAGCTCGTCCGGGGAGATCTTCTTCTTGGCCGGCTTCTTCTCGCCGAGACCCTCCTCGGTGATCTCGACCTTGGCGGCCGGCTCAAGGAGGTGCTTGCGGATCCCCTTCACGAGGTTCTCGCCGTGGCGGATCAGCTTCGACACCTCCTTGAGGATGCCGTTCACGAGGCCCTTGGAGGGCTCCGTACGGGCCTTGTCCATGTCCTTGAGCACCTTCTTCACGCCGTCCGTGAACTCCTTGTGCTCGGCAGCCTCCTGCTCGACATAGTGGCCCGGGTCTGCCCAGCTGCGCTTGCCCTCGACGAACTCGTCCATCGTGGACTCATCCATCTGGTAGGAAGGCTCCATCCCGGCGGGACCGTCGTCCTCGGCAGGCTTCTCCTTCGGCTTCTTCTTCTTGAAGAGGCCCTTGAAGAAGTCCTTCACGCCGGCCGTGGAGGAGACCTTCTTGAGCATCCGCTTGAGCTCTTCGGACTCCGCCTCGGTGGCGTCGTCGAAGAACTTCGCGAACTCCTCGGCGTCGGACGAGTCCAGCTCCTTGAGGGCATTCTCGAGCTCCTCCTTGAGGGACTTGAGGACGGAGACCGTGTTCTCGAGGTTCTGCTCGAAGCTCCTGGCCTCAGGGTTGATGACGGCCACGGCGTAGCGCTCGAGCTCGTATGCGAGGAGCGGGTTGCTCGAGGCGATCCTGCGGGCGACCTTGACCATCTTCCAGATCTGGGAGCTCATCGGACGACGTCCTTCGGGTGAATCGTGAAGCCGCAGGTCTTGCAGAGGAGGACGCGGAGGCCCTGCCTGTAAGTCCTGGGCTTCATAGTCCCCTTGCACCGGGGACACTTGAGATCGCCGGAGGATTTCTCCTGCTGCGTGACCTTGTACCGGCGCTTCTGGTCCTTCCAGTAGAGGGCGGTCCTACGGCCGAGCTCGTAGAGGTTCGCGACGGTCAGCCTGACCGCGTCGTCCCCGTAGGCATCTCCGAAAACGGAGCCCATGCGAAGGTAGGCATCGACTTCGCCCATCCCGCAGTGCCAGGCCTCGCAGGCGGCCCTCCAGAGGGGCTTCGTCGCATCCTCGTACTTCGAGACGACGCGGGAGGCGAGGGATGCGCGCCACTTCTCGTCGGACTTCACCGTCTCGGGAGAGTTTTCGTTCCTCGACTGTTCCCAGGTCGAGTAGCTCTGATCGAGCGACAGGGCGGGGTAATAGTTGGAGGCGTCCCGAATGAGCTCGGACGCGGTCTCGATCTCCGCGCCCCACGGCCACTGGACCTCGACCTTCCCGGTGTCGGGGTTCGAGTACAGGACGCGGCCCACGTACGGAGTAAGGACGAAGTCGCGAAGCCCCGCCTTCCGGACAACATCGCCCGTGTTGAAGTCACGGGCTACGAGCTGATCGTCTACGAACGCAATCCTGTGCATGGGCTAACCTTTCAGACACTGCGCCCCGGCCCGGAGAGGCAGGGCGGGCGGCCTCAGGGAGCCCAGGTCTTCTGACCGCGCGGAGCGACCGAGGCCTGACGGGTGGAGCCCTGCTTGGTGCTCTTTCCCGCAGGACCCCTGGCCCACGAAGGCTGCTTCTTGGTGCCGTCGGCCCACTCGCTCACGTCGCGGACGGCGTACTCGTCGCGCTCGCTCACGGTCGAGGAGCGGTCGACGTCGTACGTCCCGATGCCCTTCGCGTTGAAGGACGGGCCGACCTTGTGCATGAACTCCTCGTCGGGGTCCGTCTTCAGCGGCTTGTTGACGTTCTCGAACGTCTCCATGTACTTCTCGTCGGGATCGCGCTTCAGGACCTTCGCCATCCGGCGCTGAAGGTTTCCCTTCCCGAAGGCGGCGACCTCGAAGCGGTCGGCGAAGCCGTCGATGTCCCTGATGAGGCTCGAGGCCAGGCGGGGGTCGATCTTGCCGGACTTGGCAAGGCCCTCGAGGCGCTGAGCTGCGGTGTCGAGGTTCGACAGGATCCTGTTGGCGGTGGTCTTCTCGATGGTCATGTGAATCTCCGGGCTTCCCTGCAGGGGGTCATGAAAGACGTATCACCAGTTGAGATCGCTGGAATCGATCCCGACAGAGGCCTTCTTCTTCTTTCCCTTACCGAAGGGAGGGGCCTTCTTGCCGCCGAAGGGCGGCGCGCCTTTGCCCTTGGCAAAGGGGTTCTCTTTCTTGGCCTTGGGCTTGTCCTTCTTGGACTGCTTCTCCTGCTGGCCCTTCTTCTCCTGCTGGGAAGTCTTCTTGCCCTTCTTCTTCGCCTTCTCGACCTTCTTCTTGGCGGCGATGAGGACGGGCATGAGGAAGGCGCGTGCCTCGGGGTTCGAGGCGGCGAGCCGGACGAGGGAAGAGATGTTCACTCGGACCGAGCTCGTCTTGATGTGCTTGGCAGCCTCGCCGACGTCCTTGAAGAGCTCGTCGAGACCCTTCATGAAGGCCTCGAGATCGTCCTCGCTGAGGTGCTTCTCGAGCTCCTTGGCGCCCTTCTTCTGCTCGTCGAGGAACTTCTTGACGTCCTCATCGCTCATGTCCTCGAGACCAGAGAGGTCCGGGAGGTCCGAAGCGATGCGGCGGCCGGCGGTCTTCTTCACCGTGTCGGCGAGGTCCTTGAGGCTCTCGATGAAGTCCTCGATGTCCTTGGCGTCGAAGAGCTTCTTCGTCTCTTCCTTGAGAGCCTTGACGTCCGTCTCTTTGCCGGCGCCCTGCTGCTCCTGCTGACCCTGCTGCTGCTGGCCGTAGCCCTGCTGCTGGGACTGTTGCTCCTGCTGGGACTGCTGCTGCTGACCCTGCTGCTGCTGGCCCTGCTGCTGCTGACCGACGGGCGCCGGGTGCATACCCTGCTCCTCGCCCTGCTGCTGAGCAACCAGGCTCCGCATGTTGCGGACGATCTCGACGGCCGCCTTCGGATCCGTCTGCCTGAGCTCACTGGCGATTCGAAGAAGGTTCTTGTATGCGTTGCTCATGGCTGAGGCACTCCTCTTGGGCGCGTCCGTGTTGGGGAGAAAGGTCTCCGAAAATTGGTCCGTTTTGTCGCCCTGAACACGGGCGAGAAGCATGTTGTAGGTCTCGACGTCGATCTTCGACTGGTACAGACAGTCGTCCGCGGTGTGAATCGCGAGATCGAGGGCGGCCCTGAAGGGCGCGTCGGGGGCCCCGCCGGTCCACTCGTTGCTCAGCCAGTCTTCCTTGAGGAGGGACTTGGCTGAGGCGACGATAGACTCGTACTGATCCTTGCCGAAGTACCTGCTGTCGTAAGACCGATACCCGGGGTAAGGACCGTCCGGGTGGCCCTGCTTCACGACTCCGTGGTACGTGGCGGTCTTGACACTCATTTCCCTACCGGCTTGAACCCCATAAGAAGACTGAAATGTCTCGGCGACCCTGAGGGCGATTGATCCGACGACCTTGTGGTTCAGGGACATGTCCTTGTCGTCGCTTTTGACGTCCGAGTCGTCCTCGCTCATGCGACGCCGACGATTGTCGTGCTTCGGGCCGCGCCTCGGGGCCTTCTTCCTGGAGGGGGCGGGCTTCCTGCCTATCAGGCGCTCTACCTCCTTCTCCTCCTTCTCCGACGGCTTCAGGTCGCTGGGCATGTTCCACGGTCCAGGCCCACTGAAAGCTTAGGTATCGTGGAGAGTGTTCGGAAGACGAAAAGAGAGTCCGGGTCAGAAGGCCCGGAGGAAATCGAAGGCCTTTGAGAGGGCTCTCGGAATGAGGCCGCACGACTGGACACCAGTCGTCAAGGACGGGACTGCATGGATCTGGCGATGTACACGGTGCGCAGCACGGTGTGGAAAGCCATCAGAGACGCCGGGGACGTGCGGAGAAGAAGTAGTCCGGTACGTGACGGAGGTCTAGGACTCCTGGACGTCAAGGACGGCATGAAGGTCGTCCTCCATGGACTCGACATGAGCCTGGAGGTCCTGGTAAACGGTCTTACAGACAGGACAGAGCGAGTCGAGCCTACGCCGGCCTCTCTTGACGTCCGAGAGCCTGATCGTCGGATTCGCCGCCAGTTCGAACATCGGGACTTCGACCCTGCGGCCCTGGATCATTCCTCGTCCTTGTCGAACCGGTCGTCTTCCTTTTCGGTCATCTTCAGGCCTGCGGACTCGGCGATGCGCTTCAGGACGTCCGTCTTCTCGACCGCCTCGTCCCCGGCCTTCGCCAGGACGGTCTTGAGGAACTCGTTGAACGTCGAGTCGTTCGGCGTGAACATGTCCTTCTTGAGCTGGGAAAGGGCGTCGTCCGAGTCGATGTTCAGAAGATCGAGGATGAAGGAGATCGGCAGGGATCCCTTCTGGTACAGGTTGAACATGAAGTCCTGCAGCTCAGTGTTGTCGCGGAGCGCGAGGCGCGTAAACTGGAGCTTCGGATACAGAAGGACACGGTTGCCGAATTCGTCCTCCTCCCAGAATCCCTTCTTCTCCGCCACCGGGGCGAAGAGCTGATCCTCGACGAACTGGGCGATGCTCTCCCGGTAGAGGAGGTACATCGTGTTCATGACGTCGAGATGAATGCGCTCGCCGGAGTAGGAGGACTCGCCCGTGAGCATTGACTCCGTAATCCGGAGGCCGATGAACAAGAGCTTGTTGGTGATGTCGTATTCTGTCGAGAGGTCGAGGAGACGGTCGCGCGAGCCGATCTCGTCCCAGTGGACCTCGAAGTTCGTGACGATGGAGAAGTCCGGATCGATGAGCGCCTGGTCGATCTGATCTCGAAGGTTGTCGGTGTCCGGCTCGGACATCTTGTCCGCCCAGACAATGCGCTTCGGGGTCATCGCGCGGGAGGCGATGGACGTCTGGGCCTGGCGGAGCTTGTCCTGATAGAGGAGAGTCCTCAGGCAGCGCTCGAGAAGAGAAATCCCGCGGTCGTCGTACGCCGACTTCTTGTGCGAAAGATGGTAGCAGAAGGACGAGCAGAGGAAGTCGTCGTACGGGTTCGTGTTGAGCGGGATCGGCTGGCCGTTCAGGAGCTGCTCACGGATCTGCTCCGGGATGTCCTCGGCGATGCGGGCGGCCTCCTGGTCCCCCTGCTCCTGCGCCTTCATGACGACGATCCTGTCCTTCTCGGACGGGATGAGCTCCATCTTGACGCGGTTCGTGTACTGGAAGACCTCGAGCTTCACCTGCTCCGGAGGAAGGATCTGGAGGCGCTCCCATCCGCGGTAGTGGGAGGCAACGTACTCGCGGATCGCCTTGGCCTGCTCGCTCTCGGGCTTCGGCTCCCTCTTGCGCTCCACGCGCTTCCGGGCACGGCCGGCATAGTCCACCTCGGCGATCTCTTCCTCCTTGACGTCGGAAAGCATGTCCTCGTCGATGTCGGACGTGAGGTCATGATCCTCGCAGAAGATGAAGCAATTCCCGTGGAGCCAGTACTCATGCGTCGCGTCGTAGAGAGTCTGGAAGAGGCGGACCCTCTTGCACATCTGCTCATAGAAGTGCAAGATCTGCTTGTTCCGCCTCAGGTCCTTCCCCTTGGGGAGGGACAGACGGATCTTCGACATCGGCACGTCGGTGTGGAAGTCGATGGCCGCGCCGACGATCGGGTGCGTCGTGTACCAGAACCGGAAGAGCTCGCGCTTCTCGCGCTCGGACTGGGGGAGCTCGAGGAAGTCTGTGGAGAGCTGGGGGCTGTAGAAGGCGGAGTCGGCGTTGGCCGTGGCGCCGCCGCCGGCGTTCCCGAAGTTGCCGCCGAAGGCCGCAACGCGTATGGACTGGGCTTGCTCTCTGCGGGCAAGCTTCTCCAGCTTCGTCATGCGGTTCTTCGGACGAGCCTGTTCATCAACGCGGACGACAGGCAGGTCGTTCTTGACCTGCATAACCGGGCGTACGCCGACCTTCTTCTTAGTCATGGCTGCTCACGCTGCTCCGTCAAAAGCCGAATCACCGGAGTAGGCCCGGATCGGCGATGAGGACTTCGGCCTCCCCGAGGCCCTGAGAGGCGACCCTCCTGGACGAGGCGGACGACCTGACGGAGTCGACGGCCCTGGAGATGGAGGCCTGAAGAATCGGGACGCCGAGGCGCCTCGAAAGGCGTACGGCCCTGTTGGAGGGGACGGACTCGGAGACGCGGCTAAGCCGATCCACGAGCTTCTGGGCCTCGAGGAGCGCCGGGAGGGCGGACTCGAGAGCCTCGAGGGCAGCCCGATGGAGGCCCATGGCCTCCTCAAGGCTCTCCCGGCGCTCCCGGAGCTCGGACTCGGAGAGCTTCGGGATGGGCACGACGGCGGGGGCCTGACCGACTATGGGCATGCGGTACCCTACTCTCCAGGAGGTCCAAAGGCTACCCTGAAGGCGATCTTCTTGAGCCTCCGGGCTTGGACGAAATCCTCGAGGACATCCTCGAGGACCTTGACTGAGGCCATGTCGCCGGCCATCAGGCTCTCCCAGGAGCCGCCGCCCTCCCGGAAGCTCCGGTATACGGAGACAAAGTCTTTCCCGGACGTCTTCTCGTCAGGCCCATAGATATGATCCATGACCTGGCGAACAATCCGGTAGGCAGTCGTGTCCTTTACGCCGGCGCCTTCCATCAGGACGAACGCGGGATAGCAGGCCTAGCGGCCGTCAGGACTCTTGAACGTGCTGGACGTAAACGTCGGCGCACGTCAGGCCTTTCTCCCCGGGGGCGGGACCGCTAACCCCTCGCTTCTGGGAGAAGGGCTTGGGGAGAACCACGAGCATGTGGGCGGGAGGCTGAACCTTGCTGATGCGGACGCACTGGCAGCGAGAGCACACCCAGGTCGTGTCCTTGGTCGGAAAGGGCCTAGTCCAATCGTGATCCGCGGGCCGGAGACTCAACGACCCCTCCCGCGGGGGGCGGACCTTATCGACGTGCCGCCGATACCGGCGTGAAGCCTGTTCCGCATCCTGTGGAACTGGTTATATCCGTAGCGCGGGGAGTGCGTGGAGGACTGGGCGACGTGTCCGCGGGAGGAAGCCTCAAGAATCCCCGGGTTCTCTCGTATGTACTCGCTGGCCAGTAGGACGGACCGAGCGAGCGCGTCCGACTGGTCGTCGTGCTTCCCGACGACCTTCGGGGCCTCGACGATGACTATGTTCTTGCCCGCAGAGGTCGCCTGGAGCTCCAGAAGCTCGGCAATGAGAGGGGAGTGGCGAGTCCCGGCCCCGTCCTGCGAACCGGCGGGTATCGGCCAGTCGTATATGGCCAGCTGGCGGTTGAACATCATCATCTTCAGCGTCTGGTACATCTGAGACGAGTCCGAGGCGAAGAAGTTCCGCATCTCGAACTGGCGAAGCTGGCGCTTATGGAGGACCTGCTCGAACACAGGACCGGCCCACTGGTCGAAGACGCCCTTGTGTATGTAGAAGAGCTTGGAGAGGGCGAGGAACCACCCGGCCATCTCGTCAATGTCGAGCCTCTGGGTGTCCTGAAGGTTCAGGGCGTAGGGGACGAGCGGTGCGGAAAGGTGCGGATTCGACTCCTTCCAGCTCCTCTTCGGATACCAGACCTCGTGGTACGCCAGCTTTATCTTCCCGTCACTGAGGTGGGTCAGGGCGATCGAGGTTCCGTCGTTCGAAAGACCAAAGTCGACCCCGGCCCAGTGCGGGTCCCTCGGAAGACCGCGGACGGCGGGACGCATCTCCGGGACAATGCAGTCGGACAGGTCCTTCCAGTCCTCGATCCAGCCACGGACGCGGTCCGAAAACTCGGCTCCATGCTCCGTCATGAAGGACTTCGGATCTTTGGCGTACTCGGTCTCGTAGTACTCACTAGAGAGAGTCGGGTTGACCTCCCAAGTCGGGGCTTGGATGACCAACATGGACTCGGAGGCCTTGTCCATGGACATGGCCATCTGGTACATGCGGTACAAAAAACCCTCCCGGGCATCCGGGGAAGAGATCAGGATCATGCGGCCCTCGGACGGGCCGACGGGCTTATGCTTGTTCTTCGGGTCCTTCGGGGAGAACTGGGCGAGGGACGGAAATATGGCCTTATAGACGCGCTCGGCCGAGCTCTTCCCGTCGTCCACGAAGAACGCGATCTCGTCGAGGATGGCGCAGATGATGCCGCGCCCGCGCAGGCCCTTGGCGATGGAGCTCTTGAACGTGGCCGTTACCGAGGCCTTCCCGTTGTCCCCGAACTTCTTCCGGTCGCCCTCGGTGCGAAAGCGGACGTACGTCTGAGTCGTGTTGGCGATGCTGTTCTTGAAATAGTCGACGGCCTCGACGTGCGACTGCATGTCGCCGTAGACGATGGACGCCTGCTCTTTGTCGTTCGCGATGCAGAGAACGCGGATTTCGGAGCCCGGTATAAGGCCGTAGAACGACTGGGGGGAGCCACGACGAAGAAGCTTGTAGAGCTCGTACGAGGCGAAGATGGCGGACAGGGCGCTCTTCCCGGACCTGCGTCCAAGGACCAGGATGAGCTCCCGGCGATGCTTCCCGTCCTGCTCCCTGACGTTGCAGCGTCCATGGTCGTACAGATACCTGAGGTACTCGGCCTCCGTGAACTCATGGAGGACTTTCTCGCCGAACCTGTCAGTGATCCGGATGGACTTGTCGACGTCGTCGAGCAGTATGTTATAGTATAGCTTGACGATGAAGCGCTGTACGGGGTAAAGACCGTACGGGAGGAGCTTGAACTTATCGATGAACTCGATGATCGTCAGGAACTCGGTGTCCCCGTCGGAACCGCCGCTCTTCGCCTGGCGCTTCTCGTCTATGAAAGAGGTTATCTCGCTGACGAGAGTCGGTCTGAACACGGGCTCGCGTATGGGCATGATGCTAACCGATGTCCACGAGCTTCTTCTCCCAGTCGGCCATATCGGCCTCCATCTGCTTGAAGATCGTGTCGATGGTGCTGTCGTCGATGGACACCTTGGTCATGGACTCGTAGAGGAACTCCATCCAGAGCCTCAGGACCTTCTTGAACTCGGGCCCCTTGAGGTCAAGCCTCTCCGCCCGAGCATTCTCCTGGCGCTTCAGGAGGACGTCCGCCAGCTGCCTGAGGGAGGCGATCCTCGAGATCGTGTAGTTCGCGGTGTTCTTTCCGTCGAGCGTGGCCTTCCGGCGCTCATACTTCAGGTGCGCGAGCTCCTCCGTGATCTCCTTGAGGACGAGATCCACGACCTCTGAGGCCGGGGCTTTCTGGTCGATGGCCTGGACGAGCTCCTGCCTCTTGACATAGGCCTCTCGATCCCTGACATCCTTGTCTATGTCCTTGGGGTCGATGACCTCCGGAGTCGGAACTTGGCCGCTCTGACCGACGACGTACGGAACTCCGAGCTCGTCGGACGTCATGGACTTACCTCCCGGGAAGGTCAGAACGACACCGTTCTTCTTGTCGTCTGTAGGAGGAGACTCGTCCATGGAGGACCGTACCCGGGCCGGACTCGCGTGCCTTCTGCGTCCTCGTTGACCCAGGACGTCAGGACCGTAGGAGGTTCTTCAGGGAAGCCCCTGAGGTTTATTCGTCCAGGGAGGGTCCCGAGATCTCCACAGAGATTGCCCTGGACTTCGAGCCGGACAAGTCGACGGAGATCTCCCCCGCCAGCTCGTACTTTTCGACGGGGTTCTCGAACGGACCCTGGACCACGGGGAGGACTCTCCGGGCGGAGGCAACCCTGTCACGGACCTGGGTCGGGACCTGCCGGATCATGCCCTTGGCGAACTTCGAGCACCACCCCGGATGGGTCTGGAGGACGCACCCGGTGCACCCGGACGAGGCGAGGACGTACTGGGCGCCCCTCTTCCGGAAGTGCTTCGCGCCGTCGTCGCACCCGCGGCCGTAGTCCCGGTACGCGGTCGGATCGACGAAGTAGTGGCCTTGGACGCCGTCGTCCGCGGACGCGCGCCTGCCGACCTCGGGGACCTGCATCAGGTCCTCCCTCGAGTACCTCTGGAGAATCGCAGCCTGGAGAGACTTCCCCGACAGGCCCGTGTTCATGAGGTGGGAGATCGTCTTGCGAACCTCCTCCGGGTCCATCTCGGCCTTGGTAAGCTCCGATCCGGAAGCGCCGTTGAAGGCGGTCTGCTTGTGGCCGGTGTACGGGCTCTGCTGGACCTTCTGAGGCTGGTACAGGTTCACCTGGGCCACGATGTACTGCCAGTTCGTGGAGAGGTTCGAGGACACCTTCTCGAAAGCCGACTTCGCCTGATCAGGCTTGATCCTCTTCTGGAGGACGGCCCTCTGGAGGGCCGTCGCGAGCTCGGAACGGCCGACTGTCGGGACGTCGCGGACGAGCTTGGAGGCAGAACGGAGCTCGGAGCAAGCGCCGTCCGAGACGTCCTTGCACGAGGGGCACGAGGAGGCCCTTCGGACGACGAAGTCCGGTCCGGAGGAAGAGGATCCGCCGGAGGACGCCATGGAGCGAACGAGCTCGAGGGTGTTCCGGCAACCGCCGAGAGCGTCGGAGTCGAGGTACGTATGGCCGATGATTCCGCACTGGGAGGCGAGACGGACGAGCTCCGGGGATCCGGACGCCGCAAGGATGTGAGAGTCGTCGTGCCCCTGCATCATGCGCCGGGCATACTTCATGTATGCGACGGACGGCATTCCGGCGACGGCCGGAGTGGCGAAGCGGCGCTCCCAGAAAGACTCGACCTCGGACGCGGTGACGGACGGCTTCGCGGCCTGGCGCTGGGTCCTTGCGACCTTTACGCCGTCCGGGTCCCTGGAGGCCGGGGACTTCAGGAAGGCGGCACGAATGCGCTCCTTCCATGACTCGGGGCTGTTCGACGAAGCCTCGGTGGCGAGAGGAAACTTGAGCGGGCGCTTCTCCGCGGCGAGGCGCGGGGCGTACGAGGCGGCGAGCTGGGCCGTGTAAGGGACATCGTCCACGACTCGCTTGTTGCCGAACGTGGAGCACATCCCGGTCTCATGGCAGCTGCATCCGTTCTTGCCGCCGCAACCGCCGATGACGAAGGTCGCGCCCTTGGCGAAGGCGGCGACGAACTTCTTCTCCTTCGGATCGCGGTGGGCGTTCGGAAAGTGGTCGGCATCGACGTACACGTTCCCGATAAGGCCGCGCTCGGAGAGGACCTCACGGATGGCGTCCCCGGCAATCCTGATGTCGCCGGGGGCGAACTCGAGGCGGATCCTCTTCTCGATGTCCGATGCGGGGAGGCCGGCCATGACCATGGCGGCGACCCTGTTGCGGATCGGGGCCGTCATGTCGACGGCCGAGGTCTGGCCGCTGTTCTCGAGAGGGTTCCGGTTGACGATCGTGTGGGGCCTCATCGGGATGATGTGCGGAATTCCGTCATCCTCGCGGAGAGCGTTCACGAGCTCCGGGATGATGTCGAGGTTCTGCTTCGGGAGGGCCTCGGCCGCGCGGTAGTCATCCTCGTCCACGGACAGCCACGACAGGTCCATGACGTTCTGGTTGTGGAGCAAGTTCGTGATGTCGCCGAGCCCCTCGTGGGCCAGGTCGGGAAGCTTCTTACTCATTTGCGAGCCTCGATCCTCTCCAGGTCGGCCATGACCCTGGCCAGATCCGCCGCGCACCGCCTGTACACGGACGATACCCCGGGGTTCGTGATGTGGTCGATCTCGAGCTGGATGAGCCGGTCGCGGACGGAGGCGAGACGGGGGGCCCCGGATGCCTTCTTGGCGACGGGAAACTCGTCGAGGACGTCCTTGACGTAAACCTCATGACTGAGCTTGAGGCACCGGATGATGTCCGACGACAGGAACTGCGGCTCTCCCTTCTTCTGGAGGAAGGAGAGGACGTGACGCTTCGTCAGCCCCTTCTTCCCGAACTCCTTGAGGAAGTCGGAGGTGAGGCCGTTGACGAGGTTGATGTTCGTGGCGGTGCGCTTCATATCGTTACCCCTGGACGCGATGACCCTTCCGCCGTCCTGAAGATCGCTTCTATCAAAGTCTACGTTCTCGGAGAAGTCCGTAGTCGGGAACCCCTGGCGGCCGGATATGTCCTCGACCTCGTACCCGGACTGCCAGTTCCCGAGGGACTGAAGCCCGTTGTCCAGAACTTCCTCGTTCTTCATCACACCCGGAAGGGACGTCTCCGAGGTGATCTCCTGGCTGACGTAGGCCCCGGAGTCCTCCTTCGGCCAGGTATCGCCAGTCCCGCCGGTGACCGTCTTGTCGTAGTAGTCAGAGCGGGCGGAGGGGTTCCCGGAGTCCGACGGGAGCTCCGACAGGGCGGACTTGTCCGCACGGCCGCCCTTAGAGACGGATCTGACGCGAGAGTCAAGAGAGGACATGTCGGGATGAGCGTGGGTGACGTCGCGATCGGACTCTCCCGGAAGGGCCGCCGCCGCGAACACGCCGGTCCACCAGGAGCCTGTCCTCATGTCGGGATCGTCCGGATAGCTCAGGAGCCTGTCGGGGCTGAAGACGTCCGGAGGGCCGCCGTCGGGCAGGTTCTTCCCTGCGGGCTCCTTGACGTTGGAGTCCTCCCCGTGGTTCCCGGAGGCGTCGCTCTGGGAGTCGTACGTGCCGATGCCGAAGGTGTCCACGGCCTTGTCGACGGCGTTGTCCGTAGGGAGGGCGGCGGGCATCAGAAGTCGGCGTCCCAGAGAAATGTCGTGTCGCGCTTGGCCTGCTGCGGACCGAGGCCGGGAGGGGGCTCGGGGGCGGCATGAGCCTTCATCCAGTCGACGTCCTCTGCGGTGAGCCCGCGGGCATAGTAGTCGAGGTTCTTGTCGTTGGAGCACCCGGGGAGCCATGAATAGGTCTGCCCGGCGGCGACTCTCGAGGAGATCTTCAGGACGCTCGAGTCCCCGTCGGTCGGGTTGTCGTATCCCGTCACGCCGTCCACGGTCCAGTCCTCGAGGAGCTGCTTGGACTCGTTCGTACCGCTCGAAAGGCCCTCCCCGGTCGGATCGTCCGACGGCCACACGTTCTCGTCATTGAAGTGCCCGGCTTCGTTCCCCTCGGCCGGACCGATGTGGTCGACCCTGGGGGTGAGCCCGCCGGTCGGAAGGGACGCGTCGGCGGTCCGAGACCTGGCCTTGTGCCTGCGAAGGATACGGCCGACGGCGGAGGCGTAGTTTCCTCCCGCAGGGGTCGTCGTGTTCATGACCATCTCGGGGACGGTCTTCCCCTGCTCTTGATCCCCGGTCCCGCCCGGGAGCTGAGACCCGACGTCGCCGCCCGCAGGTTCCTTTTCCTTACGCCGGCGGATCTTCTCTTCGACGATCGCGGTGTCGGTGTAGGAGGCGAATTGGTGTTGGGCCTCTTCGTTTTCGTCTTCGGACTCGTCGTCCTCGGACTCGTCGTCCTCGGACTCGTCGTCCTCGACGAGAGGGTTGAAGTCCTCCGGATCGGGGTTCTGGACGGGCTCGTTGAAGCCGTCCTCGCCGCTATCCGCGCGGAATTCGCTCTCCACGAAGGCTTCCGGGTTCTGCTTGACGTCCTCAGCGCCGTCGACGATGTCGGAGACCTGATCCTCGGCGCCGCTCGCAGACCAGTGGTCCGCGTTCACTTCATCGTGGACCGTGTCGGTGAACGACGAGAGAGTCTCGACGATGGATCCGAGACCGTTCCGCATCTCCTTGACGGACTGAATGTATCCGCGACCGCCCAAGAGACCGTCCGGACTGAACTGGGAGGACGGCATCTTGGAGAAGAGCCTGTAGGCCGCGAGCGCATAGCTGTGCGACCTCTGGGCGGCCCAGAGGATCTTGGCAAGGTTCCGTGCGGAGTCCGGAGTCCACTCGAAGCCCTTGACGCGTATGTCGCGCCGTATCGGGCCGGTGTCCTTGACGAACTCGATCTTGCCGGCAGTCCTCAGGCGTCCGGAGGCGACGCGGGCGGCGATCTTGTCGAGGTCCCTGTCGTCCATGTTCAGCCCTTCACAGGTCCACTGTCGTCGTCGACCAGGCGTTCGATGAAGAACCCTTCGTCGTCCTGGCCGAGCTTCCAGAAGTCCTTCTGGGAGAGATGGACGAGCCGGTCCTCCGCCAAAAGCTGGAAGCCTGCAAGCTGGTGGAGGCTCGCGACGCGGACACGTCCGGTCGTGGCAACAGCCTGCCTGAACTTCCCTTCCTGGAAGAAGTCGTCGACGGAGCTCGACGAAAACCGAATATCTTCAATCTTGGGTCCAGGCATGTCTCACCCTTTGCCACGGGACCCGATAGAGAGCCTATGGGTTTACGGTCAGGGTCACCGGGATGGACACCGGACCGTTGGATGCGTTCGGGGAGGAGATCATGACGATCTCGGAGTAGACGCCGGGTATGAGGGGGACGCCCGCCGGAACGACGGAGAAGGTCAGTATGGCGCTCCCGGCCGGCGCTAGAGGGCCTCCGCCGACGGGGACGAACGAAAGCCACGGACTGTTGTTGTTGACCTTCGAGGCCGAGAAGGAAAGGCTCGAGTTCGGAGGGCCCGAGTTCGAGACGGTGATGGCGACGGCGCCGCCCGGAATAGCCCCGGTGATCGTGTACGACAGGGGGACCGTGGACGGGGAAACGGCGATCGAAGGCCTCGGGAGGACGACGACGTTCACGGTGATCGGGATGACCGTAGGGGGAGTCCGGTTGTCCTGAAGGTTCACATGGCCGGAGTAAGGAGATCCGGAAGCCAGAAGAAGAGCCGGGTTTATCTGGACGGTAACCTGGCCCTGATCGTTCTTGTTCAGGCCGGCTACGGTCGACGGGCTGGCCGAAAGCCACGGTGAGTCGGGGGTCGAAACGACCGTCAGGAAGGATCCGAAAGCCCCGACGTTCTGGAACGGGACGGCCGCGACGAGCGAGGACGGGTCGCCCTCAGTGAGAGTGACGCTGTAGACGGTCGGAGTCGCGCCAACCAGGGCGAGGAGCGGGGCGAGCTGCTGCTGGAGCTGAGATATGCAGCTCGCCATCTCGAGCACGATGTCCCCGGGGATCGGGACGTCGACGGCCCCGAGCTTGCCAAACGGGGATATGATGTCGGCCACCTGGTAGACCTGGGACGAGCTCTGGACGTTCGTCGCGCGCACAGTCCAGTACCAAGTTCCGCCGACGGAAATCTTGTCGAACGTAAAACCGCCTGCGGCTACATGGCTGCCCATCACGGACGGGCGGCGAAAAGAAGCCCAACCTAGGACGGAAGTGTACCCTGGACCATGGCGCTATGGGATTGGGAGGGCGGGGATCCGAAGTGGTCGTTCGTGGTGGACACGGACTCGTACGCCGGAAACTTCGAGCGGGAGATGAGCAGCTACATAGTCGGGCAGTGCGACGAGTACGGGGACCACCGCGGAGGCCCGTACAAGAAGATGTATATGAAGGACTTCAAGGGCAAGGACCCCTTCGAGAACCTGGTTGAGGAACGGGTCAGCGACCCGGGGGACGACGGCATTACGCGCGCCCCGATGGACCTAGCCCCGACGCCCGGATATGAGAGCAACGGCGCGGGGGGCACCCTCTATTTTGCGTCGTCATGTCCAAAACATCCGGCCTACAACTCGGTGGCGATCTTCCTTAGCAGAAGGCCGACGGCGAAGGAGCTCACGATGCTGGCCGACAGGGCCAGGAGGTTCGCCGGGGCGACGAAGATTTTCGGGGAGACGCTGAAGGTCATCGGATGCAGGCTGGTCAAGGAGACGGTCCTGCTGGAGTCCGAGGACGTTGTTGCCCCGGAGTAGGACCGCCGGCCCCAGGAGAGAGGCCCACGACTGGGAGCACGGATGGAAGGACGTGCCGTCCGGGAAGATATACCCGTATGACCACGGACTTCCGTTCGAGGTGGCCCAAGACAGGCTCGTGAGATCCTGGAGGTGCAGGAGGTGCGGCGCATCGGAGAGTTCGAGCCGCAGGCCGTCCGTGTACAAAAAGGTCTACGCCGGAATGAAGAACCTTCTGTGCGACGAGTACGTGACCTGGCAGGTCATGGAGTCATAGAGGTCACTCGATCGGGAGTATCTGAGCGTCCCCGCGGTCCCGGAACTGAGGGAGCGAGACTTCGTGAAGGATGTTGAAGTGCTTGTCCGAGATGGCGAAGAACACGGTGTAGTACTTTCCGTACCTCGAATTCTCGATCGAATCCTCGAGGTCCTTCTCCGCCCTCTCGACCTCCTGGGAGTCCCTGCCCTGCTTCCGGAGCATATGAGCTCGGACCAGGAGCTCCTTCGCCTCCTCGGCGATGAGGTCCTTCACCTTCTGGAGCGCCCGGAAGAACCTGTGGCGGACGCGTCCCTGCGTCAGGTTCATCTGCTTGGCTATCTCCGACTGACAGGTGGTCTCATACATCCTCCACAGGATCTCACGGTCTTGATCCGAGAACTTCGGGCCGAGCTCCAGGTCGAACTGCTCCTGGTCGAGCTCCGGGATTGTCCTCAGAAACTGGATGCGCTTGATGCCGCGGTGCAGCCTGTACGAGACGGCCGCCTGCGTGATGCGGAACAGCTTGGCTATCTGCTCCTGCTTCATTTTGTCGTGGTGGTAGAGGCGTATGAGGTCAGCCTCGCGTGGCGGGATGCGATCCAGATAGTGCTCGATGGACCCGAAGTCGAGGGACTGGCCGTCGGCGTTCAGCTCCTCTTCGGCGTCCGGAGCGAGACGGTTCTCGATCAGGTCCTCCAGGTCCTGTTCGGAATCCGGGTCATAGCCGAGACGATTCTCGTTGCTGAACCTGGACGAAAGTGACGACGGATCCTGAATGAGGATGTGAGATATAGACATCTGCCTCCGGCCAGCGCGTTCCCGCGCGAAAGTGTTCCGTATGCGTATACGTATGGGCTCAGAGCCGGGTGCGTATCCGTTTCGGTATCGGTCTCTACGGAGGACTCAGTATGGCCGGAGGTCCGTCGAGTTAACACTACCAGTCAGATGTCGAGGAGCCAACTTTCTACCGGGACGGGGGTGGCGGAGCGGGGTCCGATTTTGAAGCCCGAGAAGTCAATCGACTTCATTCCGAGGTCCTCCCGGCACAGGTCCTTGGCCGCAGAGACGTCCTCGGAGCCGGGCCTCCTGCAGGCCTCGACGTCCAGACTCGAGTCGAGGCCGACGAGGTCGAAGTTCAAGGCAACCCGGTCCCTCAGGGACACAGTGGCCTCCCGCTCGGCCTTCGAGAGACCAGGGAGGCCGGAGGCGTACAAGGATGAGACGTCCGGGTGGGAGCAAAGGGCTGCGGCAAGCTTCTTCCGGATCCGGGGGACGCCCGGGATAGAATCGGACGAGTCGCCGGTCAGGCTCTTGAACATGCGTATCTGGGACGGGAGAACGCGGACCTTGTAGAGCTTCTCCATGTGGTCACCGACGCGCTCAGCGTCAAAGAAGCCGTCGTGGCCGGGCCTGTAGAGGACGACGCGATCGTCGACGAGCTGGAAGAAATCCTTGTCGGAGGAGACGATGATGTGGACCTCCCCGGGCCTGGAGTGGACAAAGCTGGCTATCAGGTCGTCGGCCTCCTCCCGCGGATCGTGGTAGACGTCGAACCCGAGCATGCGGATGATGTGGGAGAGCAGGTCCATCTCGCCGCGAACGGTCCTCCCGTCCCTGAGGGTCATGAGCGGCATGTCGTCGGACGGGGACATCTTGATTCCATGAGCGTCCCTGCCGGCCTTATACCCGGGGTCCATGGCTAGCCGCCGCGCCGGGGTCCCGTCGAAGAAGACCGAGACGGACGTGGGGGACTGGATGTCGTAGAGCCAGGACGAGAGCATGGAAAGGAACCCGTAGGCTATCCCCGTCGGAAATCCGGACGGGCTGCACAGGATCGGCTTCCCCTCCTTGAGCCTATTCTCCACGAAGACATAGTAAGCCCTGTGGAGAAGGTTGTTCCCGTCCACGAGGACGTTCCTGCGGATCTCCGACCCTCCGACGGACCTCATGTCCAGCCGTGCCTTCTAAGGAGCTCTTGATACTCGGGTCCGTCCTCGAGCATCCACTTCCCGCCGTGCATATAGAGCCTGCGCCCCTGCTCGTCATAGGTGCACCCGCCGCAACGCATGGGGGCGACCATGCTGGCCGCGAGCTCATTGCGCTGTTCTGGAGTGAGCTTCAAGATCTGCTCGGCGGTCATCTTCACAGGTCCACCTTCTCGAGATACGACGCGGGAAAGTCCATGAACATGGGCTTCGACCTGAGGCTAAGGCAGACCTGGACGACCTCGCCACCGTCGTACACGCACGAGATCTTCCCGGTCAGGTTCTTGTAGCTCCCCTTCACGACCTTCACCCGGTTGTCCTCGGAGAAGCCGCCGATCTTCATGACCTTCATGCCCACACGCATTGGATCAAGGTCTTTGTCGTCGAGGAGAGAGTATACGGTCTTCCTGGCGCCGTCCACGAACGCGGACTTTGAAAGAACTGTGGAGAAGTAGGTTGTCTCCTGAAGAGAGTTGTAGACAATCCCGTCGGAGAACCTGACGAACACGTATCCGTCCGAGTACCACGTGGTGAGCGAGTCGTCCAAGCCCTTCTGGGATATGGCCGGGACGAAGACCTCGAGCTCGCGCCGCTTCAGTATCTGATGGACGGCCCGGACGATCAGGCTGATATTCTTCTCCCTCTCACCCAACTGCGTAAGCTGGACTACGACCCACTTTGTGGAAAGAACGAGGACCGGAGGGGGAGCGCCCTTGGCGGCCTTAGTGCGCTTTTTTGAACCTTTGGACAAAGCCACGAGCAAACTCCTTATCCGGGATCGGAATCCTCGACGAGTCCAACTCTACCTCTGCAGACGGACCCTGGGCAGACGAAGGAGGCTGTGTTCGCGGCGTCATCTCAATTCTTGAGTCAAGCGTCGTAAGACTCTCTTCTCTAGTGAACTTGATCCCGTCGACCTCGAGCGGGGGAGCGTGTACCTGCGGGGAGGGGATCCTGGCGACGGGAGTGGTGACGGCGGGAGTGATCGGGGTTATGGTGGAAACCGGGATGACAACGGAAGCCGGAATGATGGTGGAAGCCGGAATGATGGTGGAAGCTGCCGCCGGGGCTGCCGCCGGGGCTGCCGCCGGGGCTGCCGCCGGGGCTGCCGCCAGGGCTGGGGCGAAGGACGGAAAGACATTCGCCGACGGGTGATCAGCAATCAGGGCAGCCTCAATGGAGGAAGCCATGGGCTTGTCCATCGATCCGAGAATTCTGGCCAGATCCGCCCATCTCCTGCCGCGAGACTGATAGAAAGCGCTTCCGAAGGGGAAGGTAGCCCGGGCTCCGACGCTCGTCCTCAAAGCGCTAGATATGGCCAGAACTATATTGTCACGCACCCATACCGGACCTTCTGAACCCATCAGGGCATCGAGGTCATCGAGTGCCAGGGACGGGTCAGAGTCGATTCGAGAGAGAATCGAGGCCAGAGTCTCGAGGCTCGCATACCTGAAATGGGCCTTTACGGCGTCGAGGGTAATCGACGGCGCGAGGAGCTCGAGAGTGGTGAGGCAGTTCCTCGGACACATCTCGAGAGAGCGAGCGATGAAGCCAAGAGCCTCAGGATCGCACTGGACGCCCTCCAACCGGCACACGTAGTCCATCCTCGCGACGATCTCAGCCTCGGACGGGGCAACCACAGGGAACTCCGTGACCCTGGACCTGATGGCACCCTGGATCTTGCTTGGCTCCGTAGTACAGAGAATGACGACCAGACGCCTGTCTTCGACGGACTTCAGAAGGGCGTCCTGGGCCTGCTTGGAGAGACGGTGGGCCTCGTCCATAACGAAAACAAATGGCTTGCCGCTCAGATTCCCGTATTCAAGACCGTCCACTATCGACCGCATGTGGTCGACCGTCCCCTGGGTTGCGGCGTCGAACTCTTCGAACGAGTCAGACGACTCGTGCGTCACGGACGTGCATGAGGCGCATTCCCCGCACGGCTCGCCGTCCCTGAGGTCGTCACAGACCACAGCTCTGGCGACTATCCTGGCGAGTGACGTCTTCCCGCACCCCTTCGGACCACCGAACATGATAGAGCGGTCCGCAAGGCGCCCCCCGGAGGCGAGCTTCAGAAGCAAGCGCACCACCGCCTGGTTACCGACTATGTCGGAAAGACGGCGCGGACGGTACTTCAGATCGAAGTTCGGCATCACAGGATGTTACAGCCGAGAGGTCTACTTGCCTTTCAGGCAGTCCCCGAGCTCGGCGAGCCCGTCGTTCCACCTACCATTGCGCTCAGCGACTTCGGCGAACTCCTGGACTTGCGGAGGACGAATGCTGTACTTCATCTCACCGGACTTCTCGTCTTCCTCCCCAGTACACCTGGTGAGAAGATGGTCCACGAGGGCGGTCCGCTGGGTGGGCTGGAGCTCGTTCCACACGTCCAGGGCGACGGTCATGATGAAATCGGGCTCGTCGTCTTCCCCGTCGAAGTAGTGACCGCCAAGATGGCGCTCGAGAGGGGAAGCCTTCTTCACAGTCCCGGGGACGGGAATCCCGCCCTGCTTCTGAGACTTGTTGCGACAGAGATAGACGATATTGGCGGAGGCGATCTCGGAATGGTGCTTCGGAATGAGCTTCTCGGCGATGGTCTTGGCAGTGTCGAAGTCCGCGATGATGAGCGGGTCGGGCTCCGCCCGCTGCTTCTTGTCCGCGACCGCGTCGTTGATCTTCTTGCCATTGCTAATGTGAACAGTCGTCATGCGTTCCTCCGCTCGAGAGCCTTGTTGAAGTATCGGGTGAAGGCCTCGTCCCCGACCCTCTTCCAGTAGTCGCCAGGATCTTTGTCCTTAGGCCCGATGCGAGGATATCTTACGTCGACGACATCGAACCCGGATCCGTTCCTCTCCAAGAACGACTTCACTCCCCTCCTCCCGGCCTCATCCATGTCCAAACACATGATGACCCTACGGGCGAAGCGGCGCACAAACTGCATCTGGGACTTGCTCAGGCCGGACGTAGTGAGGGCGAGAACATTCGGCGTAGCGAGGCGCTCCATGATCAGGTGATCGCCAGGTCCCTCCACGAGGACGACCTCCTTGGAGGCCCATATCTCGCGGAAGTTCATCTGCGATCCGAAGAAATAACCCTCAGGGCGGCGCTGAAGGACGAAGGTATCGTAGGACTTCTCGGCTATGGACCTGACCTGGAACCCGACAACAGATCCGGAGTACGAGGTCAGGGGGAACACAACGCAGCCGAGAATCTTTCGGCCCACAACACGGTCTCTGCCGACGCCCTCAATCTCCTCCCAAACGGAGGACCACTGCCTATAACGGCACGCGTCACACCAGAAAGCCCTCTTCTCTTTGTCAGAGCAGTCGTCGGAATGGCCGGGATGCGACTGCGGGTCGACGTCGAAGTCCCCGGCCACATAACCGAGACGATGCCGGGCCCACTGGTCCTTGGACACGCCCCTCCCCGAGAGGTACGCCTGAGCTTCTTCGCTCTCCAGGAGACCGGCGTGCGCCCAGTCAAGAAACTGCTCTACGAACATCAGCCCCCGGCGGGCGGGCAGAACGCAAACCCGTTCTTCACGTTATGAAGAACGATGCTGGACCTGCCGCCGACGAACTGAGTGTACATCCCGACGAAGTCCGGCCTCGAGAGGAATACCGGGAAGGAGACCTTGCACGGATAGACCCTACAGATCTTCCTGTACACGCCGGAGTCGGTGTCCCCGCCCATGGACTTGGACAGGGCCTCAGGGGTCCATGAGTCAGGGACGAGGCATGCGTGCGGCTGGGAGCTGACGCCGGCGGCACTCTGCACGTAGGCAAAGGCCTTGGTCGCCGCCGTCTTCCCGGAGAAGACGTTCGGCCACTTCTCTGTCAGGGAGAGAGCGTAGGCCGCGGATGCCATATCGCCGATAACGTCGTCAATCCTGTCGGAGTCGTGGGTGAAGACTCCGGAACGGATCCTGTCGTCCTTCGTCAGCTTCCTGGAGACGAGAAACTTGTTGCTGCGACTCGAGCTCACCACGGCAGGAAGGAAGCCCTTCTTCGCGGGGGTCTCCATCCAGAGGGGGACGGCGTCCAGACCCTTCTTAGACCTGTGGAGGTCGTGGTCGAGGATCTTCAGGAGAATCACGGTTCACCGTCCTGCCCGGTCTCAGGCGGAGTGTTGGGTGACGGACTACCCCACAGGTCCTTCGAAAGAGACTCGGGCGGGAGGAGGTGCGTCGGCTTTGAGGGTCTAAAGAGCTTGGCCCGAATCCAGAAGCCAAACCGCTCGAGGAGGGTGAGAGGCAGCTCATGCACGCGCTCGCCGAGAACCCACTGGAGGGTTGCCACGTCCCTGTAGTTGTTGAAGACGTACTCGTCGTCCGCCATGAGCTCAAGGAAGTCCTGCTTGGCCTGATCGAGGTCGACCGACGGGGTGAAAACCTTGCAGGCCCTCGCCACTTCATCGCTGTCACATATGTCGCCGTTCCAGCCGGACGGGTCTCCGGACCCGTACATGCAAAGGCATATCGGCTTGTCCTCGTTGAGGACGACGAGTGAGACCCGGCGGCTGGGGACCATCTTGCCCTCGGCCCGCACTTTGGGCACGGGGGCGGTAGGAACGGGGGACGGCATGTGCTCATAGTTGTGAACGCAGTTCACGTGGATCCTCTGCTGGGAGGCCTCCACATACTTGCGAGCATACCTTTCCCTGAGCTTCCGAAGGCGCTTCTCTATGTCTTCCCTGGTCTTCACGAGGATCCTGGTTCTGCGTCAGGACTGGTCGTCGCTGTGGCTCACTCTGAGCCTCTTCAGCTTCAAGCTCCCGTCCTTATGGCCCTCGTACGCTACGTGAGCGTGGTTCAGGAACTCAGGGTTGTGCGTGACCATGAGTATGTTCACGCCCGTCTGTTCGGACAGCTGGCGCATGAAGGAAGCGGCGAGGGGGACGTACGCGTTGGCGAGAGCCACCATTGACTCGTCGAGGAGAAGAAGGTTCGCCATCTTCATCCTCGCCATCACGGCGATGCGAAGGACGAGGGAGATTATCACGGCCGTACCTCCACCGTAAGAAGAGAGAGGATCGCCCTCGTTGCCGTCCTCTTCGAGGACGAATCGCATGGAGAGACGGTTGTACTTGGGTTCCTGCTTGATCTTGAAGGTCAGCTCCTGATCGTAGACCACGTGCCGGAGGCCGGTGGTGGCCAGCTCGGCCATCGAGTCAACGTTCTTCTTCATCGAGTCCTCAAGCCAGGTCTTGAAGACCTCAGAGCACTTTTGGTGAAGGTCGGACCTGTAGCGGAGCTTCTTTTCGTCGGACTCGAGAGAGTCGATCTGTGCCTGCAGGACGCTCCTGTACGAGGTGAGGTGCTGGACCCCGTCGCGAACGTCGGACAGCCTTTTCTCAAGGAGGGTGTTCACTTGCGCTCCTTCATGCTGCTGACGAAATGCCGGGCGCGCACGGAGCCGTCGGCGGACTCCTCGGCGATTTCCAGGACGTCCGGGAACTTCGGGTTCCCGTACTTCAGGAGAGCGCGGCCGTCACCGAGGTACTTAACTATCCCGCCCAGGGTCTTCACAGGAAAGTCGGCGGACAGTTCAGCGCCGGCAACGAAGGACACGGGAAGGCTCGACACCTCCTGGGAGCCGTTCAGAAGGTCCATCTTTTCACCGGACGCACGGAAGGAGATTCTCTGGGTCCCCTCCACGGCCATCGCACACCAGGTGAGGCTCTTGACGAATTGGTCCCTGTCGACGGACATGATGACCTGATACCCGGCCTCCGGGGCAAGGTGCAGAGGAGGCTTGACGGAGGAAACCCTGCTAAAGGAGACGCACGATCCGGTCGCCGGATCGGAGATGAACAGGTGCGATTTGTCCCTTCCGACCACGACGTCCGAGTCGCCCAGCCGGGCGCAGAAAGACCGGATGAGCGGGAGGTCCGCACTGACCACGGAGAGATCGAGAGAGAGCCCAGGCATCGTGGCCACAGAGGCATAAAACCGGGCGTTGGCGACAGCGCAAGACTCGTCAGGATAAAAGTGAACCTGGTTCACCCTCATGTCCTCGTCCGTCTTCGTCTCCTTTACGAGCGCGGAGCACGAGACCTGCCTGATGAGCTCTTCGAACCCGGAAGCCCGGAGAGTGGACCCGGAGATATGAGGGCGTGAGGGCATAGGGGGCCTCCTGGAGAGGTCCGCGCGCTTCCTGACGGAGGCCTGCCTTGACTGGCCGGACCCCTCGGTCCTGACCGTCAGGCCCTTCTCTCCAGTCACGAGGGAGACTGAGTCCAGGTTCGAGTCGAAGAAGGCCTGACGGTCGGCCGGAAGGAAGTATTCGTCGGAAGAAAAGCCGTCCGGGGCGTCGGAGGAAGCGGGTACGACCTCAGCCCGCGCAAACCGGCGCCTGTCGGAGGACAGGATGGAGAGCGAACCGTCGGATATCTTCAGGACGAAGTCCCCGGTCATGGGCTTCACGATCTTGGCGACAGCAAAGCCCTTCCTGAGGGCGTCCGGGGAGAAAGAAAAAGTCGGCATTACTCGGGCCTCGGCGATTCAATGAGCTCTATCGAGAAGCCAGGAGGCGGGTCCCACGGCTCCGCCATCCTCCTGTCATGCTCCTGGGCGGCTCGGACGAGCTCGGGGGACACGTCGCGGGGAGGACGACAGTGGCCGGTACGGCCGAGCTCAGATCGCCGGGCAAGGCAGTCAGCGCACAGGATGGGGCTACCCGCCTTGACACGGCACTCGTCGCACTCCAGGAAGTCCAAGATCAGCCGATCTCCTTGAGCATCGGACGCATCGCGGCCTCGGCGGCGTCTATGTCTGCCGAGAAGTTGTCGAGCTTTATCGCGAGGACCTCCTTGGCCCGGGAGATCTCGTCCTGAAGGTTGTCCGGGTCGTACCCGGCCTTCTTGCAGGCCTCCATCGCTTCCTTCAACGCCCTCTTTCGAGCCGACAGCTCGGCCTCCACCTGGACCTTGCTCTGCTGGACCGTCTCTTTGCGCTTCAGAAGGGTCTTGAACCGAACATCGACGTCCTCGATCCCCTTGTCGTCTGCCACCATGGTCGTCCTCCTCTCAGGGCCAGCTTACATCAGAATCCTTCAAGGTCGAACATCGAGTTCTCGATATATCCGCCCCCAGTCTCCTTGCGACGGTGGGCTATGTGCTTCCGGCCTTCCTCGCACTTGTCCTTGTAGCTGCAACGGTGGCACTCGCCGGAAGGGGTGGCGTCGAAAGACTTCAGCTGGATCTTCTTGGCTACGTCGAAGGTCTGGTCGACGGAGGCCCGCATCGCCTGGCTGTCGTATGCGACCCACTTGATCGGGTCGTCAGGGAATGACCAGAAGAGAAACCCGATCTTGGTCGGGGCCACCCGGTATTTGATGTAGTGCTGTACGGCGTACCAGATAAGCTGTTCGGCGTCGACATACTTCTCCCTGTGTTTGCTCGCCTTCCCGTCGACGATGGAGACGTCCCGCATGTCCGGACTATGGATGAAGTCGGCGCGGCCCCCAAGTTTTATGGACATCCCATATTTGTCGTTCCCGTACAGGACGGTCAGGTCAACCTCGGCGCGGCTGTTGACCGTGAGGAGCCCGAGCTTCCTGATGGTTTCGACGCCCGGCGGGATGTAAAGGAGCATGTCCTGGCGGGTCATCATGCGGAACCCCGGATCTGTCGAAGGATCGAGCTTCTCCTCACGAAGGACGGAGTCCAGTGCGTCGTCAACGACTGCGAGGCAGGCGGCGACCGGGTCAGGCTCCGCCCACAGCTTCCTGTCGTAGAACCATTGGAACACGCGTCCGATGGCGGACCCGAAGATGGACCCGCGCGGGTCTCCGCGGCTCTTGTCCTTGAGGATGTACCTATACTTGTACTGGAGGGGGCACACCAGGTAGGACTTACGTCCGGAGTAGCTCAGGTAGATATCGTAGGACATCAGGTCGGACTCTACTCGTCGAGGACTCCGGCCTCGGCGGCCTCGAGGGTGGACAGGGCTAGCTTTCTGAGATCGTCAGGATATCCGTCGAGCTCCTTCTTGCGAGCCTCCATGGAGGACTCGGACGCCATGTCGGCATTGCTCCGGAGCTGAGATATGAAGTCGTCCAAGGACCTTCGTTCCTCGTCCAGGCGCTTCTTCCTGTCCAGGTCAAAAACCTGGGAGGCGTCCTCGTGAGGGACGACATGCTCTTCGACGTAGATGCCCGTAGAGTCGGCCTTGATCAGAGAGACCTTGGGCTTACGGTCCATGTTCTCGAACGTAAGGGCCCCCCTGGATATGGCTCCGAGGTTCACGAACTTGACGCCTAGGTGCTCGACGACCCCCTGATCCTTGTGATAGTGGCCGAACACATAGACGTCGGGGCATCCGTCGAACACGAGGTCACGGTAGTCGAAGACGCGCTCGTTGAAGAACGATTGGATGCGCTCCTCCGGGGCCATGGCTGCGAGGGCGTGAACGAACGCGACCGTGTACGTCTCGTCCTTCTTCCTGACGAGGTCGTGTATGCCGTCCACGTCGATGTCGGTCGTGTACGGGACGCCGACGACGCGGAGCTTCATGCTCCCGGAGACGAACGTTTCGTCGCGCATGGGCTTGAACACGCCGGACTCGAACATGACGCCAAGGGGCTGCCCGGGGACTGAGTCGGGGTCGTTGTTCGACATGTCGTGGTTCCCGGGCATGGCGAACGTCGGACAGGGGTACTTGCGGTGGATGCGGGCGGCCATCGCCATGGTCCGCATGGTCGTCTTGTTCGCGGCCTTCACGTGGAAGAAGTCGCCGCCGCGGAGGACGGCGTCGGCCTTGAACCGCCTGGCCATGTCGCCCTGCCACTCGATCTTCTGGAGAATCGAGGCCCGGTAGTCGTCCTTCCTGAAGCCCGGGGCGAGATCTGCGAGGTGCTCGTCGGAGGAGGTCAAGAGGCGAATTTCGGACATGCGGGCATTTTACACCGCGGGCTCGCCCTTGAGCGCGTACTGGAACGAGACAGTCAGGCCGAAGGACGCCTTTCCCGGCTCCATGCTGACGCCGGACAGGGCCTGATGAGAGTTCGAGGCCGAGAGAGTCTTTCCGCTGACCTGGCGCTCTTCGTCGATATCCCAGGAGACGACCTCGTACGAGTCGGCGGACAGGCCGGCGGAGGCGCACTGGTTGGAGAACATCTTCTTGGCCTTGTCGAAGGCGTCGGAGAAGGCCTTGTGGTGGACCTCGATGCTCTCATCCACGTTGAAAACGGGCGTGGGGCTCTCGACGCCGACGATGCTCGTGATCGCGTCGTGGAGCGCGGTGGCCTCGGAGACGTTCTTGGCCGTAAAGGACATCGTGTACATAGCCTTGTATCCGACGAACTTGTACTCGGAGCCGGTGTGCTGATGGTCGGCGTCGACGGAGAAGGTCGTCCTGATATGGTCCTTGTCGACGCCAGCGCGCTCGGAGAAATCGCGGACGACGCCCCATATGAGGTCGACGCGCTCCTTGGCCTTGTCCTTGGCCTCCGGACCGGTGGCGCCCTTGGTGTTCACACTGGCCCTGAAGGACGTCGAGCGGAACACGGTGTCCGCGGTCCCGGCAGCCCTGACTTCGATGGTCCTCGGTTCGTGGAAGTGTCGCATGCCGGAGGGTACACCGGCCGGGCCTCAGTCGTCGAAGCAGCCTCCGCAGTCGAGGCTGGCACGGACCTTCGGGCCCGGGATGGGAACGTCCTTCCTGACGTACCAGTTCCCATCGTCTCCCTTGGACACGAACTTTGCGCACGTGTGGCAGAGGCCGCCGTCAGGACTGTCGATGCTGCCGACGGGCCCGATGACGGGCTCCACGCCGCAGAATCCGAAGCGATTCTCGCTCCAGGGGCCGTTCTTCTTCTTGACGACCGCATGGCAGGGGGAATGGCCACCGCTGTCGTAAATGAAGGCCGCCTGGACGCCGGCGACGGGCGACGAGTCCTCGACCGTCACCTTCCTCACCAAGATTTTGCGGCGGGTAGAGGAATGGCCAACGCGCTCTTTCACGCGCATCATCATCTGCGCGTCCGTGACGTCGTCGGGCGCCTCCACCTCGACAGTCATGCGGAACTTTCGACTCATGGGGAGAGCTTACGCTCGAGCCTCATGCCACATCCTCAGTCACCTCGTCGGGCAGATCAGATACGTCCGGGGAAGCGAGGACCCCGGAGTCGGCCGGATGGACGAACTCGTGGACGAGCTCCTTCAGGCGGGAGTTCCGGACGGTCTCACGGTCGTTCATGATTGCGAACGAAAACGCCCGCGGGTCTCCGAAGACGAACACCTTCTTCTTGGCGCGCGTGAGGGCCGTATATATGAGGTTCCGGTAGAGCATGATGCCGTACTGCATGGTCATCGGAAGAAGGACATAGTCGAACTCCTGACCCTGAACCTTATGGGCGGTGCAGGCGTAGGCGACCTTGAGGACGTTCCGAGCCTCCTCGACCTTGAAGGTGAAAACCTTGTCCACATACCTCGGGACCGGGGACTCGTTGTCGAACCAGTCGAAGATCTTCACCTCGACCTCGTCCTGCTTCACCGAGATCCGCTGAATCTTCCCGACCTCCCCGTTGAAGATCATGCGGTCATAGTCGTTCCGGATTACCATGACCCGGTCGCCCTCGTAGAGGTCGACGCTCCCGCTCTTCAGCTTCCCGGACTTCCCGGACGAATAGTCCGGGTTCAGGACGTCCCTGAGAGTCCTATTCAGGTTGTTCACGCCAAGGTCGCCGTCGTACATGGGGGCGATGACCTGGAAGATCTTCTCCTTGGACTTGAGCATCGAGGCCATCTTGGAGATCTCCTCGACGACCTGATCCTTCGGGTAGGAGAGAAAGATGAACTCGGAGTCCTTGTTGAAGCGGGTGTCGACGGCGTCCCCGCGAAGGATGGAGTGAGCCACGGAGACGATGTCCGAGGTCTTCTCCTGCCGGTAGATGCGGGTGAGGGCCACATGGGGGACGTCGGGGCACCTCATCAGGTTGTTCAGAACATACCCGGCGCCGACCGACGGGAGCTGCGCGGAGTCCCCAACCATGATGACGATGGTCGTCGGAGGCAGGGACGAGACAAGATGGAAGAAGGTAGAGCCGTCCACCATCGACATCTCGTCCACGATGACCGCATCGCAGAAGAACTTGTTGCCAGCGTTGTTGGTCCAAGAGCCGTCACGGCCATATCCGAGGGATCTGTGGATCGTGGAAGCAGGGCGCCCGGTCACCTGCGAAAGACGCTTTGAGGCGATGCCGGTCGGGGACATCAGCACGTAGTGCAGGTTGAACTTCTCGAACAGATGGACGAAGGCCGATATGAGGAGCGTCTTCCCGGTCCCGGGGAAGCCCGACACGACGCATACCCTGGACTTCCCCATCATGAAGAATGACTGACGCTGTTCGTCGGACAGGGCCAAACCGTGCTTCTTCTCGAACTCCTCGAGGACGGCCTCAAGGTCGCCGAACTCCCTGGGCTCCTGGGAGACGAACTTGGAAAGGCAGTCAGCCGACTGCGACTCGTTCCACCAGTTGCGATGAAGGTATATGTGCGTCCCGTCGGAGACTACGGCGTCGGACTTCTGAAGCTCAGAAAGTGCAGTGAAGAAGTGCGAGTCCGACATGTACTCGCCGTGGGTGAATGGATCGAGAGAGTGAACCCTGAACATCCGCTTCGAGACGTAGTCCAGAATCTGGCGGGAGGTGCAGTACATATGGCCCTCCGAAGCGGAGAGCTCGGACATGGCGAACTCGACCATAGCCCTTACGCGCCTCGGATCGTCCACCCCTATCCCGAGCTTCCTGGAGGCGGAGTCGGCGGTAGGGAAGCCGACGCCTTCGCACCTGTGAAGGCAGTAAGGATCGGCCCGGATGGCGTCCCTGGCCTCCTTCACACCGAGCTTCGTGATGACGCTCTTCACCTGGAAGGAACTCAGGCCCAGGTCGGTCAGGAATATCGCGGTGGTCCGGTTCTCGGACGCCTGGGCCCACTCGTTGATGATGGCGTCAGCCTGGCGCTCCTGAAGGAAGCTGAGCTCCCGTATCTTCTCCGGCTCCTTGTCCAGGACCTCGACGAGCTGGTCCCCGAGGGCCTCATAGAGGCGGGAGGCGGTGATGGGTCCGATGGACGGAACATTGGCCTGAAGGTAGGCGATGATGCCGTTCCTGCCCTTCTCAGGAAGGATCTCGCAGCTGGCGGCCGCCAGCTGCCGGCCGTAGGTCGGGTGCTCCTCGAACTTCCCGACGAACTTCGCCTTCAGGCCGATGTTCACGGCCACACCAGGGAAGCTCCCGCGCACGGTCAGACTGCCAGAAGAGCCGTCCTGCACGGCACGCAGCACATAGAAGCCCGTGCTCCGGTTAGAGAAAACGATCCCGGAAATTTTAGCGGTAATTTCGTCCATAGTCCGCAGGGGCCTAGTTGATTAGGGGTCGCTCCTCGGAGCGCCAAGGTCCATCATACGGTAGAGGTCCGCCTCGGATATTACATCGACACCGTGCTTCTTGGCGCTCTTCATCTTCGAAGAGCCGGTGTCCGGATCGTTCGTAACGAGGAAGCTGGTGCCGGCTCCGACGGACCCCTTCGAAACTCCGCCGGAGTCCATTATCATCTTCTCGATGGCCTTCCTCGGCCTTGAGGTCGACCCGGTGATACAGAAGGACTTTCCGGACATCGGCCCGAGGGCCGGCCCTTTGACGTCAAGGACAGCGGCCAGGTCCAGGATCGACTGCCTGCGTGACTCGAGGCCCTCAAGGACCTGGCGTGCGGTCACTTCCCCGACGTTCGGGACCTTCAGAAGGTCGTCGTTCGTCATGGAAAGGACCTTATCGACTGTGTCGAAACCGGCCTGGACGATGTCGGTGGCGGTCGCGACGGCGAGGTTCGGGATGTTGAGGGACGCTATCAGGAGCTCGAGGGTCACTGACTTGCTGGCATGGAGAACGTCGTGGCATTTCTGGGCGAACTTCGTCCCAGAAGAACACGCGGCTATGTCCTCCACGGAGAGCCTGTAGAGGTCGGCTACGGAGGCGACCCTAGGGTCGTCAGGATCGGTAAGCCGGTCCACGAGGGCGTCACCCCAGTGAAGAAGGCCGAGCCTCTTAATCCAGACACGGACGGAGCCGGAGAGCTGGACGGGGCACGACCGGCTGCGGCAGTATAGAAAGTCTCCCTCCTCGGAGGCGGGGCCTCCGCAGACGGGGCAGCAGTCGGGGACGGGAAAGAGCTCCTGAAGGCCTTCCATGGTCCGAGTTTACACGGACCGGACGAAGACTTTCGGTTACTCCTCTTCCTTCTCCCCGACCTCTTCCTCTTCCTCGCCTGCCTCTGCCTCTTCCTCGCCGGCACCCTCTTCGAGCTCTCCGGCCTCTTCTTCGCCCGCGGGCCCAGGGAACTCGGGGGTGGAGGGGAGCATCTCTTCTCCCTGTCCTCCCCCGCCGCCCTCATCTCCGTAGGTGAACGTCTTGTCCTGCATGTCGTACTTGCCCTCGTAGAAGGCCTTCGAGAAGGCAGAGAGCTCCTCACCGATGGTCAGGACGGCCTCGGAGATACGCTCGAGGTTCGAGGACTCCTCGCCGGCGAAGTCACCCTCGAGCCTGGCGAGCTTGGCGTACAGGACGTGCGCATCCTTCAGGACGTCGGCGATGTAGGAGTGGACCCTCTGCCATTCCGCGTCCTTGTCGGACGCGGAGACCCTCGAGGCCATGAACTGCTGGACCTCGGCGGCGACGCGCGAGAACCTCGTCCTCCTTCCGGAGGAGGGAACTACGTCTGACGAGAGGGGATTGCTAGACATGATGGCTCCTGGACCTCTACCGGGCCGGTGACAAAGGGCCTATGAGGGATTGAAGAGCTCAAGCGTACGTTACGGGATGAGCGTAGAGAGGATCTTAGAGCTGCGTGAGAGGCTCAGGGCAGCCCGAGAGGGGTACTATAACCTAGCGCCGGCGATCTCGGACCAAGAGTATGACGCCCTGAAGGACGAGCTCTCCAAGCTCGCCCCCGACGACGACGAGGTGGTGGCCGTCGGGGCGCCGGCGCCACAGTTCTCCGTCTGGGAGAAGGTCCGGCACGAGATCCCGATGGGGTCGCTCTCCAAGGCGAACACGGAGGCCGAGTTCGACGAGTGGTCGGCCAGGGCCGCCGGAGCGGGGGCCGAGACTCTGTACATCACGCACAAGATCGACGGGTCGTCGATGGAGCTCGTCTACAAGGCCGGGAAGCTTACGAGGTGCGTGACGCGAGGGGACGGGAAGGTAGGGGAGGACGTCACGGCCAACGTGTCGAAGGTACCATCGGTCCCGAAGAGGCTACCAGTCCCGGTCGACCTGACCGTCCGCGGGGAGATCGTCATGTTGAAGTCCGTCTTCGCCGAGAAGTACGCGGCGGAGTATGCGAACCCGAGGAACACGGCCGCGGCCAAGGTCCGGGAGAAGAAGGGCGGCGGGGAGGCCTGCAGGGACCTCGAGTTCCTGGCGTACTGGATGAGCGTCCCGGAGGACCTGCCGAAGACCTTGTTCTTCGCGATGAAATGGCTGTCCAACCACGGCTTCAAGGTCCCGGAGGGGACAGCGTGCGGGGACGCCGGGGACGTGAAGAAGGTCTTCGCCAGCACCACGGCGTCGAGGGACGCCGTCCCGTACGAGATAGACGGGATGGTGGTCACGGTCAACAACCTCAAGGTCCTCGAGGAGATGGGGGATCTAAACATGCGGCCGCGCGGGCAGATTGCGTGGAAGTTCGACGCCGCGATGGGCGAGTCCAGGGTCGTTGACGTGAGGTGGCAGGTCGGACCTTCGGGCCGCATCACCCCGGTGGCTTCCATCGAGCCCGTGGACATCGGCGGGGTGACCGTCACGAGCGTATCCCTGCACAACATCTCCCTGTTCCGAGAGCTCGCCCTCACCAGAGGGTGCAGGGTCCTGGTCTCGAGGAGGAACGACGTCATCCCGTACATCGAGAAGAACCTGGACGCTGCCTAGCCCTCGGTCTTCACGACCATCTTCTCGATGGCCTCGATCGCGTCGAACGAGATACACGTGAGGCGCACCTTCTTGCCGGCCAGGGACTTGAGGAGCTCCTGCGTGGAGAAGGCCTTCCCGTCGTCGTCCACGACCACATACTCGCCGGTGGCCCCGTCCAGCACAACCTCGCCGTCGATGATGTTCCCGGCGTCGTACCCATAGAGGTTCCTATCCCGGGCGTTGTCGTAGTCCATGGCCGGACAGTACGGGGTCAGCTCGCCATGACGAGCTCGGCCTCGAGGTCCCTGGCCTTGTCGCAGTCGTCGGCCAGAACCCCGTGGTAGCCCTTGTCGAAGCCGTGCCCCGTCCCGGGGGCGCCGGCGGGGATGGTCCTGTCGGCTAGCTCCTCCTTGCTGAACTCGCTGACGTCGTCCATCCATGCCATGGCCACGGTGAGGCGCTTCTGGAAGTCGGACCACCCGTCCGGGAAGAAGACGCGCTTCCGGCACCCGGAGCAGCGGTGCCACTCCCCGGGCTTACCGGAGCTGCTCCTGGGGTCGGTGCCGCGCTCCTCGAACTTCCAGTCGTGCTCCGTCATCCCTGACGGTACACCGTCAGCTGCAGCCGGTCGTGTTCCCGCAGGACGTGCAGAGATAGCACGACCCGTTCCGCTGGGTGATGGAGCCGCACCGGCTGCACGGCGGGGCGTCGAGGCTCTTCACCCTGACGGACGTGTGGATCTCCACCTCCGTGTCGGACATATGGGAGAACTCTGGGCCGACCGGAGGAGCCGAAGACTGAGGACCGGAGTCCGCGTCCTTCGTGATGCCTTCCTGGATGTCCTTCTGGGCGTCAAGCTGCTTGAACCTGTCCGCGAGGCCGGA
>Ga0315288_10001065_pt1 | contig 35016 bp, 45 predicted proteins | sample YL17G11_20_MG_FD_203454 | JGI IMG/M metagenome (GOLD analysis project Ga0315288, IMG submission 203454) | Sediment microbial communities from Yellowstone Lake, YNP, Wyoming, USA - YL17G11_20 | ecosystem: Environmental > Aquatic > Freshwater > Lake > Sediment | place: USA: Wyoming | collected...
CCTGGATGCGGGTACCTTTCCCTTAATGCTTTGTTGATTTCCGTAATTTTTATTTCAAGTTCATGTTTTGGCGCTGACGCCAACCATTCTTTTTCAAAATTCATGGACGGCCTCCCATAGTCAAGGCCCCAGAAAGCCACAAGTTAGCCCTCAAAAAAAGGATAAATTGCACCAATTCGAGCACTGAAAAAGATAGGCTTTTAAACAGATAAGGATTATTACTAACAGTTATAACCGTTCTAAATGGTGAAAAAATAAACAAAAATAAGGAGGCAACAACGATGGGAAACGGATATGTCACCGTTCCCGTTAAACCTGCCACAAAAGACCGCCTTGACAGGACAGGCCATAAAGGAGAAAAGTATGACGACTTAGTCAACAGGCTCCTTGACCAATCCTGCCAAAAATCGGAGGCCAGGTAATGACGGCCTCTGCGCTTGCCGGTGCCAGCAAGGCTCTGTTCAACAACGGGGCTGCTGAAATCCAATTTCCTGTTTTTCAGGGGAACACTCCAAATCGCGTTAATCAAAACATAACACCCAATAGGCTTTTAACACTTAAAAAATTAGAAAAAGGAAAACAGGGAGGGCCAGAACTATGGAAGCCCGGCCTCCCCCAACCCCCCGTAAAGGAGGCGAATCATAATGCCTGTTGGGCTTAAATATTTTACTATTTCAAACACGCTCTGCACTTTTACAAAACCACAACCTTCCACTGTCAAAAGGCCAAATTACGACAGGGGGAAAGAGGCTAATTCTGCAGGAAACTCATTACCTCCTCTTTCCCCAACACTTTTGTTTCACCCCCTGGCAAGCGGGCCAAACTCCCGCTTGCCTTTACGCTTTCCATCTTCCGGGAAAGGCAAAGAAAAAAGGCAAAGGAAAAAGAAACTTGGGCAGAGCTCAAAGGGGCGAGCTCTGCCATTCCAGTCAGGCCATGAGCTTGGCATAAGGGACAGGGGGCAACACGCGTCTGCCCCCATTTCGTCCCATACTTTTCAGGAGTCAAAAAGATAATGCTCGAAGAAATGACGTATGAAAAATGCCGGGGTTGCCCAGAATGCGACATTCACCACGTCCCCGGACGCGGAGCAAAACTATCCTGTCAAATCACCGGCAACAAACTTGAAGTCAAAGAATGCCCAAAAACAAAAGGTGACAACAATGAAAAGTGAAAATGAAATGGAATTGGAAAAAAAGAAAACCAGCATGGAAATAGAACTCGAATTTGAACTCTCACAAGAGGAGGCAAGACAATGAATTGGAACACAAAAGGATCAAGAAAAAAAGAATGCAATTCCCATAAAGCCTGGAAAGCCATTCAACGCACTTTAGCCTTATGCCAAAACCCCTCGCAAACTTTAACCAACATGGCAAAGGGGTGGTAGAATGGACTGGAAAAAAGAACTGAACACCCTATTTCCAACAGTTTTTAGCATTGGTGCGTTCTCCATTGGAACACTAGTATACCTTTATGCTATGGGCGCAAACCATGATACCCCAACCGCCCTAAACTTTGTCGTGTTAAGTTACATTTGTTTTATGGGCTGGCACTTTGAAACACGCAGGGTGAAACAATGACTGAAAGCATTCAACAATGCTTTGAACGCAAAATCAACGCGTGGTGCGAACGACACGGAGTGTCAACCACATTGCCTTTAAGCCAAAAAGAAACCTTGCGAGAATTATATCAAAACCCACACCAGGTTCCAAGCGAAGAAATCTTTCTTGCAATGCTCAAAAGCACGCCAATCCCCACAGAACACAAGCGTTCCGAACACGACAATTTTGGGCTTCCACTACAAGCAGGATGGAAAAAAACATGAAACAAAAAGCAAAAGTTCCAAAATTTAAAATAATAAAATGCAAAAAATGCAAAAAAAACGCAATGTGGGGCATAACCGCTGAAAAAGTTGAAATCCAATATTGCCCAAATTGTGGTTCTGCCCAAATGAAATGGAACCAAAAATTGAAGGGAAAAATATGACACTCATGCAATGCGGCCACAACGAACCGGACCCAATGCCGGAAAGCGCTTACTGCAATCCATGCCTGGCGGGCTTAGGAATTGACGCAGAAGAACGCAATCCAGAAACAATGCATCCAAGATTACGCGCAAACATTGAACAAGGAAGGGAAAAGAATGGAGAGGAGAGGAGCAACGATGGGCTGGGCCAAGATTAGATACTTAATCGAAGGGGAATGGAAATTTGCGCGCGGCGAACTCCTCGAAAACAATGGGCAATTAATCCGAATCAAGAGGGAACCTGATGGAAAAGAAGTCGAAATCAGCAAACAAGTCCCTTACGAGCTCCAGGAGGAAAAACAGTGACCTCCAAAGAAATCAAAACCACTCATTGGCATTACTTGTTAAGCGCAACAGAATCCCCAAAAAAGAACCTAAACCAGGGAGTGAACGTAGATGGAGATGGAAAAGAACACTGGTATTATGGCCGCAAAATTCGCTGGCAGGAATTTGAAATGAACGCCGTAATCATGGACAATGGAGAATTTGCCTTAAACTACATGGACTTGCCGGAAAAAAACAGGGCTTTCCCGCGCAACATGATAAAAGACGACTTTGAAATGGAATATGACAAGGGAATGATATACCAGGACTGTTGCTGGAGCAAAGCCGGCTATGAACCCTTTGTGATTTCAAAAACAGATGGTTTGGAAATCGAACCAAAAAATGAAAATGGCACCGCGCAAAATGACACAAAACAAAATAGTGTAGTTAGTGTAGTTGGTGAAGTCGCAGGGTGTGTGAGGTTCGTAAAGCCGAAATTGACCTCCAAAGGGGAGTTATGTATAAATGAGAACTCAAACTCACTTACTTACCCTGAAACTACACTAACTACACTAACTTCACCCACTTTACTCCAAACAGCACTACACAATAGTCTGCCAAGCATTTCAGAAACTACACTAAAATACCCCACAACTACACTAAACTACACCATTGAAGGCCCAAATGCACCACCTTCGGAAATCAAACTGGAATTCTGTTTAGGCAAAGACCTCTTTGATACCCTGCTGCAAGTCCAAGACTATTACATGGATGTCCACAACCCCATAATCCTAAAATTTACCACCGCCTGGGCGCTCGCCACACACTGCTTTGAACTATTTCCAGCCTTCGGCTATTTATTCTTGAACTCGGACCCCGAAACCGGCAAAACAAAGTTTGCCGAAATCATAACCAACCTCTCTTTCAACCCCAACGACATGACCTCTCCAAGCGAATCAGTCCTATTCCGCATAATCGAGCAAACCAAAGGAACCATGCTCATTGACGATTTTGAAAACCTACCGGAAGAAAAACAAGCCACCTTAGAACAAATTCTCAAGGTCGGCTATAAAAAAGGAGGCCGCGCAGCTCGAGCTGAAAAGCGCGGAGATGATTATGTTCCCACGTTCTTTGATGTTTACTGTCCTAAACTAATCACCAACACCACCACCGTCAACCGCATTCTGTTAACGCGCTGCATTCCAATTCACTTAATGAAAACCGCCACAACAAAAGGAAAATATTCACCTGACTTCAATGACCCCACTTGGCAGTTTTTGCGCGATTGTTGCCATAACTTTGTAATGGAAAACTGGAGGGCCATCAGGCAGGCGTATGAAGAAATTGACATTGTGGATTTAAACAACCGGTTTCTGGAATTGGTGAAACCTGTTTTGGCTGTGGCAAAAGTCATTGATAAATCCTATTATGAAGAACTCAAAACCTTTGCAGTTGAGGCTTTCACTGACCGCACTCTCATTGATGTTTCCCAATCTTGGGAATACGTTTTGTTTTCTGAAATTTACCTGCATTGCCCTGACAAAGAGGAATGGGTTACTGTCAAGGCCGTGCAGGATTGGGTGCAAACCAAATTGCTTAAAATTTCAGGCAAAGGCTCGGATGATACTAAAACGCCTGGAACGCGTTGGGTTGGTGGCCAGTTAAGCAATGTGCCTATTTTGAAAAAGCGCAGGAAAGGTTCCGGCATTGAATACTTGTTGTCGGAATCTCTTGCTAAAAAAATTTTGGAATCAAAGGGGTTCCCTGTGCCTGAAAATGAAAACAAAGAGGAACCCCCTGAAATAATTACCCCTGAACGCGAGGTGGTTCAATGACTTCGAGTGATTCTTTTTGTCGTGAGTTGTGGGAGCGCGAGGTTGCGCGGGAGCGCGCGGATGAAAAGAAGGGCCTTAAGGACCAGGCGCGCTTGTTGTTCCCTGAAAAGGTAAAGTCCAAGGAAGTGGTTGAGTGACTTTGAAACGTTGTACTTTTTGCTTGTCTGAAAGGGAAATTGAGTATTTGCAGGCCTTGTCAGAAAAAACGCATAAAAGCCAATCTGAGTTGTTGCGGCTAATCATTTCAATGCATTCACTCAAGGAGGCGGTTTCATAACACTGCTGAGTGCACTTATGCAATGCATAGAATTGCGTGTTTGTCTTACAAATGCTGTTTTCTGTGAGAAAAAAGCAAGAAAACAATGTGAAAAAGTGGAGGAATTTTGATGTCTTTGGATTTGAATTCGTTTGGAAAGAAGCCGGTTAGTCAACCAGTGAAAGCGCCAGTTTCGGAACCCAAGGGTCCTTTGCCGGATTTTAGGGGAAAACTGGATATTGCGGCCTGGGTGAAAACCGACAAAAACGGCCAGTCGTACTTGTCGGTTTCCATTGGAGGCCAAACCGGCTTACACTTCAATTTGTTTCCAAACAAAGACAAAGAGAAAACAAAATAAGTGGGCGGGAAAAACTTTGCCTAAAATGGAATGGAGGGAAAGAAATGTTTGTTTACAAAAATGCAAGTGTCCGAAAGGATGAGAAAGGTTTGACTATAACCCAAGGGCCGCTTGATGAAACTGATAAGCATTGGGGGATGCGGTCAAAGTCAAATCTCCTTAAAAAACTTGAAAAACAAAAGACAGCGAGGTTTTAATCGTGGGCGGGAAAGGCTTGCAGGAGATGAAATAAATGGAGAAAGAAGAATTTGATTGTAATGCAAGGGAAATGGAAAAGATTGCAGAAGCATTCCACTTTGTTTATCAAAAGGAAGCGGAAAGACAAGGGAATAAGCGACATGATGACAATTATTTCAAATTACCCGAACCAATAAAACAGTTTGACAGAGTTTTAGTTCTTCACGTAGTGGAAGCCTTTACCTCTGCTTGGAATGAATTGGCTAAAGAAAAGGAAGAAGAAGAATCTGACGATGACCGCATGGATGACGATGCTATTCCTTGCGATGAAGTTTGGGAACGCTTCAAACTCAAACTAATGCAAGTTCCCGAATCCCAAAAAAAGGAAAAGGTGAAATGATGGTTGAAGTTTTAAACCAAAATGTTTTGGATTGGAGTAAAGAATACAAGGGTGAAAAATTCCATGCCTTGCTTTGCGACCCCCCATATTTTTTGGGTGATACAAAACATATGAATAACCGCCAAGATAATATTGATTATGAGAATTCAAATAATGCAAAAATATATGGAAACAAAGCCAATCCTTTTTGCGGAAAAACAAAACAAAAAGGTTTTATGGGGAAAGAATGGGATAACGACATTGCCTTCAAGCCTGAAACTTGGAAAGCGTTGTCTGAGCATTTGTTTGATGGGGCTTTTTTGATTGCTTTTGCTTCAGCGAGAGGCTGGCATAGAATGGCTTGTGCAATGGAAGATGCTGGCTTGATAATGCACCCAAGCATATTCGGATGGTGTTATGGTTCGGGATTTCCGAAAGCAACAAGGATAAAAAACAACGAAGTTTTTGTCGGGCATCGTTATGGTTTGCAGGCTTTAAAGCCTGCGCTTGAACCTATACTTGTTTTTCAAAAACCGTATTCTGGAAAGCCTGTTGAGTGCATTACAAAAACTGGGGCGGGAGCTTTGAATATTGACGGAACAAGAATTGGGCATAATGAGCCAATAAAAGAAACCATCCGCAAGCAAAGAAGTGCTGGGCGGAATCCTGATAATTGTGGATTTGACAGCACACAAAACATTACTGCGAGTGCAAACCCGCAAGGTCGTTGGGCTTCTAATTTTGTTTTATCGCACACGCCTGAATGCGTTGATGGAAATTGCCCTGATTATTGTCCTGTGAGAAGATTGGGAGAACAATCTCCAAATGTTCAACCTTGTGGAACAACAAATGTTGGTTCAGAAGGCAAAGAAATTCAAAACAAAATTTATGGGAAAGGCTATGTTCGGACAAGTAATGCTGATTATGTAGGTGATTCAGGTTCAGTTTCTCGTTTCTTTTTTAATTCCGATTTTGTTTTGGAGAAACTGGAAAATGCTGATGCTGTGATTTATCAAGCAAAGGCTTCAAAGGTGGAAAGGAATATGGGGTGTGAAAGTTTACCTATGCAAAAAGCAGGTGGGATGCAAGGAAGAAATGATGGAAGTTTTGATGGAAAAATCACCTATAATAATAATAATCATCCCACCGTGAAGCCTTTGAAGTTGTGTGAACATTTAGCCACTTTGTTGTTGCCTCCGAAAGAGTATGCTCCTCGCAGGTTGTTAGTGCCTTTTGCTGGTTCGGGTTCGGAAATGATTGGAGCGCATTTAGCAGGATGGGAAGAAATTATTGGCATTGAATTAGAGAAAGAATATTGTGAGATTGCAAAAGCGAGGTTAAAATATTGGGGAAGTCAAACCAAAATAACGCAAATAGCAACTGAGGTAATTCAATGAAGGGCGGGAAAAACTTTGCCTAAAATGGAATGGAGGGAAAGAAATGCAGAAAAAGTTTGAATTGGTGAAGTCTGATAAGGTAACTTGGGATGACAAACCGTTGTTTCAAGTGAAGGCTTTGATTGATTTTTTTATTTTCAAGAAAGGCGAGTTAGGCGGGTTTATAGAAAAAGAAAGTAATCTTTCACAAGCAGGTGATGCTTGGGTCTCCGGTGATGCTTGGGTCTACGGTGATGCTTGGGTCTCCGGTGATGCTTGGGTCTACGGTGATGCTAGGGTCTCCGGTGATGCTTGGGTCTACGGTAATGCTTGGGTCTCCGGTGATGCTTGGGTCTACGGTGATGCTAGGGTCTCCGGTGATGCTAGGGTCTACGGTGATGCTAGGGTCTACGGTAATGCTTGGGTCTACGGTGATGCTAGGGTCTCCGGTGATGCTAGGGTCTCCGGTGATGCCTGGGTCTCCGGTGATGCCTGGGTCTCCGGTAAAGTTAAGGTTGAAGTGATTCTATGCTCGCGATTTGATTTTTCTTCGCAAGCGGAATTGAATTTGTGGTTAAAGAAAGAAAAAGAATTTGAAATAGAAGTAAGAAAACTCAAAGAGGAAAAATAGGGGCGGGAAAGACTTGCAGGAGATGAAATAATGGTTGAATCGTTTGAAGAATTTTTGAAAAGGCTTGATGACCAATATTGTGAACAAATGTGGTGGATTGTGCCTTTGGGTGAATGGGCTTGGAGTGTTTGGTGTAAAACCGAACTTGATTGGAAAAATGCGTTTCCAATAGAATATCGTAATTATCGCCCAAAGAATGCCACTACTCTTGCAAATTGTAATTATTTGGGTGAAATCGCCGTTACCTGTCTTGGCAAGGCTGAAATTGAAAAACGCTTAAAAGCCTTGCAAGTCCCCGAATCCCTTAACGAAAAGGTGTTGAAATGTGGAAGATAGGAAGTTTATTTTCTGGTGTGGGAGGGATTGAACTTGGCTTTGAGCGAACAGGCGGTTTTGAAACCGCCTGGTTTGTTGAGTGTGAGCCTTACGCTCAAGCCGTGCTTAAAAAACACTGGCCTAACGTGCCAATCTATGGTGACATCAGAAAAATTGACTTTACAACCCTGCCAAAAGTTGACATTCTCACAGGAGGATTTCCCTGCCAGGACATCAGTAATGCCGGGAAAAGAAAAGGGATTACCGGAGAAAGGTCGGGATTGTGGAAGGAATACTTGCGAGCCATTTGCGAGATTAGACCAAAAATCGTGTTCGTGGAGAACGTGGCAGCACTCGTTAACAGGGGGCTTAACGTTGTTCTCAGAGACTTGGCCGAAATCGGGTATGATGCGGAATGGCATTGTCTATCGGCAGCCGATGTCGGCGCACCCCACAAAAGAGAAAGAATCTGGATTATTGCAATGGAGAACTCCGAGTGCAACGGAACTAATGAGGGGAATTGGGAAGAAAACGATTGCAGAAAAGAAAAAGGCAAACATTCAAATTTCGTTGTCGGCACAAGTGCAAGAAAGGGAAATGTGGCCGACTCCAACTCAAAGGGATTACAAGGGAACAACAAAAAAGAATCTGGCTTTGGGCAATCCAAAGAAACATTTGGATGCAGAAGTGGTGTTGTTTCCTTCTCCGGTTGCAATGGATTCATTGAAGGCAAAGTCGTTGAAGGGGATAAAAAGGGAGTTTTTTGTGAATCGTCCGAATCGTTCCAAAGTGGGACATTTGAAAGATTTGGTGGTTTGGCAAAAGGATTGGACAAAGGGTTTGAAGAACGCAAGAGAGAAAACAGGGAAAGGTATTGGGCAACTGACGCCGGAGTTTTGCGAGTGGCTAATGGGATTCCCTTTAGGGTGGACAGAATTAAATGCCTTGGAAATTCAGTGGTACCTCAATGTTCAGAAGTCTTTGCGGAGATTATCAAAGAAAAACTTGAAAGAGCCGAGAACGAAAAGGAAAAGGTGAAATGATGGTTTATTGCCCATTTTGTAAAACTTTTCATGGCATTAGAAAAGTAAAGCGCAAACCTAAAAGAAAAACGGAAGTGAAAAAATGAGGTATTGGTTTGATGAAAAGGATTTGGCAAGGAATTATGCTTTCATAAATAGGAAAAATAAAGGTTTCATTACTTTGGAAGCATTGCCTCTTACCACAACACCATCAGGCGCACCAATATTCATTATGAAAGTTAACGAATTGAAGGAGGAAAAAAATGAAGGGTGAATATTGTAAGGATTGTGGTTGTCCTTTGGATGTTTGTTGCGGAAACAAAAAGTCCAGAAAGGAATCGTGTGTTGAAGTTTTGCATGAACACCGGAAGGCTGAGGAAGAAAGGTTTTTGAAACTCGCAAAAGGGGACAAGAAACTGGCTTTCAAGTTATGGTTGCTTGATGGTTACAGAAAAAAAGGCGAAAAAGTGAATAAGCATATCCGGCTATGTTTAAAGTCAGGCGATAAGTGTAATGAAATTTTATTAAAAAACAAATAAGGCAAAACCATAACGAAAAGGAAAAGGTGAAACGAAATGATGTTTGATATTGTTTGTTTTGAAAAAGGTCTGCTTTGTGTTCTTTGGTTAAGAGGAAAAACTTACGATGTTGCTTTGTTAAAGATAGGCTTTGCAAAGCCTGTTGTGGGGGCAAAAAAATGAATTTGTGTTTTCGTTGTGATTGCCCTAAACCGGATGATGGTTTTCGATTGTGTGATTCTTGCCAAAAATCGTTAGTGGATTCAATTATTTTAAAACAACCAAAACGCTATCAAGGCATTGCAGAAAAAGAACTGGCAAGGAATGCAAGGGAAGCGAGAGAATGACTTGTGTTTTTTTTGAAGTGTGCGGGCACAACAGGCAATGCAAGAATTGTTCTCGCAGGCCTGGCTTGAAGGATTTGTTGGAGATTGTGCCAGAAAGGAATAGGCCAGTTTCAAAAATTATGGTGGTGAAACCCTAACATGGTTGCTTTTCGCACTTGCACAAAGCGTGGAATTGCCCAATTAAAATGCAAGGAAATCAATTTGTTGGGGTTAGCAGAACTCTTAAAACTTCACGGTGAGGACGCGTATATTCCTGAATTAATGACTAATGGCTTGTTTGTGCACTTAAACGAAGGTTCTCCTGTTGGATTAATCATTTTTCGTTCTGGAAAAGTGTCTGTGACCGGCAATTATTCTGAAAAAAAAGTTCAAGATTTCTTGGAATTCTTGGATTCTTTGGCTGAAGAAGCAATTGTGGTAAAAGCATAATCACATGTGGCACTTGCCCCTAATATATATGGGGCTTTTGTAATGAGTGGTGCGGTTGAAGCAATTCAAAGCAGTTTTCAAAGAACTAATTCTCAAATTTCTGCAATAAGGCAAGTTCAAGCTGGAATTTATAAAGACAAGTATGGCAATCAATATTCTTGGGCTCCAAGTTCTTCTAATCCAAACCCGCCTTCAGATTGGACTTATGTTGGGCCGGCGAGCACGCAACCTGTGCCTGCGCCTAAGCCTCAATTGAAACCATATGTTCCTGTTTTGGAACCAACTCCACAAGTTTTTCCTCAAACCCAACCAATAATTCAACCACAATCGTTTCAAAGTGGTTCGTATGTTTCGCCTCAAGGGCAAATGTTTTCAATTGGCCAGGGAAGCGTGCCACAAGGTTATACTTATGCTGGCCCGGCTTTGCAAAAAATTGAAGCTGTACCAGAACAAACTATTTCTGAGAGAACAGTGGAAAGAAACGGTGAATTGTTTGTGGAACGCACTTATGTTCCAGTTCAAGCAGCCTATAATGTAATTCCTGAATATTCTGCCATAGTTCAAAAAGTTTCAGAACCCAAGCCTTTTGGAGAGTTTGAACCTCGATTGAATAAAGCGCAATTGGGGGTTTGGAGTGCGCAGGATAAACTGGTTCAGGTTCAAAGTGGGCCGTTAATGCCACTTGGCGAAAACCAGTTTTCTCAAATGAGGTCAGAGTTTGCGGCTTCTGCGGCGTTGGCTGAAAAGCGCCAAGTGTTTGAAGCGGAGTTGAATAAAAGGTTTCCTGAAGGCCAAGGTTTTGGTTCAAGGGAAAGCGCGTTATCAAAGTCTTTTTTTATTCCTCCAGTTGAAGCGGTAAGATTTGGAGTTGTAAGCCAGGAAGCGCCTTTGCCGAACCCTAAGGCTTTGGTTTTATTGCAGCCTCAATCGTGGGATGTGAAGGGTTTTGTTTCTCCTGAAAGCCAAGCGCTTGTTTTAAAGGAAAGCAAGTTTTCCGGTAGCCCTGACTTGTTGGGTGACTTGTACCGTCCTGTGGGTGCACTTGTTGTTTCTCCTTTGATTGGTGTAACTAAGCCTGTTTGGGAACCAATGGGTATTGGTGCTCAAAAAATGCAGGAAGCGATCATGGGTGGCACTAAAATGGAAGTTGAGGGGGCAGTGAATTTGATTGGGGGTACAGTCCAGGGATTGGAGCGTTTTGGTGCGGGTACTGGTCAAATGTTTGGCACTGGTGTGGCTGAGTTTGTTACTGGAAAGAAAGCATCACAAAAAGTTTCCAACAAAGTATCTTCAAAATTTGAAGCTGAGTTTTCCGGGCAACAAAAAGGCTTTTCTGAATTTGGAGAAAAATCAGGAGAATTTGTGGGTTCCCTCGCGCCCACAGCAGCCATGATTTTCACTGGCCCGGCAGCACCTTTCTTTGTTGGAATAAACGTGGCTGCTTCTCGTTCCCAGGAAGAATTGATTGGAAATGTTGGCACTGGCGTGGTGTTTGGTGTTGGAACAAAAGTATTGGGTGCCGGGGGATCTTGGCTTGCTCCGCGTTTGATTAAGAAAAGCCCTGTGTTGGGTGAAGCGCTTGCTGAAGGTGGTTCGTTTTTGTTCAATTATGGTGTGACCGCTTATGCTGTTGGAGCTACGGCTGAAAGTGTTCCGGCAATTTATGGGGCTGTGCAACAAGGAGATTATGCAACTTCAAGATTGTTAGGGGGTCAATTGGCTTCAGGGGTTGGCGGCGCATTCTTAGGCGGATACATTGGAGAAAAGTTTGTCACAAAGTCTTTGGATGTTTCTAAAGCGATTAGAAATGTTTTAAGTGGAACGACTTATATTGAGCCTTGGGAGTTAGACCCGATTGCCAAGTGGGAAACTGCTCCAAGGACTGAAGTGATTAGCCCTGAAAAGCCTTTAAGGTTGAAAGACCAAAGGGCAGTTTCTATTTTAGAAAAAACCGAATTCAAAGGCCTTGCAGAAAATACTGTTTTGCCAACAAGAACGTATGTTGAAAAAAGAAGCGTTGAATTTTTACAACAAAACCCTACTGTTGCCCAGCACGGTAGTCGCATGGTTTTATCCCAACTTGGAGAAGAATTTCCAACATCAAAAGACTTTGACTTTAAGGTTTTAACTGGGACAAAAAATAAAAGTGCAAATCTTGAAGCCCAACTTGGAATGGCTAAAAAATGGGGTGAGTTTGTTGCTGAAAAAGGACAGTCTGTTAAAGCAGAATATAATCCTTTGAGTGGTGTTGCCCAATCTTGGGTTGGTGGAAAAAATATTGCGCAATTCCATGCACTGGAATCGGTTCCAACGTTTAGAACCAAACAGGGAGTGACTCTTGAAACCTTGGGGGAAAACTTGTCTTGGTTTTGGAAAAATCCCACAAATCTTGAAAGTGAGTATATTCGTGGTCGGGGAACTGCTAAAGACCTGCCAAAACTAAAACTGGCTGTGGAAAAAACCACTTCTTTGAATGTTGAGGACTTATTTTTGCAAGAGCACCGCGGGTATCATGGAGGCAACATTGTTCCTTTTATTGAAGGGGGAACATACAAGCCAACTTATAGAAAGCCAAGCACTGTGGACATAAGCGCTGGCTTAGGTGGAGAACCCATTACTTATTTTGCCCAAAACAAATCCTGGATGTTTTTCAGGGATGAAGGGCAAATTTTAGTTGAAAGAGGAACACCTGTTTTAGAAATGAAAAACCTGCCAAAAGAATTCAGGTTACCGGCTAAAAGCGAAAAGGGCCGTGCAATGCAGGCTCAAAAGTACGCCGAGTTTTTAAAAGACTATGAGGGCTCGCTTGTGCCAAGCGCAGCAGTCATCACAGGACAAACTTATACTGGCCTGCCAACAAGCACTCCTGAAGCAGAATGGTTTTTGTATGGAAATATTAAAAACGTGAAAAAGATTGGTCATTCAATTGACATTACAAAAGGCAGAAGTGAAAGAAAAGTATTTGATGTTTATTCCCGTATGCCGTATTGGGGTTCACCTGAAAAACTTTCCATGCTTTCCTCTATTAAAAAAACTTTTGAGCCTGCAAAATTGAAGGTTTCAAAAGAGAAAGCTGGAGTTGGTGGTTCTCTTGAAGCGCTTTCATTTTATGAGCGCCAAGGAAAGAGTGGCTTGCTTGCATACAAATCGTATAAGCCAGTTGGGGTTGTAACAAGCAAGTATGCTTCAATGCCTCAAACTTCTAAAACTTTGAAGGTTTCAGATTATTCTGTGGCAAGGCCAAAAGAGATTCCGTATGCTTCTCTTGTGCCTCGCATGGCAACAACCGGACAGGCAAAATATTCGGTTTCTTCAACGTATGAATCGGTGCGCCCTGCAAAACTTGTGCAGTCAACGTATCGCGTGCCAAAACCAAAAACGGAAACTTATCCAATAACTGAAACGTATAGGCCAAACGAGCCAAGCAAGGGAACATATCCGTTGCCTGAAACCTATCGGTCAACGCAACCTTCAAGGAATAAATACTTTGAGCCCATTGTAAGGAGGCCTGAAAACTTTTTGATTGAAAGAACAAAGTATAATCCTGAAAAAACTTATCGGTCAATAGAGCCAACTTACAGGCCGATTGAACCGACAAGAACAGAATATCCCGTGGACAAAATTTATAGGCCGACTTCGACTCACTACAATAACGTTCCACCTTATCGTCCTGTTTCAACGCATTACAATAATGTTCCACCGTACAGGCCAGTGTCAACTCACTACAATGGACCGCCACCATATAGACCGACCTACACTGCGCATTACAATGGTCCACCACCTCCGCCTCCGACTCGGATAACTCGCACTTCACTTGACTGGAAGATGGTGTCAAGAAAGGTTTCTGGTGACAAAAAGTTTTCTCTTGGCTATGTTCCAGAACTCAAAGTGAGAGGCAAGTTTAAGCCTTTGTCTAAAAACGCTTTGTCGTTTGGAAAAGCCTTGAATTTGGGGAAAAAGTTTGCTGCTGGAACTTCAGCTGCCACGTTCAGGTTGAGGCCTGCAAAGGGCTTGATTCAGGGAGCCAGTGAACAGGCTACTCTGGGAAAAAACTTTTATGCCAAGAAAGGCCAGTCGTTGACATTTATTGAAAAAAACCAGTTTAGGATTAACACGCCTGGCGAACTGGAAGAAATTACAATGAAGGGCTGGAGTGCGGGTAAAATGAAAAAGGGGCGAAAATCATGGTTGTAAAAAAAGAATTAAAAAAATTGCATTTTAATGAAAAGGGTGCAGTGGATTGGGGGACAATTTTGATGGCTCCAGCGCTCCTAATCTTGTTAATTGTAGTGTACGCTATCATGCCCATTTTTGTTGACATGTTGTTTTTGAAACTTGATGCTTCCCCCAATCTCTATTATGGAAACTTGGTGAAAATGTTGATTGGAGGCATTGGCTTGATTTTAGTGATTGGAATCATTTGGCACATTTTTACCGGCCTCAAACAACCGGATTACGGACAATACCAATGAAAGAGGACTTTAAAATGAAACACTGGAAAACCCTAACCTTATTCCTATTACTGGCAATAATAGTGATAGCGGGAAACGTGACAGCAGACCACGTTGTAGGAGGTTTAATTACTTCTGAAACAATCTTTTCACCAACAGGGGATATTCGCCCAACGGATTCAGCAAAATTAGATAGTTCTACAATGGTGTTAGCCTATGTAAATAATGCTACTTTCAATGGATATTTTGCGGTTTATGACAAGAATGGAACTATTATTACTTCCCAAACATATTTTGATGGAAATGTTAGGGATCTTTCGGTTGCCACTCTTGATTCTTCTACCTTTGTAATAACTTATTCAAGAGATAGCGGTGATTACAATGGCTTTTTTGTTGTGTATGATAAAAATGGAATGATAGTAACTACTAAGACAAGATTTAGTGATAATAATAGTTCTTGGAATACTTTAGGGCCTTACCATGTTTCAGTTTCTACTCTTGATTCATCAACATTTGTTATAGGGTATGGCGATTGGAATGATTCAACTGACCATGGTTCATTCAAAGTATATAATAAAAACGGAGCAATGATTACTGGTGAAACTATTTTTGATTATGGAGATATAGACTATATTTCGATTGCAGCTTTAGATTCTTCAACTTTTGCTCTTGGTGTAATTAACAATGATACTGGCATAACATCCTTTTGGGTATATAATAAGAATGGAAACATAGTAACCACACAAACAATTCTTAATGGTGGAGGAGCAATTACTAATTTTATTTCTTTGTCTACATTGGATTCTTCAACAATTGCAATCGGATATGCTGATGGGTCCCTTGGGAATTATTTGGCGTTTGTTATTTATGACAAAAATGGAACAATAATTACTCCTGAAACATTTATTACTCAATCAGACAATTTGGGAATAACATTTTTTGAGCTTGTTACTCTTGATTCTAACACATTTGGATTAGGATATTGTGATGAAAGCTTTGATGAAGCCGGATATTTTACTGTTGTAAAAAGAGATGGAACTATTTTAGACAAACCAAGTATTCCTTTTAAGTATGGTTGGCCTGATTATCTTTCAGTTGTGGCTTTTGATTCTTCAACAATTGGTTTTGCTTATCGCGATAGAGAAGTTGGACCCACCGAACTATATGGCCAATTTGCAGTATTGCAAATAGCTAATGTAATTGATTGCGGACCCTATGGGGACTGGAGTTCGATTGTAGGTCTGAATGGAGATGTTAAACGTTTTGCTACTTATAATGGCAAATTGTATGTTGGAGGTTATACTTTTACTGATGGAAATGGAATTTCTGGAGCAAATAATATCATAGAATTTGACGGAACAAATTGGCATTCTATTGGGGGACTAAATGATTACGTGAGTGCTTTTGCAGTTTACAATAATGAATTATACATCGGTGGAGATTTTGAAGATGCAAATTCTATTGTGAACACCAACATGCTTACAGTCTGGAATGGTTCAAGTTGGAGAAGCATTGGAGGATTTAATAGTACGGTTTTTAGTTTAGCCACATACCACAACGAATTGTATGTTGGAGGAAATTTTTTAGACGGCAATTCTATTAAAGATGCTAATAATATTATTGTGTGGAATGGTACGAAATGGAGAAGCATTGGGGCCTTTGATGAATACGTTTATTCAATGACTGTTTATAATGACGAATTATATGTTGGTGGGGCTTTCATTGACGGCAATGGAATTTCTGATTGTGATGGCGTTTGTGTTTTTAGTGGTGATACTAACACTTGGCATAGCGTGGGGGGACTAAATGATGAAGTTAGTAGTCTGGCAGTATATAATGGAGAATTATATGTCAGTGGTTATTTTGATGACGGCAATTCTATTTCTGATTGTGATTATTTGTGTGTTTTCAATGGTGATACCAACACTTGGAGAAGCATTGGACCCTTAAATGGCGAGATAGAAAGTTTTGCAACATATAATGGAGAATTGTTTATTGGCGGTAGTGTTGAGGACATCAACGGAATTTTAAGTGCTGATTATGTTGCCGTCTGGAATGGTGATACAAATACTTGGAGAAGCATTGGTGCATTAGATAATCCAGTTAGAAGTTTGGAAGTTTATAATAACAAATTATATGTCGGGGGTGAGTTTCACGATGCTCGCGGAATTGCTGATGCTGACCATATTGTAACTTATCTTGAAAGTTATTGTCCTCGCTTGTCTGTCCAGTTTTGGGATGAAAATTCTCAAACAAAATTGAATCCGACAACGTTGACTTTGAATGGAACTAATATTACAAGTTATTTGAATGGAACTGGAAAAATAGAATTGTCAACAGGCTATCTATCAAATGGCTATTACACAATTAACGCTTCAGATGCAACTCATTCTGAGCGTGAATGGACATTTTTGTTGAATACAAGTGTTGGTTATGACACCAATTTTGCTTTGCTTCCGACTTCTATGGGGGGCGCGGTTCCTTTCGAGTTTTATAAACCGGATGCATTGACAAGAGTGGCTTCCACTTTGGTTGCAGTGTGGAACACGGATGGCAATTACATTTCTTCAATTATTTCCACAAATGCGTTAGGCCAAGTATCATATTTTTTGAACGCTCAAGACGAAAATTACAGGTTTGACTTCAATTATGCAGGAACATTGTACGCTTACGGAGAAACCCTTGTCACAGTCAAAATTCCAAAAGACGAGCAAACCTTGAATGACATTAATCCTTGGAATTTACGCATTGAAGGAGTTTCAAATTGGACTTTCAGTGGTTTGACAACAGACCAAAACATTTATGTGTTCTCTGACGTTTACGGTTATCACTATTTTGACGTGAACGCGCCAGGATTCTTTGAACGCTATTATGCTGTTCGATTCAAGGGTGGCGTGGAAACTTATACTTTGCAACCTTATTTGGTTTCATTGTATACTGGAATGCTGTCCACTGTGAGAGTGGTGTCACCAGTCAACCAGGTTGCAGTTTCAGGTGTTGAAATCAAATTATACCGCACTCTTTCTTCAGGAATCAAAGCCAATGTTGAAACCGTGGTCACTGACTCCAAAGGAGAAGCACTCATTGCCGGAATAATAAATTACACTTATGAAGCCGAAGTCTATTATGATGGGGAAAAAATTGGAACCTTTGACATTACAATAACTTCCAGTTTATGGGTAATAACATATAATCCGGCTACAATTCCAACCTTGCCATCAGGCGCAATCGTTTCAGTTAACTTTTCTCCAGGTTCAGGCCAATTGGATGCAAACACGGTTTCACTCACACAATCAATTTACATTTCAAACGCCACCATATCTTCTGTTGTAATTTTTTTAAATGATGGCAACGTGGATGCAAACCTGCACGTGGACACTTTTGTTGGCCCAACAACAAGTTTTTCAAACACTGCCGTGATTGCCACAGACCTGAGTGGCTGGGATGCAAACAAAACCTTGACAGTCACAATACAAATTCTTTTCTCAGATGGAAATGTCATGGTGAGAAAAACCAGTTATGCAAAATACGATGCAGGACAACTCGCAAGCCAATACCTTGCATTATGGAAAACCGGCATTCGCCCAATGATTGGATGCCCGGCAAACGGAGTATGCGGCATGCTAATATTTTTAGCCTGCGTTTTCACCATGCTTGTTTGTGGAGCTCTAATAGCCTCAACTCCATTGCGTGACCCAGCTGGAATTTCAGGAATGGGAGCCCTGATTTTAGGTTTTTTTGTGTACCTTGAATGGATTCCCTTATTTTGGTACGTGCTAATTTGCGTGATGATTGTTGGATTTATGATTTCAAAATGGAGAGTGGAATCTTGATTGAACAAGCATGCCTTACATTGTTTGTGGTTATTTCTTTCTTGAACCTTGGCTTGCTGGCAATAGATGCCAACGAACAATTACAAGGCACAGGCGTTTCAATACTGCAAGGCCAACAATTATCCGGTCAACTCACCTTGGAGCAAATGAGTTCAAAAATGGGGGAAGCAGTACAACAAAGCGAGCCCCAACAAGATTTAACGGCTCCTTGTGTTTCTCTTGCTGGATTGGAACAGGCAGCTTGCATTGTAAACGCTTACATGGTGGGGGCAGTCCATAATGCCGTATCGGTTGCAAACTATCTCATTGCGGGCCTTGGAATGCTTTGGAGTGTTGGGTCCTTCATTATTTCAAACTTTTTGCCAGGCAGCGCGGCATACTGGCAGTTATTGAATCAAATCGCGGTGTTGCTTGAAGGAACCAGTTCTGCGGGCCCAATTCACTTGTTATTCAATGGCATTGCGTCAATCATTTATTTGGTTTACATGTTCGGCTTGTTTTATTTCTTGCAAATAATTGCCGGAGTGGTGAGGGGATAATGCCGGTTGGCGCAGCTTGCACGGCTGTTACAGAAAACATGGCTTCCTGGGGTGCGTGCTTGCAGGAAGGCATTTTTTTCAATGATGCAGCGCTCATGGCGTTCACAATGTACTTGCTTATTGGAATCCTTGTTTGGAGGTTAAGATTGCCTGGAGAATTGATTTTGGTGATGGGTTTGCTGTGCTCTTATGGCATGTACTTGATGAACCCGGTTCCCGCCGTCTTTATTGTGTTCCTCTTGGTTTGCGTGCTGGCACTTGCTTCCTTTGCGTATATTTTGGTTAAAAGATTGTATGGGTGAAAACAATGTTAAAAAAATTTGAATTCAAGCCGTTGCGGCAACAAGAATTCGCAGAATTTTTGGGAAAAAGCTTTCAAGACTATGCGGTGACCGGGAATCGGGCAACTTTAACCCGGCGCATCAGTATTGCTCGGCAAAATTATGGTTCAAGCCCGTACTTGAAAAAAATGTTTTACAAAATTTGGAGGTGAAAGTATGAAAAGAAAATTATCTCCTTTTGGAGAATTAATGGTTAATTCAACGAAAATCACATACAATTGGGCTAAAGGGCCAGGGGCAAGAATGGCAGTGCAAGGTGGAAAGTTTGTTGGCCGGCAAGCCAAATCGGTTGTGCATTGGGCAAAAGAACAAGGCCAAGGTGGCGGCATTGGCAGGGCAAGATATGGTGGCTTGAGGGGTCGCGTGTTTGGAAAAAAGAAAATGTTTGAAGATTAACACCATACGTTGAGCGCTATGAATTGCTCTAATTGGAATGCTGCCAATGCCAGGATTAACAGGAGCCCGCGCTTTTTTTCAAAGAATGGTTCTCGGATAGCATAAGGCAATACCAGTAAGGGAATGCACAAGAGAATGCGATTATTGTTTATTTCAGCCATTATTCCACACAATAAAACCACAATTAAAACAGGCATTGCTTTTTCCATCCACATTTTCTTTAAGCCAAAAAACAAGAATGGCACTGGGCAACCTTTTACAAAAAAAGACAGGATTGAATTAATGGTGAGTGCTTGAGGTGCGTACGCCACAGGACTCACTTGCGTGTTACTCCAAGCTGGAGTTTGCCCCCAAAACGGCGAACACTGCAAGAATCCAAGTTTTTTCCATGCTTTGCCTTTAATCAAATCTTCCACAAGCAAAACCACAAAAGAAAACGCCAATAATGGAAAAGCATTCGAGTGAACATAAGGCGCTATTACCACAAGAGCTCCCCGAACAATCCACTTGCCTTTTTTCCAAGGCAAAGGCATGAACATCAAGATTAGCAATAGCATTGTCAGGCCTTGCGCGTACAATTGGGCTTGAATTGTGTAAAAATAGCTTGTGGCAAAATAAGCTGGAACAACCAATGCCTTTTTGCATGAAAAAAACAACAGCAAGGGAGTTAAGAACGCAAACAAGAACAGAATGAACAGTTTGAATGCGGTTTCAGAAAAAGCAAAGGGCCCCGCAAGCCAATGAAATGCCGGAGGATAGTTTGTGCAAGTCCAGTCTGTAAAGCCTTGGTCACTGCAGTTCTGCATTCCCTTAGCTCGAGCTAAATGAAACCAGTAATCATTGCTTTCCCCAATCCAGTCCATGGGAACAATCAAGGAAAAAAACAAAAATCCAACACTGCAATACAATAAGGCTTTGCATGGTTCGTTCATAAGTTTTTCATCGCATCCTGTAAAGTTTTATACTTTCCTGTTCAAGCACGAGTTGCTTTCCTTGAAGGGTTGAAAACTTGTCTGTGTCTATGACCGCGTAATCCACGTTCAAGTCTAGGATACAGGAAACACATTGTAATTCCATTATTTTTTTTTGCGTTTCAATTTTTTTTAACTCAAAATAATACGCGTTATCGTGCACAACAAGGCGTTCATCAAAGGGCAAAAACCATCCGTTTCCAGCATTAAAGGGAATCTTGTTGCTTAGTTCTGCTGTTTTTGCAGAAGGGATTCCAAGGAAAATCACTGTTTTCAATTTGGAATCAAATTCTTTGAATTTTAAGGCAAAGGACGCCTCTTGGGGGCTTATCTTGGTGCCCCAAATCCTTGTTGTCACATAGCTTGAAGCTGAAAAGCCCAAGAGCAACATCACCACAACCAGAATCTTCAAATAATTCAGGTGCCTTTTTTCCAGCTTTATTTCTGAAAGGGTCAATGAAATGAAGAATATGCCGCCCAATGTGAAAAGCCAGGGCAGTTCGTTTTCGATTGTGAGGCTAGATAGTGCCGCAAAATAGTACATGAAACTGCCTGCGATGAAAACTGAAAGCGCAAACAGTTTGTTTCTGTCAATGCGCTTTTTCAGCAGGCTGTAAACAAATGCAAGACCAAAAAGCGCGCCTATGGCCCAACCCATGCTCAGCATGTACGAAATTGTGAAAGAGAGCAGGTTTATGGGCTGGTTTGCTGTCGCTTTTTCAGCAGATGAAACCCCAAAAATCTTGGAGAAATGTGCGATATAGGTTTTTACGTTCATCAAAAATGCAGGAAGGGTGGCTGTTGCAAAGGGAATTGTTTTTGTCAAATCCCAAAGGCGTTGCCTGTTGAAGGTGGCAAAAACCAGCATAAGGATAACGCAGTTCACTGTCCATGCGATGTGCACCATGAGCATTGCGGGAACAAGGAGAAATGCAAGTTTGTTTTTTTTGAGGAAAAAGTAAAGGAATAAGAGGATGATGCAGGAGCAAAGCATCCTGTGAAACATGCCAAAATACATGTTGATGTAAACTGTTTTTGTGCCAATGAAAAGTATTGCAGCCCATTTTCCGGCGGATTCTGATTTGAAAAGCTCTTTTGTGACAAGGTACATTAGAATGGTTTCTATTATGGCAAACAAAACTCCCAAAGCCCATAGCACAAGATAGTCTTGGATGAAAGGAAAGAGGTTAGTGAAGATTTTGGCAAATAAATGAAAGCCTATCTGGTAAGTGAAAGAGATGTCAGAATAAGGCGCGTATGTTTCAGGAATCTTTCCTGCAAGTTCAAGGACCCGCAAAGTTGTTGTGTGAAGTGCATCATTTGAACCAGAATAAAACGGTGTGATTATAAGCAAAGGAAAAGCACAAAGACTTGCCACAAGAAGCGCTGCAAGTAATACTTCGAATGGAACTTGTTCGGTTTCAGGTTTGAATTTTTTCCATAAAAGAAAGGTTGCCGGCAAGGATATGGCTAAGATAAGTGGAGTGGAGAGAAAGAAAAAACCCATCCAATAGGAAACAATAATTGATGTACTGGCAAAAAGCAAAAAAACAAAAAGAGTTTTAGCATTCATAAACCTTCCACTTTCCCCATTCCTTTAAGAGCGTGCAGGATTGGCTTGACTCTGAAACCAAAATGCCGGGGGCAATAGAAATTTTTTCACAATCTCCAGAACAATTACAACAATTGCAAGGGCTTCCAAAATAACAGGTTTTTCCCCCATACCATTTCACAATATGCCCTAACTGCCAATCATTCATTACTTGGCAATCATATTTCTCGCAAGCCAGCATGACAGCGTATTGAACCGATTGGTGTTCTTCAAGACTTGGAGGTTGCATAGAAATAGCCACAAACGAGCCAAGCACAAGAACACTGGCAAGCACTAAAAAATATTGATGCCAGGGCGCTTTGTCTTTCAACCAGGCAGTCAATCCAAGCGCTAAAAATAGGACTGCAAACAATCCAAACTTGGGTTGCAACAAGTGTAATAAAGCGAATAGGATTCCAGGCCACAACAAAAACCTTTCTTTTTTCCATCCTAACAAGCCTGGCAACAAGAAAAGCAAGTCCTTTGAGCCAAGCAAAGGCGTGGCTTCTGAAACTCCTTGAATGGATTGAAACACAGAAGCATACAGTTTCTCCCAAAACACGGAAAGCAAGGCTAACCCCGCGCCAGTTAATGCCAATAAACTTGAAACTCCCAAGACAATCAAGAATAATAGGCTGCCACCCCAAAACCCACAAGCCAACAAGCAAAAAAACAAGCAAGCAAGTTGTTGCAAAGCATTTTTTTCACAATTTTTGGCTTTTACTGCGGCCGCCACCCAAAAATAGAGAGCTAAAAACAGGAAAGGATAAGAAAACTGGTCATCTTCAAACTTAAAAAACTCAAAAAAGAAAATATACGACAAGAAAAGCCAAAATCCTGCCATCCAACCGCGCTTTTCATCTATTAATCTACCCGTTGCAGCAAACACAAGCACAGAGAACAAGCACATGCAGAATAACAATGCCTTAACAGCAAGAATATCGCAAGGCACTAAGGAAAGAGCCTGTGAAATGAGTGGTTCCTCGTTAGAAACAGGCAGTTTTTTGCACACCATTCCAAGAAAATAATACGAATCGTATTCCATGAGTCCCGGAACAAAAAAAGCATAGTACGCGAACACTACAAGAACCGGCAAGGCCAGAGCGCCAACCTGCCATAACTTCAAGAACTGCAAGACTTTTCAACTCCTGGGTCTGGTATTATAAAAAAATAAAGGGCAAAAGGCACAAGAGCCACAGGATTAATCCATAACGATCCACCGTTCAGCTCGGGAGCTATAACCGAAGCCATTATTGACCCCAAGAAAGCTATTGGAACCAATCCAAGCAACCAAAAAATAAACAAGTTTCTTTTCAGTGCCTGGATAAGTTTTAAGCGCGGCATGCAATTCCAACCTCCAAAGGCTCAGTTGTCCCATACTCAAACAAATTCTCAGCTTCTTTCGCACTACAATGAAAGCACTCCTGCAACAACCTCAACCACTCACCCTTAGACTCAAAGGGACAAAAGAAAGGACGCTCCCGCTTGAACTTCCGCTTAATCACAAACAAAGACCCCTTATTCCTTTTTGAAAGTGCAATGCCAGTTGCCCCATTCTATAAATTTCATGAATTCACAACGTGCCACGTCTATTTCATAATTATAGTTGCAAGATTGCCTTTCTGGAAACGCACAGGCCTTACCTTCTTTGAATTTTGGATGTTCTTCTTTCAATGTTGTCTTGCCTTCAGGAAGGGTGTATGTGATAGTGCGAATTATTTTGTTGCCTTCCTTTTTGATTTCAATTTCAAACTCATTTCCAAAACTGTCTTTCATATCCATCCCTCCACCCATTTTTTGATTCCCAACTTATCCTGCTCTGTGAACGGCAGGTTCAAATAATGCCCTAACGAAGTGATTGTTGTGTGACCCTGCGACAAGGCAATAGTATGAAACTGTGCTGGATAATACATGACAAGCCAAGACTCCCAAGTCTTGCGAGTAATCTTGGCAGAAAAAAGAATTCCAATCAACCCTGCTTGCTGACCCCAATGTTTTATGCAATCATTCCAGCCATGAATTCCAGGCAACGGTCCTGCCTGTAAGAATTGTTCTGTGGCATGCTGGCCTAATTGATTCAAGCGCACCCATCTCTCTTTTTGTTTCCTTTTGACTTTCTTTTGAGCTGCCTCCGGCAAGTGAATGAATCCCTTAACCTTGTCAAACCAGTCAGGGTGTTCCTGAAAGCGTTGGGCTTCAACATACCGCATTCCAGTCAACAGCAAAAAATCCAATTGGGTTTTACGCTCAAAAGACTTCACTGTACCGCGCAGCGCCTCATATTCAACCGGAGTTAAAACCTGATTCACAAAAACACCCTCCCCAAACCACTCACACAATAATTAAAATTGTAAGTAATCAGCCTGTTTTCCCCTGTTTTAAGATAATTAATCATTCAAAAACAACCCTTTACTTTCACTTTTAACATAAAACTGTAAGTTCTAATTTTCACGATTTCAACTCCTTTTTTTGTTTAAGACGTTGGCATGCTCTAAGGCTGAATAGGACATGCCCATGCCTTGCGTTCCTACAACTTCAAATTTCTTTTTTTTCAAGCGGTAATTTTTCCATCGCTTGAAGTACCCGTCCTTGGCTCTTTCCATTGAATCCTTGCAACCCAACGGCCTGCCTATCGGGCCATTAACTCTGTTACTTTTCACTTCTTTCTCACAAAACATGCAAGCCAAACCTCCAGTCCCCATTAATATTAGATTATCGAGCCCTCGCATGTGTGGAAAAAAGTTCCCGTGATAAGGTTCTTGCAATAGATTCAGCCATGCGTTCCCCCCACTGCCAATCTTTATTGGAACCCATGCGCATTCCATCAATCCTTTTGCTTTTCTCCCCGGTCTTTTTATTCAAAGACACATACACGTACTCTTTCCAGTTCTTTTTAGCCCAAAGATACGCTTCGCGCATTTTGTTCACAGGTTGCTTTCCCCCAATATCCTCTTTTCCTTTTGCTTCCTCTAACTCCAAGCGCGCCAACTTGTTATGCGATTTAATGCTCCAAGCATCCAAGATTGTCTTTTTCTTTTTCTCATAAGCACGCCACAATCTTTGAGGCGGCTTAGGCAAGCGAATGACATCCTGGACTTCATGCTTTACTGAAATGCCAAAGTATGGGTGTGTTGTGGTTTCAGTCCACCGCAAATTATGCCGGTACACGTCCCCAGAAAAGGGAGCTAATTGTAGTTCTTGGACTTTCAACAAGGTTTCTCTCTTGCTCCTGTCTTTTTCTGTAATCTCAATATAGTCACACATGAGTTTGCGGACGTGCGCTTCAAGGAAACCAAAGGCCGGCAGGTTCAATATGACAATGAGGTTCTTGTAACGCATTGACTGAAAGGCTTTTCCGAGTTCAACTGCAACTTTGCCCATTGTTTCTTTTGAATACAATGCCAGGCCAGCGTCATCCAAAATTATGACACTGCCTTTTGGCAGGGAAGAACCTCTTGCCAGCCAATGCGTGAACTCCAAAGCCGTGAAGCAAACGCGGTCAATTGAAAAGCGCGGAATATCTTCCTCGGTTCTATCCAACAAGTCAGCCAAGGTTAGGGAAGTGTAAGATTTTCCTTTTCCGGGCTTTGCGCAAATCACGCAAGAATACATGTCATTGTCAAGATGCGGTAATCGCCAGCGTGGAACCAAGAAGTCCGCGTACTTATGGTTAAACAATGACTTCGGAATCCTTGGATTTTCGCTTGGCATCCGCGCTTCCTCCTGAAAATTCACTGTTTTGTTGGCTGCCTGGCCTGATTCTCAGCAAGCGATTGTTGTACGCGTGCGTGTTAAGGAGGGCGTTCCAGTCATCTATTTTTTCCAAGAATATCATGTTTTGTTTTAGGTTGCCAAAAATATTGGCAACATATGGGCTTTTTGCGCTCACTCCAAACTTTTTTCTTTGCACTTCATAATAGTCTTTGGATAGAAAGGGAGCAAGCAAGGTTTCAGTCCATTTTGTTTGAGCCCAACAATTAGCCAGTTGCCCGGCGTTAGGGCGTTCAAGTGAAAACAGGGTGGGGCGAATTTCGCTCACGCGGTTTAAGTGCATGAACAAAATCCACGAATAATCCACGTCTTTGCTGGATTGCTGGCTGCTGCCAAAATATTCAGCCATCTTGTTCACCGTCCCCTTCTGTGACTTCTTTTAAGCGTTGGTCTTTTGAACCAGGCAAGTTTTTGTCGGTTAAAAAATACTCGAATGGTTTGGCGAAAATAACCGAGTCATCCCAATAACCTGCATCGAATCCGAATTCGATTAGTTCTGAAATGATTTCTTTGCCCCAATACCCGCGCTGGAAGCCCAATGCAATGAAGCGCTTTAAGACTTTGCTTGGACGGCCCTTGAATGGAACCGGTTTGCCTGCAATGATAACCTTGTCAATTTTTGGTGAAAGCAAGGGATTGGAATTATGGTTGATTTCGTGAATGTCGCGGATTTCCAAGCGCCTTCCGAACTTGCTCATTTAAGCGCCTCCAATGTTTACAATTTTTAGGTTGGCTATTCCTGTTGCAACTTGTTTTGTGCTTTCAGCGAGTGCAGTGATTTGTTGGCCTTGATTGTAAACCAAGAAAGCCACTACAATGAGAAGGCCGACTGAAATGATTGCTAACCAAAACGTGGGGTCTTTGAATTTGGAGGAGAACTTGGCAATGTTTCCTAATGCGGCTTGCCATGCTGCGCCCCATAAGGCTTTCATTGTGTTGTTTAATTCTTTTGCGCTTTGCGTGGAAATTGAGCCTTTCAACAAGTGATTCAAAGAAATGTTTGATGAATAGCCTTCAAATCCAATTATGAGTGGGCGGCCTGAGCATACTTCAAAGTGTTCTTTTGGATTATTGATTGCTGCCGGTGGAATGTCGTCATTTTTGTCAAAGTGAATCAAGCGGTCAATTGGCATTGCTCCCACGGACAAATAGATTCCTGTTGAAGCAAAGCCTTTCAAGAAAATTACTTTGTTGCCGCGCGGCATGTACTTGAACCATTTCAAGAACCATAAAGCAAAAGGCACAAGGAGTGCAACAAGCAATGCATAAAAGCCTCCATTGTGAATGATGTCTAAGGCTCCGGCAAAATACAAGCCAATGCTAACCATCAATAAGCCGATTAAAATAAAGGGTTCCAAAGAAAACAATGGTAATTCTTTGAATAGATAAGTTGTTTTTGGCAGGGTAACAGCATAAAACCCGCGTTCATCTGTTTTAGGCAGTTCACTTGGTTCCCGTGGTTCTATTTCTTTTGGTTGCCTTTTGACAAATGTTTCGGACAATTTCATTTTGACACCTCATTATTTTTTACAAGTGGTTTTTCTTCTATTTCGTTTTCTGACAAATCTTTCTCTAAGTCTTTTCCCAAGCCGAAATGATCCAATACTGCATACAAGTCATTGGGGCTTTCTTGAACTGCTTTCATGTAAGGCACAAACTTGTCCTGCAAGAAAGCCTTGTCTTGGCTTGAAGCCTTGCAATCAATTCGCAAGCGCTCAGAAAATCCAGTTAACCAGTCATGTAATTCTTTGGCTTGAACATCCATGGCTTCATAACCGCCTTTCACGTTTTTGCCAAAAAACTTTTCTACAACAGTTTCTTGCCAATACTTCCATGACTTCCAGTCCACGTCATCCTTTGCTATCCTATCACATTCAGCAAACAAGCGCGCATAAATTGGAACAATCAAAGCCTTCTCTTGCATTTTGTACGCGCCAACTATGCCCAAGCGAGTGGCATGCCGCACGCGCTTTTGAATGTGAACAAGTTTTGGTAATTTCAATTACAACAACCCCAAGAATTTTTTCCTGCGGGGCTCTCTGGTTTCATACGTTCCTTTTTCAACGCTTTCAACATACATGCTTTTCGCGGTCCTCGCACCTTGCCCTAACATTTTTGAAGAAACCATCATGGAATTATGGTAATCTGCAACCAAATTGTACGCAGGCGACAAGTCCATGGTTTCAATAATTATTTTGTCTTGGCCGGTCTTGGGGTCTTTGACAATGACTTCGGTTTTTTCTGAATCAGCATAAGACTTAATCATTGAACAAACGTTTTCCAGGGTACGCGCAACAGATTGGTCAACTAAGTCCCCGAAAGCGGTTGAAACATCTTCGGTTAAAAGTTCATGGTATTCTGTTGGCATTAACTCCAACATTTTAGTCTGTTGGCCTGTTTCAGGGTCAAGAATTGTCACTTCCCTCAAATTATGGGAAGTCTTTGAATGCACGTCCAAAATGGATTGTGACACTTGAGTGTCATTAAAGTACGGCATTTTTTGATTAGAGCTCGGCACTTGCTGCATTGGCCCTTGAGAATTTTGTTGTTGTTGTTCCATTGTTTTCACCTCTTAGTTTTCAATTATGACTTTTCCACCGTCATCAATTGACAGGGTTGAATTTACTCTTTCAATGATTAACTGGTGCATTGGCGGGATCACCAGTGTGCCGGAGCCAGCTACGTTTAAGCCACCGCCTTTAATGTGAACATCTCCGGCGATTATGCGGCAAACGTTCACGAGATTACAGTATTCGCCTGATTGGATTTCCCATGACCCGCTTGTTGGGCAAACGCAAACCGGCAAGCTGGACACAAAGAAGTGCAATTCCCAATTTGAAGAATTTGATGGGGGGTAATTCCAGGGAACCACGTAATGCAATTTCCAGCCTGCACTGCTGTCAGCGAATGTTTCACTGGAAAAAACTGTTATGAAGAATAAAACAATGAAGAAAAACAATTTGTTCATTCCACAACCTCAATGTGTGCTGTGAATGGTATGCCAATTGAAACCATGCTGTTTGAAGCTGAAACATAGTCGGTTTTGTATTTGTACAGCCATTCTTTGTCTTTGTCAGCGGGCGGGGCTTGATTGGAAAGCATTACTTGGCAGGTTTGCCCGATTGTGGCTTCTCCCACATCCAAGTCAATTAAAACCAAGCGCGCCCAATCTTCTCCGCACTTTTCTTTAGTGCAAAATTCGGGATAGGTCGGAGGAGTCACAAACGGCAAGTTTTCCACTTGTGGTTTTATCCAATCACAATTCGAGTATGCGTACAAGTTCATGCCTTGCCAGGTTTCTATACCCCAACCAGTTTTGAAAAACAAGGCGATCTGGCCTTTGGATTTTGCTTTGACTGACAGCCATTGCTCGCTTGGATATACGCCCCAACCATAAGTTCCAATGTATTTTGGTTCATAATTTTTATAAAATTGCAAGCCATTATCTATAAACAATGGAAAGAATTCCGGTTGCAAATAATATTCTGGTTTGATTTCCTGCAAGTTTGTGAGTTTGCCGGTGTAAATCATGTAAGTAATTTCTCCAAAATCGCTTGGAATTTTAGGCAATGCCCCAAATGTGTCAAAGCCATGCGAGTCCAAAAAAACATTGTATGTATCACGGTTGACGTCATAGCGTTCTTCCAAGCGTTCTTTTGCACTCAAAATTCTCGTGCCACCGGTTAATTCCACTTGCTGGCTTGCCTCGAAAACAATTGTTGGAGTTGACAACAATTCCACATTTTTTACTTGACTATTTGCCTCGGAAGAAAAAGAAAAGGACATAACCACGCCAGCAATCAATAGAATGCTGGCAATGGCTATGCCTATTTTTTTCTTGGAGAGCTTTGGTTTGCTTTGCATTGGCTTCAAACCAATTAGTTTTTCTTCAATGCTTTGAGTTGACTCAATTCCAATTGGTTCTACGCCTATCCCTTCAACCACTTTGATTCCCTCCTTTACGGTGCTCTTGACGTTACTCCAATTTTTTCAGCCCAATCCCCAACAGGCACGTTTGTTCCATTTGCTGCAAAGTCCGCGCACATGCAAAACGAAGCTGAAGCCCCACTTGCAAGATTGCTGTAAAACTCTGCATTGCCTGTGCCTAACTGGTGGCAGGCCTTGCTTGTCACTGAACCTGCTGTTATGGTACACTTGTTTTCCCAACCATTGCAGTTGTCATCCCCGCAAAAAGGAGTTAACGCACTCGACAGGTAGATTTTTGCGTTAACGTCTTTGGCGTTGGTGTTGGTGGCATTGATGTCCAAGTCTGTTGTTGCTGTTCCAGTAATGGTTACTGTGAAGTACGCTGCGGTTTCATCCTGGCACTTGTTGGTTTTGCTTGCATCATCGTATGGCAATAACTTCCAACCGTTCCCGTCAATCACTGCGTCAGCTTCAACAAAGTATGCTGTTCCTCCCGCGCAGTTTGCGTTGAAGGAAATTGTGTGGTCGTAACTTGATGCAACGCTCCAGTACACTGTGAAATTGCTGTTTGTTGTTGCTGTCGCTGAACCCAGGATTGCCAGGAAACAGGCTAACACCAGACCCACTGATAGTTTTTTGTAGTTCATTGTTTCACCTCCTTGTCAGTAAACAATGAGTATTCCTGTAAATTTTGTTTTGCTTTTTTACGCGCTTGCATTCACATCAGCCCTCCGCGTTGAAAACAATCCGTTTGCCACTGAATAATTTGTGAATTTTAACCACATGAAAATGTTATGGTCGCCTGCAATGCCATCGCATACAACTTGTGGGCTTGCAGTGAGAGTCACTGCACCGGTTGAATCTCCTGAATCGCATTTAACCAAAGCACTCAAGCCCGTTGTTGGAGCCACATTCAAGTCCATGTTTAAATCATACGTTGTCGCTGAACCAGTGAAATCAAACAACAAGAAAGGAATACCACTTCCCACGTTCTGGCCTTGGCAATTCAAATCACTCGAATCAATAGGCGGCAAAGAATCAGTTGGTTGCGCCCAACACCTATCACACGCACCATTCCCCGCCGTGCTTTTACCTTGCAGGCCAGTGCAATTTGAAGGAAAAGCAACAGTAAAATCATAAGTAGAAACAGGGGGAGCAACAGTGGTTGGGTTGCAATAAAGGTAAGTTATTCCGTCAGCATTGGCGTTACCGTTTTGGTCGGTAAAACCCCCAATAAAATAATATTTGTTGTGGTATAATTCCATTCCGTAAGCTAGTGCCCCGCCACTGTTTAACGGGCCTTGTGTTCCGTCCCAATTAGTTCCCGTCCAAGCACATAAGCCATCACATGAGGAAATTCCGTTTGCGTCCTTCCAACTACCCGAAACCCAAACCCTGTTATTAAAAACCCCCATAGTGTCAACTTCACCAGGCATAGCCCCCACACTACGCCAAGATTTAGTATTATCTGAATACACACATAAATAATCACATGAGGAAATTCCATTTCCATCAGTAAATTCCCCGGCCACCCAAAGTTCATCACTATAAACTAACACTTCATTTACTGCGGCATTCAGGGGACCAATAGTGCCCCACTGATTGGTATAATTATCCCAAACTATAATACGATTAGCATCATTAATTCCACCCCCCTTTGTAAAATTACCTCCAACATAAAGTTTTTTGTGATAAACTATCCCTGAATAAGTTTGTTGATTTAAAGAAGCAGAAGCACCAACCCTAGACCATAAAGTATTAGATAATCTTATAATATTGTTAGCCCCTGTAACCCCAGCAAAATTGGAAAAACTACCCAAAACAAAAATATTCTCATCATAAATAACCATATCATCAAAACCGTTAGATGTAGTTGCCCCACTAACTTTAGCCCACGCATTAATATCCCGCCACTTAGCAAAACGGTTAGAATCAGCTATACCGTTTGCGTCCTTGAAATCCCCTGCAAAATATAGGTTAACGTCATTATAAACAACCATAGAATCAATGCCTGCACTGAGCGGCCCAATACTTGACCAAACATTTTTATCGTCATTATATTTACAAATATTATCACAGTTTGCAATACCGTTAATGTCTGTTTGATTTGAAAACCCAAAATAAATTTCATCATTAAAAGTTTTTGGATACGGAGCCCACAGTCCATTTACGGGCCCAATACTGCCCCATTTCCATTCACCAGTACACGTTTGCCCCACTGTAAAATATTCGTAGCTATTGGAAAAAGACGTATTCCCATCCGAAGATACTGCTTTAATTAAAATATAATAATTGTATTCGCCTGAAGCGGAAATATTCCAATCCCTATAAGTACACGTTGTATTTGAAGTAATCGTATTAGAATCACAAAACAGGTTAGGGGTTAACGCCACGTTTCCGTCATTGATTATAATGGTTCCAGTGCCATCTGTTTTTTTTGTTGAATAATTTATATCAATCAAAATAGACGGCGCAAAATAAGACGATGTTAAAATAAAATTAATATCAGTAAATGCGCCATTTTGTAAATACTCCCTATCCTCGGGATAATAAACATTAACAGTAAGGGGAACCAATATAATAGTAAACGTGCTCGCTCCAGCCGAAAAAGACGTATTCCCATCCGAAGATACTGCTTTAATTAAAATATAATAATTGCCGGACACCAAACTTTGCGGCCACCTATAAGTACATCTTTGCTGTGTTGTTAAAGTATTAGAATCACAACGTAAGCCAGGTGTACTAGCCACATTTCCATCGTTTATTATTACAGTACCTGTGCCTTCAGTTTGTGAGGAAGAATAATTTACATCAAACAAAATAGAGGGTGCAGTAACCAAAGAAATTACGTTAAAATTTACGTCTATTGTAGTATTGGAATAAATGGATTGCCCATTTTCTGGATAATTGACATCAACTGAAATAGCCGGCATATAACTTATATATGATTGTGCGCCAGCGTTCCCGATGTCTGTGAATGTAACTTGACAATCATTTGACGTGCCTGTATATGTTGGCTCGTTATCCATTCCAATCCTAAAATCAACATAGGTTCTCGAAGCTCCAACCGCACCATTCCAAGCACTTATCACCGGATTAGAAATGTTTGCCGCAATAGTTTGGTCAAACCAATTGTTTTTAGTGGTTTCAAAAGTTGTAGTAGCCCAATCTGCGGAATCAATTGCCGCGCCAATCGTGGTAATTGAATTCAAATCAAAAGTACAAGTTTCACTCACAATAGCTTTTGACGCATAAGCCAAATATAAATTAGCATCGTTAACAACACCCAAACCAGTAATATCAAAACTTAAAATTGGCCTATACCAATTATATTTTGAACTTGCCCCCAAATGCCCGGCAATAATTGAAGTTGCATCCACTGCCTTATACGACGCACCCTGGTATTGAATATGCCCCTCCAAAGCATCAGCAGCCGTCACAGTAGGGTCAATAACAACTGTTGCCCCTGAAGGAATGGTTTGTGCGCCTTTTGAAAACGCTAAAGCAAAACCGTTAGCATCAGGCAAAAACACATCCAAGTGAGATAAATTGCCAAAGAAAGCGTTTGTGATAAAAAACCCGTTTTTGATTATGTCTGCAAACAGGAAGCGAGCCGAGATTGGTTTTTGGCCTGCGGTTAAAAAGGAAACTTTGTTATAATATTGGGCAAAGTTTGTGTCAAGAGAAGTGTAAGACTTGTCTGTGGAATAATCGTAAACAAACGCGCAATTTGCATCCAAGCAATCGCTTTTTTGATATAAAGCGAAAGGCAAAGTGTTTTGGTCTATTACCACAACATACCATAATTTGGCGTTAGTGACTTGTTTTGCCATGTTATTTTTGATTGTATGGGAAACTTTAAAATATTCGTATTTTCCAATGTTTAAATCCACCCACCACTGGAAAGCCGGATAATTGTTATAAGCTCTCACTGAAATTTTTTCAGGAGAATTTTCTAAAACTTGCACTGTCCAATTAAAATCAGACACCAAGCGCTTGTATGCTGTTCCCTGGTAAGTTCCACTCAAGCCAAAAAAAACAGTGCCATATTTTACCCCATTTTTTATTATGTCAAACGAACCATTTGGGTTAAACTTGAAGTCTGTTCCTTCAAAAGCATGCAATGTTTTTGTAGTGGCATTCAAAGAAATTGGTTCCGGTGAACCCCAAGTGTACAAGCGGTCAGCAAATACTGGGCCCGCCAGGCAAATAACTATAACTAATAGAAGTATTGCCTGTTTCATCTAATCACCAGGGCAGTGCCATTAAAATCAATTGACATTTCACAAGTTATAGCTGGAAAACAAATCTTGTTAGAATCAGATTTGAATTCCACTCCAGCCCCCGAAGGCCCGATAACCGTTAGGTCTTTTGTGGTTTGAATGGTGAGGTCATTGTCTACGTTTTGGTCTTTTAAAGGCAATAAAGAATTCAAAGAATTCCAATCCACGCCAGTAACGTTCATGTCAATGTTTTGGTCAATGTTTTTTACCAAAATCAAGCCGGGATTTGGATTCGAGCAACCCATTAAAAACATCAAGCTGGCAAAGCAAAGCAAGAAAACTTTTTTCAAGTTCATTCGCCCCGCAAACTCTCAGTGTATTGAGTCCACAACGCTAACACAAAAACCACAAAAGCCCCATAAAATAAAATGTTGGCTAAAACAAACACCCAAGAATTACCTGAAGTGGAATAAACCTGGTAAGTTGTAAACGTATTAATGTCTGTGGCATCCGCGTTAGACACAACATGCACGCCATCCTGTTTGGACAAGCCTTCCGAGAACAACATTGCCCCGCAAACCAGCATTAAAATGCCACCAAACAAAATCAACGGAGGGCTTTGCTTTCCAAAACCGAGAGCCAGAGAACCAACAATTAAACTCACGGCAATGTAAAAAAAGAAATCCAACATAAAAAAAACATCCCCCGTTCACAGGAGGGCCGACCCAAGTTCACATTCGCTTTTTTTAACAGGTTTATTTCCTGTTGGTGGCGAATATGAGCAAGGACACAATTCCAATGACTAACACTGCGGCAAGCACCAAATCCGTCAAGTCAAGCAAGGACTGAGCCCCTGTTGAAATGTTGGCTTTGCACAGGCCTGCATAGATGCTGGCAAACACCAGGATTCCGAGAACCCCAACAATTGCCATCACCGCTGCACCCGCAACGTTAATCTGACCCTTACTGTTTATTTTTTCACATCCAAGTGAATTCCAGCACAAGCTTGTACCAGAAAGCATACAGATAGTATGCGTATGT
>Ga0315288_10001067_pt1 | contig 34985 bp, 17 predicted proteins | sample YL17G11_20_MG_FD_203454 | JGI IMG/M metagenome (GOLD analysis project Ga0315288, IMG submission 203454) | Sediment microbial communities from Yellowstone Lake, YNP, Wyoming, USA - YL17G11_20 | ecosystem: Environmental > Aquatic > Freshwater > Lake > Sediment | place: USA: Wyoming | collected...
AGGCTCGGAACGACAGGTCCGCGGTGTGCTCGATGGGCTCGAAGCGCACTACTCCTCCTCTTGTTCCTTGATGATCTTGGCGGCGGACTTCACGGTGTCACCTTCGCCCATCTTGACGAGGATGACGCCCTGCGCCGATCGACCCGTTTGGCGAATGCGCTCGACGGGCATCCGGATCACCTGTCCGGGGCTCGTCAGGAGCATAAGCTGGTCGGTATCGTCGACGACCTCGCAGCCGACGATGGGGCCGTTCCTGTCGGTGATGTTCACCGTCTTGAGGCCCTTGCCTCCCCGGTTCTGTCCGCGGTACTCGTCCAGCGCGGTCCGCTTGCCGTAGCCCTTCTCGGTGACGACGAGAAGGTCCATGCCCTTGCGCACGACCTCGGCGCCGACAACAGTGTCCTTCTTCATGAGGCGGATGGCCTTCACTCCTGCCGTCTGACGGCCCAGTGGGCGTGCCTGCTCCTCGGGGAACCGGATGGCGAAGCCCAGGCGCGTGACCAGGATCAGCTCCTGCTTCCCATCCGTCCAGCGGACCCATCTCATCGAGTCGCCTTCCGCCACCTTCATGGCGATGATGCCGCGCGTCTTGAGGATCGTGTCGTATTCCTTCAGTGCCGTCTTCTTGATGATCCCCTTCTCGGTGATCATCACCAGGTAGCCGCCCAGGTCGTAGCTCGCGACCGCGATGGTCGCGGTGACGTGCTCGCTACGTTCGAGCTCGAGGAGGTTCGCGATGTAGGTGCCGCGCGCCGTGCGGCTGGCCATGGGCACCTCGTAGGCTTTGATGCGGTAGACCCGCCCCTGGTCGGTGAAGAACAGCAGGAAGTGGTGCGTGCTCGCGACGAAGAGGTCCTGGACCTCGTCCTCCTCCTTCTTTGTGAGCCCGATCACACCCTTGCCGCCACGCCTCTGCACCCGGTAAGTGTCCACGGGCAGACGCTTGATGTAGCCCGTCCGGGTGATGGTGATGATCATGTCCTCTTCGTCGATGAGGTCCTCGAGGCCGATGTCGTCGGCCTCGGCGGGCCGGATGCGCGTGCGGCGCTGATCGCCGTGCGCCTTCTTCACGCGGTCCAGGTCATCCAAGATCAGCTCGTCCACGCGGTGGGGGTTGGCCAGGATGTCCTTGAGGAAGGCGATGAGGACCTGGATCTCGTCATACTCCTTCTGGATCTTCTCGCGCTCAAGGGCGGTCAGGCGGGACAGCGTGAGGTCGAGGATCGCCTGCGCCTGCCGCTCCGAGAAGCCGAACGGCTCGCCCTGCAGCCGCTCGCGCGCCGCCGCCGGCGACGCGGACTTCCGGATGGCGTCGATGACCTCGTCGAGCATGTCCAGAGCCCGGAGGTAACCGATGAGTATGTGCGCCCTCTCCTCAGCCCTGGCCAGGCGGAACTGGGTCCGACGGGTGATGACGATCCGCCGATGGTCGACGTAGATCTCGATCATCCGTTTCAGCGTCAGCAGACGCGGGACGCCGTCGACAAGCGCCACCATGTTCGCGGGGAAGCTGGTCCGCATGGGCGTTCGCTTGTAGAGCTGGTTCAGCACAACGTTCGCGTTCGTATCGCGCTTCAGCTCGACAACGAGCCTCATACCCTTGCGGTCGGTCTCGTCGCGGATGTCGCTGATGCCCTCGATCTTCTTGTCTCGGACGCAGTCGACGATGTGCTGGACGAGAGTGGCCTTGTTCACCTGGTAGGGCAGCTCGGTGACGATGATGGCGTCTTTGCCCTGGCCGATGGGCTCAACCGTGGCGCGGGCCTGCATGACGATCGAGCCGCGACCGGTCTCATAGGCTTCGCGGATGCCCTTCGTGCCGAGGATCAGCCCGGCCGTGGGGAAATCCGGGCCCGGGATGAGGCGCATCAGCTCGGGCAGCGTGATGTCCGGCTTCTCGATGTAGGCGCGAATGCCGTCGCAGACCTCATTGGCGTTGTTCGGCGGGATGTTTGTCGCCATCCCGACGGCGATGCCGGAGCCGCCGTTGCACAGCAGGCTCGGGAACATCCCGGGGAGGACGACGGGTTCCTCCTCTTTGTCGTCGTAGTTCGGCTGGAAATCGACGGTCTCTTCGTCGATGTCCTCGATCATGGTCGTCGAGGGCGGGGCCAGTCGGCACTCGGTGTAGCGCATCGCCGCCGGCGGGTCGCCATCCACGCTGCCGAAGTTCCCCTGCCCGTCGACGAGCAGATAGCGCTGCGCGAAGTCCTGCGCGAGGCGGACCATGGAGGGGTAGACGACCTCCTGGCCGTGCGGGTGGTACTTGCCGACGACCTCGCCGGCCACTCGGGCACACTTCACATAGGGCCGGTTCGGCTGCAGTCCCATCTCGGACATCGTGTACAGGATGCGCCGCTGGACGGGCTTGAGCCCATCGCGGGCGTCCGGAAGCGCGCGAGCGAAGATCACGCTCATCGCGTAGGTCATGTACGAGTCCTTCAGCTCCTGCTCGATGCCGATGCTGCCGAGCTTCCCGGCTTGGGCCATCGCCTCTGCTCCTCGCTATGTCACGGACGCCATCGGGTGGCGGACGTCCGTTGCCCCGGGGCCCCCGTGACCGGCACGCCGAGGTCGTCCGGCGCCACGGTCACCGGTGGCCGATGTGTGCGACTCGATTCCGAGCGGGGTACTAGAAGTCCAGATTCCTGACCTCGCGGGCATGGGCGGCGATGAACTCCCGGCGAGGCTCCACCTTATCCCCGAGGAGTGTGACGAAGAGCTGGTCCGCGTCCACATTGTCGTCGATACGTACCTGCATTACCCGACGCGTCTCGGGGTCCATGGTCGTCAGCGCCAAGTCGTCCGGGTTCATCTCGCCGAGTCCCTTGAAGCGTGACACGACGTGCTTTCCCCGAGCGGGCAGGTCCTTGAGGATGCGGTCGCGCTCCGCGTCGCTCCACGCGTAGATGTGCTCCTTGCCGTTCCCGAATGTGACTCGGAAAAGGGGTGGCAGCGCGATGTAGACATGCCCCGCCTCGATGAGCGGCTGGAGGTAGCGGAAGAAGAAGTTCAGCAGGAGCGTTCGGATGTGCAGCCCATCGGAATCGGCGTCCGCCATGATGATGATGCGGTCATAGCGGAGCTTCGCACCGTCGAACCCGCCATTGCTGTTCCCATCGTCGCTGCCGTTCTCCCCGCCCAGCGCATCGGACCCGTCGCTGTCCTTGGTGTGCGTACAGATTCCCGCGCCCAGGGCGGAGATGATCGTACCCAACACCTCGTGGTGCAGGACCCTGTCCATCCGCGCCTTCTCGACAGTGATGGGCTTGCCGCGCAGGGGGAGGATCGCCTGGAACCGCGAATCGCGAGCACCCTTGGCGCTCCCGGCCGCCGAGTCGCCCTCCACCAGGAAGATCTCACACTCGTCGCGGTTTCTCGACGAGCAGTCCCACAACTTGCCCGGCAGCGTGCTGCCCTCCAGGGCCGACTTGCGCTTGATGAGGTCGCTGGCCTTCCGGGCCGCGTCGCGGGCACGCTGGGCCAGTTGGGACTGCGCGACGATCCGCTTGCCCTCGGTGGGGTGCTCCTCGAACCACTCGGAGAGCTTCTCGCCCACGACGGAGTTGACGACGCCCTCGACCTCGCTGTTGCCGAGCTTGACCTTGGTCTGCGCCTCAAACTGCGGGTTGGGGATCTTCACGCTCACGACCGCGGTGAGGCCCTCGCGGACGTCGTCCCCGGAGAGGTTCGGGTCCTTCTCCTTGAGGACGCCGCTCTTGCGGCCGTACTGGTTCACGGTTCGCGTCAGCGCAGTTCGGAACCCACTGACGTGAGTGCCGCCGTCGCGCGTGTTGATGAAGTTCGCGAAGGACAGCACGGTCTCGGCATACCCGTCGTTGTACTGGATCGCCACATCGACCTGGACGCGGTCACGCTCAGCGGAGATGAAGATGGGCGTACGGTGGAGCGGGTCCTTGTGGCTGTTGAGGACCTTCACATACTCCACGATGCCGCCACGGTACTGGAACGTCTCGCTCTTATCCGTCCGCTCGTCGGTCAGCGTGAGCTTGGCTCCATGGCTGAGGAATGCGAGCTCTCGCAGGCGCCGGGCGACGATCTCGTAGCTGAACTCCAGCACCTCGAAGATCTCGGGATCGGGCTTGAACCGGATCTTCGTGCCCGTCACCTTGCTGCGGCCGATCACCCGAAGCTCGCCTCGCGGCTCGCCACGGGCGAACTCCATGAAGTGCACCTTGCCTTCGCGCTCCACGGTCGCGGCCAGCCACTCCGACAGAGCGTTGGTGCAGGAGACGCCTACCCCGTGGAGCCCGCCGGAGCATTTGTAGCCCCCACCGCCGAACTTGCTCCCGGCGTGCAACGTGGTCAGAACCACCTCCACGCCAGGGCGCTGCTCCTCCGGGTGGATACCCACGGGGATGCCGCACCCATTGTCCGCGCAGGTGGCGCTACCATCCCCATGGATGATGACATCGATGGTATCGCACCGGCCGGCGAGGCACTCGTCGATGCTATTGTCAACGACTTCAAACAGTATCTGGTGCAGGCCGGCCACCGTCGTGTCGCCGATGTACATCGCGGGGTTCTGGCGGACCGGGGTAAGGCCCCGAAGCACCCTGATCTGGTCCGCGCCGTAGCCGTTGTTTGCCATTCTCAACTCCCTGGAGAAGCACAGTCGAGCACCTACTAAGTCTACCACACGAGACCATGCGAAGCAAGTATCCATGCGGGTTCGTGGCACATAGTGCGGGCCGTTTGTCAGCCCGGTCCGGGGGGCTGCACAGTCAGTGCCGGGGGGACGTTTGTTTGCCATTGTGGAGAGCTGCTGGACCCAAGCTCCGAAACGGGAGGGAGCCGCTACTCGCCCCCCACGGTGATCAGGCCGCACAGGCCAACTTCGGGTCCCAGTTGGCGTCCGCCCGGCCCCGCTTCAGTAACGACTTCGAAACAAGTGAGACCATTCTCCATCGATGCCATTACGGCGTGTGCCTCGTCCAACTGCTCACGAGGCCCCGAGACCTGGGCGCCACCCAGGCATCGGCCTGTCTGGGCGTCGATCACCGGGAGCACCCGCGTGGCCCCGGCGGGCTCGCAACCGCTCGCCGCCGCCAGACGACGTAGAGCCGTATCCAGTTCCAGGGCAAACGACCGGACCACTTCGCCGAGGTCGCCAGCCCGGAGGGCAGCCTGGAGTTCGGGCGATTGGGCTTGAGCCACCAGCCCAAGCGTCGTCGCACCAAGGACGAGAAAGATCCATAGTCGAGAGGGAGTGCGCACCACTCTACCGCTCCTCCTCCCTCGACGTGTCGCTCGCCATCGCTGAGACAGATACACCCGGCACCCGCTCGATGCGCCCGCGACCTGTCTCACTGCTGCACGGAATGAGCGCCCGCAACTCCGCCCGGCCCTGCTTCTGGGTGATCTGTGCCACTCGCCGGACCCGCGCGATGCTCTCCTGAGGCCCACGGACGACTGCGCGCCCGATGGTGTGCCCCTCATGGTCGGTTAGCGGCACCGTCGCTTCCGCCGTGGCAGCGGTCACGTCGCCGGCCGCGGGTGTCGCCCCGATAGCGCCGGGCGACGGTACAGCTTGCGTGTCCGGCGGCGGGACGCCGACGGTTTGCGCATCCTGTGTCGGAGCCGTCCGGGGCGAGGGCGCCCCCTCGCCCGCGGCCGGGAGCGGACGATAGCCTTCGGGCGGCGCTTCTTCCTTCGGCTCGCCGGTGACGCGGTGGCCTCCGAGCGTGAACGCCTGCCGGACGGCCTCGCACCAGCGATCCGCGAGGCCGGCCGGCGGCGCCCCCAGGTCGCGCGCGCTCGCCGGGTCCGCCGTGATGATGTTGATGTTCCCGCCCTGCACGACCTCGCAGCCGTCAATGGCGATGCGGCGGACGGTGCCCGTCTGACCGTAGTCGTCGATGAAGTCGTTCAGCCGCTTGGCGGCGATCATCGCTCGCTCGTAGGGCGAGAGGCCCCCGAGCGCCGCGGGGATCCTCATGACCTCCCACGGCCCGAGCGTGACGAGCCCGACCTCGCGCCCCTCCGGCCACGTCTCGCGAGCCACGAAGTAGAGGGGCTCCGCCGGTAGCTCGGACGCGTCCTGCGCCGCCGGCGGCGCAGCCGCGTCTTGGGCGGCGGTCCAGACGGTCCCCAGGATCGCTAGTGCCACACAGAGCAAGCCGAGCAGACGCGATGGCTTCGGAAGTGGGTGCCGCATCCCGCGCTCACGTCCCATTGCCGTCGCGGTCGCGACGGCGGAATGTGGCTAGCCGTTCCGTGCGCCGGCCGGATCGCCGGTCTCGGCGCCGTCACTAGGCTGCCAGCGCCGTGCCGCTCCGGTTAGACGAGCCAACAGCCGGTTGTACTCGGTGCGGAGCTCCCAGCTCTCGTCATCCGGGCCGAACACGCGCGGCCGCACACCCCAGCGCCGCAGAGCGCGGCTCGCCGGCCCACTGTCGATCGCGCGGAACTCGGCGTCCGTGCCGTCGTCCAGCCGCTGCGCAAGCTCGACGAGGCGTTCGAGCGCCGCCTCGAACCGTGTGGCCACGTCGCGCGGCATCCCGCGTCGAGCTTCCCACAGATCCTGCGGGTGAGCCGGCTCATCCGGGACGTCCAGATAGCAACCATCCGCCGGTAGGTGGGCCAGGGGCACCCCCCAGCGTCCGCGGCAGGTTCCGATAGCTCGCCCCACGAGTCGCCTGAGCTTCGCTACGCGTCGGTCCAGCTCATCGTGGCGCTCGGCCTCCGGCAGCGCCAGGAGGTCATCGCGCAGTTCCGAGATCAGCTCGGGCTCCACATCGCGGAGGTAGTCCAGAGCCGTACGTGCATTGGCGGGTCCGCGCCCGTGGGCCAGGAAGTAGGCCATTACCCTCGCCACGCGGCCACTGGGTCCCCGCCCCGCGCGAGCCACCCCCGGCGCCCGACGCAGGAGCGTCAGATTCACGAGCTTCCCCATGCGATTCCTCCACACGTACGCACGCTCGTCTGGGCGTACCGCCATGGGGTGCGCGGGACGGCGATGGCATACCGTCTTGAACGAGGGGCAAGCAGCCAGGTAAGGACCGGCTCCTCAGCGCGTCGTCGCGCTCTCCCACGGGGCCTACCGAGCGATCTCGCTAGGCCATGTACTCCACCTTGCGGAACCAGTCCAGGTTGATGTCCGCGAACAGCCGATCGCGCACCTCGATCGCGTCGAGCGATCGAATGTCCTCGTCGGTCGGCGTCCCGCCCGCGCGAAGCCGCTTCGCCAGGGCCGCGAGCTTCATGAACGCCTGGTAGTGCGAGTCGAACCGAAGCTCTGCGTAGTCGCGCGCATGGACCGTACTGATCAGGAACTGCCAGTCGGAGCTCTGGAGCAGGAGTAGCTCCCGTGCGGCCTGCGCCAGGATGCGGCGCATCAGACCTTCGGCACACGGAATGGATGCCAGCACTTCGGCGAAGCAGTCCTCCGCCTCGTAGATGCGGTTCCATGTCCAGCTGGTCGTCTCGTTGAGCCAGATGAAGTGGTACCCCCCCTCGCCCCACGATCCCTCGGGAAGGTCGATGAGGGTCTCCGCCGGGTACTGCGACAGGTAGTCGCCCAGGCTGGTCGCGTCCACCTCTGGATCCGCTTCCGTCTGGATCATCACCTCTCGCAGCCACTCGAGCCCTTCGGCCCACCAGTGCCCGAACAGCTCGGCGTCGAACGGGCAGCATAGCAGACGCGGCAGGCTGTCAGAGCCGCCGACAAGCCCTCTCGCCATCCCGACGAAGTGCGCAGCGTGCGATGGGACTCTCGCCTGCGCCGCCGCGGGGTCGTATGGTCCTTTGTCGGCCAGGTCGGCTTTCGCATCGGTCACTTGCCAGAACCGGAAGCCGCCGGGGAAGTACTTCTTGTGGAAGTCCAGGTAGTTGCCGTCGCCGGGGTACCCGTGCTCGCCGCTCCAGACCTGGAGGCCGGTGCTCGGGTCGCGAACGAAGAACGCAACGGGCCGCTTGCCACCGGGCACCGAGCACACGAGATAGGGCCGCGTTACGTCGCGCCCTTTGCGCTCCTCCGGCCGATCGCCGTACTGCTCCTCGAACCGTGCCCACAGGCGTGCCAGCTCGCGGAAGCGATGGCGGTAGACGCCCAGCGCATTGCCGCCATACAGGAGGTGCGTATCGACGATGAAGTAGTCGAGATGGGACTCCGAAAGGAACTCGTCCACGCCCTTGCGGAGGACGCCGGGCGTGCCCGGCGGGGAGCCCGGCCGGGCCCATTCGTACCGTGGCCGATAGGCGCACTCCGGTAGCCAGATCCCGCGCGGCGGTCGGCCGAAGTGCTTCTCGTAGGTGGCGACTCCCAGCCGGATCTGTGCCTGCACACTGGTGTCGCGGCCGAGGAGGGGGAGGTACCCGTGCGTGGCGCTGCACGTTACCAGCTCGACGCGGCCCTCGTCCTGCAAGGCGCCGAAGTGGCCGACGAGATCTCCGCCGCACTCGTCGAAGAACGTCCGCCGGATGCCCTCGTAGTAGTCCAGCCACCGGTGGGCCTGTTCGGCCATCCACAGCTCACCCGTGGTGTACAGCCGATCCTCGGCCTCTCGCGCACGCCGGACCTTCTCGACGCAGTACGAGTCCAACTCGGCCGCGAAGTCGGGGTCGCGCAGTTGCTCCGCGAGCACGGGTGTGATCCCCAGCGTCAACTTCGATCGGCAGCCTCGGTCGCGCAGGCCCCAGAGCGTCCGCAGGAGGGGGATGTACGTCTCGCACGTGCCCTCGCAGAGCCAGTCCATCCCGTGCGGCCAGCGACCGTGGGACATCACATAGGGCAGGTGCGCGTGCAGAACCAGACCGAGGTATCCATTGGGCAAGGCGCCAGCTCCCAACCGCCGCGATCTCCGCGTTTGTGGCCTGCGAACGCGGCTATGGGGGGATGCGCGCGCAGGCGCCGGAAACCGTAGCGATTTTACCCTACCGCCGGCCCCGGGTCAAAGGCCGCTGTGAGACCAGAACGCTCGCACAGGCCTCCGCCACAAGGCGCGGCGATGGTGACTCGACGACACCGGCCCTGCCCAGCCCGTGAGACACGACCAGGCGCAGCCCACGCCCCGTCGCCTTCTTGTCCAGCCGCATGGCTGACACCACGGCGTCGCGCCCGAGGTCACGTATCGTGGTGGGGAGACCGGCGGCCTGAATCAGCGCCTCAGCCCTGCGGGCCTCGTCATCCGGCAGAAGCCCCAGGGACACGCTCAGCCGCCCGGCGCAGACCATTCCCACGGCCACGGCCTCGCCATGCCGCCAACCTCGGTAGCCAAGCAGTTTCTCGAAGGCGTGCGCGAATGTGTGGCCGTAGTTGAGGATGCGCCGCAGCCCAGCCTCACGCTCGTCCGCGGACACGACATCCGCCTTGATCCGGCACGAGCCCGATACAACGTCCGAGAGAACATCGGCGTCGCCGGCAAGGATGCGTTCGAGGCGTGACTCGATCATAGTCAGGTAGTCGACATCCGCGATGACTCCGTGCTTGATGGCCTCGGCCAGCCCGGCTCGCACCTCGCGCGGCGGCAGTGACCGGAGGACCTCGCTGTCGCAGACCACGGCGCACGGCTGCCAGAAGGCCCCGATGAGGTTCTTGCCCGCGGGGTGGTTGATGGCGGCCTTGCCGCCCACCGACGAGTCCACCATGGCCAGGAGCGTGGTCGGGACCTGCACCACGGGGACGCCGCGCATGTAGGTGGCCGCGGCAAAGCCCGCCAGGTCGCCGACCACGCCGCCGCCCAGGGCGATCACCAGGGACTCGCGCGACAGGCGCTCGCGCGCCATGGCGTCGTGCAGCCGCCGCAGCCACGTGTAGCTCTTCGACCGCTCCCCTGGCGTGACGGCCACCGAATGCACTCTCAGCCCCGGGCCCGTCAGTAGGCCCGCCACTCGCGGACCGTACAAGGCATCCACTCGGGTATCTGTCACTACGAGAACGGTTCCGTCCCCGCACCGCTCCGCGGCAACGGTCGACAGCAAGTCCAGCGCGCCGCCGTGAACGTGGATCGAGTATGTGCGCTCCCCCAGGTCCACGCAGACTATGTGGCCGCTGTCCACCGAGGTCATGGATGCCTCCTCCAAATGCAACGGAGGGACGACCTGCGCCGCCCCTCCGATCGGTCTCACCGTTCGTGCACTTGGTTGGCTTACAGCATCACATCCACGTCGAGCTGCGGGATCACCGTGACGTTGATGAAGAACAGGAGTTCCTTCTCCGTGTAGTCGACACTGCGGGTGCGGAAGAGGGATCCGAGGATCGGGATGTCCGAGAGGATCGGGATCCGGCCGCGGCTCACGGACTTCACCTTGTCGATGAGACCGCCCAGGACCACCGTCTTCCCGTCCGGCACCGTGACGAGGGTCTGTATGTAGCGATCTTCCGATGTGGGATAGGGGACTCCCTGTACCACCCATGTCTCGCCTGGCAGCGCGATCTGCGGCTGGATGTACATGGTGACCGAGTTGTCCTCGTTGATGCGAGGGGTCACCGTGAAGCTGATGCCCTGCATGATCGAGTCCTCGACTCGCTGCCCCTGCATCACGTTGCCGAACTGGTCACGCGTCAGCTCCGGAACGATGATGGGGATCTCGCGGCTCTGCTCGATGGTCGCCGGCGTGTTGTTCATAGTCACCACACGCGGCATGGAGAGCACTTCGATCCCGGTCTTGGACTCGTTCGCGTACAGAGCCGCCCGGAGGTCGCCCATCGCGAAGCCGATTGCCATCGACCCCGCCTGAATACCGTCAGGTGTCAACCCCATCTCCACAATGCCGTCGCCGAAGGCCCAGCGCAGGTACTTGCTCTTGACCATGCTTGACGACACGTCCGCGATGATCATTTCCACCTTGACTTGCTTGGGCGGCTGGTCCAGAAGCGCGATGAGCTCCCGAAGCTGGTCGATCCCCTCCTGGGCGCCCAGGACGATGAGGGCATTGCTCTCGACGATACCGAGAACGGCCTCGACATCATCGGGGATGATCATGCTGCCACCGCCCATGCCGCCCATGCCACCGCCCATGCCGCCGCCGAAGCCGCCCATGCCACCGCCCATGCCGCCACCGCCGAAGCCGCCACCACCGAACCCGCCGCCGCCGAAGCCGCCGCCGCCCATGCCGCCGCCGCCGAAGCCGCCACCGCCCCGGCCGCCACCACCGAACCCGCCGCCGCCCCGGCCACCACCACCACCACCGAATCCGCCGCCGCCGAAGCCGCCGCCGCCAAACTGGTCCAGGCCGACGTCATACCCGCCGGCACGAATGCCGCTGTAGCCCCGGCCCATCTGTCGTCGCTGCTGAGAGAACGCGGAGATCGCATGGGTGTACTCGGGTCCAAAGCCCATGCCGCCCGCCGGGATCACCGTGCCTCCTACGATCGAGGCGGCCGTCATCGCGCTCATGTACTTGAGCTGGATCGTCTCATAGCGCGGCCTCTTTGTTGGCGCCTGCGGTTCGGCATTCGCCGTCCCGGGCGTGTCGATCAGGCCCGGTCCGATCGAGACCGGCGCGGAGATGCTCGGCGAGATGCGCGAGGTCACCGGACGGATGTCGTCGGTCTTCGTCGGGTGCAGAATCCCGTCGTCGCCCGAGTCAGCTACGGGCGCGGCGCGGGCAGTGTCCGCCGGGTAGATGTACGTTACGCCACTCTTGGTCGTCCTGGTCGCCAGCTTGTACTCGGGGTTCTCGAGCAGCACATCCAGTACCTCGTCGGCGCGCTTCTCGACGAGATGGAGTGTGCCGACCTTCCCCTTGATGTCGGCGCTGATGACAACGTTACGACCGCTCCACTTCGCAAAGGCTTCCAGGGCTGTACGCACGTCGAGGTCACACAGTGTCATCGTGACCGGATCGCTCGGCGCGGCGGGCGTCACAGTCCGCAACAGGGCCTCCGCTGAGCCCGTGGCGGCCCCTGCGGGCTCCTCCGCCACTTGCTCGTCGTCGACCAAACGGACCGAGCCGCCCGGGTCGTCCGTTGGCGCGGCTATCGCCGCCACGCCCAACGAGACTGCGATCGCCATCATGAACCAGGTCGATAGCTTCAACGCCCTGACGCCTCCTTGTAAGACAGAACCACCCACGTGCCCGCGAACGGCCAGCTCGCCGCCCACCGAGGCATCTTGCTCTGCGGCGCGGGGCCTACCACCGGTTGCCGCCGCCACCGCCGCCCCAGTTACCGCCGCCACCACCGAAGCCACCGCCTCCGCGGTTGCCGCCACCGAAGCCGCCGCCACCGCGGTTCCCGCCACCACCACCGCCGCCCCAGTTGCCACCGCCGCCGCCACCGAAGCCGCCGCCACCGCCACCGTAGCCGCCGCCACCACCACCGTAACCACCCATGCCGCCGCCACCCATCATCATCACGTCCTGGTTCAGCATGATCATGCTATCCGCGAACATGAGCACGCCGATGTGCTTGGTCGTGATGATCTCGTAGATGCTCTCTTTCTCCTCTGCGGTGGTTGCGGCTTTTCCCGCTGCACCGCCCACACCGAGGTTCCCCAGGCCCCCACCGCCCCCACCGCCGCCACCGAGGGGCGGAGCCATCTGGGCCCGATAGATGAACACTTCACCGTCCGTCTCCTTGGCCAGCAGCGGGCGAGCCGGTGTCTCTTGTACCGGCGCCTGCGCTTGGCCCGCGCGGGTCGTGATGACGAGCTTCCCGTCGCCGGTATCCCGCTTCTCAAGACCGTACTTCTCCAGGACGAAGTCCAGGGCGAACGACGGCGTCACGTCGGCCAGCATCAACGTCACGTCGCGATCGCGAACCTTCGGATCGAACGTCGGGCTCGGAAGTCCGCACTCCGCGATGCTCGTGATGACTTTCTGGAGCTTCGCGTCACGGCACTGGACCGTTATCTTCTCATCCGCCTGCTGGGCGACGGCGGACGAGACGAGCACCCCAGTGAGTGCCAGAAGACTGAGGCAGAGACAGAAGCGCGTCATCGCTGCACACCCTTTCCCACACCTAGGCAATCGCTATGCCGTTGTCACACCCATTATACTCGCTGACGCGCCCGGCCCGATAGCACTGCGCCCGGCGCTTACTCTCACTAGTCTTCGTTCGCCGCCCGCCCGCGCAGCCGCACCACCACGTCCTGCGTCGATCCGGACTCGCGGAGCGTGACCGAGTCCTTGCCGATCCGTCGCACCACGAACCTCGTGCCGCCGACCACGATCGACTCGCCCGGCTTGACCACGAACGTGCGCACCGCATCCCCTTCGACCGCCTCGATGATCGCCAGGGCGATCCCGTCGTGAAGCAATCCGGCCACGCGCCGGATCGCGTAGGCCCCCGGCTTCCGGACCGCACGCACTTCCTCTGGCGTCGGCGCCTGCGTCGTGGTCGTCGGCACCCGCGGCGCGACGACCGCAGGGCTCACCGCAAGGCCCGGGCGGATGGGCTCACTGGAGACCTCAATGTCCGGCGCCGGCACGACCCACTCGGCCGGTCGCACGCCCAGCGGTTCCGGCGCGGGCGTCAGCGGCTGCCGGACCTGCCGCGCTTGAGGGAACATCCGCTCGGCGAAGATGTTCGCACGGTCATCCATGGGGAGAGCGGCCAGTACGGCGGTCGTCGGCTTGGGCCGGAACGGGTTGGACTTGAACCACTCCTTGGGTTCTCCCAGATCGACTGGCGCGTCCTCGTCCGCCGGCGGAGGGCTCGGCGGCGCGGGCGCCGCTCCGGGCGCCGCGGGCATGCCTGCCTCGCCCGGAGCCGGAAGCGCCGGAGTGCCGAGCCCTCCGCCGCCTAGCGGCGGAGGTGTCGGCGCTTCGGCCACAGCCGTCCCGCCAGACGGTGCAGTCGCGGCGCCAGTGTCCGTTGCCGATGGGGCGCCGGCAACCTCCGTTGCGGATGGGGTCGGCGGGTTGCCCACGTTCACACGGTGTCTCCCGAGCAACCTTGGGCCCAGGACCACCAGCGCGATGAGGATAGCCACGATCGCGATGGCGCTAACGATCTTCGTCTTCTTCGGATCACTGGTTACCGAGTCAAGCATACAGGTCTCTCCGCATGAACCCGCCCGGCTGCGGAACTGCCGGTCTAGCGGCCGCCCATGGGGCCGCCACCCATGCCCATCATGGGGCCACCCATCATACCGCCCATACCGCCCATACCACCCATACCACCCATACCACCCATGCCACCCATTCCGCCCATGCCACCGGCGGCCGGTGCGGCGCCGGGACCGGCGCTCTGCAAGTAGGCAGCGTCAATGTCCGGGAACTCGTAGATCTCCAGCGTGAAAGTGGCCGTGACGAGAACGCCGTCCGACCCGGCGATCGGCGCGAACTGCACGCCGTTCACTGCCAGCAAGCGCGGGAACTCCCCCAGCCGGCGGAACAGGTTCAGCACGTTGTCGAACCCGCCGTCGACGGCCGCGGACGCACTGAACGTCACGGGACCGATGCTGTCCATCCCCGTGCCTGTGAAGGTGAGGGGCTCCTGAAGCGAGCAGCCGGATGCCGTGACGAAGTCCTCGAACAGCATCGGCAGGTCTTCGCGCATCTCATACTGGTAGTCGATGCGCAATGACTCCTGCGCGCTCAGCGACTCGGTCAGCGCGTTGGACCCGTAGTGGAGTACTGTGCCCACGGGACGGAATGCGTAGCCGTTGCGGTGGACGCGCCAGAAGGGGTTCCCACTGCCACGCGGCATCTTGTTCTGCCGATACCACTCCACTTCCAGAGTGGCGCGGAGCGTGTCCTGCTCGGCTTTGGCCTTCATCTGGCGGTAGTCGGGCTCCCGGGCGATCTCCTGCTCGCAGGCGTCGATCTCCTGCTGGGCAGCGACAATGCGGTCTTTCTCCGGCAGCACCTTGCTCTTGTACAGCCAGACGCCCAGACCCGCGGAGACCAACAAGCCGAGGATCAGCACCATCCACCATCTGACGAATCTCTTCATGCTTGGTCTACCGTCTCACGAGCTTGCCGGAAACGCCCTCCGGACTCATGCCGCCTGTCGCTACCCGCCACCCGAACCGCCGTCACTCTAGCCCCCGCCGCCGGCGCCGGCGAGTGGAGCTGTCCCGCCCATGGCGCCTCCGCCCATCCCGCCGCCGGCCGCCCCCATATCCGCTGCGGGGGGCGGCGGCCCGAACGCACTCACGGCTTTCACCGGGACCGTCTTGGCCAATGTGCCGGTGAAGGCCAGAGCCACAGGCTCATCGCGCACGATGCCCGGGAATGATGTCCGCCAACCTTGCATGATCTGGTTACTCGTTACCAACTGCACCAACTGGCTCGCGGCGGACCCCCCCGACCCGCCGTTCACGCTCCAGCTCGTCACGAGCCCCGCCCGTTGTCCCAGGGCGGGCGACGCCGTGGTGGAGTCCATGGAATACAGCGGCTCAGTGCCTCCACTCTCCGGCGCTCGGCAGCGGTCCAGGTTGTAGCAGAACCGCAGCGCATCCTCGAAGTTCGGCAACTGCACACTGAACGACACGGATGCGCCGTCCGAAGAGTAGGAGAGGGAGCTGATCGAGTAGTCGCCCCAGATGTAACGGGAGAGTCCCTCGGTCATGTCGGCGTAGAAGGCGTTGACCATCTCGAACTGCCGGCAGAACTCCGCCAGGTTCTTCAGCGGCCGTATCCTCTGGGCGGTCTGCTCCGCGTCGGACTTGATCTTGAGAACGTCGTCCCGCTGCCGCTGCTTCTCTTCCTTGATCCTGTCCCTCTCGTTGGCCATCGCCTTCTGTCGGCACCCCTCGAACATGACGAGGCCGACCACAACCGCGATGAGCAGCGGCGTAAGCATCAGCCACATCTTCGTCGTCCGCCACTGCGCGTGCCACTTCGGGACCAGGCTGATCTTCTGCACTTACGACACTCCTTCGAGCCACAAAGCCATCGTCCCATCAGGTTCAGTCGCGCCCAACCGGACTTGCTTCGTTGCTCGCCGCAGGGGCTGCCGAGCCCCCTGCATTCACGTGCCTCTTAGTTCGGCCGACTGGGCTCCCTCGCCTTCATCGCCGACCGAGTTTAGTTGCTTCGCTTCCCATGGGTCAATGACGCCCAGCCCATCCGCCACCACTAATACCACTCATACAGTGCGAGCCCTACCGCCCCCGCAACGACGGGCCCCATGTAGGCCAGTTGGTCTGGTGTATAGCCTCCGGAGGGGTCAAACGACACCGCCGTGAATGGATCCCCAATCTCCGTTGGGATGTCGCCTAGTTCCATCTGCACTACGGGCGCCAGATTGGGGATGAGCGCCGATCCCCCGACGAGGATCACCTTGTCCACTTCCACGTCATCGTGGCGCGTCCGGTAGTACTCCAGCGACCGCCCAATCTCCGCCGCCAGTTCGGCGACGACGGGCTTCAGCGCCTGCGCGACGGGCTCGCTCGCGTCCTGCTCCTCGGTGGCCAGATCCTCGTCCCCCCCGAACTCGGGCAGGCCGACGGCCGGCTCTGCATCCAGGCTGAACATCGGTGCGCCGGGGCCGTCGTCCAAGCCGGCCATCAGATCCGCGGGCTCCGCCTGCGGGCGAGGCGGGGCGGTTCCTCGGAACGACGGCGCCGCGCGACCCAGGGCGGCCGCCGGTGCTTCCGGCTCCGTCGACAACACCGCATACCGTCGTTTGAGCGTCTCCGCCTCGCCCGCCTCGACGAGCAGAGCCTGCCCGATGGCAGTCGTGAACGTATCCCCGGCCATGGGGATGGACCGCATGAACCGCAGCCAGCTGTTGTGGACGACGTAGATGTCCGTGCTCTCCGATCCGATGTTCGCGATTGCGACGCACTGGGTCGGAGATGCGCCGGGCACCGACGACACGAGCGCCCGTCCGATCGCGAACGGTTCGGCATCCACCGCCAATGGCTTAAGGCGAGCCGCGTTCAGGATGTTCAGTTGCCGTGTACACGCCTCGTCCTTGAGGGCCGTGATCGTGACCTCCATGTTGGGGTTGGTCGGGTCAACGTCCGGGCCTTCGTAGACCGAGTACTGCACGGAATCGCGCGCATCGGCGGGCGGGAACGGCAGGTGCCGCTCCAGATCGTACTTCATCGCATTCCTGAGATCCTTCGCCGACATGCGGGGTACTTCCGTGATTCGGACGACCATGTCCGTCTGACCGCCGCAGGCGACGACCGCGCGTTTGGCAGAGAAGCCCTCGTCGCGCAGCATGGCGGAGACTTCCTGACCGATGGCGTCCGCGTCGATGATATAGCCGTCGATGACCATGCCGTCCGGGGTCGGGCGTACAGCAGCCCGAGTCATCACCAGCCGGTCCCGACGACGCTCGATCTCGACCGCCTTGATGGTCTTCGAGCCTAGCTCGAGACCGACTACAGCGTCCCTGGACACGGGTGTCTCCTCCTCAGCTCGGGCCCGTCCCTTGCACAGGTCCGTCTGGCCACAACACAAGGGGACAGCGCCCTCCAGACGCCGCCCCGCTAGGTTCCCGGCCCCCCATTCCATTCAACCCGGAAACCGTCTCCACCTTCTTCGTCCACAGGAACTTCGCGCTATTGCAGCTCGGACAGTGCCGCCGGGTCGAGCCCGCCCAAGCGCGTCGGGATCGTCCGCGGGCAGAACGCCCCGTAGTACAAATCGACGTCGGCCGGCGGTTGTTCGGCATACCTTGGTTCCAGCGGCGTCGCCGCCTGCGGATCTCCATCCGGGTCGAACGTCACGATCCCGCTGCCACTGGGGTCCACGGGCGCAAACGCGCCGGCCCCTGAGAAGAACAAGGTCACCATCGTCGGGCCCAACACGATGGCGGGCGTCGCCGCGTCTGAGTAATCCACGAGAGGCACCTGAATGTAGCCCATGGCGTTCCGCAGGCGGTTCGTCCACCACACGTAGGGCATGGCCACAGGCACGGCCGCCTGGGACTCCAGCACGCCCCGCTGCACAGGGACCGGCACTGGCCCGCTGTCCGTGTAGATGTAGCCCGGATCGGTCGCCCATAGGGCCACGTCGTCGTCCGTGTCCTGCGCGACGGTGCGGTCGCGGAGGTCCCACGCCGTGGTGTCCCCCGGGTGCAGCGGCGTCGAGAACGTCTGGTAGTAGAGCACCGACTCCCCGGTGGGGTTCGTCTGGGCCGAGACGAGCACCAGGCGCTCCGGTCTCAGGAAATCGATCGGGCGGTTCGGCGCCCCGCCCGGGATGACGAAGGGCTCCGGCACCCGGATGGTCTCGGTCGGGTCGGCGGTGGGAGCGCCGGTTCGCGGCGGGATGAACGTTGCCGCGGGCTGGCCGTCGTCCACCGAGTTGTCCGTCATGCGCAACGCCTGGGGGACGTAGGTTGCCACGACGCGGAAGCCGCGCTCCGGGATCGTCGAGTTCCCCGCGGCCGGCGCGTTCGGCAAGGCCTCCAGGAACCGTACCACACCCGCGGCCGGATCGATCTCGATGTGCCGCACGCCCTGAGCGTTGGTCGCGTACAGGAGGCCCGTGTCCGTGTCCTCGCTGAACTCGGCCCACACCATCGGCCCGTCGAGAGTGCCATCGTTGTCCAGGTCCCGGTTCACGTCGATCCACTGGCCCGCGGCGGCGTCCCACTCCTGGACGCGAACGGTGATCCATGGGATCTGCCGGAAGACAGGCGGGGTGGCCAGGTTGCTGTCGCCGTCCCACCCCAGACTCCACGCGTTGGGAACGCCGGCGTGGTCCCACCGCCAGTCGACATGCCGGCTGCGGAACGCGCTGTTGCGGGCGCCGGCTGTGCCGCGCTCGGCCGGGATGGCGCCCTCAGGCAGCGGCTCGAGCACGTCCACGGGCCACCCCTCGCGGGTCGCCGTATCCACCCACCCTTCGCTGAAGATGCGCGGTCGGCCATTGTGGTCGGTTGGCCCGAATGGCTGTTTGGCGAAGCCATTGGCCGGGTCCAGACGGGCGTAGAAGATGTCATCATCGCCCTTGCCCACGCTCCGGCCCGTGAATAGCACGCCGACAGCGGGCACCACAGTCGTCCCGCCACCGGGGGGCAGGTAGTAGTCGCTGGCCACCCATGGCTCCGACGCGAACTCCGTGCCCGCCAGTACGCGGGGGTTGTTCCCCTGCTGACGGTAGCGGGGGTAGACCTGCTGGATCAGCGGCAACTCGTCGGGACCGGCGAACTCGCCCGTGGGAAGCAGGGCTGCGTGGTAGATGCGCTGTTCGTCCGCCGCGCCGCTGGAGAAGAACAGGTGCAGACCGTCCACGGCGGGATTGCCGACGTTGACCACGAACGGGCGTACACCGTCGGCCCTCTGGGCTGCGAGAGGCAGGAGTTGTACATCGGCGAACGCGTTCGCGCGTGTGGCCACGCCGATGTAGTGCTGCTCGGTCAGCTCATTGGTCGCCGGGTCGCCCCACCAGATAGTACTGGTCCAGGCGATCACCTCGCCTGTCTCGTCGAACGACGGGGTGGCATGGTTCCACTGCTGCACCGTTGCCGCCGCCGATGGCGGCCGTGCGATCGCCGTCGGGTCGCCGACGAACAGCACGGCGTCTCCGGGCACCAGGCGGGGGCGCCGCAGATCGGTAACGTCCGGTGTAAGCGGCGCCTGCCACAGGCTGAAGTTCGGGGGCCCCACGACGCCGGATCCGACGCGGTTAGACGAGAACACGACATCGACACGCCCATAGCCGTTCCCGTAGTCCGGCAGCGGGTGACCGCCGACGCCGGTTCCCGCGGTCGTCAGGTTGATCGCCACAGCCGGGTCCGCATCCGTCCAGGCCGTGTTGATGTTCGCTGTGTTGAGCCGGTCGATCTGGCTGAAGGGCGGCAGAGGGTCCACGGAGGGTAGGACAGCACTCACCAGGCTGGGCCCGATGGTGGGGTTGTAGAGAGACAGAGGCAACCCGATGCCATACCTCGGCGGGAGCGGGGCCTCGCTGACGCGCACTTTCACCGCGGCGCGCTCGTCGGACAGGATGTCGCCCGGCGAGAAGGCGTCGTCGTCGTTGTTGTCCGTGAACGCGCGGCCCAGCGCCGTGTATGTGCCCATCGGCGTGAACGGCGCGGTGAAGAGACGGATCAGCCCCGATGCCTCGCCCACGTCAAAGGCGCGTACGTGTGGGAACAGCGCAGGGGCGACGGCCGAGTAGTCCAGGAATGTCCTCGAGTTCGGCGCGGCGGCATCCGGCTTGGCGCGCTCCATCGACCATAGCTCCGGAGCGCCGTTCCCATCGGCGTCGAAGCCCCGCCATACCGTGTCGTACTGCCCTTCGATGCGGTCGCCGGGCAGCACCACCCCAAGCTCAGCCCCCTCGGTCATGAAGTGCGACGTCAGGAACCCGACACCGGAGAGGTAACCCCTGCCCCCGGGGGCGCTCCGCAACACACCCAGCGCGCGGTTGGTCATGTTGGCGAGACCGACCTTCACACTGGCGGAGTAGCCCGCCGGCTCCCCGTTCGCGACAGCGCCATCCTGAGTCACCGTGCCGAGGTCGACTTCCGCCACCGTGAGGTTCACCCGCTCCGGGTCGGGGTCGACGACAAGGCGTACCGCGAAGCAACGATACGGCTCGGCCATCAGGTGGCCGTAGGAGCGCCGGGCGAAGTGATCCGTGGCCGGTTCCGCACCGAACGTCGTCCGGAACGCCTGCGGGTCGGGGATGTCCAACTGGCCGTTGCCATTGAGGTCCACATAGACCTTCATCATGAAGGACTCGTCCTCCGCGATGCCGGTCGTCAGCCCCTTGCGGTAGTCAATGACCTTCTCGGCGGCGCGAGGCGAGGTCAGGTCCCCGTTGTTCGTCTCCTCGGCCAGATAGCGCAGCATTCGCCGCGGGTCGGCGGCGTTGTTGGTGTTCTCGACCGGCGCCGAGGACTCGTAGACGGATCGCCCCGCGGTCAGCAGCGACGACACCTCGGGCGGCACCAAGGCGGGCTGATAGCGCGGCACCCGGATGCTGATGCGAACGGGGGCCTCGTCCCCCGCACCGTCCAGCTCTCCATCCTCAAGGAGCCGCGGGTTACCCGGGCCTTGGGGCGCGTCCACGTCGAGCTTCCGGTAGTTCGGGTCCGCCGTGTTCGTGACGGGGTTCGCGTCCGCACCGCCGGTCCACGGCAGGGAGATCCCCCCGCGTACCAGGTCCGTCCCACCCTCCGTCGTGATCTGCACGCAGTCGGCGGGGACGGCCGGGTAGTCCGTATTGGGCACAGGGCGCCCGCGGAAGTCGACGAGCAGCCCCCGCTCCTCGGCATTCGCTCCCACGTCGATGACGCGCGTGGTCGGTACCAGCGACGCCGGCTCGGCCTTGACCAGCACGCCGCCCACAGGCCACAGGCTGCCGAAGTCGGTGTGGGACGCATTCTCCACATACAGCCCGGAGCCGGCGCCCAGGTCACGGTTGGCGCCCATCTCGGCGGTGAGCTCCGCCACGGCGCCGTGCGTGCGGCCAAAGAGGTCGATGATCGGGAGTCCGAGGCCACGGTTCGCGTCCTCGGTCAGCCAGCGGTCGTCCGTCGGATCCGTGTAGTCGTAACGGAAGTAGCAGTCGCGGTACTGCACAGGGGGGTTGCCGCCGACCCCGTAGCGCTGTTGCGGACGACTGGGGTTCCGCGTCAGGAAGTCCCGATTGCCGTTGGCGAACCAGTAGTTCTCCCGAGGCGCGGCCGTCTCAGCAGACGTTGACACCTGCTCTCTTGGTGCCGCCGGTACCGCGACTGCCGAGTCGTAGATCATGTCCTGCTCGTCGACGATGTTGTTGCCGAAGGAGAAGAAGGAGAACCGGCGCGGGGGAGTCGGCGCGCCGGCCGGCACTTCCCAGTACTCCAGGTTCAGTGGGTGGGCCACGACGAAGTAGTCCGTCACTGTTGGCGTACCGAGCGTGACCGTTGCGTCCCCCGGATCCGCGAAGTCCACGGGGAAGAACAGGCCGGCAGTGTCCTCGAAGTCGATCCCCTCGAGCGTCCAGTAGCCTGGCTCCCAGTAGCGGTCGCGCTCGCAGAGCGGCACATCCCAGCCGTCGACGGCCCCGTCGGCGCCCGGCGCCCAGTCTGGCCCCATGACGTCGTCCGGAACGCCGTCACCGTCGCGGTCCTTGACCGCATAGCCTCCCGGGCCTACGCCGTCCCAGACGTCCGGTATGGGGGTCGCGTCCCATGCCGCTGCGAGCCCGGTCTGAGCACTCGCGGCGTTCCACCGCAGGCCCGGGCTCGGAGTCACGTTGACATCGAAGTGGAGCGCGAACTGCGGTGCCGGTGGCGGCCCCGCCGGCGGGTCGATCTGGACGGACTGCATCCACACGCGGGGGCGCTCCTCGCCCCAAGCATCGCTTGCGACCGTGGGATCGTAAGTGAACGGGTCGTCGTCCGGGCCCACGAGACGTAGCGTGGCGCGGGCAATGGGGTTGGTCGTCACACTGCTGGGGTCGACGAAGAAGACGATCCGGCGTGTGTCTCCCCAGCGGAACACAGGCGTGTCAAGCTGGGGGCCTGCGCGCTCCACCTGCACTCGCTGATAGTCGTGCAGCAGGCTCGGGGCACTCCCCGTGGCATTGGCCGCGCTGTCGATGGCGACCCATCCGCCGTTGGCGTGCTTCAGGAAGACGCCAATGGTGATGGGGACCTGGCCCTGCGCGCCGGACACCGCGAACAGCGCGACGATCGCGAGTGTCGCAACGGCTGTCGCTCTTGGCCGGACTCTACAGCGCTCCTCGGTCATGGTCTTCATCCCGCATTCACCCCTTAGGGCACGTCCGGTCGCGGATCGACCCGCCTGGCCGTCGCGCTGAGCGGCTGCATCAGGCGATAGGTCGACGTCAGACCGTCGATCCCCGGCGTCCCGAGCCACGGCTTCCGCTGTCGTTCATCCGTGCTGCGCTGGTCAATGATGGAGCCCAGGACGGGTGGCCACACATCCGCATGGTCTCGCGCCAGCAAGCGCCGTGACAGGTCCATCATGGCGCCATAGCGATCCGGTCGCGGCAAGATGCGCTTGAGTCGCGTCCCGCCGCCGGGCAGCGGCTCCAGCTCCAGCACCTCGCTCTTCGCCTCATGCCCGTTGACGACCAGGTAGCTCACGGGGCTACGGTCATCCTCGATCGACGCGGGCCCCGTTACGGCTATCGGCTGGCGCAATCCGTATAGCATCTGCGCCTCGACGGACACCGGCTTGAAGAGGGCATAGGGCGCCAACTGCATCCCCGGCGCCCCACCGGCCGCGCCGGTGTAGGGCAGCATCGGGTTCGACGGCGTCGGCGGCCAGACGCCATGGAGCACGCCCATGGACGCCGCGTACTGATCGCCCGAGTAGTACCAGGCGTTGCCGCTTAGCTGGTCGGCGCTCAAGCCGCTGGCGAGGTCCAGCGGCCCGCCGGTTGCACCTGGGGGCAGTCCCAGGATTGCATAGCCTTCGAGTTGGACGGCGCCGGACTGCATGAGCTCCTCGCCAGTCTCCGGGCCGACCGCGGGCAGGTAGGTCACCGGGTAGACGCCCTCCTCGATTGAGCCCGGGCCGCCGACGCCCGAGAATGGCTCATTCACCCGCGACGTCTGGGCGCAGATCGTGATCATATAGGCGGCCTGTGGGTTAGCGGGGACCTGGCCGGTGAGATCGGGGGTGAACCGGAGGTCGATGTCGTAGATGCGCTCCAGCTTCCGGAACGGTCGAAGCTCGCCGGAGCCCGGGTCCCATCGGAAGATCGTGCTGAAGGCCCAATCGATCCGCCCGTCCGGCGCGGAGCCGGCCGCGCCCGCGAGGTGATCCGCTCGGCCGAGCTTCACGACGGAGGCTCCGGGCCCGAGCTCGCGGGGGTACGGGTGCGCCCACGACCCCGGTGGGCCGGGTACGTCGTAGCTGGGTGGCGCCGTTGGGTCGGGCGGATCCGGCGTCTCATCGGGTGCAAGGCCGGGGTCTGCGGTGTCCCGCACGGGCGCCGTGCTCAGAGCGTAGTTGCTAACCACGGCCACGACACCCGAGAACCCCACCTGGTTGGTCGTACCCGCGAACATGGCCGGGTTCGTGACCGGCATGACGCGGGTGTACTCGTACTTGCCTGCCGGGACAAGCTGTACCTGCTCCTCCTGGAGGTTCGGGGGACCTGGTAGCGGGAGCATGAGGTACTCGTTGCCGGCAGCGGGCTTGACGACCGGCTGGTGGGGATCGGAGAGGAACACCAGCTCGCCGCCTGTCACGGGGTCGCGCTGGCCGTCATCCGGCGTTCCCGGCAAGCCATCCGGGCCGAGCCCGTCCGGGAAGTAGAGCGACTCCACGCCGACGACCCGAGCGTTCCCGGAGTCCGCGATGAGCGTGACATCGTGCCGCACCAGCCGTAGCCCGGCCATGGTGATCCACGGCGTTAGTCGCGCCGCATCGGTGGGCCGGTCGAGGCTCAGTGGCAGCCCCGGGTCCGCATCGGCGCCGTAGCCCTGAGTGTCGATGAACGCCGAGAGGATGCGGCTATCCGGGCTGGGGTGCTCGCGATTGCGGCAGACCCACTCAACCCAGTCGCCGCCCGCGTCGTGCCCCAGCTCGAGCACCCGGTTGCCGCCGCCGTCCGCGACGAGCACGTGTGTCGGTAGGCCGGCCGACTCCAGCTTCCGCACGGAGCTCACCTCGGCCAGCTTGTCCGGAAGCGCGACCGACAGCCCGATCGTCGCGTCCGCGATCTCCAGCATCCCGGACGATGCCGCCTCGCGCGCCGGGTTCCCCTCACCGTCCACGGCGATCAGACGGTTCTTGTCGCCCACGATGACATCGTCCATCGCCTCGTAGGTCCGCAGGCAGACCTGCTCTGCGGGACCGCCACCGGGGAAGGTTGCGCCCATGGACACCAGACGCCCGCTGCCGGCGGCTACCTGATGCCCCCCGGCGTTCGGCCCGGTGGTGATCTGCGAGACCATGCTCAGCAGGTCATAGGAGGCGTTCACCGGGGGGTGCGGAGGTACGAAGCCGGCGGACTCGAACAGATCGCGCCAGTACCACGTAACCCCGGTGCTGTCACCGTGATCCAGGTAGCGGTAGGTCGGCCAGGGCGGGTCCAATGGCGTGGTGCCCAGAGAGGGCGGCCACGGCACTGTCGCGCCCGGCCACGGCTCGTCTGAGTTCGAGTCCAGCTCGCCGTCGCGCGGGTCCAGCGCGAAGCGGAGCAGAGCTTCCGTCTGCGTGCTGCCAACGGCGTTAGGCTGGTGTTGGTAGTTCACGGGCACGATCACCTTGTCGCCCGTGATGGTGGGCGCACAGAAAGCTGTCACCAGGCGCTCCGGGTCCGGCGACTCCTCATTGCCGTAGAACTGCGACGGCCAGTCACAGCCGATCGGCGGGATACCTGCCGGGTTGAACGCCCGGAACTCGTAGCTCACCAGCCCCATGTCCCAGTCGACATAAAGCGGCGCCACAATGTTCGGGAAGGGCACGGGGTTGACGATCTCCCCCGCCTGGGCCATTCCGTCGCCGTCGTCGACGAACTGTGGGCGAGCGATCGGGCCACCCGACCAGATGGTGAGTGACGGGAACTGCCAACGGACCATCTGGGGCACTTGGGCATACTGGTGGTAGACGAAGTAGGTGTTCGCCACGCCCGCCGCGGCGCTGACCGATGACGTCTTGTCGATCCACTTGATGAGGACCTTGCGCCCGGCCTGTGGCTCGAAGAACCGGATGGCGTTCCGCTTCGGCTGCGGTTCCCAGTTCGGGAACGCGCCCAGCCCCACCGGCGGGATCTCCGCCATCGTGTAGGTGTCGAATACGTGGATCTCCCACGGCCAAGTCGCCGGGTTCCACGTGGCCGGGTCGCTCAGGTCGAGCACGTCCGCCATCTCCTGCGGTAGCCGCGCGGGCGGCCCTGACACGCCCGTGACACTCCCCGAGCCCACATCGAAGACCTGTCCCTCCGGCGACTCCAATGGGACCATCAGGTCGACCAGCTCCAACGCGACGACACCGGCGTACTGGTCCGGCTGCCCCCCCGGACCGGTCCACACCGCCGTGAAGGGCTGGACGGCCACGTCTCCCGCGGCCGCCGGCGCAGCCATGCATCCTGTCGCCGAGCCCACGGCCACGGCCGCATTCGGGATGCGGTAGATGTAGGTCAGCCGGTCCAGCGCCAGCTCATGGTCGATGCTATCGGTGCCCCAACCCCGCGTGGTGTGGAGACCGTCGAACGCCACCGGGCCGAAGACGGCCGCCCCCGCCGGATCGCGCAGTGCCTTGTCGCGATAGCCGAGGTCGCGCAGGACGGCGACGGCCCCGTCCGTCGGTAAGATCGGGTGCCGCGCCAGCGGGAGGATGATCCGGCCACTGGAGGACACGACCGGCGCGGCGACGGGAGGCCGCCCCCCCGCCGGGCCGAGCGGGATCCCCGTACCTACACCGGGTGCGAAGACCCATTTCAGCGGCGTGTCGCCCAGGTCGGTCCAGTAGTCGATGGAGACCTCCTGCGGCGGCCACGGCAGCGTCATCGGGTAGTAGGGGGGGCGCACATTCGTGAATGGGATGTAGACACCGACCGCATTGGTGCCCGAACCGACGGCTCCATGTCCTCCCCCCGCGAAGAGGATGTCGTAGTCCCCGACCGGGAGCACGACGTCGTGCGCGCGGACCTCGATCGGCTTCGTCTGGTCGATGTGGGCGAACCCACCGGGGACCGGTCCCAGGCCGGTCCACTCGTAGCCCCGCCCGAGATAGGCGTAGTCCGTGCCGCCAGGCACACTCACCGCGCGAGTGTTGAGGCGCTCGTCCCATGTTCGGGTCACATAGGCTCGCAGGAGGCTGTCCCCCGTGCCTCGCTCGGCGGAGAACACGTAGAGCGTCTCATCCTGGGCGCTCCGGTCGTGCGGATCCGGCACGACGGCGACGGACACATTGTCCAGAATGTTGTGCCCGGCGGGCGCTTGCAGATACGGCGTGTTCGGGTCCAGCGGAAGGCCGGTGTCCGCGACGATCGGGAACACGGCACCCTCACTCGTCGTCGTGCCGGCGGTCACCGCATAGAGGACGCCGCGGGCTGCGGTGAGAGCGACGACCGGGCCGCAATCCGCGTAGAGGCCCGTGAGGTCGATGGTCCCGGCCCCCCAGCCCGGGTACGGCACACCGATGGGCGTGGCCGGCAGCGTGACCACGCGAGCCACTTCCGGCAGCGCCGTGGCCGCGTACAGCGTACCGTTGTCGTCTCCGACGATGACGATGTCCGACGAAGCCCCTCCGGTCGTGACATTCACCACGACCGGCGTGCACTCACTGGGTGCGTTGAGAGGCATGATCCACAGCAGATCCACCTCACGGATACCGGTCAGCGGGTCGGGGAGTTGGTCGGTCAGAAGCGTGAATCCCGCGGCCCGGACATCAGCCGTCTGCGCGCCGTCGTCGGGATTGCCGTCCTGGTCGAGGTCGCCCGTGGGGTCCAGGTCGAACGCGGCCAGGTACACCGGTGCCCCGCCACCTCCCACACTCCCCGGGAGAATGCAGAAGACAGCCCCATCCGCGATCACGGGCGAGGCCCCAGGCACGGGCACGCCGGCCGCGAGTACTCCAGCCCCGGGGGCTCGCATCTCGAAGTCCAGGTCGAGGCGATCGGCCGTGGGCTCGCCGACCTCGCCGCTATGCCGGGAGTCACCTCCCGCGCCCGACCACTCGTCCTCCCAGGCCAGGGCGTTGAAGAGAACCCGGAGTGCGTCCTGGGTGAACGGCAAGCCCAGGTTAGCCGGTGTCGGCACCCCGCACACGGCGCCGGCGTTGGGGTCACTCACGCCCGATCCGTCGGTGATGGTTGTGCCTGTCGGGATCATGTTGTTGACCGCGGAGGTCAGGTCGACCGCGCTGAGAATGACCCGGCCTGCCCCGTAGCGCCCGGCTGCGATGTAGGGACCACTGGCGTCGGATGCAACAGGATGCACCTCCGGGCCGACGAGCGCCACGCGGCTCACTCCTGCGCCGAGGATGACCGTCGGGTCAATGACGAAGTACGGGAAACTGACCAGTGGGTTCAGGCGATCTTGCACACCGGCCGGTCCGCCGGCAGGCCCGAACTGCATGTCGGTGATGAACGCCGACTCCGGCGCTGCCGTGGGTGTCGGCGCGGGCGCGTTGAAGTAGGCCCCGACGTTGCCAGGAGTCGTGGCGTCGAGTGCCGCCGGGTCCGCCGGGTCGTGCGCGTTCGCGCCGACCGGGTTAGCTGTATCGGGCAGCCGTGTGCCCGCCGCGAAGTTCGCGCCGACGATGCCATCGAGGTCGGTGCCCCACCCGCTGCGTAGGCTCGACGCCGCGCCCGCGTAGCACTCGTCAACCAGCAGTGTGGCCCCAGCGTCCACGACCGTGCGGAGCAGCCGCCGATCCTGGTCCGAGAGCGCCATCAGCCGGTGATGCGAGATCACCAGCAGGTCGAACTGCGCCAGCTTGTCCAGGTTGCCCCGTGTGAGCGGCGCTTCCCAGTAACAGGCCATGTCCGGAGTCACGGGCTGCCCGACGACGAGGCCGCTATTGCCGGGGCCGCCGTGCATGAAGTCCCAGCGGTCGACGATCGGCCGCGTCACGACTTGCGGCGCCAGCGGGTTATAGAGCTCGTAGTTCGCGGGCGGCTCGGGCCAGAGCCCCCGACGGTACCAATCGGGCCACACCTCTTGGGTGAAGTAGTTCATCAGGTAGAACACATGCGGGTCAGGGTTGGCGGCGTTCGTGTAGGACGGGTCCACGGCGTTGCTGAACCGCGCAGACGGCATTAGCAGAACGGCAGCGGCGAACCGCCGCGCCGGGTCGGGCGAGAACGTTACGGTCTGCGCCGCCGCCTGTCCACAGAGCACGGCGGTCATGAAAGCCGCAAGCAAGGCCGCTCGCCTGGTGCTATGGCGCTCCATACAAGGTCACGCTCCCGTCACCGGTTCCCCGATCCCCCACCGGAGGCTCCTAAGATCGTCACTCGGTAGGGCCGGGGACGACCACCGCCCCGGGCGTGGTTGGCTACCCCGCCGGCGGGACCACATTACCGGCGTAGACGATGTCTTCGCTCACGGGCAGACAGGGGAACCGCGGTCGGTAGTCCCGCGCCATCATCCGCCCTGCCGCCGACTGGTAGTAGTAGAACAACTGACGGCCCGCCCGGAGGCCCGGGTCATAGACATAGCGCACCTGCCCCCACTCCGGCGCGCCCGCTTGCAGCGCTTCCGGCAGCGAACGCACTCGTCGCAGCGGGTCATACCAGGAAAGCTTGTCACTCCACGCCGCGACGGCCATGATGTCGGCCGTTGTGCTTGCGGCGATCGCGCCGTTCAGTGTCAGCCGTGTGTTGAACCGCCGCGACTCGATCCAGTCCTCGACCCCGCTATAGTCCAGGTCCACGTCCGACAGGTCGGGCACGCCGTCTCCGTTGACGTCCGTGGGCGGCAGAAACACGCCCGGCGTTACCCCATCCTCGACGTACACCTGCCGGTTCACGATGCCATCGCCATTGTGGTCGGTGGCCGATGCCGACGGGTCGAAGAACTCGCCGGGGATGATGAAGAACTTGCCCTCTTGCGCGTACATCAGCGCGCTAATCACCACATCCATCGGGTACGGCCGCCCGCCGTAGATCAGCCCACTCATCTGGACGCCGACAGTCTCCGGGCGTCGGGGGTCGTCAGGCAGCGCGTCGATCACGACCGTCGGGTCTGCGCCGACCGTCCGCGGTTCGAGGCAGTAGCCATAGACCTCCAGCGGCGCGCGCATCGTGGCTGCCGCGGCCAGCGTGAACTGGTTCGGCACGCCCGGCGCATCGTTGATGGGCACGATATCGGTGCCGCCCATGCGCAGAGGTACGCGGATCGTCTGCATCCTCCCGGTGAGGTAGGAATACTGCTGGACCCCAGGGACGTCGCTGAAGTCGTAGTTCACGCCGTTGACGTAGAGGCGGAACTGCGAGCCCCGGTCGCCCTTGAGGCGGAACTTCAGGAAGAGGTCCAGGTCGGCCGGAACGGCGTCTAGCTCGCCGTCGCCGTCCCAGTCGCCCGCGCCCCCCAGGCCGTCGGCGGGGGTGAAGTCATCCACGGCCGCGAACTGGAACTCGCCGTTGATGAACTGCCCGGTCCCGATCTCCCAGTGCGAGCCACCCTCGCGCCCCCGCGCGTCAGGTACCAGTGGGGCTGACGTGGACGAACTACGCATGGACAGCACGGAGCCGTTCACAACGACGCTGCCGGTCGCGAGCAGAGCGATTCGACTGTTCACCGTGAGCGCCGGATTCGTCGTCGTGTCCAGTTCCGGCAGAGACGGGTTGAGATCGGACGGGCGCATCAGGTTGCCCTCGACATAGATGTTCCCGCCGGAGAGCAACGTCACGTTGTACTCCCAGTCCAGACGGGGCTGAATGCCGCCGTCCCAGGCCCGCATCGCCCAGAGCGATGGCAGCCGCCCCTTCACGCGGGCGTTCCCCGCCACGAAGATGATGCCCGTCTGTGGGTAGTCGAAGACCGCCTCGCTGTCCGGGACGCCGTCTCCGTTGGCGTCGAGCGGCATCGTCTGGTCGGGCGTCACCGGGTCGTATACGGGCGCACCACTGCTCATGTTGACCGGGATGCGGAAGAGCTGCGGGCGGCCCTGAGCATCCGGGAACAGGCGAATCCGGATGTCCGGCACCGCGGGGTCGTTCCCGAGGGGCCGCTGTAGCGACACCGCGCCGCGCCCGACGGAGTAGACCGGTGCGGCAGGGCTCGCCGGGTCGTGTAGGTCGTGGTCGAAGAACGTGATCTCGGCCCCAGGCGGGATGTAGAACGGCCCGTACCAAGTGGCCGCGTTCGCGCCCGGCCCCCGTCGCAGCCACTCATTGACCATCTCGTCCACGTTGGGCGACTGGACATCGGTCGGGTTGTCGACGTACAAGCTCGTGCCCAAGCCCAACTCGCCCGTGTTGACCCACGTGCCCGGCAGCGTCGGCATCGGGTCGGACGCGACGGGCGGAGGCGCCGTCACCTGGAACAGCGCGCCTGAAGCGCGAACACTGGTCTCGATGATGGGTTGGCCCGAAACGTCAACGCGGTTGGTGCGCGGCCCCTCGATCCGGTTGACGGCGCGGAGCTGCGCGGCAGGGATGTAGGGCTGACTCGTGAAGGTGTCGAGAAGTCGCCAGCCTTCCAGATAGCCCATGTCGTCCACGTACAGCCCGCCCATGGGGTCGAACGTGGAGTTGGGCACGCCCATGGATGCGTACGAAGGTGTCAGTCGGCCGATCAGGGACCCGCCGTTGTAGAGCCCGACCGTCGCCACTACGCCCCCGGGCGGGGTGTTGAGGGAGAACGGTCCCGCGGCTGCAATGCGGTCGCCGAACAGGGCGGCGGCCGCACGGGAATCGACGACCGGGTTCTGGTTGAGCCGGATGCCCATGACGGCGGGACCAACCCCGGCAGTGTCCGCCCCACCGTACCAGGCGATCCCTGTGTTCGAGAACACACCGCCACAGTAGGCGGGTGATACCAGCTCGTCGGTGGCCTGCAGGCCGTTCGGCGGGGTATCAAAGTCGGAGATCATCCCGTCGCCGTCATAGTCGATCACCGTCGGGCCGCCCAGCGGTTGAGCCTGGTCGGAGTGGCCCGAGTCCGTGATGCTGATCAACTGGTCGGTGATGAGCAGCGGGATATAGGCGACGGCCAACCGGAACACGCCCGGGGCCTCCGGAGCCGAGCCCGCGGAGACCACGCGGATGAACCGCGACAGAGGCGCGCCGTTGAAGACCGGCATCGTGCTCGGCACGCCGCCGGCCGAGGGGAAATCCGAGGGCACGTACTCGATCTTCACCATCGCGCGCCCGCGCTGGACCTCGCCGGTGGCGCCGCGTAGGCGCAGGGGCGTGCTTGCCGTCGGATCGCCGGTCTCCGCCGGTGAGCCGATCTTGACGAAGCGCTCGAGGTGGAGGCCGCGCTGGATCTCCTCATCCGTGTAGTAGTTGACCGCGGTCGGCCCGAGCGGGTCAAGGTCCGCCACGTTCACCGGCCAGGTCATACGAAAGTCTGCGCCCTTCGGCGAATCCAGGAACATCTGGTGCACGTAGGCGATGCCGCTGTCAGCCGCCTCCTGTGCGGCCAGCACGTCGCCGGTGCGGCTGGTGGTGGACATGGTGTGGCTCAACAGGGCCACGAAGGTTGCGCCCATGATCGCCATCAGAACGAGCAGGATCACGGCGAGGATGATCGCCTGACCGGACTCGCCTCGGCCCATGCGCCTGACCATCTGGATCGCCTCCTCACTACCAACGTTCGCCCTGCCCCACGCCCGGCGATGCCCTCAGCGCGGCCGGTTCTTCACCACCAGAGACCGCGTCACACTGACGACCTGCGGCCCCGAGGCGCTCTCGCTATACGCCGCCAGGCCGATTCGTACCGACTGCCGTTCCCGCGTGCTGTAGGTCACGGTCACGGTGTCGTCTTGCGCGTAGACCTCGGCGGCCTGGACCGGGCTCATGCTCGGCTCGGCCTCCCACTCGGTACCGCCGGCATCCTCGTACATCCACCGGAAGTTGTCCCGGAAGTCGTACTCAACCACGATGCGGACGTACTCGGTGTCCGGCGGAGAGACCTGGCTGAACTCGATCACGCCGGTCATGTAGTTGATGCGGTATTGCCCCGGGCCGGGCGTCGTCGTCGTCCGAACGAGGTTCCACTCCCGTCGCGGCCCCGTGCGCGAGATCAGGCGAACGACCTCCGAGCCTTCGACCACCTTGAACCGGCGGGCGACCAGTGTGGCCGCATTGACCGTGTCGATCGGCTCGAAGAGAGTGTTGGCGAAGGGCCAGACCAACGGGTCGCGTCCGTAGGTAACCTGATACTGCCAGTTCACGCTGGCCGTCGGGTCCGCCGGCGCCAATGGGAAGGTGGGCGGGAGGCTCATCGGGTTCGTCGTGCCCACCATGGACGCCCCGTCGAACCACGCATCGGTCGCTGCCCGCCGGCTGAACCGGATCGCCCCCGTCGCCTCGTCCACCATCGGTACCATGCGGTAGTAGTAGAGCCGTGGGATCCCGCCGTTGCCCGGGTTGTACCGCGGGAGCAGCGCCACCTGCTTCTCCGTGATGGGCGTGCGCGGCGGAAGCTGACGCGAGTCCATGAAGTAAAGCAGCCCCGCATCGTCCCAGGGGTCCGCGGCATCGTTGAAGGCATCGGTGATGTCGTTCCCGGCGTTCTGCAGCCGCATGAACCACGCCGGCGGCGTGTTGAAGGTCGCGGGGTTGCTGTCTGGGTCGAGGCATTCGCTGACCCACATGCCGTTGGGTGCGCGGTAGGTCACCGCATCCCTGGGCGCGGTCGGGAGAGACCGCTGGTCCGGCTGGGCCAGCGCATCGCTCACGAGGTCCGGAACGGCAGCGAAGCCAGGGAGCACACCACGCTGCGCTGCGCCCCAGAGCACGGGCACGTAGCTGTCCGCCGCGTCGCTCCAGGCGTACTTCCCGCAATCCGCGACTTTGACGGGTGTCAGGGCCTCAGCGAGGTCCCGGAACACGCTGCCGAGCGGCGCCAGCCCCGCCCCCCAGTTGACCTGCGTCGTGCTGAGGTAGAAGTAGGGTCCCCGGACGCTGGTCGGGTAGTTCGCAGGATCCGACTCCGGTGCGAACATCGCCGCGAAGTTGGTGTTGGCCGTGTCGTTGAACGGCGCCTCGTTCAGGTCGAACTGCACGCGGTAGAGCGCCGCCAGGTTCGTGCGCGCCGGATCGGCCAACGGGCCCATCGCCGTGGGGTTCACCGGGTCGGTCACGAACGGGTTCATGTAGCCGCTGCGCGGGTCCGCGGCCACGCCCCACATCCGACCCGCGGGCTGGTCCGGGAGCGGCGCCACGAAGTAGCGCACCACCCGGCCGCTGCCCGGTAGCCATGTCGACGGATTGGCCGGGTTCGGAGAAGGCCAGCCGTAGGTCTGCTCGGGGTAGACAACGCCGCCCGTGCTCGGATCGACGGGTGGCAGGAACAGGTCCAGCCGCGCGAGCACCACCTCGTCCTTGGGCGACGCGTACCCGGTCAGCGGCACCGGCATCACGAACTGCGCCTCTTCCAGGTCGCGCTGAAGCAGCATGGCCATACGGTTCAGCGCGTCCTGGGCCTGGGAGGTTGTCGCTGTCTGGTTCAGCATGGTCATCGTCTGGTACATCGGCGCGAACAGCAGCGCGACGAGTACCGCGAGGATCAGCAGAACGACGATCGTCTCCACCAGGGTGAAGCCGCCGGCTCCCCTGAAGCGCCCATCTCGTCGTGTCATCCCGCTCGTGATCACGCTCTTCGTCCCTCCCCTACCCCCGAGGGAACCGTGCGCAACGGACGTCCACTCCGGCATTCCGGCACCGATCCTGTCGGTCTCAAAGCGCCGCATCGACCCCACCTCGCCCGTCGCAGCCCATCCGTCCCGGCTCACGGCCCCCCGAACGAGCACGCGGGCCCAAGACCTCGACAAGACATACCCTCGGCCGTCACCGGCCAAACCAAAGACCGCGCCGACCTACCACCAGTTCGGGTCGTTGCGCGGGAAAGTCCACGCCGGGTTGCCGGCTGCGACCCAGTCCACAAACCGCTGCTTGATCTCCACGCTGCCGTCCGCGAACAGGACGAGCGAGTTCTCCAGCCGGTTCTCGTCGCGGTTCTCCTCACGATGGTGCGGGCACCAGGTGACGACCGTCTCTCCGGAGGGCTGATAGCGCTGCAGCCCGGAGCAGCCCATATCGCCGCCCGGCATGGGCGCGCTCAGCCGCGCATCCCAGAGCTGGCGCCGGTAGTCCGGACCCGACGTCACGGTGCGATCCCGCACCGGCAGGTACTCCCATGAGTTGCCATCCGGATCGTAGTTCTGGTAGCTGCAGTAGAACCAGCTCTGGTACCAGCCGTCATAGACGCGGATCTTCGTCCCGTCCACGTCGCTCTTGAGCACCGGGTTCGTGCCATCGTGGCTGTAGACTTCGTAGGCCTCGGGGCAGTGGAAGTCCTTGGGCGAGTTGAGGTTATGGGTCACCTCCGACAGGATCCACAGGCCCGTCGGGTGCGCCGCGAGATCGCCGGTGCCGTCGCCGTTCGTATCCCACATCGGGATATTCTGCTGGATGGCCGGAGCCGGGGAGAGGACGGGCACACCGCCCGCATGCCGCTGTGCCTCATCCACGTCGAACGGTGGATAGCCCAGCCAGTCCACCTGGTACATCGACAGGGC
>Ga0315288_10001068_pt1 | contig 34980 bp, 37 predicted proteins | sample YL17G11_20_MG_FD_203454 | JGI IMG/M metagenome (GOLD analysis project Ga0315288, IMG submission 203454) | Sediment microbial communities from Yellowstone Lake, YNP, Wyoming, USA - YL17G11_20 | ecosystem: Environmental > Aquatic > Freshwater > Lake > Sediment | place: USA: Wyoming | collected...
AGCCTACATACTCGAAAACGGCATGACAGTTGCAGCTATCCAAAATCCAGCTGGAAATTGGATTCAACCAAGTTTAGAATCAACACAATTAGCCGTTCAATCAGGCGCATCAAGTGGTTTACCTGCAGGTGATGCAAGCTGGACTAACGTAAGCCTCCTAAACGCTCCAGATGCAAACGCATACCCCATCGTCAGCTTCACATACTTGCTGTCCTACAAGGAGTTAAATGAGATTCCAGGAATGACACAAGATAAGGCAACAGCACTCGTCGAGTTCCTTTGGTATGTAGTGCATGACGGACAAGACATAGCGCCAGGACTTTCATACGCAAAGCTGCCACCAAACGTTGTGCAAATCAACGAAGCAACTATCCAATCCATAACATTCAACGGACAACAACTCCCAACAACATAAGGTGGATAAAGCTCTGAAACAGCTCCACCCCCAAAAATTTTATACTAAAATAAGATCCAGATTAATAGGCGACTTTCTGTTCAAGAATTTGGCCGCCATTGTGGCTGCTTCAGCAGTTGTTATCCTGATCATAACAGGATACGTTCTTACAACCGGTTCCGTGCCCGTGGTTCAAAAGTTTGGTGCAAACTTTTTCTTTGGCAACGCCTGGAACCCTGTTGAAGGCAGAGAACTCTTTGGTGCACTACCCTACTTAATGGGAACACTTGTCACCTCAGGAATTGCGCTCCTAATCGGCGTGCCGTTAAGTTTGGGCATAGCAATTTTTCTTGTAGAAATGGCTCCCAGAACCCTCAGAGTGCCAATAGGCTACCTAGTTGAGTTGCTAGCCGCTGTTCCAAGCGTGATTTATGGGCTTTGGGGCTTGTTCATTTTCCGCTATTGGATGCTCGATTACATAGAAAAACCAATATCAACCTACCTTGGTTGGCTTCCGATTTTTAGCGGAACGCCTTTTGGTTTGGATATTTTCACTGCAGGAGCAATCCTTGCAATCATGATTATCCCCACAGTAGCATCCATCTCAAAGGAAGTTATCAGTGCGGTTCCCAACAGCATCCGAGAAGGCGCTTACAGTATCGGAGCAACAAAATGGGAAGTTATCCGCCACTGGGTAATCAGTTACGGTCGCTCTGGAATTTTTGGTGCAGTAATTCTCGGTTTAGGTAGGGCGGTAGGTGAGACTATGGCGGTTTCGATGCTTATTGGTAACGCGACGGGTCCAGCAGCGATGCCAACGTCGCTTTTTAGACCCAGCCAGACGATGGCTTCACTTATCGCTAACGGTTTTCTTGAAGCAACAGGTGCATTGGAGGTTTCCGCTTACATTGGCGTTGGCTTAATCCTGCTCTTAATGAGCTTGGCAATTAATGTCGGTGCAGGCATTTTGGTGTCTCGCGTGTTGAAAGTTAAGGGAGGCGCAGTAGAATAATCTCGAGCTACAGTTTCCGAAAATTCAAAAATCGACTATTCTTTGTTCTGTGCGCGGCATGCGTAATCGTAGCAGTTACCCCGTTGCTGAGCATTCTGTGGGAAGTCATTGTAAGAGGGGCTCCACAAATTAACCTCAACTTCCTAATTCAAAACAACTCCAAAGGCGGTATCGGACCCGCAATACAGGGCACACTTATCCTGATTGGGTTAACAAGCCTCATGGGAATCCCAGTAGGAATTCTCTCAGGCATATACCTTGCCGAATTCGGAAATAACAAGTATGCAACCACAATGCGTTCAATCAACGATGTGCTAACAGAGTTTCCATCCATAATCGTTGGCATAACAGCTTACAGCGTCATAGTCATCGCTATAATCGGGAGTTACTCGGCGATTGCGGGAGCCATTGCACTTTCCTTCATCCTGATCCCCATTGTCGCTCGAACAACCGAAGAATCACTCAAACTAGTACCCAACAGCGTTCGAGAAGCATCACTAGCCCTTGGCGCACACAAATGGCGAACAACATTAAGCGTCGTTTTGCCCAGCGCCAAAGCAGGCTTGCTAACTGGTACACTTCTTGCAGTAGCCAGAGTTGCAGGTGAAACCGCACCGTTAATCATGACTATTCTTGGTAACAGGTACTTCTTCCAAGGCTTAAACCAGCCCATGGCAGCGCTTCCCCTTGAAATTTGGCGGGATTCGCTTCAGCCACAGGCGAGTTTGCAGGCTCAGGGTTGGGGAGCAGCCCTGATTCTAATTCTCATGGTGCTCAGCCTAAACATTATAGTTAGATTAGCCAGCAGAGGTAGACTCAAAAGATGATAAACACAAATAGTACTCAAACAAAAACCGTTGACGTAGACATGAAAATGCAGAGTGTAGACGTGAGCGCTTGGTTTGGAAAAAAACAAGCCCTAAAAAACATAAACATTGGAATTAAAGCCAACGCAGTAACAGCTATTATTGGGCCCTCAGGCTGCGGCAAATCAACCTTTATACGCTGCCTAAACAGAATGCATGAGCTTACACCCAACGCCAAAATGACAGGTCAAATACTTCTGGATGGAGAAAACATCTACGACAAACAAGTGGATCCAGTACAGGTTCGCAGAAGAGTTGGCATGGTTTTCCAGAAGCCAAATCCCTTCCCAACGATGTCAATCTATGATAATGTTGCGGCTGGTTTACGTTTAACTGGAACTAAGAAGGGCAAGAACCTCGATGAAGTAGTTAAGCACAGTTTGGAGCGGGCAACGCTTTGGGATGAAGTAAAGGACGATTTGAAAAAGCCTGGCACGAGCATTTCAGGAGGACAGCAACAGCGGCTCTGCATTGCCCGGGCGATTGCTCTACAACCTGAAGTTATCTTGATGGATGAGCCGTGTTCAGCTTTGGATCCTATTGCGACAGCTAAGATTGAGCGGTTGGTGGTTGAGCTTAAGCGTGATTACACAGTTGCTATTGTAACTCATAACATGCAACAAGCCTCCCGAGTGTCCGATTTCACTGCCTTCCTCTATTTGGGGGAACTCATTGAGTTTGGGTCGACCAAGGACATTTTTGAGGCTCCTAAGAACACGTTAACAGAGAAATATATAACAGGAGAATTCGGATAGGAGATAACAATATGAGCAGAATAATTGACCGCGGATTAGAAGATCAAATAGTTCTACTGGTGAAAATGGGCGAAATAACCTATGAGACGCTTGGCATATCATTACATGGTTATTTGGACGGTAAAAGCGTTGAACCGGCGGTAAGAGAACTATCAGATATTCTTATTACAATGGCAAACAAAGTTGAAGACCAAACGTTTCAATTAATCGCTCGTTTCCAACCAGTCGCCTCAGACCTAAGAGCAATAAAATCCTACATGAAAATTGGCAACGACTTTGCTAGATATGGCCGGTATGCACTCGACATATCATCTATTAACGATAAAATAAGCGGTCTGAAAGAATGTGACTCTTCTACAATAGATTTTATCCATGAAATGAGCGATAAGGTTCTTTTGATGGTTCTAATTAGCGTGGATGCGTTAAAGAGACATGATGTTGCTCTTGCAAAAACTATCTCTCAAACTGAAAGAGAGGTCGACAACATGTATCTAACATTCCTTAACAAACTAATCGCTGGGGAACAAGCCAACAGCAAATGCGTAATATCTAGTACACTCATTGCCCGTTATCTTGAGCGTATAGCTGATCACGCTGTATATGTGTGCGAATCAATTGTTTATGTTGTTACTGGCGAAAAAATCGAATTAGGCTAACCCTAATTTTTAAAGTTCAAACTGCACAGTTTAAGATGGATATATAGACTATATTGGCAACGGTTTTGGCTATATTCTATTTGGAATGATTACTTAAGCCACTTCCAAATGGTAATGTATAGTGAAGAGATTTGCAAAAAAAGAGCGCAAATAAGATGGCAAAAAAGAATCAGAGGGAGCAACCATTCTTTTTCAAACACACTTAAAGCCGGAGGCAAAAACTGCGATGGGGAGAATGACAAGTAAGCAAATGAAAAAGAGAAAAAGCACCAATATAGAAATCATAGATTGGATGTTAGCAATTGATGTAGATCCATCTCAAATACCATCCCTATTTTTCTAATTCGCATACCTATTGGAATTGTTTATTCAAAGCCTCAAAGCACAAGCTGCCTCAGTAGGCTTCAACACAGGGGCAGGTGAAAGTTTTTAACGGTGTAAATTAAAGAGACAGCATCGCAATTTTCAACTCCCTAATATATGCCACCAGGGAAAAAAGGGGATATACCAGGGCACACCTATCGCGAAGATGCGTAGAATTTGGGGTGAAGATTGCCATGTGGTCCAGATGCAGTTTAAGCACAGCAGAGGAAAATTGGAATAGATTATATTATTTGTAAAAAAGACCAGTTTTTCTTTAGAGGTTAGTTGAATTATGCTTTTATTATGAAAAAGAAAGTGGGGAGGTTAGAAGGGTCTGAATAGACCTACAAACACTAACCAAACTAGAAAAGTTTTCGCTACGAAACTAAGGACAATGTAGGTTCTTTCGCCATAAAGATAGTCTCTCCATCGTCCAACAGCCTTGTACTGCAAAACTTGATTGACTGCAAAGCTCATGAAAAGCATCAGATATACAACGAATATCACATAAACGAAGTTTGGAACATTTCCTCCACTTGAGGCTACAGCGCCTCCGAAGTAAGCAAACAGCACAACCCAGGGAAAACCGCCGGATATGCATCCTAAAATAAACGATGACCAATCTGTTTTCTCTGTTTTCTGATTTACCAACTCCATGAGATATCCAAACATTATCATCATAGCGTTCAAAACAAATATCATTGCTAGCGACCAGAAATCCCAGATTCCAACGAAAGTTGCAATTATCCAGATCATTATCGAACTTGAAAAAGCGTATTCGAACCATCTGTAGGGGTTCATGCCTTTTTTGAGGTTTTCATTATATGATTTATTCTTTGCAAAAGCTACCGTGAAATGTGCAAATGCTGAGATAAGCGGGAAAGCGGCAAGTAGCAATCCTAGATGAGTGAGGGTGAAGAGAATTTGCGGGTTTGGCGCTGCGAAAAATGCGGGAGTTGTTGGACTAACATGGGCGAACGTGAGGTAGAATGTGTATATGTCTGTACCTTTGGGCCAAGTTAATAGAAACGTCAGTGCCAGAATAATAATACCATTTATCAGCTGCAGGGTGCCTGCACCTATGTTAAACTTTTTTAGATATCCAAGAGATATAGGCGATTTAGCAATTATTTCCTGTCTTTCCTTGTAATTCATAATTATTCCTCCTTTCTACTCGTCTCTATCTATATTATAGATTAATTAGTTTAACTGTTTCATCTGAGGCTGAGCAGGGCTGTAAATGAAAATTTATATTCAACAGTGTTTTCATATGATTCTGGTGTTATGTTTTGTCGAAAGCTCAACCTCATCCAGGACATGAAAAACACCTCTGCAAAATGGCAGAGGAAAAAGTACCAATAGAAAAAATAAAGCCACTTGTGAAAGATGCAAAATACATCTGCAAAGGCTGCATGCGAACAGCTGCCAAAGCAGAAAACCTATGCGCCCCAGAAAAACTTTAAACCCCTTTTCTTTTTTGTATCAATTGAGACACTAAACGAAATTTGTAGGCTTTTTGTTTTAGCTAGGATACTTTTCGTCTGAACAATAATATGCTCGCGCCTAAGCTTAGCACGCCAACTATGAATATTGCAATTAGGGCGTACTCTATTTTTTGCCAGACAAAGCCGTTTATGATCAGGGATTGAAACGCCTCAGCTATGTAGGTGAAGGGGTTAACATTTGCTACTTGCTGTACCCAACTTGGCAATAGACCAATTGGCATTACTGACGCAGACAAGAATAGCAATGGAAAGGTGGTTAACAGACCTACTGAGAGGGTGGTTTCTGCGTTCTTTGTGTTTAATGCTACAAACAAGGATACGCCCGACCAGGCAATTCCAAACAGGGCAGCTAAAATAAAAATCACTATCGCTCCCACTATACCTGAAGCTATGTTTACTCCCAAGGCTAAACCGATAACTAATATTATGGCCACTTGGAGAACTGTGGTAAGTGCACTACTGAATAGTCTGCCGAACAAGATTGAGGATTTGTTAATTGGAGCTACTCTCATTTTATCCATAAAACCGCTGTCAAAGTCATTGACTAAACCAAGACCGGTGTTAAGGGCTGAGGATGCTATGGTTTGTATTATGACTGCGGCAGTGAAGAAAGTAATATAACTGCTAGTTCCGGTAAGCAACTTGAATGAAGGAATGTTTCCAATTGCTGAGAAGGCTTGTGTAAAAAGCAGGAACCATACTAACGGTTGAATAAGGTTAAAAAAGATCAAGATAGGTTGGCGAAGTAGTTTCTTGTTCCAACGAGAGAAAATCGCTATGACTTCAGATAGCATTTCAATCATTTTCATCTTCTCCTTCTTCCCCATCCACCTGTTGTTTGCTTTCGTTCCACAACATTCAAAGTTTTTCCTGTAAGCTTAAGAAAGACTTCATCAAGAGTAGGAGCCGACAGGTTGAGTTGTTCCACGGTGATTCCAGCTCCATCCAAAGCTCTTACTACCTGTGTGACCAATGCGGAACCATTTTTAGTCATTATTGTTAAGCTGTTTTCAGCAGCCATTCCGTCTCCACATTTACCTACAGCTTTGATTCCTTGTAACTTGGCCATTAAGTCTTTAGCTTTTGCGCAGCCCTCAAGATCATCTATTTTGAAACGTAGCGTGATCTTATCAGCTCCCACCTGTGCCTTGAGTTCGGCGGGTGTTCCTTCAGCAACAATCTTGCCTTGGTCTACTATGCATAGTCGGTTGGCTAACCGGTCTGCCTCTTCCATGTATTGTGTTGTTAGGAAAATTGTCATTCCATCACGATTGAGTTTTACTATGTATTCCCAGACGTCTTGTCTACTCTGAGGATCTAGCCCTGTTGTTGGTTCGTCTAGGAACAGTATTTTTGGATCTGAGACCAAAGATGAGGCTAAGTCTAGACGTTTTCTCATTCCGCCAGAAAACGTTTTCAATCGTCGATCTGCAGCCTCAGAAAGACGGATAGTTTGCAGAAGCTCGTTTACTTTGGTTTTTGCTTTTTCCTTTGGGATGTGGTGAAAGCTGCATTGGAGCATAAGGTTCTCTCGTGCGGTAAGGTCGTCATCTACGCCTACTTCCTGTGAGGAGTAACCGATTATTCGTCTAACTTTTACCTGATCAGCGTCAACGTCTAGTCCGTCGATTTTGGCTTTTCCTGAGGTTTTTTCCAGCAATGTTGTGAGGATTTTGATGGTTGTGCTTTTGCCTGCCCCGTTTGGGCCTAAGAAGCCGAAGATTTCGCCTTTCTTAACCGTAAATGATATGCCGTCTACGGCAATTACGTTTTTTCCGTAAGTTTTATGCAGGTTGTCGACTATTATTATGTCTTCCAAGCTAGAAACCACCATTAAATTAAATAATTAAAAAAAAATAAGGTATTTTTACCTTACTCTACTTGGGCAATAGGACTTTGTCGATTACGTGGATTACGCCGTTGTCTGTCTCGATGTCTGCTTTGACGATGTTTGCGTCGTTGACTTTGACTGACTTGTGCATGTGCCATTTTGCTGCGTCAATCCTTATATCTTGACCTTGAATTGTTGTTATTTTTGGGTGTTGAACGACATCACTTGCTGGAACTTTTCCTGCCACTACGTGGTATGTTAAAACTGCAGTTAGTTTTGGTATGTCTTTTAGAAGGCCTTCAACTGTGCCTTTAGGAAGTTTAGCGAATGCTTCGTCAGTTGGCGCAAAAACCGTAAATGGACCTTTGCCTTTCAATGTGTCAACTAATTTTGCTGCTGTTACAGCCGCTACAAGAGTTTTGAATGTCCCTGCCGCAACTGCGGTACCAACTATATCTGCCATAAAAATTCATCTCCTAATACCAATAGGCTACACCAATAGTTAAGGATTTATTAATTTGCGAACTCACACAAACACTTTTTTGCGCCTTATTTGATCTTTAGAGCAGTTTCATCATTAGAACGGTTAGAGACTAAAACCTCCAAGCTCTTCTGCCTTCCTTAAAAACCAATAATGTCAGAATAGAATTTAAAAGCTAAACAATCAGATAAATAAAAAAAGAATTTTAGAAACAGAAACACTTACAGAAAAAGACTTGAAATTAAATCAATAACTGCAATTATGAAGAATCCATTTATAAAATAAATGGAGAAACCACTCGAATGTACCCAAGAGAATCAATATATTTAGAGGGCTGATAGTATATGATTATGGTTGAACAGGCAAAATATGAAGTTCTAAGAGAAATCAACAAAGTTGAGATCAGACGTTACCAAACTATGGTGATCGCTAGAGTTGATGGTTATGGCGATAGCGGCTTTAACCTTCTCTTTAATTTCATCACGGGCAATAACCAGCAAAAGTCAAAAATTGCTATGACAGCCCCCGTTGTTTCGGAGCAAATAGCCATGACTGCACCGGTTTTGTCTGAATCTGATTCAATAGGTTTTGTTATGCCTGATGGGTTAACGCTTGAAACCACGCCTGAGCCACTGGATGAACGCGTTAAAATCGTTGAAATATCTGAAAGAGTTGTTGCTGCGCTTCAGTTTTCAGGTCGCTGGTCCAATTCGATATTCAAAAAGAAATCTAAAGAAATGCTACAAGAGCTCACTAAAGCAGGAATTAAGACGGTTGGTCAAGTATTCACGATGAGGTATAACGGACCTTTTACTCCTTGGTTTATGCGTAGAAACGAAGTAGCAGTCGAAGTAGAACAAACTCAATAAAGACTTCAGCCTCATAGAACTGATCTTGCGTCAACTAACCCCTTTTTGAACCAACGCCAAAATCTTTAAAAAACAAACAATAATGTCGAGACAGAACTGGGAACGCCCAAATCTTATATTCTATCTAAAACAATATTCGTTTTATGGTGAGCCAAAATGGCTTTAGCTACAAACAAAACTGTTTTCATCTATGAATTAATGGGAATAGTTTTCATTATTTTTCTTGGAAGCGCACTCCACTTCACCTTTGCCTTGTCAGGCAATCAACCAATCGTAGGTGCGTTTTCAGCAGTAAACGAGAGTGTTTGGGAACATCTAAAGATGGTTTTCTGGCCTGCCCTGTTTTTTACAGTAATTGAGTATCCACTGCTTAGAAAAGTGGCAAACAACTTTTTCACAGCCAAAACAATAGGCGCCTATCTCATGGTAACAATCATTCCACTCGTATTCTACGTTTATACTGCGTTGAGCGGAAAAAGCATTTTCGTAATAGACCTTTCATCCTTCGTGGTCGCTGTGATAATAGGACAGCTGCTAGGGTACAAATTACTAACGTACAGACAACTACCAAGAAACCTTAACAAAATCGCTGTTGCGGCGATCATTTTGTTAGCCCTTGCTTTCATAGTTTTAACATATTACCCCCCACAACTACAAATCTTCAAAGACTCAATCACTGGAAACTACGGGATACCATAGTTACAATAAGGAGAAAAGAAATTTTTGAAGAGTATTACGCATAGAGATTTGGAAAAACGGATTATTCAATTCCTTAAAAAACAAAATATGTGTGTCCTTGCAACGTGTGGCGACAACGTTCCGCGAGCAACACCAGTTGAGTACCACTCAAAAGGAACTACAATTTATTTTGTGGGTGAACCAGGCACAAAACTGGAAAACATGAAGAAGAATCCAAACGTCAGCATCGGCGTTTTCCTCCCATACACAGGTTGGGATAGCGCCAAAGGAGCACAAATCTCTGGAAAAGCAAAGATAGTTTCCAGAGAGAACTCGACCGAATTTAAAGAAGGCTTGGAGGCATATCAATGGGAAAAAACTGCTAAGGAACTTGGCCTTAAGACATTCCCCGAGACCGGGGTAGAACTAGTAAAAGTTGAGCCTAAGACGGTTGAATTCATCGATATGTCTTTGAAAAAATTGGGCTACAGCCCACGGCAAACACTTAGAGTGAACTGATTTCTCTAAGCATATTAGCTGGAGCTTAAATAAAGCTGCATTTCACCTATTTGTTTGCATCTAGCTGTCCAAACCAACGAGATCGCCAGTTTAAAACTTCCATCATCTGACGCTCCAATTCCTCATATCGATTCTTGTACTCTTCATCTAGCCATTTGTGAGGCAATTCATATTCAAACTCAATTGATGGAAAATCGTTATTTGCTTCATGCAAAACGTCCCGAATATACTCAGGGGGAACAATCTTGCTGGGTAAGTAGGGATCAACAATTGTTTTCTCTAATTTTCCTTTGGTCATTTTTGTTTTCTCCTTATCTAATGCTTTCCAAATGCTCTACTAATATTTCTTATGTTTATCCAGCGTGCTTTGCGGAGAAATCGTTAAATGTTCTTTTCACATCTACGCTTCCTCTTCGAGGAATAGTTTTTGGGGTAAGTTAAGGTGACTTGAGCCCTATCTTTTGAGTAACTTCATCAAGCTTTATTATCAAAATCGGTTTGTCTGCAGTAAAATCGGTCCAATCGGAACCCTGGGAAAAGCCATGAGCCAAAAGAAAGTTTGCCGAAATTTTCTTTTTACCAACCTCAGCCATCTTTTCTATAGCAGTTTTCCTTTCCTCGTGATCGTCCACCAATCTTAGTTTTCCATTAAGCACTACAAACCCATATTCGCTAAGATTTGAAGTATATCTTTCAATCTCCACGCAAACTGTGGGTTCTTGCTTTAAAAAACTCATCTTCTTACCGTAATCTGTGAAATGAAAGTAAAGAATACCATTAACATAAGCGTATTGAAAAGGAGCGATGTAAGGTTGCAAGTCACCTTTGAAAGCTATTCGACAAAGAAATTGTTCTCTAATTAATTGTTCGATCTCGTTTTCTTTCATTTTTGGCATTTCTACTTTTGTCGCTTCTAACACCACCAACTACTATGGTGTCATTTCTCCTTTTTTAGCTTAGTCATCACTCAACAAACTATTCGCAATCACGGGGAGAATAGCGAGTTTTAAGCAAGATAATCAATTAGATTATGTGGATGATTAATGAGAATAGGTTATCCTTGCATCAATAGAACCCTTGACTGTACCGCAAGTAGCACTTTTAGGTTAAAATCCTATACTGAAAGCCATGTTAAGCAAACAGTAAAGAATAACCTGGAATGTTTGCGAAGAATTTTGCAGTTCAATCTTGAGCATAAGCTATTCTTTTTTAGAATTTCCTCAGACTTAGTTCCCTTTGCCTCTCATCCAATAAACAGGTTCAACTGGCAAAAGTATTTCCAAGAAGATTTTGAAGAAATCGGCAAGTTCATCAATAAAAATAGAATACGAATTTCAATGCATCCAGACCAGTTCACCCTAATTAACTCAATCAAAGAGGATATTTTCGAAAGAAGCAAAAATGAACTCAAATATCACGCCCAAATACTTGACTTAATGAAACTAGATACTTCGGCAAAGATTCAAATCCATGTTGGCGGCGCTTATGGAGACAAAAAGAAGAGCATGGAGAGATTTGTAACAAGATTCAATGAGCTTGATTGTTCAATAGTTCGGCGCTTGGTAATTGAGAATGATGATAAATTGTTTGATTTGAAGAACAGCCTTGAGATAAATGCGCAAATCCAAATTCCGATTCTATTTGATGTCTTTCATCATAAACTCAACAATTCAGGAAACCAGACAACTGAAGAATCATTTCAGCTTACTGCAAAGACTTGGAATGAAAAAAGAGATGGAGTTCCAATGGTTGACTATAGCTCTCAAGAACCTAATGGATCGCCAAGGCAGCATTCCGAGACAATTGACATAGACGATTTTGACCTATTATTGAAAGAAACTGAACCCTTCGATTTTGATATAATGCTGGAGATAAAAGATAAAGAAAAAAGTGCCATAAAAGCAATTGACTTGGCAACTAAAGCTGGGCGAGTACACAAGCTTTTGAAAAATGACCTTAATTCCTAAGTTGTATAGTTCACCTTGTTTTTTTATTTCCAGTAGTTCTTTCCATCAACCTCTGAGAAAGCAGTTTCAAGTTCTGCAAGCTGCTCGGGATAAGGTTCGAGTACAGTTTGACTTAACAAGTATTCTTGTTTGAACCTCACTATCCAAGCCTTCAAAACACTCATGCATGCACTCAATGGCAACCTTCCTGCTCTGTAATTATCGACAGAATTAAGGAAGAAGGATTTCTCATCTTTTGAAAGCTGATGTGAGAAATAACCCATTATCTTTAAAATGACATTTATGTTTGCGCCAGCACTGGGAGTACGCGTCAAAGCAGAATACAAGTGAGCCTCATAACTCATCATTGTTTCACCAAAAGGTTTGTGTTCTTGGTTTGCAACCAACTTTCCCAAGATTCTAAGCTCCGTTTGATTGTAAGCCGTAAACAAGTATTTGTTATCTGATTGAAATTTGACCAGATCTCTGATTTTCCCTGATTTTTTCACTTCTCTAAAACTAATTAAAGTGAAAAGTTTCGTAAGAAAATGTTCTCTTATCCTTGGATTAAGCAAGCGGCGCTCATCTTCAATTGCCAAATTTGGAAATTTCTGAAGAACTGCTCCCCCAAAGAAACCAGGGGCTTTCTCTATTGACGAGACTCTTTCAATGCTTGGATACACTTTTACATTTTTAAAACCACTACTCGGAGAGGCACTCTTGAGTATGAAACCGTCAACTGCATCCAAAGAATCCAAGAAAGACGCCGAGAACTTTGTCATTTTGTCTGTGAAGTCGAAACCGGTTGTTGGTTGCAGGAGTTTTTTTTTCTCCGTTTAATAATACTATTCTGACCGGGTCGCGGGGCACGCCAAGTCCTATTTCAACTTCTGGACAAACAGGAACAAAAGTTACGTAGGGCTTAAGTTTCTCAACGAATTCGCTTGCTATTATTTGCCCGTTCCATCTAACATGTTCGAAAGTAATACATTTTGAAACTACTACAACAGGTTTCGAAAATTCCCTCATTTATCGCCCTCGTTATACTACAAGTGGATAATTGAATTAAGGAGAGGTTGACTGTTTCATAAGTCTTTTTATCGCTGGCAGAACAGGTTCAGTAGCTTTCAGTCCAGATTTCAAAGTAGCTTCTTGGATGATTGCAGACTGGGCAAACCGCTATCGCTTCGTTACTTTCGTGAACTTAGCCACAGTTTCTACATTTCCATTTGACGGATGCACTCTTCTTGAAAAGTGTTCCTTGAGTTACGTTTTCAAATAGCTTAAGGTATCGCGTTTCGTTATGAGCCTCCACTTTGGCTATAGACCTTGCACCGCCTTCCACCATCAAAACAGATAAAAAGAGGAATTTCTACAATTTGAAAACAAGGAGGAAAAGATTTGCCCGAAGATGATTTTGTAGTCGCATTAGACGAGAATGAGTTAAAAGAAGACTCAATGAAACTTGTTAAAGTTGCAGAACAAAGTATTCTATTGGCTAGACATGCCGGCGAAGTTTTTGCTGTTTCAAATCAGTGTCCACATATGGGGTGCTCACTTGTGAATGGAAAACTGAATGAGTACATTGTTACTTGTCCATGTCATGGTTGGCGCTTTGATATACGGAATGGCCAGTATCTGACTGTAAAGAATATAAAACTGACCTGCTATGAGTGCAAAATTGAAAACGGAAAGATACATGTAAAAATACCTGACGACATGAAGTAGCAAACACTCTCCTTAACCAATAAACCTTTAATTAACCAATAGTTTATTCTCAAGTTGTGATGTAGCATGAAACTCCCAGATTATGTCTCAATCGAAGAAGTTGCAGAGATTTGTCGGAAACTAAAGATCAGAAACTGGACAGAGCTGAAAAAAGCTGAAGTGATAGCGCAAGAAGCAGAAGTAATTTTAGCAGAGCTTGAGACAGGAGACATGAAGATATCTGTTGAGAATTTCCGTGTTGGATTAGAAGTGGAGCTTGAGCATGGAATCCGCTTTCCCGAAGCCAACATTACAAACAACCATCCGATTCTGACTGGGAAAATTGTTTTAGCCCACTTCAAAGAGACTTTAGATTACTATCAGCGCTTAGATGTAGCTGAAATTGAAGGAGATCTTTTGAAGGCAGTTGTCAGCAAGAACGCACCAAAGGTTGCTGCTCTCTATGAAAAACTCCTAAAAGCTAGAAACCAGTTGAGTCAAACAGAAACAAAAATGCTCTAACAACCAAAACTGCATTATTCAAAACTGCTTCCAACTGGATTTCTGGAAGCGTCTATAACATCTAAATTGTTAGTGTCTCTATAGAGAGAGAGCCAATTGGGATATACATGGACTCAACATGTTGATTCCTAACAGGAAACTTGCTTGCCAAACACCTTCTCCAAAGTTGGTGTTCTTCAAGTCAGCATAAAAAACGCAATAGATATTTCCTTGTTTTTAGCAACATTCAAATTTGTTTTTTGAGGCCCCATAATTCTTATATTGCTCAAAGTGAACTCAAGAATTGGTGTTGCTTTTGACTTGTTGGAAATGGTTCAATGGAGTTTTGAAAGAAGCCAATGTGCAAGTTACCGATGAAAACCAAGAGAAAATTGATAAATTTATTCACAAGTACATAGGCGATCAATCGAGTTACGGCCGATGTTCAGCAAACTGGAAAAAAGCCAGCAAAGAAATCGCTGCAAATCCAGAACTGAAAAATGATCTCATCTCTAAACTTAAGGCGCTACATTAAGCGCGCACTTTTCCTTGAGTTGAATCACTAATTCTTTCGCTACGGATGAGAACAAAAAACGGTTACTCCTAACTTGCTCCAGCGCTCCCTTTTTTGGGGTTTGGTAATCGACAAACGTTTCCTTTGTTTTCTAATTAGCCTAAGCACTTCAGCATACTTTGCTTGGTCTTAAACAGGGAATCAGCTCAAAACATCAGAAGAGTGGACAAAGCAGTATCACCAACCTATTTCAACACTTAATATCGGGACAAGTCAGCGCGCTTGGGAATCCAAGAGTTGACCAAAAACTGATTTTAAACTATCTGAGAAACGACTCTCTAACATAGTGCAGAGAGATGAGTCAAAGTGAAGAGTTCAAAGTGGAAGAGGATCTTGTCTACTCTCAGGTTTTAGGCAGATAATGCTTGAGTAAAAGAAATGGGTGTAAGAATTTCAGATTAGTAAATGCGCGTTTTTCAGTAATCTTCTGTCCAGACTTCGAAGTAGCTTCTTGGGTGAATGCAAACTGGACATGTTGAGGGTGCTTCTTTGCCTTCGTGGACATAACCACATTCTCTGCATTTCCATTTGATTGATGTGTCTTTCTTGAAAACCGTTCCCATATTTACGTTTTCAAGAAGCTTTAGGTATCGTCTTTCGTGGTAAGCTTCTACCTTGGCTATCATTCTGAAAGTGTAGGCTACGTTCTTGAATCCTTCTTCTTCAGCAATCTTGCCAAAATCTGGATACAGTGTACCCCACTCAAATTTTTCTCCTTCAGCTGCAGACTGCAAATTCTGCGCAGTTGTACCTATAATGCCTGCTGGATATGCAGCGTCTACTTGAGCTGTTCCGCCCTTTAAGTGTTGGAAGAACAGTTTTGCATGTTCTTTCTCATTATCTGATGTTTCCTGGAAGATAGAGGATATTTGTTCAAAACCTTCTTTTCGTGCAATGCTTGAGAAGAAGCTGTATCTAGTTCGGGCTTGAGACTCGCCTGCAAACGCAGCAAGAACATTTCTCTCCGTTTTACTGCCTTTAAACTCCATTTTTATTCAACCTGCCTTTCTTATTAACAATCGAGCGGAAATAAGTTTCGCTAAACTACAGCAACTTGAAAAACATTATGAACAGCCAAGTCTGTTGTTATTTTTTTAGTATTTTTCATTTGGAGATTGGAAACTCTAATATTTGCTTATCCTAATCATTTGAATAAAGGAGTAGTTGTTTTGCCTCATGTTGTTTTAAATGGGAAAGTTGCAATCGAGAACATTTTCAAAGAATTAAAACCATTGATGATCAGAAACCAAAACAGCATTCTAAAAACTACAGATGTTTATCTTGAGCGCGAAAAAAATGTGATACTTATCGATTCATTAGCTATTGATGTTGACAAGAAGACTGTTTTTCTTGCAATGATATCTGGAAGAGATGATGGAGTTGTCGTTAGGCTTTATCCCAAGATTGATGTTGAAAAAACAGAGGGAGTTAAAAAGATACTAGCTGAATTAGCAAAGCAACTGATTGCGACGTTTCCTGAGCTTAAGGTAGGAGAAACAAATCTTGATAACTATTTGAAATAGTTTGGATATGAATTTTAAATGTAGGCTTTAAACGTAAAGCCTTTACCTTTCAAAATAAAGGAGCAACACTCAATTTTCAACTCCCTTGTACTTGCCACCACGCCAAAAAAAGAGCGGCGTACCAGGGCACATATGTTTCGAAGATGCGCAGGATTTGGTGCGAGGACTGCCGCGTGGTTCAGATGCAGTTTAAACAAACAGACGACAAATGGGAATAGCGCTCGTAATAGTTAGTCTCTTTTTCTTCTGTTCTCGGAGGAATTCTAAATTTGCCAATGCATGTAACAGCCGAAAAAACCTCATTCCCATCCGTCAGTTGTTTGTGTGTGTGGGATTAAATATTATTCCAAAACCCAACAGCTATTCACGCGTGAGTTGTCGGCTAATTCTGAGTTAAGCATCCTTCAAGGCTATTCGTCCTGAAAGACTGAAATGTTCTTTAAAGGCATTTGTTCAACTCTGAGCGTGCTTCTTTGTTCAGGCTTGACTTTTATGAGCTCGTCCCAGACTATGATTCCTTGTTTTCTTCAAGATTTATGTTCAGGTTTTTTACCAATCGTTTCAGGTCTTCGCCACTCATCCATTCCGTCTTCAGGTATTTGAGAATCCGTTCGCCATTCAGTCCTAGGCGCTTGGCTTCTTTAACTGTGTAACGGTAAGCTTCAATTTCCGTTGGTCGGTCCACATAATCATATTGGCTGTCAAAAAGCTCCTTTCCATCCAGGTGCTGTTTAACGTGGCATAGCTCGTGGACGACATCCAAGTAAATATCTGTCTTATCACCTGTGTTCAAGTAACGTTCGTTGACCATCAAATGCCCGTCTGTGTCGTCAACTCCCATGTAGCCGAACCATATGAATTCAACTTTGAGGTTGCGGAGGACTTCTTCGGTTTTTTCGCCGAAAATCCCCTTTACGGCTTCTACTTTTTCGAATCCCTTGAAGCAATCTGTGAACATGCGAGTTGATGTTCCCATACGCATTAATCTTGTTAAACCCAGTTTCCTTGAGATGCGAAGCATTCGAATTGCGATATACTCCAGCACGTCGACGATAGCTAACCGCTCCTACTTGAAGTTGGAAAGGTACTCGATTTTCATACCCATGCACGCTAAATCCAATGGTTTTTGCACACTGCCTATGCTTGCGTCGATGTTGCGGTGCACAGGGTGAACCCACATGCCATCTGGTGCAAGGTTAAACTGCCACGGAACATCGGTCTTCGCGCCGTACTTTTCTTTCAAATTCTTGATTAACTGTCCTCTTCGGCAAGCCGCGCGAACACTAGAGTAACTCTGCAATAATTGCGGCGACGCAAAGGCTCCGACGCCATGCCACAATGCCGCATCCTCTGGTGAACCAAGCGAGTAAAGGAAGAACTGAGGCGAAGAAGGCGTTTCCGAAAAGCTGTAATTAGCCAGTTTTTCGTCTGTTACGGTGAAGTTGTCTTCACATTTGGCAATGCTGACGTCGTCAGGGTCCATTGCGTTCGGGTAGAGCAGGGTGTTTTGGTATTTGACGGTGACGCTTTCAAGTTTTGTTTCGTTGAAGTATATTCTGCCGCGTGCTGCGCGTTTGGAACCGTATCCTTTCTTTGAATGCGGCACCGTTAACAATGTTGTTCGCTTGGTCATGCTTCGTCCCATGCACTCGTAAGCCTGCTTTATCGTGTCGTAGTCCGTGTGGGTTTCGCTTATGATATGATGCAGCAAACCATCAGAATTTTCACCCTGCAGCGTGGTTAAGGGCATGCGCAAAGCTGGAAGACACAGGTCAATCCCGAAGACTTCTGACAGATTCGCCATCTGCGCATACTTAACCGAGTCCACAAAATCCAAGTAGGAACCCTTCGCACCGTCAAGATAACGCTGCAAAAGTTCCGCCTCAGTTTTCGAAATGAGCGTTCCATCATACTTGTTCACGAACTGCTTGTCAACTGCAAGCCCATCAGTTTTGACCACTGCTGCTGGAAAAGCGCTTTGCCCGCTATTTACAATTGACGCTTTCAACGGGTTCATGCTGTAACGGTCTGGCTCGACATCGTCGGTGTTCAGTAGAAACGCCACAATTTTTCCCTCAGGTGGCTTCTTGAGAAGTTCGCAGATTTGGGCGAAGTCGCTTGGGGCTGGCGTGTGCAATCCGTGTTCGTGGAAGTAGTTGCCGCAGACTTGAAGCATTCTTGCCCCTATGATTCCTTGAACTTCCTCCACGGTTAACTGGGGGTTTGTGTATTCGACTGAGCCTCGCAGGAAGAAGCGATTCCCATCAAATGTCTCGTTGATTCTCGCTGCGTCCTTAAACCTGAACAAGGATACGGGTTTCCTGTTTTCCGCCATGAACCCATGGAGCGCTCCAACTAGGGTTTTCACGCTTTTCCACGAATTCTTCAGAAAATCGTCTACGAACATTCGGCATAAGTCACTGGGCATTATTCGTTCATCCTCTTTCCAAAGATTCCGCAATGTACACGCAGTTTTCAGCAACAGCGGAACCTAAAAACATTCTCGCTACGCGAAACTCTTCCCGAAACCCCGCTCTAGCTGCGGTGTCAAGAAGGGCTTTTTCAGCAGCTGGCATACACATGAACACTTCAAGACCTTTCAGTTTGGCGAGCGCGGTTTTTAGCAGGGTTACTGCGGTGTCGCGGCGATTTCCACGGCAAACCAGTGGTCCGAGCTCTGCCAGTTCGCCGTAAACTTTGGCGGCAACGTAGCCATTGATTTCGCCACTTTCCGCGGAGATGTAACACAGGTTGCCTTTCTGCAGAAGGATGTGCGTTAATATTTTTTTTCTGGAAGCTCCGAAGCACTGGCTATCGAATTCAATAAGCGCGGGTATGTCCTGTTTCTTTGGCGTTATTTGCTTTCCTACTTCTATGGGAGAAACAGTTTCAGCTTTTAGAACTATGAAATCTGCGCTGTACTTGAAGCCAAGATTGCCATAGAAGTTCGCGAGATGAGGATACGCGTAAAGTCCTATGGTTGTTACACCTGAATTCTTCAGGTAATCTATAGCATGTTTTACGAGGAGGGTTCCAGCGCCTTTTCCGCGGTATACTTCGTTGACTATGAGGTTGCCGAACCAGCCAATTCGCCCGTAACTGACACATGTGACTACGCCTACGCGCTGTTGACCGTGAAATAGGACGAAGCATCCGTCGGGTTCAAGTTTCTTGTTGAAGTCGAAGTCTTCTATGGTCATGTTCCAGTTCATGGTTTTGGCAAGCTCAACGGCAAACTGGAAATCTTCGGTTTCCATTTTCTCCAAGTGAAACATGGGTGATTACTCTCTTGTACTGAGAAATAAGTCGATTCCATTGTTAAGGCTTGTGAAAAAGCCTGATTGCAGCTTGCTCCACTGAGTTCTTGCCACGTAATGAGAACTGTTGACTCTTCTTTAGGCGGATTGCAGTTTTCTTCCGCAGTGAGTGCAGAAAGGAGTTTCCAGTTTGTTTTCTGCTCCACAATAAGGGCAGTATTTACCCTGACCAGTAGCAGGCGCTGTGAAGGTTGTTGCTGAAGGTGCCACGTTAGCTGGAGCAGTTTTTACCTAAGCATTTCGAAATAAATAAACAATTCTCACTAAAACTTGCAACTGAAAATCGCGCTCTGCTGACGCCTAAAAAGACTAAATTTTTATATGCTGTTCCGTGTATGTGCGGGTATACTGGGATGCAAGGTGGCCGCCAAATCCAAAACTGATTCTAACCAAAATCTTACGTCAGACTATCGCCCACTTGAATTGGAAAAAGAAATCCGAGAATTCTGGGAGAAAAACCAGATACGCGACAAGCTGGAAAACAGGGAAAAAGAACCCAACAAGGGTTTCCTGGGCTACGTGGAAGGTCCACCCACGTTGAACGGAATTCCACACATCGGTCACGCCAGAGGACGCGTGATGAAAGACATCCGCTACCGATGGAGAACCATGCAAGGCTACTACATGCCGTTCTGGGCGGGTTGGGACTGCCAAGGCTTACCCGTGGAGCTTGAAGTTGAGAAAATCCTCGGTGTCAAAAACAAACGTGAACTCCTAGAACGCGTAGGCTTAGAACGCTTCATAGAAGAATGCAAAAAAGTCATCATGCGATACCACCTGCAATGGCTTGAAGCCGACAAGCGCCTGGGGATTTTCATAAACCAGCAGAAAGCTTACTGGACCTACCGCGACGAGTACATCGAGCGCGAGTGGCAAATCCTCAAACGCGCCTGGGACCAAAACCTGCTGGAAGAGGGCCATTACGTTGTGGCTTACTGTCCCGGATGCCAAACGTCCCTGAGCAGCGCTGAAGTAGGCTACGAGGGCAGCTACAAGGAAGTTGAAGACCCATCACTTTACTTCAAGTTCAAAGTAGTCGGCAGCAAAGAGAACGAGTACTTCCTTGTTTGGACCACTATGCCCTTCACAATCATAACTGACACCATGCTCGCCGTTCAGAAAGAAGCCGAGTACGTTAAGGTGAAAGTCGGCTCTGAAATTTGGATAATGGTCAAGCAACGTGTCGAGCCTGTCATGCAAGAGCTTGGCATAAAAAACTACGCGGTCACCGCCACCGTTCAAGGCAAAGTTTTGGAAGGAACAAAGTACGAGTACCCGTTCAAAGACATAATTCCCAAACAGGCCGAACTTGAAACCAAACACGCACTAGTCCACAGTGTCATCGGCGAAGACTTCGTGGACGTTAACACCGCCACGGGCGTAGTGCACTTGTCGCCTGGGAACGGTGAAGATGACTTCTGGGCTGCACAGAGACGCGGCGTACCAATCTTCGCGCCTTATGATGACGAAGTAAAATTCACCGAGGACGCTGGGATATTTAACGGCGTTTTCGCCCGAGACGCAGACATGCTGGTGGTGGAGGAGCTTCGCAGCCGAAACGCCTTTGTTGAAGTAAAAAAAATCAAACACGAGTATCCAACGTGCTGGCGCAGCCACCACAAACTCGTCTGGCTCGCAAGAAAAGAATACTTTTTGCGCACCGACAAGTTGAACAGCAAAATCCTTGAAGCCGCAGAGAAAATCCAGTACTTCTTTGACGAACCCAAAAACCGCTTCCTCGCCTTCCTGAAAGAGGGCAAACCCTGGTGCATCAGCCGCGAACGCGTATGGGGCACGCCATTACCAGTGTGGACATGCGAAAAATGCGGGCACAAACGCTTAGTCGCCAGCAAAGCCGAACTTGTAAAGGACGCGCAAGAAAAGGTGCCTGAGAATTTCGAGTTGCACAAACCTTGGGTTGACCGAGTAACACTCAAATGCGAAAAATGCGGCGGCGTCATGCGCAGGGAAGATTACGTTTTGGACACTTGGCACAACAGCGGCGCCTCACCTTTTGCACGGTTTACTGATGCGGAATTCGAGAGGTATGTGCCAGTGGCTTTTCTAACTGAAGGCATAGACCAGACGCGGGGATGGGCAAACTCCCTCCTACTGGAATACGTCATTTTAACGGGTAAGCCTGAAAGCCCGTACAAAGCGTTCCTGTTCCAAGGCTTAACCCAAGACTCCAAAGGCAGAAAAATGAGCAAAAGCCTAGGCAACGTCGTGGAAACAAACAAGCTGCTGGAAAAGACGAGCGCAGATTTGAGCAGGTTCTACATGATGCGCAAATGCGCGCCCATAGACTTCATGAACTTCGACCTCCAAGAGCTAAGCAGACGCACCTACCAAGTGCTGTCGACGTTGTATCACTTGAGCAGGTTTTTCCTGCAAAACGCCGAGTTTGACGAGTTTACACCTCAGAGGTTCACGATTGAGTGGGCGCTTAACAAGGGTTTGCTGGAAAGTCCTGACCTTTGGCTCCTCTCGAAACTGCAGCTGAAAATCGAGGAGTACACTCAGCGGCTGGAAATGTGCCAGTTTAACGTTGCTGTCGCGATATTGGAGGATTTCGTCATTGAGACGTTGAGCAGACTTTACGTGCCCATGATACGAAAAGAACTCTGGACAGACGAACCAGAAACCCTCCAAAGGCGGCAGGCAATATATGCTGTGCTCCACCACGCGCTAAAGACAATCACGGTTTTGTTTAACCCAATCACGCCATACCTTAGCGAAGCACTGTATCAGAACGTTTACCGCAAGCTAAACTCAGCACTGCCCGAATCGGTGAATTTTGAAAGCTGGCCTGAACAGACTGAGAAACTGCGAAACAAACCCGTTGAAGAAGACTTTGAAAACCTGTTCAAATGCGTCTCTCTAGTTAACGCTGCAAGGCAATCGGCGAAGCTTAAGCGCAGGTGGCCACTGAGCGCCGTCATCGTAGTCGCGCCTGAAAAAGTAGCTAACGCCCTCAGAAACGTTGAAAACCTGTTCCTCGAAATGACGAACATCAAAACCGCCGAATATGCAGCTAAGGTTCCTGAGTTTGCGACAGGCGAGAACTGGGTTTCAGCATCCGAAGGCGACTTGACAATGCTTGTCAGCGGACAACGAGACGACACATTGCTAGGCGAAGGAATAATGCGGGATTTAGCCCGACGAGTTCAGGCATTACGGAAGGAGCTTGGCTACATGCCCACGGATGTCTTAGATGCTGTCCACATTGCTGAACTTGAAGAAGAGAGCAAAGCCCTTTTGAACCCGTATTTGGAAGAGATGGCAGGACTAGTGCGTACGAAGAAAGTCTACTTGCACCTCAGCCAAAGTGAAATAGAAGCAGAGTGGCACGAGTCAGAATTAGATGGAAAAAAAATACAAATCAACATTCACTAGGAGCGTCAATCCGATCACCTTTTCCATTTTAAACTGCTAATATAGATTGTCCTTTCATAATGCTTAGCTACTCGGCTACGCTAGACCATATCGATGTCAGATGAAGAGGCAGCGAAAGAAGCATCAATACACGACTGATATTCTCAGAGAGAAAATCGATATTGATGAAGAAGAAAGGGATATAGTGTTCGAGACTGTGGAAGAAGTTCTAGTCAAATCTTGAACACAAGCCTTAAGCAATTACGAAATCTCTTTTCTGTAACGAATTAATAACCGAAAGCTCTAAATCTTTTAGCGAAAGTTCCCTTAGACAAAACACTACGGGCCGGTAGATCAGTTCGGTATGATCGCCGCGTTCGCAACGCGGAAGCCGCGGGTTCAAATCCCGCCCGGTCCACCATCTAAAGCTATTAGTTTTAAATAGTGTTGTGATATATACCATAATACTGCAAAAAACGCAGTATTGTGATATAAATGAAAACAAGCCTACTGCTCAAAAAACTCCGAATAGACAAGAAAGAAATGGTGACTTCAGCAGAACTCAAACAATACTGTAAACAGCTTAAACTCGATTACGAATACACAATCGACCATTTTGTTACACGAGGTCACATGGTCAGGATTTTCAGAGGCATTTTCTATGTCAAAACGCTAGATGAAATCAAGCTAGGAAAAAACAAGTACAGTCACATAGAGCTTGTCGCTAAGGGATTGGAACTCAAAGGTGTTAAGAATTGGTATTTTGGGTTATACACGGCCCTTAAGCTCAATAATATGACGCATGAGCACTTTTCTATCGATTACGTAATTAATGACCGAATACTTCGTGTCAAGCCTATGAAGATAGCTGGCTACAGGTTCAGATTCATGAAATTAAAGCCCGCGCTTTTCAATTTTGGCATAACCAAAAACAGCGTAGTATATTCTGACCATGAAAAAACGATCTTGGATTTTATTTACATGTGGCGCTATAACGGCGTTCCAAAAGAGAAGATAGCGGCAGATGTCAGGGAATGGTCTAAAGACATATCGAAATCCAAGATGGCAAAATATGCAAAAAATTATCCAAAAACCGTTCAGGAGATTGTCACCGAGGTACCTTAATGAGAAGAGACTTTGTAAATGAAGTTGCCAAGCAGAACAAGATTGAGCGAGTTGACCTAGTGGAGAAAGATTTGATTCTCCATCAAATACTAACCGACCTCTCACAAGGCGAATTCTTTTCGCAGAGCTTCGTTTTCAAAGGTGGTACCTGTCTAACAAAATGCTATCTCGGCTATTACCGTTTTTCAGAAGACATTGACTTTACATGGAAAGATCAAGCGATCTTTGAAGGCAAGTCCCAAACTAAAACCCGCAGGATTCTATCCGAAACTATAGACAGAACGGGAGCGATTTTTGAGGCGATAGCGAAGAAGCGCAGTTTCGATTTCAAATGTGAGAAACACAACAAACATTATGTCGAGCTTGGAGGTAGCAACAAGATATGCACGTTCAAAATATGGTACCATTCGGAAGTGCTCAACCGTGAAAGTTTCATGAAAGTTCAGATGAATTTCGTTGAGAAACTGTATTTTGCTCCTCAGAAAGGGGTGCTCAGCGCGTTGCCGTCAAAAGAGAGCGATGAATTGAGTTTCTTATTCCCTGAATATTCAGGGTACATGCAGAAGATTAGTTTTGATGTTTATGACATGCGCGAAATCCTCTGCGAGAAAGTTCGCTCTATACTTACTAGGGAAGGAATTAAGGCTCGCGACTTTCTGGATGTTTATCTGATTTGCACCAAATATGGAATAGCGATAGAAGAGATGCTTGATCCGATTGTGGGCAAGATCCGTTTTATGCTTGGAATTTACGAGAAGTACCGAGAGAACTTCCAAGCGAAGAAAGCGATTCTGATGTCAGAGCCTTTCAGGTGGGGCGAGGAAAAGGGGCTTCTGCTTCAGGAGATTGATGAGAAAGAGTTCGTCAAATTCCTGGAAAACTTCAAGGTATTTCTGAAGAAAGTCGTTGACAAAGTTACATTGGAACAGCTTAGAGCAAAAACGATTATGCGTTCTTAGCCTCCCCGAGAAGGGGAAGCATAAAATGTGGCAAACATGAAGTTTGAGAAGAGAAAGCCGCCACCTTCACCCACCAAAAACACAAACAACCCGCAGACTGCGCATCTGCTTGCCACAACTTGCACAACCAATACAGACTCAGCAAACAAACCAGACAACAAAACCCAACCCAAAAAACAAAGCCTAAAAAGAAGTAGTGCTAAGCAAACACTCACAACTACATCAAGATAGAATTCTATTTTTTAGGCTTTCATTTTTATGCTACATAATCCTTGTTATAGGTAAAATCAAAGTACAGCGGACAATTGGTGGTTGCGATGGACAAAAAAGATTTTCTGAAGTGGAGCAAAAAATACGATAAAGACCAAGGCTGGTGGACTCAAAAAGAGAAAGAATTAGGCGCCAAATTCCGCAGAACAAAGGTTTTAACCCGAGAAGACTTGGCTCAAGTAGTTGAGTGGAAATTCAAAGATGCACAGAACAAAAAGAGCAAAGTTTTGGAGCAGGTCGCCAAAAACGACGAATCCACACTGACCCGCATTTCAAGCCAAGTCTTCAGCGTTGCCTCCAGTGACGCCTACAGAATGGAGAATTTAACTATGCTGCAGGGGGTTAGTCCGGTTTTAGCCAGCGTCATACTTACTTTTTTTGATCCAAAACAATATGGCGTCTTTGACCTGCACGTTTGGAAGGCATTGCTGGGCAACGAGCCACCTAACCTGTTCTCAACCAGTAACTACTTGAAACTACTTGAGGCTATACAGAAAACGGCGAAAAAACAGAACCTTGACGCAAGAACTATTGAGAAAGCCTTCTTCAAGAAAAACCTTGACGAATCCAGCTAATCCCAAGCAATCTTTTCAAACTGTGAAATATCGCCGCGGTCATGGCTGAGTACTTTGGTTCTCCTCGTTGCGGTAACATTTCGCCGTGAATCTTCATGTTGGTGTTGGTTAGTACTCTTTCTTCAGTTGTTCTATTGCTTTGGCTAGTTGATCGTAGGGGGTCTTCATGAGTCCCCATACAGACCCTGCACCCATCACATTCATAGACGATACAAAAACGAGGGAGCAGACTTTTTCTCCCATTGGGGTTTGATAACGTAGCCTAAAGTACGGTGTTCCCCAGGTTCTGTCCGCTTTTGCTTCGGTTATCATGTTCAGGGAAACCTCAAAGCTCCCTTCATTTCTTAGGCCTTCTTCAATATTGTCACTATAGTCTTTGACCTTAGCTGATAGATATTTCCCACCAAGATGCTTCATGTAAATGAATCTTCGGTTAGTCAAGATGAGTTGCCCTTTCATTGCCTGTCCCATTCCAGGCTTTTCCTTAGGATAGAAGCCCACATCAGCTTTTCCCACAACATTTTCTGACAAGCTCGTCACCTTTTTCTCATTAAACCATTTCGCACTTAAATTTTGTGGCGCACTGAGAGAAGCATTTTACGTTTCCGCAATCATTTGTTTTGTAACAGCAGTCGGCTAAGCGCTGAAAAGAAGCAAATACGGTCATCGGTTCATGTGTTGGTCTATTGTGGCACCGCATTTGGGACAGTGCACGTGAAAGCCATGTGGGTGGTCTTTCCAGCCGCTGACTGCAGAGTCTTTCTTCGGGAAGGTGTGGTCGCAATTCTTGCACTCGTAGTAGTCTTTGCTGGGTTGCTTGCGAGGACATGAACACTTGAAGGGTTTTCTCAACGCATTTTCCCTTTGAGGTGATGCTTCTGAACTTTGCTTGTCCCATAAATAAGCTTACATAAAAAATATTCTGTTAATTGCCAAGAATATGCAATTTGTTAAACACCAATTGCAGAAAACGAAAAAGTATTGTGATGGAAGCCTTCTCCTTTGCTCCCCTTACAAACAGCACAGTGTTTAATTCTTTATAAAATGCTTATGCTAATGCTGGGCATATATCAGTTCTCGTACTATTACCCTGCAAGCGCTTTGCAAATGAATTTTGAAAAAATCTAACGGTAATGCAACATCAATTTTTCTTCACTGATTCATGAAAAATAAGGCACAAACATGTCAAATTGTTTTAATAAGACCTTTTTCACCTATTATTCGCACTTCAACCATGAGGCAAAAAGCCGAGATGCTAATAACAGAGGTTATACTGGAGAATTTCATGAGCTACGAGTACGCTAGGGTAGCCTTCAGACCAGGCGTAAACCTCATCGTTGGACCCAATGGAGCAGGCAAAAGCTCACTACTCTTAGCAATCTCTGTTGCGTTGGGTCAGTCGTACACGGAGCGCTCCAAGAAACTCAGTAACCTAATACGCTGGGGCAAAGACCAAGCCCGAGTCACACTCATTCTGGATAACAGCAAACGAGGAGGCAAGCGTCCCGTCCCAAAATACGCTAAAGACCAAATCTTCCTCACACGCGTCCTCCGAAAAGACGGCACGTACTGGTTTGAACTTGAAAACCGAGCTGCCAACAAGCAAGACGTCCAACACGTTCTGAGCAGGTTCGGCGTTGACCCCGATAACATGCTCATTATCATGCACCAAAACATGGTTGAACAGTTCAGCGTGCTCAGCAACATGGAGAAACTACGCATGGTAGAAGAAGCCGTAGGCATGGAACCGTTCCGCGAGAACGTAGTTCAAGCCCAGCAGAAACTGATGCGTATTCTTAGCCAAGAAGAGTCGGTTAGCAAGCTTTTGGAGTCGGCAGAGCAGACGCTCAATTACTGGCGAGAACAGTACGAGAAATACCAAGAAAAGAAGCAGCTGCAAACAAAGAGGCGATTCCTAGACCGAGAACTCGCGTGGGCTGAAGTCGAACGAAGGGAAAACGCCGTTAAAGAGTTGGAAGCAGACAAGCAAAAAGTACAGAAAACACTCAACCATATTGAAGAAGAGACAAAAAGCACAAAAGATCAACTGCAGAAAGAGTGCGAGGAACAGGACGAAGTTAAGATAGAAACGAAAGGTGTTTTCAATGAACGCGTGAAATTGGAACGCGGAATGGCCCAAGACGAATCCATCATCTCATTGTGCCAGAAACTGCTTGAAGAAGTCACAGTTCTGGAACAGGCAATTCAGGACAGCAAAAGAGCAAGTAATCTCAAGTTTCTCAGAACTGAAAGCCTGACAGAGCTGATGGGGAACTCCGGTAAGCAGATAGAGAAGATAAATGAAAAAGTGAAAGAAAACCAAGCCAAAATGCAAAGCTTGGAAGACTCGATAGAGAAGCTCACCAACAAGGTTGTGGATTGCAGAATCCAAATAGCCCTTCTGGAGTACCGCAGGGAAAACGCGATTGCAGATTTAGATAAGATAGAGACGTCAATCAAAACAGCCAAAGCAAGCCTAACCGCAACAGTTGCCAAGGCATCGGAGTCTGGCGCAAGAATCGCAGTTGTCAAAAGCGCCGCCGAAATCATTGATGAAATCCGTGTTACTGACGGTCATTTAGCTGCTTTGGCAGGCGTTTCGGAAGACATAGAACGCCAATATGAATCCTACTCCAAGCTGTATCTGGAGCTTAAGGAGAAAGCGCAGATGGTAGCGGAAAACCGCCAAAAAGCCTTAGACGAAGTGTCTACGAGGATGCAGTCGTGGCGAAATGTGATGCAGAGCCTGCTGGAACGCGTGAATCTGGAGTACCAGAAGATCATGGGTCAAACTCGAGCTACAGGTGAAGTGCGATTAGGCAACGCACAGGACATTGAAACGGCTGGCTTGGAAATTCTTGTGGGCTTCAAGGGGGGAAGACATGTGCCTTTGGACGCTTACACTCAGAGCGGAGGAGAAAGAACAACCGCTACCATGAGTTTCCTGTTAGCGTTGCAGCAGCATGTGCGGTCGCCTTTCCGAGCTGTGGACGAGTATGACATTCACATGGATCCTAGGAACCGCGAAATGATTGCGAAGATACTTATTTCCACGATTAAAGACGCGAATGCGCAGTATATTGTGATTACGCCGAGTCAGGTTACTTTTGCGCAGGAGAACGCCAACATTGTTACGGTGCAGAATGTGGAAGGCAAATCAGTGGTTAAAGAGGTCGTGTAGTGCAAGCCCAGAAGCAGCAGAAGAAACTCGGTAGAGACAAACTGCAGCGCGTCATCGAAATGATGAAAGCCATCGAAGCGCACACGGTGGACCCGTTTCTTTTGAATGTGGATGAAATAATCCGCATAGTTAAAGAGTATTTTCCGCAGTGGGATCAGCCTGAAGACCTCAACTTGGACGCTGAAGCAATTCACCATTTAGCTTCGGTTATTAAGCTTCAGAGTGAATGGGTGAAGCAGCGCAGCACGTCGCTTTACACTGACCCGTTTTTGCTTGAAGAGAAAATCATGCAGAAAAACAAGAAGGAAATGACTGAAGCGTTCCTGAAAGCTTGGCATCCGATGGTTGAGCAGGAGCAGGTCACTCTTCGCAGTCTTGCTGAGGCGTTGCGGTATTGGGAAGCGTTGGTGCCGCTTAAGGACAGGTGGCCAGAACTTCTTGTGCCTGAAGTGGAAACGGGAACTGCAAGCAGGGACGAGCTAATAGACCAGAGTATCCTGAGAGATGAAGCTTTTTCTGCGGAGCTTGAGCGTTACTGGCAGCAGCTAAAAGACAGAGTCAAAGAGAAAGGGCTGGACGGCAAACTATTCTACATGGATTTCGTGGGTGCAGACACGTATGAGGAGACGGTGCAGCGGGCTTACCTCACAAGCTTCCTCATAACTTATGGGTACGCTACTTTGGAGATTATCCCGTTGGAAGAGGAAATCTTCATCATGCCGTTGGAGGAGCCTTCGGCGAAGTTGAGCAAGCAAGCGGTTTCTGTGCCGATTACGCTTACGTTTGAAAGTTGGCAAAAATGGAAACGAGGCGAACGTGAATGAGCGGTAAGAGAAAAGGCGTTTACGCAAGCAAGATGAAACGTGCAACTCACATGTTGTTTTACCGCAGGCACCAGAAATCTGGCGTTAAAGGCTGGGAGTTGCACAAGAGTTTGGGTTCTGATTACCCTAAAGTCTTGGACGTACTGGATGACTTCTTGAAGTCTTTGGACTTGCAGGTTAAAACCGTTTTTGAAGAGGAAAAAACGCCTGAGAAGCCAACATTAGAGGAACTGGACAAAGCACGATTCTACGTCACACTGCGGGGTGACTTGCAGCCGAAAGAAGCCAAAATGATTGGATGGCGAATAGACGACCTTGCAGGCTTAGCCATAACTATCTCTTTCATTATCAGTAAGAAGGGTCAGGCTGCGCGAAGAGACGTTGAAGAACTTCTGGGCGAGAAGATTCCAGGGTGGAAAGTCGGACTTAACATTGATAGATACATTCGCTACGGTTACCTGCAGCAGGATGATAATAGGCAGTTGTATTTGGATTGGAGAACCAGAGCGGAAGTGGACCAGAAAGCACTCATAGACATACTCCTCAAAAGCGAAGAACAGAAAAAACTGGACTTATCCTCTGAGTCTTCGGAAGAAGAGAACGACGACGAAGAAGAAAGTGAACGCGATACTAGCGCGTGAAAAAATCTATGCCCCCTCTACAAATAGGTTCAACTACAGTTTAGACTAACGTAGACTAGCTGCTCGGAAAAGACTATAACCCCCTTATATAAGGGGACTATAATCAAAAAATAGCACAACAGAACACCTCCAGTCAGAACATGGTAATAGCTAAGGGTTTTTTGCGCAATATTTTAATTGGCAAAGCGCGTTAGAACTAGTTGAGGAGATTTGTAATGCCTAGAGCCTTTGTGTTGATAAACGTGGAATCAGGTTCCGAAGACGAGGTTTTAAAAGAACTTAAAGGTATTGAAGGAGTGGAAGAAGCCTACTTCGCATACGGAGTGTATGACATAATCACCAAAATCAAGGCTAGCACCATGGAGCAACTGAAAGAGCTGGTGACTAGGGGAGTTAGGGCACTGCCTAAAGTGCGGTCAACGTTGACGTTGATTATGATGGAGGAGTAAATTGCCACTTAGCTGGAAGACCACCATTATTTTTTCGTTCAGCTAAGGCTTTACTGTGACGCTGAGCTTAGTCAAGTTCTCCTTAATTTCCGTCTTGACCCTCATAGCTGAGAAGTACTCTTCTAGGAAAACACGCACAAACTTCTTCGGAAGCTCCGACCCAAAAATCAAGGTGAAATCCATATCTGAGTTCCTGGTCATCCTGAAGAAGTTGCAGTATTCCAGCCGCGTTAGGAGTTCCTCAGCTGAATGCACTTTGCTTTTTAACTGTTCTTTGTGTGAGCGTGCCACTTCCCTGTGCTCTGCCCAGAATTTTTCCTTGTCAGGAGAAGACTCGATGAGGCGAAGGAAGAGAAGCCAATGGTCCAAATCCAAGATTACATGTTCGCCGTTCAGCAGCAAATCCATGTAAGCGTAAGCCTTTTTTCGCGTAGCTAAATCCGTCAAGGCTTTATTATCGCTATAGAATCTTAGGGCTCGCCGCATTATCTCGCTCTGCGAGAGATCTGTTTCCTTGCTGATTTTTGCCAGCAAACTAGCTGTTAACTGGTCGAACGCGACTGTTATTCTTGTTGGATTCTTCGACATAGTTCACTTCACCCACACACTTGAAGCTATATACTGTAGGCATTAAAGTTTGAGCCTGAAATCCTCCTTCACCGTGGAGAGGGCAACATTTGTAACTGTTCTCTTAACGTGAGGCGCAGCGGACAAGTGCTTCAAAAACACGTTCAGGCTGTTTCGGTCCTTGAACTTTGCGATTACGGCAGCGTCGAAGTCCCCAGTAACATCATAGACAGCGATGACGCCTGCGGCTTTGGCGATACTGTTTTCCACATCTGTGAGGTGTCCGCCTTCGGCCTGCACCAGAATAATAGCTGTTAAGCTGTATCCTATCTTCACTGAATCTAACAGGGCAGTGTAGCCTTTTAACACGCCTTTGGTTTCTAGGCTCTTGATGCGGTTGTATGCTGTGCCTACTGAAATTCCAGCTTTGGATGCTGTTTTGTTGAAGCTTAGCCGGCAGTTTTCTTGCAGCAGGTTGAGGATTTGTCGGTCTAAGGCGTCCACGTTTTCGGATAAACAAGTTTCAGCGTGAAATGCGACTTGTCCCATAGGTGTATCTCCAAAACGTCTGTTCAGATATGAAGACGTTATATAAACATTTCTTTATATAAATGAGACGGATGTACACATTAATCTGGTTAGCGAGCAGATTTTATTGACGCATGTTCAGAGGGTCACGTGGGCGTGAGAAGGCAATCTGCACCCTTTATCTATGGCTATGAACCACCCCGCTAGAAAGCGATGTGCCTGTGGGAATGCAATAAATCGGTTATTTGAAACGAAGATTGTGCAATGAATTGTATTACACCCATAGATAGAATAAACGAACGCGCATACAATACCTTTCAGTGCTTACAATACGAAGCGAACGAGGTAGACTCCATCAAAGCCCAACGTTCCACGGGAGCTTCCATAATAGAGTTTACTGTGGATACAGATGACTGTGCTGGACTGCTGTTTCTGATTTGTAAACTATAGAGAGCATATTGAATCTTGAGACAGAAGATATTTATGAGGAATTCGCTACTCCATGGTCAAAGACGAGTCGGCGAAAAACATGAAACCACCAAAAATAATCCAATTCCAAATTAACCTCGAAACTCGAACCGGTTGGCTATACAATTCTCAATGCAGCCGACCAATAAACTCTGCGAATATTTTAGGGGGTGAAAGAAGACAATGAACAAATTCAGCAAACTCCTAAAGAATCGCTACGCTTTGAGCACCGTCGTAACCACCCTCATCATACTCGTCATATCGGTGCTGCTGGCAAGCGTCGTAACCTACTTCGCCATCAACGTAGTCAGCACAAGAGTCCAAGAAGAAAGCTTACACTTAACAAAGCAACATATATGGCTCAATGCAACCTCTTTACCTGGGACTGTTAGTTACTCCCAAGCTTCTTTAATGGTAATTAATACTGGCGGTAGAGATGTCGTGATTGACAAAATATCTGTTAGGGGTCAAGAGTGTGCCTGGAACGACACGGAGGGTTCAGATTACAAGTTGGTCCTTTACTGCACAACAACAAATCCGATTTCAAGCGATATGTACTACGTTCCAAATTTTAACATTACAGGGACAAATGCATTACTCTATAATTCAAGAGTGTATAGTTTCAGCGTTGCCTCAAGTGATCTAATTCTAAAATCAGGTTACACTCTGTTATTATACGTGGTCAATCCAGACAGCATGGCTGTGAACGACGTAGGCTTAACTGTTGGCATTTCATCGTACACCGCTCAAGCAGTCTACTACAGGGAAACTAACGTTGAAGCAGTTACCATGGGATAATCCCTAACTTTTTTCTTCTTCTGTCTTTCGTTTTTTGTAAAAAATGTGTATTATGATTCTACGCACAAACTTACTAATTCAAATTTGCAGTTACTGGTTCTTCAGTGATAAAAATGAGGAACATATTGAAAAATCGTTTGGCTCTAAGTACAGTCGTAACAACTCTGATAATACTAGTTGTTTCAGTGCTCTTAGCTGGAGTCGTTACCTACTTTGCTATCAACGTTACAAGCACCAGAGTGCAAGAAGAAAACATGGCATTGACAAAGCAACATGTCTGGGTATCGTTAGACGGAACAGCAGTGGCGGCCATAATGGTAACAAACACTGGCGGTAGAGATGTTGTCTTGAGCAAAATCACAAGCCGTGGACAAGCCGTTGATATGACAACTGACGTATTCTACGCTGTTGCAGCCGATGGTGATGACCTTTCTTTGGACCTAAACTATACCGCAGGTGCGACAATAGCTGCTGCCGACATATTCGGAGGAATAGCTGGCGAAGCTGTTGCTTCAACTGAAAATGCTTTAGTGCTGCCCTCAGGATCCACAATGGCAATCTACGTTAATTCTCCTGATAGCATCAACGTCAACGACATCGGTCTAACTGTAGCCCTAACGGTGTTCACTTCGCAGGCAATGTGGTACAAAGAGACAAACGTCGAAGCGGCAATTTAGATTTAAAAGCCAACCCCCACACTTTTCTTTTCTCTTTTTCTTTTCAGATTTGGTGTTAACGATTTTTCAGCTTCTAACAATTTGTAGCCAGAATTTCGACCTTCTCCCTCGAGTTGAGTCTTGACATTTTCTGAGGAATATGTACATTTTACCTACGCACAATGCCTTAATCGATTCTTCTGAGTTCTTAGTGTAAAATAGATAAACGCTAGATTAAGGATGGAATGTTACCTAATGTTCTGGAACGTAAGCTCATGTGGGCGAATTCCGTTTAGGACCCTCTGTGAGTTATATACAGACTTCGTACACAATTGCTTAATCCTAATCTTGCGAGCCTCTTGCATTTATTGATAAATGGAGAGAAGGAAAGGCTTGAAAAAAAAAACGCGTATTCAAATGCTTGCAAAGTTTAGTCGCTCAAGAAGAGCATTGGCCATTCCAGTGACTTTCTTGATATTGTTTGTATCGACTTTGGGGCTAATATCGATAACTTACTACTTCGCGGTTGAAAAAGTGAACGCGCGAAGCCAAACGCTCAAGATATCGACGGCAAAACAGGATTTCATGTCTCTTGACGAAAATCTACTGTCTGTTGTGGGGCAGCCAGGCTCAGCGCGCAAGCTTGAAGTGGCTGATTCAGGTGGAAAACTTAACGTTCAGCCATCAAACAACTCCTTAACCATCACCGTTTGCGACAACAGGGACGTAAACCAGACAGTTTTCGATCAAACCACGGGGCAAATCACATACCAACTGCCGTACTCAGATTCACCTGACACAGGGCTCTACCTGAAGGGCGACAGCCGCACAGTAACTAACCAAAGCGGTTCCCTCACCACACAGCTCGGCATCAGAAACGGCGCTGAAAATGCAGAGATCCTATTGCGCTACCGGCCAACGGTGTCCTGCGCTGTTGTAGGCGTGGAAAACGGCAGATCCGTTAACACTGTGCGTATTTACGTTGTAAACTTGAATACTTCAGAGTCGATAACATTGTACGGGAAGGTTCCGCTCAGAATCTCATGTGAATCAACTCAAATCACAAG
>Ga0315288_10001069_pt1 | contig 34967 bp, 30 predicted proteins | sample YL17G11_20_MG_FD_203454 | JGI IMG/M metagenome (GOLD analysis project Ga0315288, IMG submission 203454) | Sediment microbial communities from Yellowstone Lake, YNP, Wyoming, USA - YL17G11_20 | ecosystem: Environmental > Aquatic > Freshwater > Lake > Sediment | place: USA: Wyoming | collected...
GCGCCGACCCGGACGGGCAGAGACCGAACGGATGATCACGGCACTGCTCGCACTCGTCGAGGTGGGCGTGGAATTTGTCCATAGACTCGATGAGGCTCACGGGCAGCCCACCGGAGGGTGCATCGCGGCGTTCAGCTCCGGCTCGACCTCCTGCCAATTCTCCACGTCCGTAAGGGCCTCACCCCACGTGGGGCTCATGGGAGAGAATACCCCGCACTTGCACTCCAGCCAGCACGATCCCCTCCCGCCGAGCGCCAGTAGCCCAGGCTCGAGGCAAGCCGGACAAGGGTGCCTGGCGGCGGTGAAGGCCCTCCGGATCTCCCGGTCCTTCAACATTTCCTCGCGCGTCATTGAAACATCTTCCACGACTGTGACGGGATTGGGCCCATCGCGAGATCGCCCTTATAACTACCCTTGGACTGGTAGCTGTCGACCTCTCCGACGAGCGTGTGGAATCGCATCTGGCAGAACCTCATACCCGGGTAGACGATGAGCGGGTGCAGAACCGCCACCTCGAGCGTGTACTGGCCGTCGAACCCCGGGTCGCCATATCCGGCCGTAACGTGGACGAAGCAGAAGAGACGGCCTATTGAGGACTTCCCGTCTATGATGGGGACGAATTTGTCCGTCGCCACGCGCTCCTCAGTGTGCATCAGGTAGCCGATCCCGGGCAGGAGAACGAGGCCCCGGTCGTCCATCTCGTACCTGGCCACCCGGTTCTCCCTGGCGGAGTCAAGACAGTTCTGGCCGGCCTTCGCCGCTATCTTCTCGCCGGGGGCATATTTCGGGCGGAGCCTCTCCCCCGGGACGCCGAAGGAGCCGTCGTCCCGCATCCCGTCGCACTCCCAGTCATCATCGCTCCCGGCCTGGACGAGAGCCCTATATACGGCGACGTGGCGTCCGAGCGTCAGGTCGTACGAGGCCGGGTTGATCCGGTCCTCGAACCTGGGGTCGCCGGACTCGAACGGGTCTATCCTGATCGTCCCATCGCGGATGGCGTCGCGAATCTGCTTGCCGGAAAGAATGCCGCCGTTTGGTCCCATTAAAGTCTCCAGGTATGATTTTACATGCCGATGACTGAAGAAGAAAAGCGGGAGGCCCTCGTCATCGCCGAGTCCATCGGCCCCGTGCAGATCTTCGAGACCCTCCAAGACCTCATCGCCAGGGAAAGGAGCCTTCTGGAGACCCCTATGGACCGGGACATGCGGGCCATAACGCTGCACAACCTCGCCGTCCTGACCGCCGCCTGCGCAGGGTATGAGGAGGCGGCGAAAAAGTTCAACGAGGCTTTATCCAAGGCCAAACAGGCCCGCGATGACGGGGAAGGAACGGGAGTCGACGAGGATCCCTGACTCCTCGGATATGATGACGTTCCCCTTCGAGTCGACGACGCGCAGTATGTCGACCCCCTCCGTCAGCACGCACACGGCGTGAAGCTTCTTCTGGTTCCGCTTGGTCATCGGGGACCTCAGCACCCAGCGGACGACCTCCCTGTCGCCCGACGGGACTTCCCGCTTCTCCGGCCTGGCCTGGACGCTAGACTTCGGCTCCGAAGAGCCAAATCCGGGGTCCATGGAGTCGGATAGGTCAATCTCAACGGGGGCCGGGGCCGGGATTGCCGGCTCGGACGTACCGTTCGCCTCCTTCGACACAGGGAGGGGGACGTCGAAGTCGTCCATTGAAAAGTCGTTCACTCCGGCTGTTCTCGGTGGCGGCGGTGGCGGCTCTTCCTCCTTCGGCGCCGCTGGCTTCTCTGCTTCGACCCTTGCGGACTCTGGGGTATCCGTCCTCTCCTCCGCGTTCATGTCAACCGGCCGTCCGACGATCTCAACAGGGTCGGCCCCGGATCCCGTCGTATGAACACGGTCCACCATGGTCTCGACGACAACGTCTTTCGCCGGCTCGGTCGGCACCACCTCCTCGGACCTCTCCGGCTTCGGTTCAGACGTCACGGGAACCCTCCGTATCCATTGTTCGAGGAACTCAGGGACCTTCTGGTATATACGTCCATCCGCGAAGTATTGGTCCTTCTTCAGCTTACCCTTGAACGTGCCGTCCTCGGCGGTATCCTTCGGATTGACGGGAGCCCCGTCCACCATCGCGAAGTAGTCGAAGCGAGCCTTCCAGTTACAGTCGACCCCAGGCTCCGTGAGCAGTGGGACATCCCACGCGCGGCCGTGGGCCTTCTGCAGCCTCCAAGGCTCGGTCATCCACTCGTCGAGCTTACGGACGATCTCCATGAGGAACTCTGGCTTGATCTCATAGACGACCTCGTCGTGCACCGTCAGGACGTAGCGGCACCGGTCCTTCCACCCGAGCGTCCGGAGCTGCTTGTCGACGTAGCACATCGCAAACTTCAGGACGTCGGCCGAAGTCGCCTGAATCGTGTAGTTGATCGCGCAGCGTTCGGCCTTCGACCGGATGCCGCGAATCGGAGAGTCGATCGTCGGGATGGGGATCCGACGGCCGAACGCTGTGTAGATGCACTTATGCTTATGGGCGTACTTCTTTTGGAACTCAACATACCCCATGAGGATGGGAACGTCGTTCCGGAGGTTCTCCATGTGCTTGGAGGCTTCCTCAATGGAACAGCCGACGTTCCTCTGGATGGCGCCCGCGCCGCCGCCGTAGATGAACGCGAAGTTGCATCGCTTACCACGGTTACGCTCGTCCTTGTTAATGTCCTTCTTACCGAAGAGCGTGCGGGCCGTGATGCTATGAACGTCCCCGTCCTCGTAAAGGAATGACTTCGTCCAGATCGGGTCCCCGGAAAGGTTGGTGACGACGCGCAGCTCCTCGCCTGCATAGTCGAGCTTCACGAGCATCCACCCCTTCCGCGGGATTATGCAGGTTCGAAGCTGCTTGAATAGGTCCGGCTTATCCTCGTCCGAATCGCGAGGTATGCCCTGGAAGTTGATTCCGGAATACCCGTCCGCGATCTTTCCAGCCTTCGACGAGAGGCGCGTCGTGTCAGTGCCTATCTGGCTAAAGTTCGGCCGGACGTCCCCATATTTGTCGACCGCCTTCGACAGCGGGTTCAGGTACGAACCCAACATCTTCTGGTAATGGCGCCATTCCAGGATGAGTTCGAAGATGCTCTCGCGCTTCAGGCTCCCGTCCTTGTCGGTGATGCCCTCTCGCACAACGGAGAACTTCGCGCCGTACACCTTATGAAGGGACTTCAGGGCCTCATCCTTGAGGCTATACTGCTTGTCATCCACCGACCCGTCCTCTTCCTCCTCCGAGTCCCCGCCCCCGCCACCACCCTCCTGACCCTCGTTCTCCGCCGCGAGCATCTCGGCCGTCGGCTTCAGGCGCAGTCCTTCCGAGTCCGTGATGAGGGCCTCGGAAAGCTGCTGGACGGCGCCAATGTTCAACGTAATCCAACGGCCCGTCTTGCCTGTCTTCCCCTCTATCACCTCGCGGATTGAGTCCCCGACCTTGTGCATCTCGGACGTGCACTCGGTCCGCAAGTGTTCCACACGGTCCACGTCCACGTGGACGCGGTTTCGCTCAAGCTCGCGGATGACGTTGCAGAACGACTTTTCCAGATCGTAGATCCTCTGGTCGGAGTCGGAGAGTTTGGGGTGCAGGACCTCCCTCAGCTTGTACGTGAAGATGCCGTCGGAACAGCCATACGCAAGGCCCTCCTTCGGGTGCAGGACAGCAAAGTTGTACCCCTGCTTATCCCGCTTCATCTGCTCCATCTTCTCGGGCGTAAAGAGGTCCGAGAGCTCGAGCATCTCCACGTTGAAGTGAATCTTGGAAAGCTGCTTCAGGCCGTTCGGCATCTGCTTCAGCGGTGAGATGACCTTCGACATGAGGTATGTGTCCTCATACTCGGCGAGTTTCCAGTGGTCTTTCCCGGTGACGGGATAGAGGAACTCGCAGTCGAACTTGGCTCCGTGGAACACGACCCTGCAGCCGTTCACAAGGCGGGTGATCTCCTCCCACGCCTCATCCCATGGCAGGTTCCCGGAGTCCTCCGGATAGTGTCCGACGGGGACGTAGTAGCCGTTATATCCGTCGAACGAGATGCAGAGCCCGGCGACCTTGTCGACCGTCCTCATGCCATGGCGAGTTTTCTTTCCATCCCCGAAGAACTCGTCCTGGTAGACGCGGTTGTCGAGCCCGGTGGTCTCCAGGTCCAGAGAGCATGTCTTGCGTTGGAGGCAAAGGTCAACAAGCTTCTTAAGCCGGTCCACGGAGGTGACGAGGTGGAACTTGTACCCCTGCATCCACTCACGCTGAGTGTCCACCTTGTCGTCCATCTGCTGCAGAAGCATGGCGAGACCTTACAGTGGGTGTACCGTGTAGGACCAGGGAAGCCAAATTGAGCCAGGACCATTACGCTATCTTGGGACTGCCGAGGACGGCGTCCCAAGAGGACATCAAGAAGGCCTTCCGCAGGCTCGCGGTCGAGCACCATCCGGACAAGGGCGGAAACGCCTCCAGGTTCAAGGAGGTCAACACGGCCCACCAGGTCCTGACCGACGAGGGAAAGAAAGCGCGATTCGACGCTTATGGGGACGAGAACGCACAGCATCCGCCCCGTCCACCCCCGAGGCGGCCCGGGAACTTCCGTGTAACGATGGACGACCTGAACTCGGTCTTCAACAACCATTTTGACCCGTTCGGCCCGTTCCACGGCGGGGGAGTCGCGGACTTCGCCAAGAAAGCACGTCCCGTCCAAGACCCCGGCGACGACATCAGGATCAAGGTCTCCGTTCCGATGGAGGAAGCCTTGGTCGGGACGAAGAAGACGGTCCGATTTGACCGCGGGGATGCACAGCTTTGCAGAAAGTGCGCAGGATCCGGGTCTCAGAACGGCAGGCCGCAGGGGATCTGCCTGACGTGCGACGGGAGTGGGAGGACCATAGACATGGTGGCCGGCCATCCGGCCGTCCGACAGTGTCGACAATGCCGTGGGTCCGGGAGCTCGAGCGCGGACAGGTGCCAGGACTGCTCCGGGTCGGGAAAGGAGGCCGTGCAGAGGGAGATCACGGTCACCATCCCGAAAGGACTGCGCAGCGGGCAGGACATGAAGGTCAAAGGGCTCGGCAGGCCGGGGGCACCGCCGGGGGACCTGATTTTGACCGTCGAAATCCGGGACTCCGAAAATTGGTGGGCTCGAGGAGAGTCTCTCTTCACAACGGTCGAGGTGGGGATGACGGACCTTCTCCACGGCGGAAGCACGACGACGCGCATGCCGGACGGCCGGGAAGTCTCGGTGACCGTCCCCGCCGGGGGAGGCCGGGCGACCGCCCAGGGGGCGTGGAAGAACCCCGCAGGGCAGGACGGAGACCTGACGGTCTTGTTCAAGGTGAGGCCGGCCAGGGGGTTCAGCCCGCGCGCGGAGCGCCTGATGCGAGAGCTTCTTGAAGAGCTTGGGGGTCGGGAACGACAATGACGACCCGTCGCTTCGCAGCCCACGCCAGGACTATCGAGTTCACGACCTCCTGAAGTTCGCCCTCGGACGCGTGCTCCCAGCAAGGCGGGATGCGGCGCTTCCCCGTGACGTTCTTGGACGTACAAACGTGCCGGTCAGCCATGATGCACGTCCCGACGTGGGCGCACTCCGGGCGGAGCAGCTTCAGGAGCCCGGCCACCGGGTCCTTCACCGTCCTCCGTAGCTCCACGTCCCACCCCATCTTGGCGGCCTCCACCCCGTCGCGCGACATGACGGCGCAGCCCCTCAGGACGTCCCATAGTGGGACGAGGCCCTTCACGGAGGCGAGGGCCGGGATGCGCTCGAAGGCGAACTCGGAGACGTCAATCCTCTCGCCGGTCTTCAGCGTCAGCGCGTACTCGTCAGGGATGATCATCGGCTTCGAACGCGAACATGTCGTCCGTGACGAGGGACGCCTCGTCCATCCTCCCCCGCAGCTTCAGCAGGGCGGACACCATCTCCGGCGTGGACTTCTCCAGCTTGTCGTAGTCGTACGCCACGTGGTCGAGGAGCCGGCAGAACTTCACGTAGTCCGACATGGCGCACCTGTCCCGCAGCCGGGCGAGCTTCGTCTCGAGCAGCTTCAGGACGAGCGGGACGTCGGCCCATTTCTCGGACACGTAGCCGGAGCCGCGGTCGGACAGCTCCTTGAAGTCCGGGACGTCCGGGCGCCTCGGAACCTTGACGTGGTACCGGCGCTCCAGGTCCGTGAGCGCGTCCATGAAGCGGAGCTTTCGGAACTCCGCGTACAGGTTCAGGCCGTCCCAGTTCTTCTTGCACTTGAAGCACCGGACGTAGGACGGACGGCCGCCCGACCGCGGATAGTAGCGGCCGGACGGCTTGTTGTCCGCCCCGTGGAAAGGGCACTTGATCTGCGTCGGCGTCGTCTCGTCCGGGACGTCCGAGATGCCGTTCTCAACCAGGCAGTCGAAGGCCGAGTAGCGCTCGTGGACCGCGTGGACCCGGCGCTTTATCCACTCCTGGACTGATGTCTTCTCGAGCTCCATTTCATGGAGCCGAAGGTTGAGGGACACCCGCGTAGTGAGAGACCATGACGAGCTGGGCGTCGTCGAAGAACGGCGGGATGTGCCTAGCGCCGCACTTGGACTCATAGAGTCCGGGGTAAGCTTGACGCCAGTCAGCGCTCTGAGCACGCTTCTGCCACAGGTGGTTTTCGAGGAGTCCGAAGAGCTCTTTGACCCTGACCCAGTTCTGTTTGTTCTTCACTTTCTCCAAGGCAACGAGGCCTTTCCTGCAAGCCTCGCCTTTGAGCTGCTTGATAAGGGTTTCTCCCGTCGGGTTGGTGCTCGGCGAAGAGCCGTAAGGAATCTCCGGGTTTTCAGAGACCATCTTGAAGAGGACCCGAAGCCACCAGTCACAGGTGGCCGGGTCCGCGGCGATGTTGTCCATCGGCGCCGAGACGTGATCGGTGAAACGGTCATTGAGATAACCGTTGCTCTCGACGATGGGGCGCGGCCCGTAGGTCGGAGGGAGGGGAGAGGGGTCGGAAGTGGTCGGATTTGCCTGTGTCATAGCGTATGGCTCCTCAACGATCGTGGACCTTGCCGATCAAGGCCTCACGCCACAAGGTTACAACGGCCTCCTCGTCAAGGTGGTCCTGGAGGAACGAGAAGTCCTTCCGGACACGCGCGACAGCCTCCTCCACGTCCTTCCCGGTCACCCTGTCGATAAGCCTCAGGGACTCCCTGGTGAACTTCAGGAAGACGGGCCCCATCCCCGTAAGGGCCTCCGCCCCGTGCTTCTGCAGGGCCTTCAGGACCTGGCCGTGGGCCCGCCTCAGCCAGTCGCGCTCGGCGACCGGGTCGGCCGTAGCGAAGCCGGAGAGAGCCGACCGCTTGTGGAAGCGAAGCGCGAACACGGCCGCCAGCCCCGCCGTCGCCGACATCTTCATGTCGCGCACGGCCGCCTTGCGGAAGGCCAGCTGCACGGTCGCCCCGGAGGACCCAGGACTGGCGGTGATGAAGTAGTGAGGGCCGTCCTTCATGCAGTGCGACCACGCCCGGGCCATTGCGACGCTCGCGTCCGCCTTCCGGACGAGCGTGACGGACGGGGGACCGTCCGGGGAGGCGTCCTTGAACACTGGCTCGCAAGACTCCACGTCGGAGTGCCTCATCCACTCCATGGCCTCGCCCGGCAGGGCGAACTTCGGGAAGGGCGCGGAGGTCATAGGTCGTAAACGTACACGTCCACGCCGGCCAGGGCCTTCTCGACGATCGGGCCAACCTCGGCCCAGGTCCCTCCCGCCAGACCGCATCCAATGCGCGGAAGGTGGACACTGCACTCGCCTCCGGGGTCTTTCACCTCCGCCGCGACCTTCAACAGGCACTTTTCAAGCGCGTCGTAGCGAAGTGGGATCCTTCCCGGAGTCCCATAGCCGTCCTGAGCGACCATGTTCACCACGTTGATCGGGTCGCCAGCGCTCTCCGGCCGGTCGTCCCGGACAAGACACCACTGCACGTTTCCGAGCTCGAAAGCGCCAGCGTTCAGCTCATGCCCGGTTGAGGCCCACTTGCGATACCGGCGTTCCGGCTCCTCCCACCGTTTCGAAATGGCGAGAACGAAACCAGCTCCCCATCCGCCTTTGTCGTTGCAAACGTGGACGATTACCCTTCTCCCGCGGAGAACCCGCGGCCTCGTGGCATCGCCCTTCACGTACGTGATCATGGCGCAAAATACAGATGAGGCCCGTCACGCGGATGGCGTGACGGGCCTCAGTCCGGGTCAGGCGCGCGCGGTGCTGGACGAGCCGTTCTTCGGCGGGAGAAGGTGGTCGCCCAGCTTCGTCCCCTTGAGGAGCTCCCCGAGAACGTCCATGACGCCCGAGCCCTTGATCATCGCCAACGGCGCCATCGCCTCGGCAACCTTCTCGACCATCGCCTTCTCGCCGAACGAGTTCAGCGCGGCGACGAGGTTCGGATCCACCGCCTTCGCCTTGTCGACGACCGCCTGGACCTCCGCGCGGATCATCTCGAGCTTGACGTTCTGGGCGTCCTGGTCGAGAGCGATGTCCGCCCGCTTTCCCTTTGTGCGAACGTCGAGCTGGAGCATGGCGACCTCAGCCTTCGCCTTCTCCTGCTCGAGGCTCTTGGCGTTCCTTTCGGCCTCCGACTTGGCCTCCGCCTCGATGCAGACGAGGTCGCGCTCGAGCCTGCGGGTGGCCTCCTCCGCCTCGAGGACCATCGACTTGCGCTTGGTGTCCGCCGAGATCTCGGCGAGCTCCTGCTTGACGGCCTCCGACTCCCGCGTGTACGAGAGTTTCCGCTTCTCGGCGGCCAGGAGAAGGGTCTCCTGGATGACCTTCTGCTGCGTCTGGATGAGGAGCTTCTCGACCTCCTGGTTCTGGAGCTTCACGTCCAGGACCTCGACGTCGTAGATCTTCATGCCGTTCTCGGCGAACGCCGTCCCCGGACGGCCGACCTTGCCCGTCGCGGCGTCCACGGCCTTGCCGAGGATGATGTCGCGGAGGAGGTCGGTGTGGTTTCCGTAGAACTCCTCGATGCCGATCTTCTGGACGGCCGAACGGACGCGTGAGCGCATGTGGTCGCAGAGGAACTTGACGTAGTTCTCCACGTTGAACCACCTGCTCTCGTCGCCATCGAAGTTGACGCGGTACGAGAGCTTCACGGAAAGACGGCAGAAGTCCGAGGTCTCGACCTCGATGACGTCTGACACCTTGTTCGCGTTCGTCAGGAGGAACGCCGTGCGCAGGAGGGAGTCGGTCGTCTTCGGCTTGCCGCGCGAGAGCGTGAGGACCTGGGGCGCCTCGTCGTACTCGAGCAGGACCGTCTGCGGCCCCTTCACGACCTTGCGGTCGCCGGACTTCTGTACGAGCATCATGGCGTAGCCGACCCAGATGTCGACCGCGATGACGCCGTCGAACTTCGAGTCGAGCGTGAGCATTCGCGGGGCCGCAAACTGGCCCTTGCGCTGGAACTGGTCGCCGACCATCCCGCGCCCCGGGGCGTTGGCGAGCCCCCGGGACTCGAGGGTGTCGCCGACCATGAGGGCGGCGTTGGTGGTGATCGTGTGCGAGGCGCCCTGGTAGGCGGCCCCCGCAGGTCCCGCGAAGCCGCGAAGGCCGATGGGGCCCTGCGGGCCGGTGGCGCCCTGGGCGCCCGCGAAGGCGGCGGCGGCGAGCCCGATGCCCGCGACGGACTGCGGGTGCTCCGTCATGTACGTCTCGAGGTCGACGCCCATGAGCCCGGCGTTGTGCTGGAACGCCGCGATGTTGTTCGGGAAAAGGAGGTTGCAGGTCTTGTAGTCGAGGATCCTGCGGAGGATGACCTCGGAGCGCGGGTCCGGAAGGAACACCGTCGCGCCGACGACCTTGCGGATGTCGCCCGTGTTCCGGTTGAGGACGTACCGCGCCTCGCCGGCCGGAATCGCGAGGCCGTAGTGGACCTCGGAGCTTCCATACTTGATGAGCGCGTGCTCTTCGCGCGGGAAGTAGATCGTCGTGTCCTTCCCGGTGATGAAGAGCTCGTCCCCGGTCTTGTGCTCCGCGCCGGTCACCTCGTCCTTGTAGTCGGCGATGACCTTGACGTAGATTCCGGAGCTCACGTTGAGCTCGATGGCGCGGAACTTCCGCGTCCTGGTCTTCCCGCCCTCGCCGCCCTCGACCTCGCGCTCCACGAACGCTTCGGTCGGGTTCGGGAAGACGACGGCCGGACCCTGCTCGTAGCGCTTGTTGCCGCCCTCGTCGAGGAGAAGGCAATACTCGAGGCGCGCGAGGGTGACGGCGTTCCGGACGAGCTGGTTGTTGTCGTCCAGCACGACCTCCACGCCGGTCGGCGGGATGTAGAAGGAGACGTCCGTCCCCTTGATGACCATGAGCTGGCCCATCGTCAGGTCGCCGGACGTGAGGGTCGAGAACTCTGGGTCCTTCGTCTGGTCGACCTCGGCCCCCGTGGCGCCGGCGGGCTGCACGACGGCCTTCTTCCAGTTCTCGCGCGCCTGCGCAGCGTCGTAGACCCGGACGAGGAGGTACTGGTTCGAGCGCAGGTGGTGACCCTTGATGACCTTCGCCATCTGGCCGGGCCAGAGGGCGAACTGGCAAGGGCCGGGAATGTTGACTTTGCGGCCGACCTCGAGCTCGGCGGAGGAGAGCTTTCCCTGTCCGGACGGGTGCTTGTTCTCCTTCGCCGGGTTCTTCAGGACGACGTACCACCCTTCGGGGGCCGTCTTGAAGACTTGCGTGGCGCGACGATAGTCCTCCACCTTGATGAAGCGCTTGACCTTGTCGTCGAAGATCACCGGCGTGTCGGATCCGGAAAGGCTCTGCTTTGTCGGGCCCATGAAGCAGTCGACGTGACCCTTGGTTTCGTCCTGCACATACATGTACTCGTTGGGGGCGAGGACCATATCCCGCTCACGCCTGATGCGATCCGTCTCTTCTGCCATGAGATACCTCGATTCTGAGTTTACTGCGGCCGGGGTTCGGCGCAGGTTACAGCGGTGGTGTAGGGTATCGGTATGGCGACAAAGCTCGAGCGAGAGGCCGTCCTGATGGCGTCCAAGATGGAGGCCTTCGCCCAGGAGGTCGACTCGTTCGGGAAACGCAAGCTCGGCACCCTACCGAAGGGCGCGGCCTGGACTCTCCTGAGGGCATCCCTTGCCTTGATAAGCGCCGCCTCGAAGGTCCAGCTCGAGGTTGCGAAAAAGCACGTCAAGGACACGAAAGCCCACTTCGCTGAGACGGGACGGCCGTGAGCGACGACAAGCTCCAAAGGTGGATAGAGTATACTAAGGACCTCCCCACGACTCGTAAGGCGTCATTGGCCATCGTGCAGAAGGGAGGGCTCCTTCTCTCCATCTCCCGCGAGAATGATCCCGACGACTGGACGCTCCCTGGCGGAAAGCTCGAGCCCGGCGAAAACTGGTTGGTCGGCCTCGTACGGGAGGTCCGGGAAGAGGCGGGCGTCGAGGTAATCTCGGCCGACCTCATCCACGAGGGTGACTCCGACGACCAGCATTATGTGCGTGTCTACGTCTGCCGGCTGGCAGAATACCCGGAGGCCTTTCCCGTGAATCCAGAAGGAGTGGTCAAGTGGGTAAAGCCGCACGAGCTGGTAAAAGGGTGCTTCCGAAAGTTCAACATGCTAGCGCTGTCGGCGGCGGGTGTGGATCTCGGTCATGGAAGAATGACTTGACACTTGTATACAGTCCAAAGGTATTGGATCGTGCGGGTCACGTCCTTGTCTCGAACAAGCTTTCCTAATGCCTCATCGTCGTTCTCGAAGGCGTAGACGCCCGCCCCCTCGAACATGAGGTCCACCGCGGCACTGGACGAGGCGACGGTGGTGGAGAACGCGTTGTCACCATTGCCATAAACCTCGCGGTACTCCATCACATCAACATCTCCATCGGAGAGCTCACGGCCGAGATGCGCGCACAGCCCTTGACCACCGACGCCGAGTCGGTGTCCAGGAGTCCGGAGTTGACGTGCCGCATGCGCTTGCACTGCCACAGGATCTTGCCGACCATGCGCTCGAAGATGGCGTTGTCGCGGTTCTTCAGGTTGCCCATATAGAACCGTCCGTCCGCGCGCAGCTGGTCGTTGAGGTAAGAGTACGTGATGACGTCCGCGTCCTTCTCGATCTGGTTGGCGTACGAGATAGCGGCGAAGTCGTACCGGCCGTCGTTCTTGTCGGCGCGCATCAGGCCCTGACGGTTCATTTGGAACAGGGCGAGCACCGGGATGGTCCGGCCGCGCGCGAAGTTCAGGGCGAGCCAGCGCCCGTCGGTGACGACCGAGTTGAGGTTCGTCGTGTAGTCGTTCGTCCGGTACTTCGGGGCGATGAGCCCGAGGTAGTCGAGGACGATGCCGTCGCAGCGATACTTGTTGTGGAAGGTCTCCGCGGCCTTGCGGATCTCGTCCATCTTGGGCATCGAGGACCGAGGGCGCCAGATCTTCATCTTGCCCTTGCCCTTGCTGGTATGTGAAACAAAATCCTGGACGACCACCCGAAGGCGCTTGTAGTCAAGCTCATCATACTCGCCGTCACGGAACTTGCGGTAGTCGAGCCCCATATATGGGTTGGATCGTCCGGCCCTGACGTCCTTGTCGTGCCAGTCGGTCACGAACTTGCCGTGCGCCGAGTGGATGATGAAGAACTGCCGCCGCAACTGGACGTACGGCATCTCCAGGCAGGCGTAGAAGATGTTCTTCTCGTATTGGAAGGTGTTGTTGTAGGCGTAGTTCAGAGCGAGCGTCGTCTTGAGGTGTCCGGCGAACGCGCAGTGGACCCAGAACTCGCCGCCGCGGTGGCCCTTGCACACGTTGTCGACCGGCTCGAACCCGAACAGATTGCGGTGGGCCATCTTGTTCGACCCGGCGACCTTGTCGTACTCCTCGAGGAGCTCATCGCCCTCCTCGGTGGGGATCCCCTCGAGCTTCTCCCCCGTCTCCATCTTGGTGAAGTCGGGAAGCTTGTCGTATAGGTAGTTGACCCCGTCGTCGACGCCGCGGAGTATCTTCTTGTCGCCAATGGGCTTGTCGAGGTTCCGGCCGTGTTCGACGATGTGGGCGGTCTCTCGCAGGACCCCGGCGAGCTTCTTCTTCAGCTGCTGATCGTGCTCGGCCTGGATGATGGCGAGAAGGTTGGTGCGTATGTAGTGCTGAGCGCGCTTGATCTCCTCCAGCCTGTCGACCACGTCGATGGCGTCGGACTTCTCGAAGTACTCGCGGACTATGTTGAAGTCCGGAGGGGAGGACATGTTCCCATAGAACCGCTTGAGGTAGGTCGCGATCTTATGGTCGGCCTCGCTCGAGAACTCAAGGTCATGGTCCTGGACCGCAATCCAGTTCCGGATGCAATCCTCGCCTTCGGGGACGTTCCCGAGCTGCATGCAGCTTCTCAAAATGCGTTCCATCAGCCCCTCCCGCGAAAAGTCTTGGACTTTTTGGATCCGGAGCCCATGCCGCCCAGGGCGGCGGGGGCCTCGTCATCCTCTGACGGTTGAGGGACGAACCTCTTCTTTCGCTCATACTCCTTCTGCGGGACCCACTCAGGCTCCAGCTTCGGGGAAACGGGGGCAGGGGCGGCGGCGGATCCGAACTCGTCGAACTTGAGGACGCGCGGGATCTCCACCTTCTGAAAGCCGATGTGGAGGAATGACCACACGGCGTCCGAGAAGGAGAAGGACCCAGGACCGAACGGGTTGTCGATGTCGGACACCACCCAGGTCGGCTTGCGCTTGTCGATGCGGACCGTGAGGGCCTCGATGAGGTATCCGGCGGCAGCCCGGTTCTTATGTCCGAGCTTATTCAGCCAGATGACCATCAGGGGAGGGGACTCCATAAGGTCCGAAAAGTCGTTGTAAACGTCGCGCGCGTCATCCCCCTTCGCCTTGCGGGACCGCGATCCGACTCCGACGTCGCGAATCTCGGCGTCCGAGGTCGTGCGCACATACCTTCCATTGTTCTTGTAGATGGACGCCTTGATGATGGACAGCATGTCGGCGTACGTCGCCTTCACGAAGAGGGACTTGCCCATCATCGTGGTTATCGGATGGTCGGCATGGGGCTGCAAGACGATCGCCTGCCGTACCTCCGCGGGCATTGCGAAAGAAAGCCTCTTGATGATGGCGCACTCACACTCTATCAGCTTGTCCTTCTCCTGAATCTGGGCCCCCTGGATACCCGGGAGCTTCACGTCGCCGACAGGGACGAGGATGGCGATCACGCCCTCTCCCGAGCATCTGGGGCATATCTGTTCCGCTTGCTCCACCACGCCCATCTTACACGTCCGAGAAGTCTAAGGTGCTCATGTATTGCTTCTCCTCCAGCTCCCGCGGCTTCTCGGGGGCCTGAGGGGCCTTCTCCTTCGCCCCGGGCTTCGGCGGAAGTCGCTTTTCGTTGCGCGTCGACCCTTTCGCCTCCTGCTGCAGCATGGCGAGCGCGTCGAGCGTCGCGTCGCCCTCCTGAAACTCCAGAGCCCCCTTCAGGTTCTCCCCGGCCACCTTGTCGGCCAGCTTCTTCTTCGACTTTAGGGCCTTGTGAACGTGATGGTCGATGGTCTGCTTCCCGCTAAGCCTTCGCCCAAGGAAGTGGTGGGCGCAGACCGTGTTGTGGGACGAACCGATGCGGATCATGCGTCCGACAAGCTGGAGATAGTCGCCGTACGACCAGGGGAGGTCGAAGAAGACGAAGTGCTCTGCCGCCTGGAGGTTGATGCTCTCAGACCCGGCGCTGGTGATGAGGATGACGTCGACGCCTGAGTTGGGATCTTGGAAGGTCTCGGCGGATTTACGGCGCTTCTTTGGATCCGTCTCCTTGCCCGTGATGCGGACGCACTTGATCTTCTCCTTGACGAGGCGCTCCTCCATGATGGAGACCATCTTCTCGAACTTCGAGTAGACGATGACCTTCTTTCCCTCGGCCGTCCCGTCTAGAAGCTCGAGCAGAGCTTCGAGCTTTGAGCTCTCGCCCTGGAACGGCTCCCCATCAGCATCCAAAAGGAGCTGAGGCGCGTCCACCGCCTGAAGGCAGGCCGTAATGGCCTTCAGCGTCTCCGCCGTGCTGTCCTCGTCGTCGTCGAGCTCGTCCAGGAGACCGGCCTCCGCCATATCGTAAAGCCCGTCCTGCACCTCCGACAGCTCACAGTCGACCTCCAGGGAGATGAGCTCCGGGAGCTCCTTCGCCACATCGTGCTTCTTGCGCGAAAGGTAGAACGGCTCTATCCGCCGGACGAACTCGTCCAGGTTCCGGTAGCCGACGACGACGGGGACCTGGCGGTTGCGCGAGATCTTCTGCATCTTCATGACACAGAACTCGTTCTGGAAGTGCGTGATCTTCGGAAACAGGTCCGGACGCAGGATGCGGAACAGGGACCAGAACTCCATGAGACGGTTCTTCACGGGCGTGGCCGTCATCCCGACGAGGCGCTCGCTGAGCAGGGCCATCCCCTGGACCTTCAGGTGGAACTGACTCTTATGGTTCTTGAGCTTGTGCATCTCATCCATGACGAGCATGAACTTGACGTTCGGATGCGCCTCCTTCAGCCAGTTCATATACTCGGGGATTCCGGGCACCTTTCGGCTGGGGGCGAGCTCCTCCTTCAGGGCCTCGAGACGAGCCTCCTTCTCCTTCTGGTCCGCCCTGACCTCAAGACACCTCTCGACTATGCCCGTCTCCTCGGGCGTCCAGCCGGCGGGGAACGGCCCTTCGACGGAACCCTTCTTGGAGCACTCGCGCACGAACTCCTGCACTTCGAGCAGAGCTCCGGCATACCTGTCCTGGATGATGGCCTTCTGCGCCTCCAGGAGAGCATCGGCAGCCTTCTTATCCGCTTTAGCCGAGGCGAGCTCCTTATTGAAGCCCTTCCGCAGGTCCTTGGCCTTCTTGGCCTGCTCGCGGATAACAGACTCTTCCGCGTCGTACATGACGTTGTCGTACGTCAGGATGAGCAAGCGTCTCTTCGACGGGTCATGGTTGAGGAAGAACTCGCTGTACGACGCGTGCCGGCGGAAGGGCTCGCCGCAGACCGTAACGCACTCCATGTCCTGCATGAAGCGCTTGGTCTCCGCCTCCCACTGGAAGAGCGCGGACTTGGTCGTGATGATGACGGGGACGTAGTCGGGCTCCTTGAGCCAGACGTAGCCGATGGCGGACAGGACCTCTAGGGTCTTGCCGAGCCCCGTGTCATCCCCCAAAAGGGTCCACGGGACCATGAGCAGGTTCATGACCCCGATCTTCTGGTAGTTCCGGACGACGACCTCCGCCTCCTCGCCGAAGTCGTTGACGTACTTGTCCTTCAGGTACGGAGACGGCTTGATCGTCATCTCCTCCTTGGTCCGAATAACCCTGAGGCTTTCTAGGTCAGCCGCTTCTAGCATGCCCCTCAGCTTACACCCGGGACCCCGGTGTAAAAAGAACGGATGAGAAGCGTCGGCCGTATTCCCGTCGTCTCGTTCGAACACCCTGAAAGCACGGAGGAGCATGTGAGCTGGGTCGCCATGACGGCGATCGCCATCCCAAAGTGCACGTACGATCCAAGGTCCGGTCCGGACAGCGGATGGCCGACGTACATCATGGAGGCCAGGCCGGTCTCGGCGGAGGGCCCGACTCGCGAACAGGCACTCAAGAACCTTCAGTTTGCCGTCGAGGAGGCCTTCAAGGCGCTGAAGAATCCGCAGACGGGCGAGATAGCGGTCTAGTTGAACGAGAAGTAGAGGCCGGAGAGGACGCCAGACCGCCAGCCGTCGTACGCGAGCGCATAGCCGGCGAGGACCCCGAAGTTCTTCGTCAGGTCGAGGCCGAGACCGCCGCCTGAGCTGAAGACTCCGAGGTTGGCGGACACGTTCACCGGCCCGAGGTGAAAGAAGTCCAGCCCGAGGCCGGCGTCGAAGAAGTTCTGCTTTGTGCCCTTCGCAGCGTCGACAAGCTGCGGGACGAGAAGCCCGGCCTGGGCCCGAAGCCTCAGACGAAACAACGGATCCGGCGGCTTCTCCCGATAGTAGACCTTTGTGTCGAGCGTCACGGCCAGGTCGCGATCGACGTACTGGCCTATCCTCAGCTTCATCGGTATCGGCTTCTGGTCCCCGCCGTTGACGTAGACCCGGCCCTGCCAGTCCTGGATGATGACGACGGGCTGTTCGACCTTCACCACGGCCGGCGAGTCGTGCACGTCGTCGAGCTCCTTGAGGGCCTGCTTCACCTTCTCGAACTGCTCGGCGGTGAGGCACTTTCCGCCGGGAGGCGGGACGCACGGAGGGTCGTCCGCGAGCGCCGTGGCCGGAAAGAGCAAGGTCAGGAGGAAGGCGGCGAGCTTCACTTATCGAGGTCCTCGAGCAGCTTCCCGGCGTCCGACCCCTTGTCGTTGTTGCGAATCTGGTAGACGTTCGGAGCGACCTCGACGACCTGCTTCACGTCTGCGTTCTTCACGCCCTCCGGAAGAGGAATCTTCACCTCGCCCTTGTCGGGGTGCGTGATAACGAGGACGTTGGGGTCGCTGAAGATGCCGGGGTCCTTGAGGACGACATTTACGGGGGCCTGCGTCCACCCCTTGTCGTCGGACACGCCTGCCGGAATGGGCTTCCCGTCCTTGTCGACGCGGTCGGGAGGAGGAAGCACCCGGATGTTCGGGTCTATCCCGTCCTTCTTGCCCCAAAGCAGACCGAGAAGGCCGCCTATCTGGATCTTCTGTCCGAATATGATGGCGAGCACCGCGAACGCCACGAGCAGGACCGTCCCTATCACCGCGAACGGGTACTTCAAGGTGAAGTGCCAGCACTTAAGGAGGAAAGCCTTCATGTCGGGGACCTCACATACCCTGAACGGACCGCGTACGACTCCAGCACGACGTCCTTCTCTTCTGGCGTCAGGTCAGCCCACGTCTTATTCGCCAGGGGCGCAAGCCGCTCGTTCAGAGAGACCCGATACATGTCCGCCGGAGTTGCGACAACGTCTTTCCTCTCAATTCCCATTTGTCACCACCCGAACCGGAGGACCCGCCCGTTTACCAGCTTACCGTCCTGGCTGACGGTACCGGAAACGAGCGGATAGGCGCATTGCGCGCTAGCCTCCTGCTCTGCGGTCCCCGGGCGCGCCTGCATGTCCGACACAACAAGATAGAAGGTGGGGGTGGCGCCCTCACGCTTGATCACGTTCAGGGTGAACTGCTTCCCGGCGTCCTGTTCAAGGTCGAGCGTGAGGGACTCCATGTCGAACTTCTCAGCCCCGATCCTGCACGGGGCATGATCGATCGTCAGGACCGACCCGGTAAGGAGGACCTTCGGACTATAGGAGTAAGACTCCATCTTGGCGTCGGCGAAGCTGATTCCCATTAGGTTGCTTTCAAAATTAGGTGCATCCCTATGGCGGCGATCGAGGTGGTGTCATACCAGAAGCCGAGGGAGTTGTAAAAGTAGATGCTGATTCGGTCGGAGAAGCTCGTCCCCCAGACGACCATGGCTACCGGGTTGGCGGCGGCCTGTCCCGCGTTGGACTCAAGGCTGCCGATGGCGGTGTAGCTGCCGTTCCCGAGCGGTGTCGAGTTGAAGACATACCAGTCCCATATCGTCCAGTTCTGCAGCGCGCTGGTGTTGAACCCGTCGAGGATAGCGGGGTTTGGTACTAAGAACCTGCACCGTGCCCATGCCTTGATCATTGACTTGGCGTAGACCGCGTTCAGAACAATTCCGGCGGTCGAAGCGGGGTTGGATATGGCCCCCGCCGCATCTACGCGGAACGTACCATCCTTGACGGCCAGACCCACGGCGGCTCCGGAATTATTGCGATCGAACAGGTCGTAGGTATTCCAGGCGGCAAAACCCTCGGCCCACGGACCTGACCCCGAAACCTTCGAGAGAAGCCAAAACCTTCCCTCGCCCATGAGCCACGCATTGGAGCGTTTGCCCGGAACGTCCTGAACCCACCTGTCGAAGGCATGGTCCCACCTGGCGTTATATGTGAAGCAGAATCCGTCGCCCTTCTCCGTGTTGCCCGTCTCAAGATAGAGGCGGATCGGGACCGCCGTGGCGGCTTCGGTCACGGGGCTCTCAAAAAGCAGCGTCCTCCGGTTGGTGCTCGCCGAATACCGGTCCGCGCTCAGGCGCGCAATGTTCGACTGCGTCGCCCCGAAGCCGAGCTTCAGGGTATACTGGAAGAGGTTTATCATCCCCGCCGGGTCGAATCGGACGGGGAAGGCGTCCCAGCCCGACCATGCCGTGTCGTTGACGGCGGCCCTCGTGGACATCTGGAACCCGCCCTGGGCGGTGAAGTCGAACCGCGTCGCCTGCTGGCCGGTTATATCCTTGGACCACTGGGAGCCGTTGAAGCTCGCGTTGACCGTGATCTCCAACATCGTGGTGTTGGCCAGGGTGGTGTTGGTCACATACGCGCGGATGATAATGCCGGTACTCGCCTTGGCGGCGAACAGGAGAGTCGGGGTAGAGAGCTGGGTCGGAATGTCGAGCCGTGGCTTGAAGGCGGACGCCCCTACGTTCACGAACTCGCCTATCTTCAGCAGCCCGTCCCCGTAAGGACCGTCAGCGACGGCGAACGGGTTGAAGGCAATGTTCCTTTGCCAGTCGTTTTGGGTCCACGGGACAGCGCTGGCGCCAGGCCAGACCGCGAAGGACCCCTTCCCGGATCGGAACTCGAACATTGATGAGTCCAAGGACGGCACATCACGGCCCCACGTTCCGACCGCGGAGAGCTTCGCGTTCCTCGTGAGGTATAGGTCTCCCTCCTTCAAGTACATGCGAAGGAGACCGCCGGAGGACGGGTAAACCACGTCCACGCCCTCCCACAAAAGGACCGCACCGAAGCTCGAGTCGTACGGATAGGTCGCACGGGGAGCTTTCTGGTCCGTGGCGTTCTTTATCCTGTTCGCTCCCAGGCTCACCTGGTTCAAATTCAGGGCGTCAAGCACGCTTGGAATGAAGGATGGATCGATCTTGCCGGTCAGCCCGAGGAGGGCGGATATTCCGACGTTGCCGACGCCGAAAGCCGGGTCAATAGATCCGGCATCGCCACGGTTATCGAAGTCCTGTATCTCCGTGTCATAATTGTCGAGCTCCTCATGGAACTCCACCATCTCCGGAAGGATGACAGCCACGGCTGGTACGGCGACCTTCACCAGACCGACCGTCACCGTCTTGGTGACGGTGAGGGGGATACCCCAACGGCCTGCCACCGTCGACGCGGACGGGGCCTGAGCCTCGACGGTGATGGTGGCTCCGGGGAGGGTGCTTGGACAGAAAAGCTCGACCTCGTCAAGGCCGTAGAGGGCCGCGCAGACGGTTCCCTCATAAAGGCCAGGAGTCAGCCCGAGGTAGTCCAGCGTCCCCATGAAGCTGCCCGGCACAGACCCGCCCGGGTTTCCGGGAGAGAACCGGACGGAAGAACTCTCGCCTGAAAAACTCTTGCTCCGAAAAACAGTCCGTACGGGGTCCCCGGCGATGACGGCGAGGGCGACCGCCTCACCCTCTGAAACCTGCGAGGCCGCCCCAATCTGGTTGTTGACGTAGGTCGCGAAAGTGGAGGCCGAGTACTCTCCCGCCGGCGGGTTGATATGTATCGGTGTATTGCCGTTGAAGGAGACGAAGAAAGAGTCGCGAGTCGTGGGGTTTGAGAACACGTACGGGCCCGGGACCGGGACGGGAACGGAAGCCCGGTTGAACTCCGTTCCTCCGGTAAGCCCAAGCGTCGCGTTCTGATACGCCGCGTTGACGGCGTCCACCATCTGCTGGACTGTGATGACGTTCTCTATGAAGACGAAGAACATCACCGTCGTCCCGTTCCCGAAGTCGATCGTGATTTTGATGACGTTCGTGAGCTCGAGGGAGCCGAAGTCGGACGAGGAGACGGCACCCGGCGAGGACGTGACGATGGAAGGCCGTATTGGTCCAGTCCGGTAGTAAGTGACCTCCAGTCCGAGGGGGACCGTCATGGGATCCTCCTTACGCGCGCATAGGCTGGGCGTCCCGGCAGGATTTCCGGCACATATTTGAACGGAGCGACCTGGATCATGGCCGTGTTCTGGGGCTCTGAAGGAGTGGAGTCCAAGTTCCGGATCTGGATGATTCCGCCAAGCCCGTCCTGGGAGACCGTGATGAGCCCGCGCTTCGGGGCCGAAATCCCGGCGGAGCTGGCCTGATTGGAGTCGCTGAGTCCGAAGATTTGGAGGGTCCCCGGGGTCACGTCGCTAAGGGAGATGAAGGACTCGTCGCCGAACGTATATCCGGACGTGTTCGCCGATCTAAGGGCGAGCCGTCCACCCACGTTGGACGCCACGGGGACGGGGACGCCGTGCGATGACGTGACAGAGTTTATCTTGGCGGCCGTCCTGGCCGTCGTCATCACATCCCCGCCGTTCAGCTTCACGAAGTCCGCCACAAAGAACACAATGGCCATCGGAAGCCCGGCATTGACGCCGGACAGGATGATCGTGAACGACGAGTTGAACGCCAGCGTGTACGGTCCTTGGCTTCCTTCCAAGAACGCTCCGGCCGACGTCTCCGCCCCTCCATCCACGCCCGTCCGCGTGGCTCCGAGCACGTTAGTGTAGGACGCTCCCGTCAGGTTCTGAACAGGCCCGCCCGAAAAGACGACCGACAAGGGTCCTTTCGCGTACTTGGTCTTGAGGTTCTTGACCTGTTCTTTGCGGGGCTGCGGCATCCGTCCATTCCGTCCTAGAACAAGTTCAGTGCTCCGGGTTCTCGGGCACGATTATTCCGAGCTCACACCCTACGGCCATGAGAAGCTCGTCCTTCTCGGAGGGACTGAGTTGGGAAAAGCACCTCCCCTTCAGCCGGACCTTGACCATCTCATGCGCGGACAGCTTAGGCTCCGGGGTCTCCCTGCGAAGTTTGGCGAGGTCGAAGACCTCGTGCGGCTTTTCAGACATCTGGGCTCCTTGAGACGAACTCGAAGACCTGCGTCACCGAGGTCTCCTCTTCGACGGGGACCGTGAGCCCGGGGAGGACGAACGTCTGGAAGGCGACAAAGCAGCGGTTCCAGCCCTGGGATGCCATCGCGGAGTCGGCCGAGCTTTCGGCCGCCGTCTGCCCGGGACGGACCGGTCCTGAGTCCGTGACGACCTGCCTCTCTCCGGCCGCGTTCTGATAGACTCCTATGAGGTGTGCCGTCTCGTCGGACGGGCTGGAAACGAGGTCTATGACGATCTGCGGAATCGTCCCTTTGACTCCCTCCCATTCATAGCCCATCTCGAGCAGGGTGGCCTTGCCGGCGGCCACGCGGACGTACGGGACCACGGAGAAGCCGGCGGTCATAGAGCACGTATGACGGGTGATCATTGGGCCCCCACGACGGCGAAGTACATGAAGTATCCGCGTATGTCGCCCAGGAAGTTGTCCGGATTACCGTTCTGGGCGGTGAGAGGATAATAGCTATATCCGGTTGGGGCCTGGCCGATGAGGGCCGCGCTGTAGAGGTGTAGCTTCGTCCCGGTCCAGGCGAAATAACTACCCGGCTCGACCGGGACAGATGGATACGGATAGTTGGATGCCCTGCCGCTGAAAAGGACAGCATAGTGCGTGTTCCCCATCACCGTGGCAAAGTAGCTCGCGTACGCTCCGGCCCCGAAGTCATACCCCGTGAAGTTGCAGTTGAACCCGTCCATGAGCGAGACTTGGGTGAAGCTCGGGCCGTCACCCCTCACCTTCCCCCAAGACTTGATCATGTTCTTCGCGTAGGTGGCGTTTGGTATGGGCGCCGTCGCCGCCGCGATGTTGGGCAGGCTCCTGTCGACGCGGAAGGAGCCGTTCCTCACGACGGCCCCCTCGAAGCCGGGGTTCCTGTCGAACCCGTCGTACGAGTCCCAGTTCCCATAGCTATCCGCCCAGTTCCCGGAGCCCGCGGCCTTACTGAAGAACAGGAAGCGCGGATTGTTCATCGCCCAGGCGAACGAGGGTGAGATAGGGACGTCCTGGACCCACTTGTCAACGCCCTGATCCCACCGGGCGTTGTATGTGAAGCTGAACCCGTCACCAAGCAGTGCAGTGCTCGCCTCCATGTAAAGGCGAATCGGGATTGTTGAGTACGGGCCCCCGGCGGGCGACTCGAACAGGAGGGTGCGCCTGTTGATCGACGGGTTGTCGCGGTTGACAAAGATGCGGGGAATTTCGGGATGGTCGAAAATCTCCGTTCCCGGGTACAGGGTCCCGGCCACGTCGGCGTAGCCGTCAGCAAAGTCGGAGTAGAACGGTCTGCTGTCCCAGTCGTTGTCGGCCCAGGGGGTAGGTACGTCGCCGGGATCCTTGTTGGCTATCTCGAAATACTTCTGCCCGAACGTGTACTTGGACGACCGTTTACCCTCACTGTCTTTATGCCAGCTACCGTCATATTTGGCGTTGACGGTGATCTGAAGGTAGCTCTGAGAGGACTCGTCGGCGATGTTGCAGTATATTCGAAGGTTTCCGGACGAGCCGAACCCGCCCCCTGAGTAGCCATCGTAGAGGAGTATCGGCTGGTCGGAGAATATCGGAGTCCCGACCCTTGGCTTTGAGGACTCTGTGGAATTGGAGATGAGCCCCTCCCCAATCCTGACAATGTCCTCGTTCAGACCCTGACCAAGCGAGTCCATGGTGACAGCGTTCTTCCACTCGGCGAAGTCCCAGGTGTCGGGGTCTGACCCACTGTGGAAAGAGAGCTTGAGGACCCCCTGTGTGAAGTCAAGAAGGAACGAGTCCTGGGCGGTATCCCGGGCGAAGCTGTTAGCGTTCCCGAGAGACTGCACTATCTTCCCGTTCAGGGTCACGAACACCGATCCGGAGAACGTGTAGACGCGGATGACCGTATTATCGTTCGGGACGGCGCCCGTGATGTCCGCCGAGGACTCGAACAAGAGGTTGTAGAACCCGGTCTCGCTCCACTCGTGGCTCGCCTGGATTTTCGGCGTGAGCGTAGAGCTGAGTAGGCTGTTGAGCTTCGACCCAACGTTCAGCTGGTCGAGGCCTAGGAAGCCGAGTATCCTTGGCAGGAGCTGGGCGTTCATCTTGCCGTCAGGACCTATGACCTGATCGAGCCCTATGTTGGCAGTCCCGTCCTGCGGCACGAGCTGGTTGAACGGAGAACGGTTGTCGAAGTCCTGGACGACAGAGTCGTAGTTGTCCTGTTCCTCGTGAAACTCCATCATCTCGGGGATGAGGGCGTGGGACGTGGGTGCTATGACCGCCTGCACACCGTTCACCGTCGAGGCGTTCACGCTCGCCGGAAGGCCGAGCTTCGTCATCGTGCCGGCGCTGCCGGTGATCGTGAGCTGCGCCCCGGGAAGGGGGCTCGGACAATGCAGGTCGACCTCGTCCAGTCCGTAGAGCTCGGCGATCGTTCCGGCCCTGTACATTCCGGGGACCAGGCCGAGCTCGTCGAGGGTCTCCATGAAGGTCCCCGGACTAACCCCTCCGGGGTTTCCGGGAAGCAGCCTTAGGGAGGACAGATTCACATCCGAGTTGAGGCTGCGAATCCCGGCGTGGATGGACCCGGTGGGGGACGTGTACGTGAAGGCCTGGCCCTGCCCTCCCTGGCCCGCCGCGCCTATGGCCGAACCTATGAGGGTCGCCATCTCCGCCGCCGAGTAGATCCCCGGCGGAGGGTTGACGTGGATGGAGGCCAGGCCGTTCAGGGAGAAGAAGAAGGATCCCCTTGTCGCCGGATCGACGAACCTGTACGGACCGGCCAGCTTGAAGATGATCTGTGGAAGAGTCGAGTCTATCTGACCACTGGTCGCGGATTGGCTCGCCCCGGCAAAGAAGGTGTTGAACTTGTCGACAACACCCTGAACGGTTGTGACGCCGGCGAACGTGACGTTGAAGTTGAGAGTCTGCCCGTTCCCGAAGACAAGGTTGACGGCCACGGAGTCCGCACCGGACAGCGTCGAAAAGTTCGACTTGGCGGCTCCCGTGCTGGTTACGACGTGTGGCCGGACAGGTCCAGTGCGGTAGAACGAGAACTTCAGGTTCCTGCCGTTGATCACAGCTCCGGGAAACGCCGTCAAGCGCGCGTATATCGGCTGGCCGTGCACAGTCTCCGGCACGTACACGCCCGCGAGCGTGTGGCGCATGACGCTGTTCAGAGCTTCTGAGATTGAGGTGTCCAGCTTACGGAGCTGGACGGTCCCTCCGAGGCCGTCCGACGACACCGTAACGACACCGCGCTTGGGGGCGGTGGTGCCGACAGCGGTGGCCGACGAGACCAGTGTGAACCCGAGGACGTTTAGTATTCCGGACGTGACCTCCGCAATGGTCATGACGGCGGAGTCGCCGAACAAGACACCGGACGCGGTGGCGGATGTGAGGACAAGCCGCCCTTTCACGTTGGCGGCCACGGGCACGGTGGCGCCGTATCCGGTCGCGATCAAGTTGATCCGGTCTGCCATCCGGGCGGTCGTGACGACCGGAGACCCCCCGAGGATCACAATGTCGCCGGCTTGAACGGCGACGGGAAAGGCGGTGCCTCCGTTCAGACCGGTGATGGAGAGGGTGAAGCTGTCTCCGACCAGCAGGGGAAAAGGGCCCTGGCCTCCGTACAGGATTGCCGGGGCGGATGTTTCCGCCCCTCCGACGATCCCGGTCTTCGTGACGGACAGGAAGTTGTCGTAAAAGGCCTCAAGGACACTGTTCAAGACCGTCTGCACGGGGCCGCCCCCGATGGAGAGGGTGCCGACGCCGGTAAACCTCGTGTACTTGGTCTTGAGGTTCTTTACCTGCTCTTTCCGAGGCTGAGTCACTTGTGGGCCCTTCCCGTCGGAACTTTACGGACGACCATCATCTCATGACGGCGCACCCATAAAGGCCCTGTCGCCGTCCAAGTCAGGTCCGGTGTCGTTCCTCGTCAGAAAAGGAGGAACCAGGCCTCCAGAATGTCGGTCGTGCTGAGGGTCGGGTTCGAGATGGACGGGATGTACGTCACGTTCTGATCCGTGACGCCGCTGACCACATAGTCGATCCCATACTTCAGCTTCACTCCGTTGAGGAACAGCTGGACCGCGGTCGGGTCGAGCGGACGCAGAGACAGAGTGAAGGCCGTCTGGCCAGTCGTCGTTACCGGCAGGAGCTCCTGCTTCTGGGACGTCAGCGATACGTCACTGGATCCGAAGAAGAGAGGGTCGTCGAAGACGTTGTTCTGGAACAGAGGCCTGGCTGCGGGGACGATCCCCGAGTTGACGGTCCCGCGTTTCTTCTCAATCGGGCGGCCGAGGATTCTGAACCTGTCGACCGCAGTGAAGCCCTCTCCGGCCCCGGACGCGGAGTGAACTATGTCCGTTTCCCGGAAGTATCCCGGGACGCCCTGGGTGACGATCACCATCTGAAGCTCATGGCCGGGGTGAACCTCCTTCGACCCCGTCGACTGCGGCTGGGACTTGACGAGGTACGCCGTGGCGACGAGCAGGGATCCGGACTCGGTGTTATACCGCGCCTTCGGGAAGCGCGAGGAGATGAGCCCGCCGGGCCATGGGCCGGTCGCTGAGAACGCCGCGCCGCCGCGCGAAGTCTTGAAGACCTGAACGTCGTTGGTGTTTGAGGTCCCGTCAACCCCGACGATAGACTCCGTCCCGATTCCGGTAGTCCCGGATGCGTTTCCACATACGTGCTCTGTGCCCTCCCACGTCGAAAAGCCCTGGGCGGCCTTTGACTGGGGAGCCTCGAACGGGATGATGGTCAGGACGCCGAGCGGGATAGAGCCAATCCCGCTCGTGCTCCGGGATTGGTACAGGGTCTTCCCGAGAAAGTCCTTGTCCCGGAAATAGGCGCCGACGGGAAGGTGCACCGTGCACCCTGCGTACTCCGGATGCAGATCGTGGTCGTACCTGTCGGATAGGCCCCTCGGCTTAATTGAAGGCCTGGTCGCGACTGAGAGCGCCGTGACAGGGAACTTCGAAGTTGCCCAGTCTTCGTAGCCGACTTGGCTGAGCGCGAAGCGCCGGTCCAGGTCCACCCACGTTCCAGCATAGTCCGGTGGATTCCCGGGAGCCTCCTCCGTGCTGAGGAGGGGAATCGGGACAGTGCCGGAAAGACGGCCGGTGCCGAGGGAGGTCACGAACGAGATCGCGGCAAGGACCTCATAGCCAACCTTGTTCGGTAGTGAAAGGGAGGCCACCGGACCGAGCGGGTTGCTATAAATCGACGTTGCCTCGCTCGCCGTCAGGGGCCCGCGCTTGTACGGGTCATCAGAGTAAGCGCTCTGGGTCCCGAACACGTCCCCCTGGTACGGGGTCCGGCTATAGTAGACGGTGACCTCGTTGTTCGTCGAGCCGGAGGTCAGAGGGGCTGGAGTCAGGAGCCCGACGCGCACGTCGATAGCGTCGACGAAACTGTTGATGGCGACCGCGGTCGTCCCTCCCCCGGACAGCTTGGCCACGCAGATGCGACCGTTCGTCTGAAGGAATCCTCGGTCAAACCCGAACATGACGAACTCGACGAGGAAGTCGGAGTTGTCGAACGTCGTCCCCGTCGGCGCCTTCGAAACGTCGATGGTGTCGGCGTTCAGGATGAAGACCACATCGCCGTCCGTGTTCGTCTCGAGGAGGAACGTGGGACCATCGAAATTGTCGTGAAGAAGGTTCACATCCTTGCCGGCCCCTCCGACGAACACGCGGTTATTATCGAACGGCGTGGACGTGGGGACGACGGCGTTTCCGTTCCGCAGGTAGACGCCTGTAATGCGTGCAGGGCCCATGAACGGAGGGAACTTGATGCCGCGGAACGGACCGCCTCCGGCACCTTGGAGCGCTGTGTTCGTATACTTTGCCCCGAAGAAGGAGATGGAGCCACTGTTGTTTCCGTACGTCTCGCCGACCTGGGGGGTGGCGATGTAGTAGCCGGCCGCGTTCGGGTAGCTGACCAGGTTCTGGTTGAAGTCCGACGTGTTGGAGTTCGGACCCTCCTTCGCCATCAGCAAGAAGTTCAGGCCGGACGAGAAGAACGTGCTGGAAATCGGCACGATCGGCGTATGGTGGAGGCCGAGCCGGGGCAGGTATTCCATCGGGATTTCGACATACCGGGTCTCCGATCCGCGGTAGAAGAGGCCGCCAAGGGCCGTGATGGTGTTGCTCGTATAGAGCTGCGTGACGCCGTCCAGCTTGTTCTGGGGCATCGCGCCCTGGAATAGGGTCCCGGAGTTGTACCAGTTGAGCTTGGATCCGTCGCGGGCGAGGAGCGCCGGGACCTGGACGTTCCGGTACGGGGCGACGTAGACCGACTTCGACCCCGGGTCGATCATCAGATCAGAGGTGCGCGCGTACGTCCTATTGTTGCCCGTCTGAACGTACGGGGAATCGCCGAGGTACGTCGGGATCATCCGGTTCTTGTCGGACAGTCCGTCGCGGAGGATTGCCTTCGACGTGTTCGTGGGGCTGCCGCGATAATGGCAGGTATGTACATAGTCGGGCTTGTGGGAGAGACCACGGCCGGCACCGTATACCACAGCGAACTCAACGTGCATCACGACCTTCTGGACGAAGGCCGTGGTCGTGTTGCCCTGGAGCGTGTCGATGAACTCCTGGAGCTCCGTGTCAATGACCCCGCTCTGAAGGGTGATGACAAGATCCCCTCCGACGACGGTGACGTTCAGGCCCTGACCATTCTTGAGTATGCGAAAGCCCGTGGGGACGGGGGTGGTCAGGTTCGGATGAGACGCCGTGGGGGAGGTCGGCTGGGAGGCCGGCAGCGCCGCAAGCGGGTCCCCGCCGTTCGGGTCGGTCGTCATGCCCTCAAAGCGGACGATGACCGCGTCCGGATCTTCGTCCTGGGTCATGAAACGGACCTGGTCCGCGTCCGACGCGGGAAGTCCGGACCTGAAGCTCGCGATGCGGATCGTGATCTTGTCGCCGTTCCACCAGCTCGGGTAGACACCGCCGGAGAGACGGTTGCCCTGAATGTGGGTCGGCGGGGATGCCGTCCAATCGGCCTCGACGTTGTACGGGGCGACCGCGAACTGCATCGCGCTCCCGAGCGTGGTCGAGTTCGTCGGGACCTGGACCGGCACGTTGAACCGCTGGGTTGTCACGCAGTCCGAGAACATCCGGCGGTTACCGTCGGGTTGGTCAAGTCGCGTGAGTCCGCCGACAAACACCGAGGTGTCGGTGACACGGTCGCCGTAGAAGACGACAGGTCCGGCGGAGTTTGTGCTCCCGAAGCGCTTCCAGGCCGTCCGAAGATTCCCCTTCAGGAGCTCGAAAAGGTTCGTCTTGAGGATGGACTCGTAGTTGAACTTGTCCGCTACGGAATGGCGAAGGTCGAGGACGTCGGTCGCCGAGACCTGGTCGGCGAATAGCCCGTCCGGGCGAACAGTGTAGAGCCTGATCGGGGTGGCGGCCTTGTGGGACCGGACCACGGACTGGAGCTGACCGCGGTCCACCGTGACGGTGAACTGGGTCGGAGACACGGCGACGATGTTGTTTATCCGGATGATCTCGTCGTCGATGCGGAAGTACGCCTCGCCAAAGGAGTTCATCGTCGAGAAAAACGTCCCCGTGATCGACGTCATCGTGAACGAAGTGGCGGTTTCCGAGAGGTCCGACGGAAGGACCAGGTCGACCGTATACACGGTGGCGCCGTCACGGTTTATGGCCGTCGTGTTGCGGTTGAAGGCGCCCGCCAGATTGCCAATGTCCGAGAACCCGGCTCCGTTGCGACGAAAGACGCCGCATACAGGGATGGCGTACACGTACCCGTCGGCCGTCCCGAACGTCGCCGTGTCCCCCATCCCAGCGCGCCAGAGCCCGGGGTCACCGAGGGTCTTACGCATGTTCTCGAACGGAAGGGACGAGTCGGCCGTCAACATGCCCCGGGCATAGACGAGCGTCGGGTCGAACCCATCCGGGTTCTGCGCGAGGTTGATGTCGGAGACGACGCGGAGCCGGTACTGGATCTGGACGCGGCGCGTGGTCTCGAAGTTGATCTTGGGGTCGACGAGGTCGTCCGCTAGGAACGAAAAACCGCCCTCCACGTTTCCGAAGCGGTAAAGGAAACCGCGCTGGGGCTTCCCTGGCGCGACGGCCGGAGAGGGAGGGTCCACGTCGACGGTGGCCAGCCACACCTCGAGGAAGACGAACTCCGCCCGGTTGCCGCCCGTCGAGGTTGAGGGCGGGTTGAGGAGTATCTTGTTCCAGGTGTCCGCGTCGTTGGACGAGAGGGGCGGGGCGCCGGTCCTGGTACCGCCGACCGGGATGACCCAGCCGTTGACGTTCGCCCAGAGGAAGTTCCGGACCTCACCGTTGGACTTCCGGCCGTAGTAGAACAGGTTCGAGTGGTTCGCGGCCGTGAAGAAGTCCGCCCGCGGGTTGGACTCGTCCATGAGCCATCCGGACGCGACCCGGGACCGGACCTCTTCGGCCCGCATCTCGAGGTCCATGAGGGATATGAGGTTGAACTCGGAGTCGAGCGGCGGCTTGTTCGCCTGGAACACGACTGCGGCGAGCTGCTTGTCGCGCGCGTCAATGTACCGGCTAACGCCCGGTCCGAGCGGATTTTGTGCCATGTCCTCTTACGACTCCCGTGGTATGAAAAGGCTCAGAGCCACCGCCACATAAGCGGCCTAGCCACGGTACCGGACAGCAGCCGGTCGGAAGGAGACTATATTCCGTACTTCGCCGCCAGCTCCGCGCGGACGTCCGCACACTCCGAGAGAGTGAAGGCTCGGTTGGCAATGCGGATCTCATAGACGTGTCCGCGCATGCGGTACATGCCCCCGCCGAAAAAGTAGATGCCCCAGAAGAGTTGCATCGTCATGTTGGCAGTGTAGCCGTTGAAAGTGCTACCAAGAGGGCCTGTGTCCGTCGGAGACTGCGTTGGCTGCTCGTTTATCCTCGCTGTCACGGCAGCGGTCGATGCCGCCCTCAGCTCGAAGATCACCGGCACAGACCGGTAGTCGTACGGCGGAGTGATCGACTCTATTGTAAGAATGTCCGTCGGCGAGGTGTGCGAAGTCCGATAGTTGCCGGGCGTCCCAAGGTGTGAGACGATGGACGGCGTGAACGGGGAGAACGGGCTCGCGCTACCTCCGCCGATCTGGAACGGACTGGTGTAGATCGTCGATATGACGCCGCCCTCGTAAGAGTCGGTGATGTGAAAACCGAACCGGGCCACGATGAAGACCGTGAACTCTGTGGCCGATATGAACGAAGCGCAGCCAAGCCCGGTGTCGAGACGATGCCCATATAGAGGGCCAGGGGCAAGGTGGTCGGGGTCTACGTCCCAGCCCTTGTGGCCGTTCAACAGTGGCGCTGTCGCGGGCGGAGCCTGTCCTGCGAAGTTGGACACGGGATGACTGGCCGACGTGCCAGAGCTTGGCTGACCTGGCGCCGTCGTCCCGTCATAATCGTCCGCAATCCACCATCCCGTATAATCAAGCGCGGGAGCCGCGAAGGTATACCCGCCAACAAGCGGGGCGCTGGTCCCCAGTCCGTTTGTCACCGTCACGTTCACGGCCCCGGAAGCGTGCGCGACGGTGTTGCCGGAAACATGGGTTGCGTCGTCTATGGCAAAGCCGGTGATGTTCGCACCTCCGACGGATGCCGAAGTAGCCCCGGCCGAGTAGCTGACTTCAATGACGACGTGCGTTCCTCCAGTCGTGAGACCGGAGGATGGGGAGATTCCGATGACGGTGAAGTTCGAGAAGGTGTAACCGCCAACAAGCGGAGTGCTCGTCCCCACTCCGTTCGTCACCGTCACGTCGGCAGCCCCGACGTGAGCGACGGTGTTGCCGGACACGTGCGTCGCGTCGTCTATCGCAAATCCGGTGATGTCCACGCCCCCGACCGACGCTGAAATTGCGCCAGCCGAGTAGCTGACTTCAATGACGACGTGCGTTCCTCCCACAACAGGGCCGAAGGCGGGAACGACTCCGATGACCACGGGCGCCGGCAGGGGAGGGGGCCCGCCCGACACCACGCCCGAGGCCATCCCATATCCAGCGCCAAGCGGCATTAGCTGGCCTCAATCCACTCTCGTACCACGGACCAGTGAACGGTCTTCCCGGTCTGCCCCATGACCTGGGTCTCGACGGCCGTGCCTGAGGCCACGAGGACGGCGTCCCATGTGATGGCCCCGATGGTATACCCCGCGTCTAGCACTGATGGGGCCTTCACCTCAACGAGGGAACCGCCGGTCCTGAGCCAAACGCCGCGCAGGAGAAACCATGCCGTGTCGCCGACCACGTCCGTGCGTACGGCCATGACCTCGGAGATGACCCGGACCTGCTGTCCGTCCGCGGGAGTGACGGAGTTGAGGATCTGCCCGGGCGTCGCGTTGAGCGTCTGTATGCCATCGCGGAAGGCGTTGGTGGCGGGGAGGGGGAGGGGCACAGAGTCCTCCCCGCCGCCGAACAGGATCTCGGACGGCCTGAACCCGCGCGGCGCCGAAGGATTGAACGGGGGAGCCCCCGAGTTTGGTAGTATGTTTCCGTTCGGCAGGGGCATGAGGACCTCAGTTGTGCAGCAGGAGCCAGTCGGAGAGGTACAGAATCTGCGTCACGCTCGTGTTCGTGAACCTCATCCGGAAGTTGAATGGCCCGGACTGTGCGAAGCTGTGCTGAAAGTCTGACGTCATGGCGAGGAGCTCTGAGGCGCCCGTGGAGTCCATTATAGAGGCCTGAACCAAGGACGGGCTAGGTTCGACAAAATCGGCAAGCGTCGCGTCATAACCGTACAGCGTCCTCGACGGGCCGGGATACGGATCGAAGATGCCGGGAGACTCGCGGAAGAGCGTGAACAGGGAGAGGTGAAAGAAGACCTTGCTGAAACTGCTCATGATCGTCATGACAGGCGTCTGAAAGTGTCCGCCGGGCAGTAGGGCGACCCCCTTATTCCCACCGGCGATAAACCCGCTCGAGAGGGCCGTCGTGTCAACTCCACTGGCGTCGAGAAACTCGTCGTTCAGAACCCCGGTCAGGTCTGTGTAGATCCTCTGATATGCCGTGATCTTGCTGTCGACGAGGTCGACCAGCGAGCTTGACTCCACGACCACACCAAGTTCGTTCGGAACGTCCACGACAAAGTGTCCTGATACGGACGACCGTAGAGGGAACTGGAACCCCGACCTGACCTCCTGACTGGGATCTTCTACCAAGTATTTCATTGGGACCTCCGAGGGTTCAGGAGCCCACCCTTCAGCTTGAAGACCGCAGCGCCGGAGTCGCCGGGGATGGAAGACATCGCCACACCGTTCATCATAGAGATCTCGGCCCAGCTGCAGAAGACGACAAGGACCATCGTACCCTTCTGGCCGATGCTGTTGAAGTCCTCTTTGAGCTCGCACACGATGGGGTATGCGACCTTGTGCCTCGTGGGGACGGTGAGGGATTGACCGTAGACGGTCGGCGAGTATGCGGGAACGGATCCATCATCCGAACGCGGCCAGAACCTTCTACCGTCGCCGTCGAGGACGCCGTCGACGGCGTCCCTGTAAATGGTGACCTGGCCGGGGTTGGGGGAGTAAGGCATGAGGACGGGAACCTGGGCGTACCCGGAATTCATGCCGAAACCGGTGACGGAGACGTTGTTCGGCGAGTCCATGATGGCTTCCGGATGGGCCCCCGGAGGCTGAGTTGGAATGGGTATCTGCGCACCGACGGCGTCATACGGGAACCCGTCGTCGGGGCTTCCGGAGCCGTTCGTGATCACGTGCGCGTACTTCGAGAAGCACCTGGGCGTCAGGTTCAGCGTCTGCGTCCCGGCCGGAGGGTCGACGGACTGTACCGCGCGCGACCGATACCAGAGAGTGTAGTGATCGGACCCGACCGGAGGGGGCGGGCGGTAGGGGACGTAGTCGATTTCGGTCAACTGGGTTCCAGGAGCCTGCGGCGGGCTGAGGGTCAGCTCGGTGTATGCACCGTTCAGGGCGATTCCGACGACGGTGATGCCCGGCGGAGAGACGACGCCAACGTCCACGATGGCCGCGATCCTGTCCGGGATCAAGACAGTGCCTTGGGCGTTTACGACTGCTCCGCCGGCCAGTGACGGCGAGAAGGACGCCCACGGAATTGAAGGACTGAATAGGGTAAGCTCCCGGTGGGCGATGTCGACCCACCAGAAAGGTCCAACCTGGGTTATCGGTCCGGGGCCCCCTGGCTGACTCCGGAGCGGGAAGCCCTCCTCTAGCCGAAACCTGCCGGGCGGGAGTCCTGTGTTGTTATATCGAGCGGGGTTGTTCGCCCACGCCGGCAAGGTCGCCGGGTCGGGAGTCCACAGGTCATGCGCCTCAAGGACATTCCGGCGTATGCCGACGGCGGGCGGATATGTGATGAGCAGCTCGACGGCGAGGTCGCCGGTCGTCACACTGAAGTTCAGCGTCACGGTCGTGTCTGTGACGACGATGCTGGTGATGCTCGGGTAAAAGTCGTTGTCGAACGTCGGAGTCGCGAAGGACGGGCCTATCAGGCGGATCTTCCCGACGCCAGTGAACTTCGTGCCGGTCGGAGCGTTCAAAGCGACGTTCGTGGCCGGGGCCCACGGAAGGTTGACGGAGCTGAGGTTGATCGTGAGCGACGTGGCAGCTACGAGCGCGGGCGCCCAATGAATGGCCGGCTCCGTGACACGCCTGTCGCTGAAGTGGGCGCGGACGCCATCCGGCGAGCCAATGTGCGTGCTTATGGCCCCGATGTCGTCGCCGACGGTGAACGAAGTCCCGCCAACCGTGCTCAGCCCGTCCGTGAAGGACTCACCCTGAGACCGCAGCGTGTTGTCAAGGACATACTGGAAGTTCTTGTCGAGGACCTCCGAAAGGTCCTGGGCGGATCCGTGACGGAGGTCCACCACGTCGGACTCCACGACCTGGTCGGCAAAAAGGCCGTCGGGACGGTCGGAGGTTCCGGCTGTGAAGGGCAGAGCCCCGTTTCGGTTCGTCGTCTCAGAGAACCCGCCCGAGTTCCGGCGGTAGACGGCGCAAAGGGGAACGGCGTACATGAATCCGTCCACGGTCCCGAGGGCGGCGGCAGAGGTGGCGTTCCCGTTCCCCGCAATCCACAGCCCATACGACTTGGACGAGGCCGACACGTACGGGAGGGGCGAAATCGGCGGCTCGCCGTCGACGGTGG
>Ga0315288_10001070_pt1 | contig 34957 bp, 25 predicted proteins | sample YL17G11_20_MG_FD_203454 | JGI IMG/M metagenome (GOLD analysis project Ga0315288, IMG submission 203454) | Sediment microbial communities from Yellowstone Lake, YNP, Wyoming, USA - YL17G11_20 | ecosystem: Environmental > Aquatic > Freshwater > Lake > Sediment | place: USA: Wyoming | collected...
CGGGGCTGCTGGCGGCGTCGAGCTTGTCGAGCCAGGACGCCATGCGCTCGGCCCGCGCGTCGACGACGCGGCCCGCGGCGCGCAGCTCCGCGAGCATCTTCTGTCCCGCGAGCTGACGCGGCTCGCCGCCCCCCGCCGCCGCTGCTGCCGCTGCCGATGATGCTGCCGTCGCTGCAGCAGCTGCTGCTGCTGCTGCTGCTCGCTGCTGCTGCTGAGGCCCTTCACCTTGCTGCTGCAGCTGCTGCTGCTGCTGCCGAGCGAGAAACTGCTGCTGCATCAGCTCGAGCGTCCTCGGCGGCAGCAGCGCGACGCCAACGTGCGCCGCCTTCAGGGCTCCGACGTCGTTGGTCCCGTCGCCGCACATCAGCGTGGTCGCGCCCGACAGCCGCAGCGAGTCGAGGATGGCCTCCTTCTGGTCCGGGGACACGCGGGCGAAGACGCGAGTGACCGCGATGAGCGGAGAGGCGTGGTCGCAAAGAGATTCCTCTCCTCCTCCTCCTCCTCCTCCTCCTCCGGCAGCAGCCGCGTATGAGGACGCAGCCTGGGCGTGAGAGAGGCCGTCGCCCGTGACGCAGAGGTCGAAGCGGAGCGCGAGGGAGGCGGCGTCGCCGGGAAGGCCCGGGCGGACGTACGGGAGAGCGGGCCGAGAGGGGCGAGAAGAAGTAGAAGTTTTGTTCTTCTCGGCCGTCGATTTTCCGTCGCCGTCTTCGTCGTCCTCCTCGTCCTCGCCGCCGGAAACGCCGCCGTCGATTTCCTCCGCCTCGGCGGGGACCCACTCGAAGAACGAATCCGGGTCCGCCCCGGCGCCGCGCTCGCCCTCGACGACGCCGGCGACCGCCGCGGGGGCCCCCGCGGCGCGCTGGAGGATGATCGCCGGACGGACGGGAGCGGGAGCAGGAGCGGCAGAAGAAGAGAGCGGCGAAGCTGCGCCCGAGCCCGAGCCTGCCCCGCCGCCGCCGGAGCTCGAAACGATCCCGAGCTCCCTCGCCACGTGGCACGCCGTCAGCGGCGCGTCGCCCGTGATCATGACGAGGTCGTGGCCCGAGCGCGCCAGCTCCCGCAGAGCCGGGGCCGACTCGGGCCTGAGCGGGCAGCCCAGCACGGCGAATCCGACGAAGGTCAGGCCGGCCTCGGCCTCGGCCCGCGGCAGCGCGCGCGCCCGCGAGGGCGTGACGGGAGGGGGTCTCGCCTCCCCTCCCCCCTCTCCCGCTCCCCCTCCTCCCTTCCCCGCGGACGCCGTCAGCAGCCTCACCGCGAGCGCCAGCACGCGCCCGCCGCGGGCGGCGAAGGCCGAAGCCGCAGCGTCGTAGCCGGGGGGCACGCGGGACAGCTGCGCGCGGACGGCCTCGGGGGCGCCCTTGGTCGCGACGACGAGCGCCGGCGCCGAGGCGGTCGAGAGGGCGGCGCCCCCTCGGCCGCCGCCCGCGCCGCCCGTCGTCGCGGTCCCCTCGACAAAGGCCCGCTCGTCCTCCCTGGGGCACCCCTCGACGGCGAGCACGACGCTCATGCGGCGCAGAGACGCGGAGAAGTGGTACCTGCGGAGCACGGTCGAGCTGACCTTATGCGTCCCCGCCGCCGACGCCGCCGAGGCAGCGGCGCCGGGCCGCGAGACACGCCCGCCGTCTCCCGTCGCGGCCATCGCCCACCTCACCGCCCCGAACGCCGCGCGCTCGAGCGGGTCGCCGGCCAAGGCGGGAGGAGAAGCAGAGGAAGATCCCCTCGACGAAGAGGAGGTCGGGGCCAGGGAGTGGCACGCGGCGAGGACGAGCTGCGCCGCGGTCGGCGCGCGGTGCGCCGCGACGAGCGGGCCGACAGCGGAGACGGCGGCCTTCTTCTTCCTCCCTCCTGCCGCCGCTGCCGCTGCTGCTGCCGCAGCTGCCGCCGCGTTCAGAGCGGGAGCCACTCCCTCCAGGACCATCTCGTCAGACGTCAGCGTTCCCGTCTTGTCGAAGCATGCAGTCGAGACCCCGCCCGCGACGGGGATCCGGAACGGCTCGGTGCAGAAGACGCCCCGCCGCGCGAGCGCGAGCAGGCTCGCGTTGACGGCGATCGTCAGCTCCATGGGCAACTCGGGAGGCACGACGCTCGTCACGATCATCACGCAGTTGAGGTAGAGCTTGAAGCGGTCCCGGCCGGCGTCGGCGAGCCCGACGCGGAGCACGTGCGCGGCCGCCGCGACGGCGAACACGAGCAGCAGGCAGATAAACGCGCCGGCCTCGCGCGAGCCGGCGGTGACGCGGCCGGCCGACGACAGGATCGTGCGGACCATGCGCCCCTGCGCCGCCTCGAAGCCCGTGCGCAGGACCACGGCGAGGCAGCCGCCGTCGGGGGTCCTGACCACGGCTCCGGGGTCGCTGCCGTGCTGGAGGATCCTGGTCCCGGAGAAGAGGACGTGGTGCTTGTGGCGCGCGAGGTCGAGGCGCGCCCGGGGGTCGACGTTGAAGACCGCGCCGGCGATGAGCTCGTCGCCTTCGCCTCCGGGGTCGTCCCCCGCCCCCTTCTCTTCGGCCTCTTCCGTCGCGGCCTCTACCTCGCCCACGCTCGTCCCGTCCTCGCGCGCCGCGGCGGCCACCGCGGCGGCGCTCTCGTATACGGGAGCTTTCCACTGCGGCGCCGACTCTCCCGTCAGGGCCGCCTCCTCGACGACGGCGCGGCCGGCGAGCAAGAGGCAGTCGGCGGGGACCTCCGCGCCCTCCTCGCTGCCGCCGCCGCCGCCGCCGCCGGCCTGGGGGGGGCCCCGCCCCCCCCCCCCCCCCCCGGCCGCGCTCGTCGAAAAGGTGCCCGGCGGGAAAAAGCAATTGGTCATGGTGGTGGTGGAAGCCAGCTCCGCGGCGGCCGCCGCGGCCGCAGCCGCCGCGGCCGCATCAGACACGCGCCGCCCCAGGTTGCCGGACGGCAGAGACGCCGCCCGGCTGACCCCGCCGCCGCCGCCGCCGCCGCCCAGCAGGGCCGCGACGGCGCTGTAGGTGGAGGCCAGCGGGACGAGCGGCGGGGTGGCGTGCGCGGCGACGGCGTGCGGCCCGCCAGCCCGCCCGCCGCCGCCGCCGCCGCCATCGTGCGTCGCCCGCCGGGAGGCGGCGGCGTGCGTGTTGTCAGAGGCGCTGCGGGCGTAGGGCGCGAAGCGTGAGGGGCCGTGCGGGCCGCCGTGGGTGGTGGTTGGGCGATGGCCAGGGCGGGTGGTCAAAGGCTGCTGCCCGCCGTCCAAAAGGTCGCCCGCCTGGCTGAGCCGGCGCGCCGAGTCGCCCAGGGGGCCGTAGGAGGCACCACGGTCGTCAGCGCCGCCGCCGGCGCCGTGCCCCCAGTCTCCGGCGGGCCGGCCGTGGCGGTCGTGGAACTGGTGGTGGTGGTGCGAGCGCTCCTCCTCGCCCTCGTCGGACCGCCCGCCGGCGCCGCCGCTGCGGTTGAGGTCGTCGTCGTCCGCGGCGGGTTCGGAGACGTCGGACTCGGTGAGCAGGGCCACGGACGGCAGCATGATGCCAGAGGAAGACTGGCGGCCCGTCTCGCCCAGGAGGAAGCAGAGCTCCAGGCGCAGGGAGCCCCGGGCGGTGCCGGACTGTGTGAGGAATTGAAGGAGACGACGGTACGTTGAGTGCGAGTTTTGAAAAACAGGTGGTTTTGGTGTAAGGGGGCCCCCACACGGTGCCCAGCCCTCTTCTCTGGCCACCCCACTCGCCTCTCTCTCTCGTGCTACACCCAAACCAAAAAGACTCACCCTGCTCCGCAGCGCCAGGGCCACGCCGTCAAAGCCGGAGGAGACGGCCCGCTCCATAGAGACCTCCCCACTGGCGAGGATGGTGGGGCGGCCACCGCCGAGGAGGCCGCCCAGGACGGCGTGGCGCAGGGGGGGCAGGCGGACCTCGGCGCGCAGGCAGGCGGGGGCGCCCTCCTTGAGCTGACTGGAGATGTGTTGGGGAGTGCGTGTGAGAGAAAGCGCGTACCTGAGGGAGAGGCAGCGAGCGGGGGTGCTGCTGGCTGGTGGGAGGGCGCGCGCCCTCCTTTGTTTTTCCTTGGCACCAAAAAACTTACAGCGACAGGCGGGAGTCGTCCCAGAAGGTGCCGGCACGGGTGGACGGGGTGGTCCGCACTTCGGCGCCGTCGTGCTTGATCTGAGGGGAAAAGGGGACAGGGGTGTGCGATTGGAGGACACGGGAATGATGAGAGAGGAGGGGCAGGTCGGGGGCGGGTTGAGAGAGCGTGAGCGTGAGGGCGCGCGCGGGGCCGCACCGTAGGGGGCATTCCCCCAAAGTGCGTGCGCCCCGATGCCTCTCAGCCCCACTCATTCCCCCAGGACGCAAGCCCAGATATTGGATAGGCCGACAAGGGTGAAAAGTAGGCCATCGAAGGGTGCCGCACAGGGAGTGCGTCTTGCGGCGACGCGGCGGGGGCCCACGCTCTTCACCCCCGATGCGTCCCCCGCTCTTCTCGCCCTTGGCTGCCCCTCTCACTCACCACCAAGTACGCCTCCCCACTCCGGGGATGGCCCAACAGGTCAACAGTGGCCACCCTGACGGTCAGGAGGCCCAGTTCGACAGGCATGGTTTGTGCGTGTGTGGGATGGGGTGCGGGCTGGCCAGCGCGGCGCGAGAAAGGGGGATTAAGGAAAAGGGCCGGGTGTGCGCGCCCGGGGAGCAATTGCGGGTGGCTTGCTCCTCGTCAACCTCCACGAAGTAGGGGGGCTTGAATGCAGTGACTGACCGATCGAGGAGCGGTAGTGTGGGGCGCGAGGATGCGCGGGTGGAGGGAAGGGGGCGGAGGGGCGAAAAAAGGAGAGAGTGGTGCTGCGCCCGCTTTTCCCGTATCACATCATTGGTTTTCATCTACCGCAGCCTCGCGCCTCGCCCGGCACAAACCCGTAATTCAAAAACCATTCCAGCGGGCTGCCATTACCCGCCGAGTACGAGGTGGTCAGCTCCTCGCCCGCATGCACAGCGACCGCCGCCCTCGCCCCACCAGCCGCCGCGGCCCTGAGCGTCGCAAACCGGTGCAGCGCACCTGGCGCTTCCGCCCAGGCCGGGTCGGCCGACCCGGAGGCGTGGTTTGCCAGGTCAATCACAGGCAGCAGGACGGGCTCAATGCCGCCGCCGTGTACGGACATGGCCGGCATGCGGAACGCGCGGGAGACGACGTGGGCGAGGGCCCAGGCAATGGACGGCGCCCTGAGCGGGGGCAGGGTGGGGGTCGAGGAGGTCGCCGCCGCTGCCCCTCGCGCCCTCCTCTGGCGGTCCCGGTCCACCAAGGCCGCCGCCTTCCCGGCCAGGCCTTGCGCGGCGGCTAGAGAGGCGGACGCGGCCGACGACCAGGCAGGCCACTGAGCTGGCGGCACCCCCGTCGCCGCCAGCAGGGCGTCCATCTCGTCCGGCGGGGCCGCCCAGCCTGCGGGCGGGGCGGGCGAGAGGGAAAGGGCATACAAGCCCCAGGGGGAGGGGCGGGCGGGAGGAAGGGCGGTGCCCTGCTGCGTGGCTTCCAGGGCCAACAACACCGCCAGCGGAGCGGTCGGGTCGAGCGACGCCAGCGCGCTCCCCAGCCCGCCTGACGCGCCGTGGAAGTGGGTCAGGGCGGCCGCGGCGGTGGACGGGGAGAGGATCAAGGGAGCCGGCACTGCGACGAGAGGGCGCGGGCTAGCCTCGATGTGGCTGCTCGCGACCAGGCCGCGCCGACCAGTGGGCGTGAAGCCGACGGTCAGGGCCGCATCCACAAGGCCGCCGCTGGCGCGGAGCCAGGCGAGGAGGCGGGCGGCGGCGGCGTCCGCCGGCATGCGGACTCGACTCGCGCGGCGGCGGACTGGACCGGGAGGAGGAGGTGCATTGGCTGATGTCACACTTTTGCGTTCTGCTGCCCCCGCGTTCGGGCGACACCAGTTTCTGTTATTTCTCTCTTCGCACACCATGCACGTGCCTGCCCTCCAAGGGCACGCCTCACGCGTCCACCGCGGCCACCCCGCGCGCGCCGCCGGCCGACCGCCAGCCAGGTCTGGTGCCGCCCCTCCCCCTCGCGCGTATGCCGCCGCTTCATCCCCCGCCGACGCCCGCCCGAAAGTGGTGGTCATCGGTGGCGGGTGGGCTGGCTTTGGCGCGGCCAAGCACTTGGTCGAGCAGGTAGGAGTGGAAGGCAGGGCGCGGGGCGCGCATGCATTGCGAAAGCGCGCAAGGAAAAACGGTGCGGCGCGCGTGGCCGGCCGACAAACCGCCCCTCCATTACCTTTTCTGTATTATTGCCCACACTCATCTTCCCCTCACATACACACACAGTCCTACGACGTCACCCTCCTCGACGCCGCCCCCGACCCGGGCGGCGTGGCGGCTGGGTGGACCACGACCGCCGGACGCCCCATGGAGGCCGGCATCAAGGGCTTCTGGAAGCATTACCCTGCCATCGAGCTCATGCTGAGAGATCTGGGGGCCGCGGACGCGCTGACCGACTTTGAGGTGTCCGGGTTTTGGAAGCGGGACGGCCGCGGCCAGGCCCGCCTGATCAACGAGGCGCCTGTCTTCGGGTCCCGCCCGCGCCTGCCCACCCCGCTTGGACAGGCCCTGTGGACGTTGCCGTATTTTAGATCCCTGTCCCTGGCCGACCGCGCGTCCGTGCTCCCCGTCATGGCCGCCCTGGTGGACGCGCGATCGTCGCCCCGCCGGTTTGCCGACTACGATGAGATGAGCGCCAAGGAATTGTTTTCCCGCCTGGGCGCGACCCGCGCCGCGTACGAGGAATTCCTGAAGCCCACCCTCCTGGTCGCCCTGTTCGCCCCGCCCGAACAGCTTTCGGCCGCTGAAACCCTGGCGGCCCTGGAGTTCTACGCCCTGCGCTCCCAGGACGCCTTTGACGTGCGCTGGTGCCGGGGCTCGGTCGTCGACCGCATCTTCAAGCCGCTCGTCCGCCGCATCCAGGGACAGGGCGGGCGCGTGCTGGGCGGCCACCGCGTGACGGGCGTGGCGATGGATGGAGGGAAGGTGACCGGCGTGACCGCGGCCGGCCCGGGCGGTGAGACCACGACCTTCCCAGCCGACGCGGTCGTCTTTGCGGTCGGCATTGAGGGCATGAAACGCATCGTGGCCGCCTGCCCCGCCCTGGCCGCCCGGTCCGAGTTCCGGGCGAGCGCGGAGCTGTCCTCGGTCGACTGCATTTCCGTGCGCCTTTGGCTGGACCGGGCGCCGGCCACGCAGTTTCCGTGCAACGTGCTCGCCGAGTTTGATGGCCCAACCACGGGCGGCACGTTCTTCAACCTGAACGCCCTGCAGGACGAGTTCAAGGATTGCAAGGAGGGCGTCCTGGCGGCGGACTGGTATGGCGCGTCCGCGCTGTGCATGGAGAGCGACGAGGCGCTGGTGGCCCGGGCCCTGGCCAACGCGGCCGCCTGCGAGCCCGGGTACCGGGGCGCGGCAGTCCTGGACAGCGCGGTCGCACGCGCCAGGAGCGCGGTCACCCACTTCTCGCCGGGGTCGCTCAAGTCGAGGCCCACCCAGGCGACGACCATCCCCAACGCGTTCATCGCGGGGGATTGGGTCAAGGGCGTGCCCACGCGGGCGGACGGCCTCTCCCAGGAACGGGCGCTGGTGACGGGCCAGGTCGCGGCGGGCCTGGTGTGTGAGGCGTTGGGGAGGGGGGCAGCCCCGTTCATCCCGCCTGTCCCGGAGGACGAGCCCCACATCGCGGCCGCAAAGCGGGTGGCCACTCGGGTGCGGGGGGTGGCGGACCGGGTCGGGTTGAGGAGCCCGTTCTTGCCGTGACGTGAAAAGAGTCTCAGAGTCATTTCCACACACACACACACGTTTGTCTCCGCTGCCTCTCTCCCTTCGCTGTCGCTCTGCACGACGTTGTTCCACGCCTCCACGCTGCCCACCCTCCTCACCCCACCCTGATGTGGGCTTCCAGGTCGCCCGTCGACGGCGCGGTCGCGGCCAGGGGCTGCACTTTGGGGGGTGAGGAGGTAGTGGAGGCCGGCACCCCGCCCCCACAATCCTTGCTCTTCTCTCTCCTCGCGTATGCCCGCCGCGCGTCCGAATCAACGCCCGCCAGGTACCAGTCGCCCGGGCGGACGGAGGCGATGCTGGCCGCGGAGGGCGTCCACCCAGCCGGGCCGGGGCCGGCATGGTGGGCGGCGGCCGCGGCCAGGGCAGACGCCAGGTCGGCGGGCGACCGCCGAGCTCGGGCGGCCAGCCTGGGGGCGAGGTCGAGGTTGGCGACCAGGCTCTCCAGGCTGAACCGCCGCCCAGGCTTGCCCGCCCCGCATGCCCGCAGGGCAAACAAAGACGCGATGGCGCCCGACCCGTAGGAAAAGAGCAGGACGCGCTGGCCTGCCAGGCCGGGAGCTCCCGCCCGCTCCGCCAGCGCCGCCAGCCCCGCCCACACGGACGCTGTGTACATGTTGCCGACCTCGGCGGCCAGCCAGGCGCCGGGGGCGACGACGGCGTCAAAGGCCGGGGCGGAGGCCGCGACGGCGGCCTTTTCGTCGTCGCGGGTAGCAGCAGTAGGGCACGGGCCGGGCGGGGTCAGCGCGTCCGGGTCCCGGCCAGCGTCCGCCGCGGCCGCCCGCACCCCGTCCGCCGCGACCAGGCGGGCGAACGCTTTGCGGAGCAGCTTGCCGTACGGGGCGTGCAGGACGAGGAAGGCCGCGTCGGACGCCAGGGAAAAGGCAGGGGCGGGCGGGGACAGCCAGCGGGGAGGGATGGCCGGGGCGGCGGCCGGGACCGTGGTGGTGGTGGTGGTGGTGGTGGTGGTGGTGGTGGTGGTGGTGGTGGTGGTGGTGGTGGTGGTGGCACCGCCCCCACGGCCACGCTTGGCCAGGCCCGCATAGCACGCGTCCAAGCACTCCAGGTAGCAGGCCACGCTCAGGGGCGCGTCCACCCTGGGAAAAGCGTCAACGGCGGGCTTGTAGAAATCCCAGGCATCCAGGGCGTGGGTGGCCGCCAGGCCCGGCTCCAGGACCAGCGGCGCGTCGGGGCCGACCAGCATGGCGACGGCGCCACACCCACCCGTCGGCCGGGCCGGGCCGGGCGCGTAGGCCGCGATGTCCGTCGCCACGACGGCCGCCAGGCGCCCATCCCAGGCGGAGGACTCGACCCAGGCGGCCGCTCCAAAGAACGCGGCCGTGCCGCCGTAGCAAGCGTTCACCGCGTCCACGCCGCCAACGTCCGCATTGCCCTTGAACAGGCGCATGAGGGTGGTCTTCACGCTTTTCGACCGGTCGGGCGCGGACTCGGTGCCGACTGACAAAAAGCCGATGGCCGAGGGCAGGGTGCCCGCCTTTTCGAGGAGGGACGACAGGGCGGAAAGGGCCATGGAGGCCGCGTCCTCCGCGTCCTCACAAAAGGCGAGGGCGCGCTGGCCCAGGCCGGCCGTGTACTTGCCTGGAGGGGCGGCGTCGGCGGCCTCAAGGTCGGTTTGGGCAACCTGAGATGACGGTGACGAAGGGATGATGAGGTTCTGGGCGTGGGGCGCGTCTCACCGAGCGACACTGCACATTCTATGCCCCCAATCTATCTTTCTCTCAGCACACGCACGTAGTTCACCGGAAAGTACACCTCCATCGCCAGGATGCCAACAGCCGGCGGCCGGACAGGGGGAGACGAGGGATGCCCACCACGCGCGGCCAGGTTGGGCCGGGCCGGGGCGGGCCCGTCCGAGGCCCGCCGTTCGACGAGGGCCATGTGGGGTGAGGATGAGGGGATAGGGCACACTCGCACAGGCGCGCGGCTAGCGGCCCCCTCTCCCCCCCCCCCGCTTAATTGGGGGAAGAAAGAAGAGAAAAAGAGGAGTGGCGTCGTCGTGTCGACGCCACCCGCATTCCCCACACACGTCAAAAAAGTCCCTCCCGCGCGTCCGTCCGTGGGCCCGCACTCCACCCACCCTGGCCCACCTCCGAGTCCACGCAGGCGTCCACCACGCCCCGCATGCCCCTGATCGCAGCTCGTGCCGCGCCAGGCATGGTTCAGGCGGGCGGACGTGCGCTGCCGCACGCGCACGGCGCGCGGTTTTCAACCTGCCCTGTTCCTCGTGTCGCCCGCGCGGGGGTCGGCGCCCGCCCCGGCCGGCCGACTACAGTCACCCCTCCCCGCGCGGAGGCCGACTACCAGCCCTCTCGGCTGGGCATGACCATCGGCGTCGGCCTGGCCATGCAGATCAACGCGGCCGTCTTTGCGGCCTGCTACCAGGTGCTGCCCTTCATGCAGCTCACCGCTGGCCGGGTCGAGGAGGTGGAACCCCGGTGGGCATACCTTTGCATGGTCAAGCTCGGCACGCTCCTGTCGTCACCCGTCGACCTGCTCCTGTTGACGATCGCGTTGTCTATCATTGAGCTTCTGCGCTTGCTGGCGGGCGGCGACGAGTAAGATGAATGGGGGTGATGCAGGTAGGGGCCCTGTCACCACTCCCCGTCCCGCGCGCCCTACTCTGCCTCTCTCTCCACTCCCACCGCCCTAGAGTGGTTCTGTCTGTTGTCGACGTTGTTGTGTACCGCGAAAAGAAGAAAATTCCGCCCTCCGATCCCCGGCGCCCCACCACTCGCGTCCCTTGTGGAACAGCCAAATAACTTGTAACAACACCCCACTTTTTCTACTTTCCGACACAAAACCGGGCAAACACTTGGCCCAGCAGTTCCTCCGTCCCCACGCGGCGCCCCGCCCGAATGCCGCCCAATGATTCCGCGGCGTCCCGCAGCTCCTCCGCCACCAGCTCGGTCGGGGGAGGGGTGGAAGTGGGAAAGGAGGCTTGGCTGCATTCAACCAGCCCGGCCGCCCGCTGCAGGGCGGCCGCGGCCGCGGCAACGAGCTCCCGGTGGCGCGCCCGGGCGATGGGCAGGGTGCGGGCAGCCGCGTCGGCGGGGGCGAGGGCTGAGCCAGGCCTGAGCCCACCACCCGCGGCGGCGGCCACAGCGGCCGCCAGGGCAGACGCCAGCCCGGGGATGCCGGCGCCCGTGGTGGCCGAACACCAGGCGACAGCGGTGGGTGGGTGTGTGCCGCCCCTCACACCCACCACCGCCGCCGCCGCCGCCGCCCGGACGCCCGCCTCATCCCTCACCAGGTCCCACTTGTTGAGTACCAGGAGGGATGGAGGTGGTGGGGCGGTGGGCGAGACGGAGGCGGGCGCACCACCCAACTCTTCCAGCAGGGCAGCCGCAGCTGCGAGGGTAGGAGAGGAGGAGGCCGGCGCCGACGCCGCCAGCTCAGCACACACCGCCCCGGCATCCACGACCGCGACTCGGACGTCAGCTGCCCGCGCCGCCGCCCGGGCCCGGGCGATTCCCTCCAACTCGGCAGGGCAGAGCGAGGAGGCGGCGGAGGAGGAGGGGCAGGGCGCGCCACCCTCCCCATCCTCGCGCCTCAACCCGGCCGTGTCTGCCACGACCACACCCCACCCGCCCACATCCAGAGCCACCTCCACGACATCCCGGGTGGTGCCGGGTGTGGAGGCCACAATGGCGGCGGGGCGGCGGGCCAGGGCGTTCAAAACGGACGACTTGCCCGCGTTGGGCGGGCCCACCAGGGCGACGCGCGCGCCGGCGGTGGCCACCTCGCACCGGGCGCCAGCGTCCACGGCGGCCTCCAGCTCGCCCGCGAGGGCGGCCGCCTCGACCGCCACGGCGGCCATGGCCGCCGCGCCCAGCGGTTCTGCGGGCGTCACGCCCTCCCCCCCCTCCGCGATGCTGGCCCCGCCCGGGTCGTCCTCCCACTCCAGGCACGCCTCCGTCCGGGCGAGCAGGCCGACCGCGGCCGCCCGCCACCCTTCAAAACAGGCGGACGCTTCACCCGTGGCGAGGGGCAGGGCCGCCTCGCGGGCCGCCTCCGTCACCGCGCTCGTCAGGGCGGCCACCCCTTCTGCGCTCGCGACGTCCAGTTTGCCCGCCTCCACCGCCCGTCGGGTGAACTCGCCCGGGGCGGCCAGGCGGAGGAGGGGTGGAGATGTTAAGGCAGCCCCCCCGGCCAGCAGGCGGGCCGTGCTGTCCGCCGTCGCCGCCCGCAGCACGGCATCCACGACGGCGGGCCCGCCATGGACGTGCAATTCCCCACAGGAGCCGCCCGTGTAGGAGGCCGGCCCCGGGAAGCGCAGGGCCAGGGCGGCCGGGTCGAGCGTCGCCCCGGTGGCAGGGTCGCGCACGCGGACGAGCGTCGCTGTGCGCGGGGGTGGGAGGGGGGAAGGCGCACCGCCACCGCTGCCGCCCACCCATCCACACAGCGCGCCTAGCAGACCGTCTGTAGCGGGCCCTGCCACACGAATGACCGCAATTGCGCAAGGGCCGGGCCCGGAGGCGAGGGCGATGATGGTGTCTTGTCCACAGCCATCTTCGTACGCCGTCGGTCCTAGCCAATGCGGCCTCTGGTTGCCTGGCGCTGCCGCCGCTGTCGAGGCTGACCAACGCACGCCCGCCCAACCTAGCCGCCTACTGGAGGCGACCAGGCCGGCAGCTGTGCGGGCGGCCCGCATATTCGGCAATGAGATGCAAACTGTATGCAAACTCGGGAAAAAATCTTTGTCACGTCCCGCTTCTTCCCCCGACCACCCCGACGACTACCCACCCCCCGCCCACACACACACACACACACCACACAACATTTTTCTTCCTCATGCATCTCATCCAACCCACAGCCCCGTCGTGTCCCGCGGCCAAGGCGGGCACGCCCGCTTGTACAGGCTCAAACACACCGCATCCTGCTGGCCGACCTGCCCATCAAACACGGCCTTGAACGAGCCGTGCGTTCCCACCGGCTCCCGCACCCGCCCCCGCCGCCCGCCTTTTGTCCACAACTCGCACGGCCCAAACCAGCGCACGTCGGCGGGCGAGTGGAACATCCACCGGACGACGGCTTTCCGCTTGTGGACTTTGGCGGGGTAGCCGGTGAGGACGGCCTTCTTGAGGATGACGCGGTCCGGGTCGGCCCCGCGCAGGGTGCCAGTCGCGGCGAGCGCCCAGCCGGGCGTGCCGTCGGAGCGGGTGGCGGGCGCAAAGGCCAGCAAGGGCCCCGGCGCGTGGGCGATGGGCGCGAAGGCGGACGCGACCGTGTGGCGCCCAGGCTGCAGGAAGCGTTCCAGCTTGAACTTGGACGCCCCGTGGTCGTCCGTCGACCAGATGGGGCGGGCGGGGAAGGCCCGGGCGCCCGTGACGAACAGTAGGTCGGCCTTGCCGGGCAGGGGCGGCCCGGCCCAGGAAGGCGCGGCCTTGACCGCCCAGTGCACGACCGACAGGCGGCCCTCATGCTGGAGCAGGGCAAAGGCGGTGAGGGGGGGGGGCGGGGGGGGGGCGCCGTCCAGGCGGGCACCGGCAGCGAACGCCGACACCCGGGCGCAGACGGCCACGCCCGCGGCGGCCGGGACGGCCGCCAGGACGACCTCGACCCGCGCGCCCACGGGCGCGGCCGGGGCGGCGCGCGCGTCGGCCGCCGCCGCCGCCAGGGCGGCCGCCCGCTTACCCGCCCGCCGAGCGTTTTCAAAGGCAAACACGCGGGCGTACTCGGGCGGCGCCCCGTCGGCCTGGTCCCAGGACGACGTCCGCCACGATGCCAGGCCCCGGTACCGGCCGAAGCGGTGGCGGGCGGGGACGTGCGGGGGCGGCGTGTCGACCTCGTCCGGCCAGGCCGCGTCGTCCGCGGCGGCCGCAGCGGCGGCCTTGCGGGCCGCGACCGCGGCGGCGGGGGCGCCCTCCTCCTCGTCATCCTGGTAATCCATGGCAACATCCGTGGCCGCGCCGTCGTCCGCGTCGGCCCAGGCGCTGCCGGCGGGCTCTTCCATGATTGAGGGAAGGGAGGTGGGGTGGCGGCACGCGGCGGTAGCTTCCTCCTCTTCTCCTTCCTCCTCCTCCTCATCCTCCTCATCGCCCCGCAGCCCGTCCGCGTCCAGCCAGGCGGCCTGGTACTCGGACGTTCCCGGAGGCAAGCGCTTCATGCGGGCGGCGGTCGCGGCGGCGGCGGCGGCCTCCGCTTCGGCCGCGACGGCCAGGGCGGCATCCGCCGCGGCCAGGTCGCCTGGGGCGGGCCAGACACCCCCACACTCCTCGGGCGGCTCGTGCTCGCGGGTCAGTGGCTCCCGCGCGCCGGCGGGGACAGAGATGCTGTTGGAGCAGGGGCGGGCGCTGTCCAGGTCCATGCCGTTGGCAGGAGGGCGGGCGGCGGCGCCTTTGGCAGCAGCGGCAGGCACGACCATGCGGACCTCCTCGACCTGGAAGTCGCCCGCGCCGGGGACGTGCACCAGGCACGCGGGCGACAGGGCCTGGCCACGGACGGTGCCGGTCAGGGTGAGCGTGTTGGCGGTGCTGTCATGCACGGCGCCCTCGACGACAAGGGATGACCGGGCGGCACGCCAGCGGGGGAGGGCGCCCCGGGCGTCCGCAATGCACCGGGCGAGCGCGGCCCCGTCAGCCCGCGGCCCTGCACCCGCGGCGCCGCCGCCGCCTTCACTGCCGCCCCCAGCAGCACACCACACCGTCGCCCGGGCCTCCACCCCGGGCACCTGGTCCGCCGCCACGGCGGCCGCCCGTTTCTTGGCGGCGGACCGGGCCTTGAGGTCGGCGGCGGGCTTGGAGGGCGAGCCACCGCACAGCGTGGCGGCCGCAACCAGGGGGGGCGGGCCCAGGGCGCGCAGGATGGTGAGGGCGGCCTCGCCGTCCTCGTCCAGGGCGATCGGGTGGGCGCGATCGTCGCCCGGGATGGCCAGCACCAGGACATCCACGGCCCGCATGAGGTCGATGAGGGCGAGCGGGTCGGTCGGGTCGGCCAGGAGCGGCAGGAGGAGTAGGCCGGGCGGAGAGCCGGGCGGGCCGCCGGGGGGCGGGGGCAGGGTAAGCGGGCCGGACGCGTGCGGGTCGGGGAGCGTGGGCTCCGCAGCCATGGCGTCGTCACCCTCGCCAGCGGCATGCCCTGGTGCGGTCAAGCATGCCCCAGCCAGGGCCCGCCACAAGCCGGCCGCGTCGGCGGAGGACGAGAGCGCGAGGACGCCGACCACGCGAGGCGCGGCCCTGGCAGTGCGCCTGCCCGCGGCAGCCACTGCCTTGGCCGATTCCCGCATGGACCGGGCGGCGTTAAGGCGGGCCGCCTTCCCGCCCGCCGGGTGGACGGACCCGCCTTTCATGGAGGACCAGGTCGGGTGGCAAGCTGTGGGGAGAGGAGAAAGAAGAGGGAGAGGGGTCGAGGTTGAGAAAAGTGGGGGTTCATGAAGAAGAGCAGACGCGTCTCTCGCTCTCTTCTCTCTCTCTCCATACCTTTCGAGGCCGCATGCTTTTGGCGGGCACTCTGACCGGCCCGGCGGCCGGCCTTGTGAGACTGTGTGGAGGGCGGGAGGGCGGGTGTTGTGTGAGGAGGGGCGGCCCCCGCATGCGGGTGAGAGAGCAACGCCAGACGGCGGCGGCAGCCTAAGTGGCAATACAAAGGCGACGCTCTGTGGCCTTGCTTGCGGCGTGCACCCTTGTACGCACGGCCACATGTTCGGCTGACAAGTTTCCTTTACTCCCAATGCCCGCAGACCTTGTTACGCTGGCCGTGGCCGGAGGGGCCCGTCATTGCGTGTGTGCGTCAGACGGCGGCTAGGCGGCGGGTTCAGTGTTTTACTAGAGAGGCTCACGCAGCGCGATGAGCGCGGGCGAGCAACTAGTGCGTGAAGAGATGGAGGTGGAACCTGACGGGCTACCTGCCTGCGCGCAGGTGGGGGCTGAGAGAGAGAGAGCGAGGCGTGAGGGGAGAAGCCCACGGATGGGAGAGTGTGAAGGAACGACAAAAAAAAAAAAAAAAAAAAATGCTGGCCTGCCTTCATTAAAAAAAAAAGGGGGAGTCTCTGTCGTCCACCCACACCACACCCAACATGCACTCCGCCGCCCGCCGCCTGTCGGCAGCAGTGGCGTCTCATGTTCTCGCCCCGTATGCGGCCGCCTTGACCGCCTGGTCCAGCCCGGCCGCCCTGGGCGCCGCCTGGACCTCCATCGGCCGGGTCGCGGGCTTGCACACGGCGCCCGCGTCCTCCTCCACGGACATCAAGGCCGTCTTGGCTGAGAAGATTCCCGTGCAACAGGTGAAAAGGATGGTGGACATGCTGGCTGGCGTGGTGGGGATGCGCGAGCCAGGCAGGGCCTGGCAGGGCAGGGGTCGCGCAGAATTTTAGGGTCGTGCAGAATGGCTGAGGGCGGCGCGCGAGAACAAGAGAGAGTCTGTCGCCGCCCCGCCATTCAGGCTCGCCTGCCATTGGTCACGTCACTACAATGTGCAGGCGATGTAAGGCAGAGCCAACCTTCATACTGGTTGAAGTGGTGGGCCTCTCCGCTTCCACTGTTGCCCCCCGCCGCGCGCTTTCCGTGGGGGGTAGTCAAAAAAACGCCGCGCCCTCAACCACTCTCTCTTTTCCTCCCCCCTCTCCTTACACAGGCCCGCCTCAAGCACCTCAAAAAAACCATCGGCACCCAGAAGCTGGGCGAGGTGACGGTCGACATGGCCATCGGGGGCATGCGCGGGATCACGGTATGAAGATGATGCGCGGGCGGGCGGTGGTGGGGTGCATTACTTTTGGCTTTGCACTCTCTCTCCAGGCGCCCGTCACCCATCAAAAACCATTCATCATCGTCTCACCCCATCCCACAGGGTTTGCTCTGGGAGACCTCCCTCCTGGACCCGGAGGAGGGCATCCGGTTCCGGGGATACTCCATCCCAGAGTGCCAGGCCCGCCTGCCGGCCGCCAAGCCGGGCGGCCAGCCCCTGCCGGAAGGCCTGCTGTGGCTGCTGCTGACGGGCGACCTGCCGACGCCCGCCCAGACCGCGTCCCTGTCGGCCGAGCTGGGGCGGCGGGCGGGCCTGCCGCCCCACGTGGGCGCGGTGCTGGACGCCCTCCCGGCGGACACGCACCCCATGACCGCCCTGGGCGCGGGCGTGCTGGCCCTGCAACCCCGGTCCGCGTTTGCGGCGGCCTACCAGGCGGGCACGCCCAAGGGGAGGCTGTGGGAGAGCGCCCTGGACGACGCCCTGGACCTCCTGGGCGCCCTGCCCGCCCTGGCCGCCCGCATCTACCGCAAGACCTACCACGCGGGGTCCGGCCCCCTGGAGATCGCCCCCCTCAAGGGCCTGGACTGGGGCGGCAACCTGGCGGTGATGATGGGCCACGGCGGCGAGGGCGCGCGCGAGCTAATGCGTCTCTACCTGACCATCCACGCCGACCACGAGGGCGGCAACGTGTCCGCCCACGCCTCGCACGTGGTAGGCTCCGCCCTGGCCGACCCGTACCTGTCCTTCGTGGCGGGCATGGCCGGGCTGGCGGGGCCCCTGCACGGCCTGGCCAACCAGGAGGTCCTCAAATGGTTGTCCGACGCGCAGGCCAAGCTTGGGGGCAGCCCCGGGAAGGCGCAGGTGGAGGCCTTTGTCAGGGCCACCCTTGCGTCCGGCCAAGTCGTCCCGGGCTACGGCCACGCCGTCCTGCGCAAGACGGACCCGCGCTACACCTGCCAGCGCGAGTTTGCGCTGAAGCACCTGCCCGGCGACCCGCTCTTCGCCCTGGTCTCCAGCCTGTACGACGTCGTGCCGGGCGTGCTGGCCGCGGGGGGCAAGGTCAAGAACCCGTGGCCCAACGTGGACGCTCACTCGGGCGTCCTGCTCACCCATTTCGGCATCACGGAGGCGACCTTTTACACCGTCCTGTTTGGCGTCTCGCGCGCGGTCGGCGTCCTCTCCCAGGGCGTCTGGTCCCGGGCCCTGGGCCTGCCCATCGAGCGGCCCAAGTCGACGACCATGGACGCGTTAGATGCCCAATTCGGGGTGAAGGCGTGAGGGGAGAGAGAGGGTGGGGCGGGGAGAGAGAGAGAGAAGAGTGGTTTGCTGGCTTCTACACTCTCTCCCTCCCTCCCGTCTCTCTCTCCCACCGCTCTCATCAGTCCCGCTCTGCCAGGGCGACCAGGTGCGCATCGACCTCGGCCTCGCTCAGTACCCGGAACCGGCGGCCCTCGTCGCCCCGGACGACGCCGACCTCGACTTCGGAGGCCTTGAAATCCTCGCCCAGGACGGTCGTGAGGGCGCCCAGGGCGGCCTGGATTGTCGCGTCCGCGGACAGGGCGGCCGAGGAGGCGGGCGTGCGGAACGCCTTTTCCAGGTGAGCCTCCACCTCCATGTCCTTGGCGCCCGCGCCCGCGCCCCGGTAGCCCGCCGTGTGGCCCGCCGGGTCCACCTTGAACAGCTGGGGGCCCAGCTCCTCGTCGATGCCGGCCACCAGCGGGATGACGCCCAGCGGCCGCATGTAGGCGTGCTGCGTGTAGACTTGGGCCCGGTCGGCCAGGAAGCGGGCGAGGTGGTCCGCCGACGCCGGGTACCCGTAGGCGTGCGCCCAGCGGGCCGCCTCGGCGCGGGCGGTCTGGACGATGGCCCGGGCGTCAGCCTGCATGCCCGTGACCAGCATGCCGAGGGTGGGTGTGATCTATGATGTGGAGAGAGAAAGAGAGAGAGAGAGACGAGATGAGATGATTTTTGCCGTCTCTCCCTCTCTCCATCCTCTCCCTTTCTTTTCTCATGCCACAAAAATTCACCTTGAATAGGTGAGAGACAGATGACGGGTCGATCAGCTTGTCCTGTGGTGTGTGCGCGTGTGGAGTGCGTGCGTTGTGAGAGACAAAAAAGGAGAGGAAAGCACGGTCGGGGTTGGTTGTCCAGCGCGCTCTCGTTCTGCCTTCCACTCACCGGCACTTTCTTCTGGGTGACCATGGCCACGCAGTCCTTGCCCCGCACGCCGACCGCCGTGTTCCCCGCATTCTTGCATGACTTGAACGCATATTCTGATGAGAGAGAGAGAGACGGTGTGAGAGAGGGAGCGAGGACGGGAAGAGGGCGTGCGTTTTTTTTGCGGGGCGCGATCGCTGTGTGAACGCGAGCATTGAAATCGATGCGCGCGAGGAGTGGGGCGTTGGCTGTGTTTCATTTCCGCGACCGCCGCGGTTACAGGAGCGCGAACGGGTCGACCGTCGCCAGGCAGACGGAGCAGGGCGGAGCGTGCGCATCGCCTGTGTCCACAGGCGCGCAGGGGCGGGGCGCGCCAAAGCATCACACACGCACGTCGACTCGCCCTTCTTTTACCGAACACACTCACCGACTTGGTAGAGGCGCCCCTCCGGGGAGAAGATGGTGATGTGGCGGTCGTAGCCGCCACCGGCCCCGCGGGACATGGTGTCAAAAAAAAAGGTGTGGAGGAAGCGGAAGTGCGCGTGAAAAGTGACGCCCCTCTTTTTTTATTGGAAAGTGGTGGAAGGCCATTCCATTTTTTTCTCTTTCCCCCAAACCAAACCACCCTCTCCATTTTTTCGTTACTAGCCCCTCCGCCGCGTGGCCCCCCCCCGCCCGCGCCCTCCAATAAAAAACCCCACCACGCACACACACAACCATGCACATTGCCCTCCCCCTCCAGCGCCCGCTGGCCACCCCAGGCCTCCGACCCACCCGCCCGGCCGGCCTCCTCCGCGCTCTGCCCGCTCTCCACCGCCGCCGCCGCCGCCCGACAATTGCCGCCTCGGCCGCCCTCTCGCCGGCCCTGCCCGTCACGCTCACGGCTGCCACTGCTGTCGTCACACGCCTGGCTGCCTCGGCAGCCCGTGCCGTGGTCATGGTCGCCGCTGCGGGCGCCGCCGCCACCGTGGCCGCCCTGGTCGCGACCGGCGCATGGGCTAGCACGACCGCGTCGCACCCAGCTGTCTGGGCGTTGCTGGCCTCCTTCCTGGGCTCCCGCCTGGCCGCCCGGGCCACTCGGGTGGATGCACGGAGGCTAAGCACAGCCTTGGCCGACCATTCCGAGACGCTGGCCGGGATCGAGCGGGGTGTGGCGGTAAGAGAATGGGCGGATGAAAAAAAAAAAACAGACATGGCGGCGGCGCGCGCGCAGGGCATAGGACCGCGCTTTTGGGGGACGAGGTGGCCGCCTGTCGACGGACAGTCTGTCACCCGGCAGAGGTGGAGTGGACGATAGGCGACCTCTGAGAGGAAAGCAGCGCCCCGTAGGGGGGCACAAGCACGGCCCTCACCAGCGGTCGCCACACAAAAACGTTTGGGGGGAGCGGCCGGTCCCCCTCGCCGAAACCTAGCCATTCCTCACCCCCTCTCTCTCTCGTCACATCAGATCCTCTACGGCTCCCTGGACAACCTGTCCCACCTCCACCTGGAGACGGCCAGGCGGACGGCATCGCTCGCGTCCGAGCTCGACGTCGCCCTCGCCGTCCTGCTGGAGGACCGGTACGAAGCCTTCCGCGCGGCGGTCGCGGAGCACGAGCGGGCCCAGCGCGCGGCCGCCGCGCAGCGCCTGTGGGGCAGCGACGCGCCGGACGCGCACGGGGCGGCCGCGCTGGCGGGGCGGCCGCCCGCGCGGGAGCAGCAGTATCCCTCCCCCCTGGCGGGCCTGACCCCGGAGGCCCGGGCCGCCGTGGTCGCCGACCGCCTTGCCACGCTCGGGTCGGCCATCGGCGCGCTCGTCGTGTCCTCCTGGGTGGTCGGCTCTGGCGCGGCCGCACCGTGCGTGCCCGCGGCCGCCCAGCCGCGCCAGGTCCTGGCCTTGCCCCTCCCCGAAGGCGCCGCCTGCGTGAGCCTGGGCGAGGCGGACGGCGGCGACGCGGAGCAGCCCGTCGCTGGCCCGCTCTGGCGCCGGCTGGCCTGGGCGGCTGGAGCGTTGAGGGGGAAAATGTAGAGGGCGCTCCTTTTTTTTTTTCGGGTGTCTTGAGATTCCAATTGTTGTTTTGAGGACGCTCCAATATGTTTTTTTGGGTCGACATGAGATTCCAATTGTTGTTTTAAGAGCGGGGGGGCACGCGTTTTTGTGAGCTGGTGGGCGTATTTTTTCACCCGGCGCGGGTAGGTCCCCCCGCCGTCCCCTCATTCCGGCTCTCTCCCTTTTTTTTTTCAACCCGTGCGCGCGCACCGGGGGCGTTGTCTCGTTAACACACGCCACGTCGCCCGCCCACAACCCACACGTCATGCCCTCCCACCACAACGCCCTCCTGGCGGCGTTTGTTGCGCTGGCCGTCCTCGCCACTCCGCACTCCCTTGTGTCCGCATTCGCGACGCCAAACACGCCGGCCGTCCTGGTCATCGCCCCCGGCGGCTGTGCCGCCTTCGAGTACAGTGGCCTCCTCTTTGCCGGTGGGGGCGGCATACGTGTCGGCCTGGGAGCCGGCAAGGGCATCCGGGCGTCCTCCCGGACGCACCCCTTTTCGTACGAGGTCAGCCTGCTGGCCGTCGACGCGCCCGACTCGTGCCTGGGGTCCGTCAAGTGAGTTGATGAGAGAGCTTTCCCGATTAGCCACTCCCGATGGGGACATGGGGTAGACGACGCATGCTTTGAGGCGGGGACATCACACACGAGGCGCGGCGATGGCGCGGGGCGCCCGTCTCGGGGTGGCGAGGGCAGCGCCCGCCGTGCGCCAAATCCCCCTCCTCCAAAAAAAACTCCCGCGAACCCACGCCCCGCTCACTCCACTCACACCTTTGCCCCACCCCCGTGTGCCTCATCACAGCATCTCCCGGTTGTATATGCAGGTGATTTGGAGGCGAATAGGGTGGGGGAAGGGGCTGGGCAAGGAAGGGTATCGGAAGGAGGGGTGGATGCCCGCTCCGACCCCTCGTCCCAGCTCAACCTCTCCTCTCATCCCATTTTTTTTTCAAGGACGCCTGCATCGGCCTGCGAGACAACGAACTCCGCCTCCAGTCCTACAAGGATCTGACCTGCCCGGCGACGACGGACGGCGGGCCCCGGACTTGCGCGGCCGTGCAAGCCAACGCGCCGCCCGGGACGGCCGTGAATGTGGGCGCCCTGCTTGACGCGGCGACCACGCTCGCGGCGGCGGCGGCGGCGTCCACGCCCGCCGGCGAGTACGTGGAGCCTCCCCTCGCCCTGCCCGCCCTCTTTGACACGGGCTCCGTGTGCGCCAACCAGGACACGGGCTACCTGTACGTGCGCAACGGGTGCGTCCACCCCGTCCGCCTGAGCGTGCGGTTGAGCACGGACGCGTACAAGGGCAAGCACGCGTGCGTGGGGCTGGCGGGGCGGCAGCTGTCGGGGCTGGCCCTGGCGATTGTCATTGTCGGTACCCTAGCCGGCCTGTCCTTGGTGGGTTCGCTGCTCTGGTGCTGCGCGCGGTGGTGCGTGGGGCGGTGAAGGTTGGGGAGGTCGAAGAGAAGACGAGAGCGTGCAATTGTTAGCAGACCCCATTTTTTATTCAATCGAGACGCACATTGCGACCACGCTAAGCTGCCTGGGCGAGAGCACGCGCCGGCCTGGAGAGAGGCTTGCGAGGGATCGGCGAGAAGGGTCGAGAGCGTGGGAGCGTGAGGAGAGAGAGGGCACAGGCCCTAAGTTTCAGTGTCTTGGGTAGGCCAAATGGCGCCCGCCCTGCACCCCATCCCCCACCCGGGCGGCCAGCCGGCCGGCGGCAGAAGGAGAGGAGGAACTGGTTCACATTTTGCGGCCCGCCCCAGAGCACTGTCGCGCCCGCCATCGCTGTGGGCAGCACCCGCTTCCCAAGCCGGCGCCGGCGTTGCAGCGGCCGCAGCGCCGACCCCCCGGCCACCCTCGAAAGCCAGACAGGCACGGCCGCCTGCGCCTGCTGCCGCTGCTGCTGCCGGTGATGTCATCCCCCCGAAGAGGGCTACTGCCGGTTCTGCCACCCCCTCTTTGACGAGGGAGGGCCGGCCCTCCCGCATCCCCCTGACCTCGCACGCCCGCGCGGTCGGCCTGCTCGCCGCTCTGACCATTCTTACGGGGTCCGCCAACCGGGTCCTGTACAAGGCCGCCCTGGACGCGTGTGGTGGGGCGGCCGCCTCGCTCTACCTGGCGGCCCTCCAGGGTGCCGCCCCGGCAGTCGTCTACGGCGCCATCTTGAAGTGGAAGGAGGCCAGCGGCGCGTTGCCGGCCGGCCCCTCGGCCGCCTCCCTCCTGGGCGCCCGCTGGCGCTTGGCGTCTGTGGGCGCGGGCGAGGCCGCCTCCTCCGCCCTGTCCTTTGCCGCGGCCGCCCGCCTGCCGGGCGCCCTGCTGCCCCTCCTTCAGCAGGCCATGCTCCTGTGGCAGCTCGCCTTTGAGCGCCTGGTCCTGAAGCGGGCCCAGCCGGCGCGGCGCGTGCTGGGCGTCGCGGTCGTCATCACCGGCGTCTGCCTGGCGGCCTGGCCGCGGGGTGGGTGGTCGGGCGTGGGCGCGTCGGCCATTCCCTTGGACGCCGTGATCATGTTTGCCGTCGCCATGGCCTTCCCCGCCGTCGCATTTCTGACCAAGGAATCCATTTTTGCGCACGCCGCGGCCGCGAGCGGCGGGGTGCCCCTGGACGTCTTTGCCCTGGCCTCGCGCACGTCGGCCGTCCAGGCCGCCTGCATTTTAGGGTTACTCCCCCTGGCAGCCCTGGCGTCGGGCGTGCCGGTGAGCGGGCTGGGCGCGGCCTTGGCGACGGGAGCGTCGCGTGTGGTCGGCCCCTCCGCGCCCGGCAACGGCCTCCTCCCCCTGTCCTACATCTTCATGAACATCGCGTTCAACGTCTCGCTCATCACCCTGGTCCGCGTGGGCGGCGCCCTGGCGGCGGGCATCGCGGCTGCCGTCCTGGTCCCCGTCGCGACGGCCGCCTTTTGCGTGCCCTGGCCGGGGCTGCCCCCGCCCGCTCGGCTGGGCCCCCTGTTTGGGGTGGGCGTCTGCGTGAGCGTGGTCGGGCTTTTCATCGTTCTGTGTAGCCCCGCAGGAAAGGGGGTAACAAGGGGTGAGGTGGTTGACGGCGGCCCGACAGGTGCGGCGGCGGCCCCGCTGGTGTTGGGTGAGGAGGAGCCGTAACAATGACTTTGGGGGTCATTGTTTTGTTTCTCCGCTTTCGTCACACACCCTCCACCACCAAAAGCCATGCCCGCCTTCGCCCTGTCCACCACACCTTCGGGCGTGGCTGCTACCCGCCGGCCTGCCAGCGGGCGCCGGGTTGTGCAGGTATGGGGGTGATGGGGTGATGAAGAAAAAGGAGCTGGTATCCACGGCCGAGCGGCGGCCAGTTTTTATTGTTCCGCCGCCGACGGGAATTCAAGGGCTGAGACGGCGTGCGATGCGCCGCCTCGCACGGGAAGGGCTGCATGGGAGCTTACACTGGCCAGCGGCCGAAAATCCAGGCACAAAAAGCTCATATCTTGCCTTCAAACACCTCCCCCGCGGGGCACAAACCCCCCGCCCATGCGTGCACACCTCTACGACCTTGCCCTCACCCTCACCCTCACCCTCTCACCCTCTCACGCCCCACCCTACCTTCTCTCAGCGTCTCCAGCCCTTTACCGCCCCCGCCGCCCCCACCGCCCGCCGCGCCGCCCCCGTCCCCCTGCGTGCGGCCGTCTCCACCACCGACACCGCCCTCAACATCGCGTCCGACGTGTCCGAACTGATCGGCAACACGCCGACCGTCTACCTGAACAAGGTCGGCGCCGGGTGCGGCGCCCGCATCGCGGCCAAGCTGGAGATCATGGAGCCCTGCTCCTCCGTCAAGGACCGCATCGGGTACGGCATGATCAAGGCCGCCGAGGATGCGGGCCAGATCTCGCCCGGGAAGACCACGCTCGTCGAACCCACGTCGGGCAACACGGGCATCGCGCTCGCCTTCATGGCCGCCGCCCGGGGGTACAAGCTGGTCCTCACCATGCCGGCGTCCATGTCCCTGGAACGCCGCATCCTCCTGCGCGCCTTCGGGGCGGAGCTGGTGCTGACCGACCCGGCCAAGGGGATGAAGGGCGCGGTGCTGAAGGCCGAGGAGGTGGCCGCCGCGACGCCCGGCTCCTTCATCCTGCAACAGTTTGAGAACCCGGCCAACCCGCGGGTACACTACGAGACGACGGGGCCCGAGATCTGGGAGGCGACGGGCGGGGACGTCGACATCTTTGTGGCGGGCGTCGGGACGGGCGGCACCATCAGCGGCGTGGCCAAATACCTGAAAGAGAAAAAGCCGGGCGTGCAGGTGATTGCGGTGGAGCCCGCGGAATCACCTGTCATCGGCGGCGGCGCGGCAGGCCCCCACAAGATCCAAGGCATCGGCGCCGGCTTCATCCCGGGCAACCTGGACACCAGCCTGCTTGACGGAGTGGTGGCCATCAAGTCGGACGACGCGGTCGCCATGGCCCGGCGCCTGGCCCTGGAGGAAGGGCTGCTGGTCGGCATCTCCAGCGGGGCGGCCGTCGCTGCGGCCCTGGAGGTCGGCGCCCGCCCGGAGAATAAGGGCAAGCTGATCGTGACGGTCCTGCCCTCCTTTGGCGAGCGGTACCTGTCCACCGCCCTGTTCCAAAACATTCGGGACGAAGCCGAGCAGATGACGGTCCAAGCGTGAGGATGCCGGCGACGACATTCGCCCGGCGGCGGCGGCGGGGGCGAAAATAGGAGCGTGTGTGTGTGCGTGTGTAAAAAAAGAAACTCGACCCTGAAAAAGTTTACAAAATACATATCATGCCGTCACTTTCTTCCCCGCCTTCACGACAGGCGCAGCAGCAGCAGCGCCAACAACAACAGCCGCCTCCTCCTCAGCCGCCGCCTCCAGGCTCTGGTAGACGGGCAGGGCCGCCGACCCGGCCAGCTTCAGCAGGATCGACCGCACGCCCGACCAGCCCCGCACCAGGTGGGGCAGCGCGCCCGCCAGGGCTGCCGCCGCATTGGCCGCCACCTCCGCCGGCGCCTGCGATGTCCGGCCCACCCGGATGTTGACGCACGTGCCCCCGCCCCGGTGCAGGTAGGTCGCGTCCAGGGCTTTCCGGACGGCGGCCGCCCAGTCACGCCCCGGCCCGCCGCGCAGTTCCACCGGGACGGGCTGCTTCTTGGCGGTGAAAAAGGACTTGCCCAGGGCGCGGGGCAGCATGGGCAGGACGCGCGTGTCCGCCAGGAATAGGTCAAACGCCCGGCATAGGGCTCGCTTGGCCTCGTGCGGCTCGTACTTTTGCTTGAGCTTGGACAGGCCGATGATTTTGGACACGCCGACCCCCGCCCCGCCTTTGGCCAGCACGCCCGCGGCCTTGGCCCGGGCTTTGGCGGCGGAGTGCGTGCGCGGGGCGTCTGGGGCCGGGGCCGGGTCGTCCTTGACAAACAGGCAGACCTCCGCGCCCTCAAATCGGTAGATCGGGTGCGGGAGCGGACTGAAAAAAGAGGGAGGAGAGGGAAGGTTGAGAGAGTGAGCAAGTGAGCGAGCGGCGGCCACGCTGGGGAGGGGGGGGGGGGGGGGAGTTTTGTCTAGTGCGCGCCCCTCCTCCCTCCTCGTCCCCGCCGCCTTCTCCAAGCAACTCACAGGCGGACTGGCTTATCGTTGCGGTTGTCGATGGGCGTCTTTTTCAGGGAGATGATCTGTGATGAGAGGAGGGAGGGGGGAGAAACAAAAACTCAGCGCCGGCTCGAGAGCGAGCGGACCGACGCATGCGCCCACCGCCGTACGTATCAAAAAACCGCCGCCGCCGCCGCGCCCAGGCCCAGTCGTCCCACACGCCTCCGCCACCCCCATCGCCACCATCTCCTCACCAGGTACACCAGTTCATCATCATCCGCAAACAGTCCCTCCCCCGCGGCCGCCCGGGCGTGCTTGGCCAAAGCCGCCGCCGCTTTGGTCAGCTGGGCCTGGTCCAGGCCGGGCGTGGGGATGGGGGCCAGGGGGCGGTCGCCGCGGGAGGAGGGCTTGGCCAGGGCGTTGGAGGCAGCGGCAGCCCCTGCAGGGCCGGCCGGCAGGCAGATGGCCTTTTTCTTGGGCGCTGTCGTCATGTTTTTTTTTAGTTTTTTAGGAGCTGTGGGTCGCCTAGCCGCCGCCGGAGCGTCGTTTCAACCTAGTTCTATTTCAATTCATCTCACACGAGGTCGTCATCCTCCCCGCCCAGGCCGTCGCCGGCGGCGGACGGCACATGGTGCCCCCCGCCTCCACCACTGCCGTACGTCGCCCCCCACGCGGCCGCGGCGGAGGAGGCGTGGTGCGGCCCGCCACCCCCACCACCACCACCACCAGGCCCTCGCCCCCTTGCCCCCGCCGCGCACCTCCGGAAGAAATCGTCAAAGGCGGCCGCGTCCACGTCGCCCAGGACGGCGGACGTGTGCATGGCGGTCAGGCCTGGCCGGACTGGGGGTGGGGAGGCCCCGCCCGCGGAGCCCAGGTGGCCAGAGGAGGTGGACGCCGCTCCGCCACCTCCAACCCCTGACCAGCGGCGGGTGAACGAGGCGGCCCGGCTCATGCCCAGGCCCCGCCAGGCGCGGGAGGCGGCGGTCGCCCACCCGCCGCCGGCGAGGCCGAGGGCGACGGCATCGACCAGGACGGCGGGCGTGCCTTTGCCGCGGGCGCCCCCCGCCCGGTCCGCTTTCGTGCCGACCAGCGCTGCAGGGAAGGGCAGACCAGCGAGGGAGGAGGTCGAAGCCTGCTGTTGCTGCTGCTGCCCGGCCGCACCGCCCAGTCCGGCCCCACCACCGCCCGTCGCCGCCGCCAGTTCTGCCACCCAGGGCCGCACCGCTGCGGCCCGGGAGGAGCTCGCCGTGTCACCCCCAGGCGCGCCGGCTGCAGCCGCTGTCGGCGGCGGCGGGCTGGTCCCCAGGTCGTGGCAGAGCAACACGCCCGCGGCGTCCCCGTAGAAAAGGCGGCGCAGGGGGGCGTACCGGCGGGCGCAGCCCACGTCCCACAGCTCGACCGCCAGGGGGCGCGGGGCGGAGGTGGAGGTTGAGGAGGTGTCCGGGTCGGCGTCGATCATCTTGAGGGAGGATGAGAAAAAGGAGAAGGAGAGCGGGGATGATGAAGGTTGGAGCAGCGTCGACGTGCGCGCTCTCTCCTTTTCTCGTCTCTCCTGTCATATTCATATTCGCCTGACTCACCCTCACCCACACTGAGCACCCGGCTGTCTGGGGAGGGGGCCGGGTGGGGGGCTTGCCTGTGGCCAGGGCGTGGGCGAGGGTGGACTTGCCACAGCCTGTGGGGGTGTGCGGGGAGAGAGAGAGAGGGGAGAGAGAGAGAGAAGAGGCGTGAGCAAAGAATTAGGGAGAACGCATGCGGCCTTGCCCCTTTTCATTTGCTTGTACCTGGGTTGCCCACCACCAAGATGCGCACAGACTCTACAGCGTCAGCATCAGAGCTCAGGCTGGCAGGCGTGGTGGAGAGGGCGGCAAACATGTTCTCTCTCTCTGTGGTGGGAGGGCAGAGGTTGCCGCGCCTCTTCCCCGCGCGGGTGTGAAACGCGAGATGAGAACTTAATTTCACTCACTGACACTCTTTTCGTGTTTTGGTCGCCGCCGCCCGCCCCTACGCACGCACGCACGCACATTCTCCTTCTCCTCGCCAGAGAGAGAGGGCAGGCAAACCTCGCGCACCAGTCTGGAGTTGCTTCCCACCCACGCCCGAAGAAATGAGCGCGTCCCTGCGTTTGTCTGCGGCCGGCGTCTCGCCGGCGCGCCCGGCGCTGCGGCCCCTGGCCACCCGCCGGCTCGCCGCCCCTACTGTGCCCGCGGCCGCTAAAAGCGACGACCCCGCCCCTCCCTCCTCCTCCGCCAAGGGCTTCACCAGCGCCACCACCTCCACTACATCCAAAGTCCCCAAGAAAGCCCCCCCTCCCGCCAAGGCCGCCAACAAAAAACCTCGCTCCAGCGGGCGGGGCGCCCTCAAGCGGACGGAGCAGGGCATCCGCCTGGGCGTGGGCACCCCCACGCCCGACCCCACCACCCCCGCCGGCCCGGGCGAGTGGGTGCGACTGGCAAAGCTCAGTGAGTGGCGGGAGGGCAAAGCGGGGAAGGCGGTCACGTTGCCGGACAAGACCGTGCTGTGCCTGTTCACCGCCCGCCCCCCAGGCGCGCCCGCCTCTGCCCCACCCCGCGTCTACGCCACTGAAATATATTCGTCCGCCTTCAAGTACCCGCTGATCGATGCGGAAGTCGACCTGGCCAGCGGGGCCCCCATCGTGACGGTGCCCTTCGACGGGACGACCTACAACCTGCTGGACGGCTCCGTCGTGGCCTGGTGCCCGCGCAACACGCCGGTGCGCGCCCTGCTTGGGGCCGTCAAGTCGCGGGTTGACCCGACGCCCATCCGGGTGTTCCCGGCCCGGGTGGCGGGGGATGGCCAGGGCGTGGACGTCTGGTTTGCCCGGTGACAATTGCCAGGTGACAATTGATGAGAATGTGTGATGTGATGAGAGACTGTGTGAGCATGAGATTTTCTCTTGTTGTCGAATGTCTGTTCTGGCATTATTCATGTCACGCCCGTTGCCTCTTCTCTCCTTCTCTCTGCCTCCCCCCGCATCTCACGCCGCATTGTAATCCTCCACCCCCAGGTCCCGCAGCGCCGCCGCCCCGACATCCCCGCACGCGTCCGGGTACCGCCGGCGGGCGGCCCGCAGGAGCGGGGTGAGGCGGGCCGAGGACAGGGCCGCCAGGACGGGCCCGTCGGGGGCGGCCCGGGATGCCAGGTTGCGCGTGGCGGCGCACGCCTGGCGCAGGGCCCACTGGTGGGCCTTGGTGGCGGCGGTGGAGGGGGTGGTGGAGGAGGCCGCGGGCGGCGCGGGATGCGCGTTCTCGTCCTCCTCATCCTCCTCAACCTCAACCTCAACCTCAACCTCAACCGCCCCTGCACCACCACCCACGGGCCCCGTCAAGGCGGCGACGATAGCCGGCACGCAGCCCGCTGCGACGGCGGCCTCAGAGGCGGCCGGGTTGCGCAGCGCCAGGGCGGTGACCAGGCCCAGGGCCTGCTCAACCAGGCCGTGGGCGCTCGCCGCGGCGGCGCGGGGGACGAGGGCCGCGACCGCTGCCAGGGCCCCGCCGCCCACCAACCCCGGCTTCAGGGCGTCCGACCCGGCCAGCTGGCGGGCCAGGGCGCAAGCAGCCCTGGCCAGGCGGGTGCCGGCTGGGGTGGGGTCGGACGAGCCGCGGGCCAGGGCCGCCAGCGTTGCGGCCACGCCGTCCTTGCCAGGCGTGGGCGTCCGAGTGCTGCCGCCCCCGCCCGCGCTGCTCGCGCTCCGCTCGCCCTCGCCGCCCCACGCGGCCAGCCCCGCAAAGGCCCGGACCAGGTCGTCGTTGACCAGGATGCGTTTACAGGCGGTGGCGGCGGCGGACACCGCGTCCGCGGACCGGGCCGTGTCGGCCAGGACGGCCAGCAGGGCGGTCGGCAGGGCTCCGTCATGTGCGAGTGCCCGCCCGTGCTGGAAGGCCGAGGAGGTCAGGGGCCGCGCGTCGTCTGCGCGGGCGCACGCCGACAGCGCGGACGCGGCCGCCTCCACGCCGGCGTCGGTGGCTGAGGGTAGAGCAGACGCGACAAGCCCACCCAGCCCCCCACCCACAAAGGCCGCCTTGGCGCCCTCGTGCTTGGTGGCCAGGGCGGACGCGAGAGAGGCGGCCGCGGCCCAGGCGTCGGAGCGCGGCAGGGCGGCCTTCAGAGCTGTGAGGGCGGCCTCGCAGGCGCCGCCCTTGACAGCCTCATCCCGGGCGGCGTTGCCTGGGGCGGTGCGCAGCAGGGAAGCCAGCGTGGCTTGAGAGAGGGCGGGGGCGAGGGCGGCGGCGGCGAGGAGGGCGGGGATGGCGGAGGCGCGGGCCGCGACTGTGATGGGAGGGAGAGGTGAGTGAGGCGGGTGGCGGGGGACGGGGCGAGTATGCGAGCAAGATTCCCTCTCTCCCTCTCCTTTGTAACGCACTCGTCGCCCCGTCCGCGTCCTCGACCACTTCGGCGAGCACACGCACGGCTTCAGCGATGGCCCCTGCATTCGTGCCAGGCGTGTCACCGTCGCTAGCCCCCACCAGCCGCCCGAGCGCGGCGACCGCGATCGAGGCCGGGTGCGGACCGCCGGGTTCCGCGGCTTTCACGATGCCGGTCAGGCTGAGACCCTGGAAGTGAGAGTGGATGAGCGTACGTGTTGCGTGAGTGTGTGTACAAATCTTCGGACGAGCCGAAGGCAAGCGCGAGACGGCCCTCGGCCGCGGGCGGGCGATGCAAAGACACAACCCCGTGCTCTGCTCTCGCGCTCCCCCTTTTTTTCCCTCATTTTTACCTGCATCGTCAGTTCCTCCACCGCCGCGGCCACCGCCTCCTCCGCCCCCATGCCAAAGTCGGCCACGTTGACCCGGACCGCCTCATCAAAGTCGGCCTGCGTGGCGGAGGGGGACATGCTGGACGAGATGAGGAAGCGAACAGGGGGCGTTGCTTGCTGTTTTCCCAGGGTGTGAGACTCTTCGCCTTCAACGACCCGACACGCTCTTCTTCTTTGTCTCCACTTTTCCATTTCATTTTTCACGACGACACTCCACTCCATGACCGACCTCGCCTCCCACACCCTGGGCGACCCACACCCGCCCTCTAGGAGTGGCGGGTCGGAGGAGGAGGAGCACGAAGCGGCGGCGGACGTGGTGGTGGTGGAGGAAGACGAGGCTGGCACTGCTGGTCCAGCCGCGCCGGCCGCGTCTTCTTCGTCTGCCTCGACCGCGCCCCCCCTCGCGCTCGACCCCCGCCTCGCCTGGCTGGCCGGCCGGGCCGCGAGCTTGTTAGGGCTGACCGCGGGTGGCGATGCTGAGGCCCTCGCAGCCGAACCCGCCCTGGCCTCCTTCCTGGACGGCCCCTCCCCTGTCCGGCCCCTGGTGGTGTGGGCGGGCGGCGCGGCCGGCGCCACCACAGGCACTGGCCGCTCGTCGTCCTCCATCCCGCCCACCGCAGCCCGGGTCGCCCTCTTCACCCGCCGGGGCGGCGTGGGGGCTCCGGTTGATGTGGAGTGTGCCAGGGCCGCCATCATGGCGGCTGTCCTGCCGGCTGCAGCGCTCAAGTCGTTGGACGTCGTCGCCGCTCTGGCCCGGGGCGTCCTCGCCCCCGCAGCCGCGGGCGCGGCCGTGCGCGCGCGCGCCGCGGTCGAGGCGGCCACGTCCTCGCCTGCTGCTGCGTCCGCGTCCATGACGGCCACCACCCACCGGAAGTCCACCTCCACGGAGTCGGCGGTGTCGTCGGCTGCACCGTTCCTGACCATCCCGCCCCTGACCTCAGCCGGTGCCACGCTGCTGGCCGCGGCCGCCGCGGCGGCCGCCGACGCGGCGGCCGACCTCGCTTCGGCAGCCTCCGCCGCAGCCGCCCGCACCCGGGGGCGCACCCTGCTGCCCTTGCCCGCCGCGCACGTCGTCGTCCGGGCGGCGGCCACTGATTTTCGTGACGATGCCGCCATCAGCAAGCTGGAGGGCGTGGTGGACGTGTGGACCCGCCTGGCCCGGGGCATGCTCGCGGCCCAGGATGGAGAGGCGGGGGAGGCCGCCGCCTTGGCTTCCTCCCCTAGCGGCGGCGCCCTGGCAGCCGAAGCCGCCCGCCTAGCCTCCCTCGCCTCTGACGCGGCCGGCATGGTTGATCAGCTAGCCTCTGACGCCGTAAAAGGCGTAGAAGCCGCGCTGACTGCGTCCAATTCCTCATATGCCGCGTCCATTGCCCGCCTGCGGTCCGACGCGGACTCGGGGGCCGCCCGGGTGCAGGCGGCTGCCCGCCTGGCGGCTGCTCTCCTGGCCCCGTGCACCCCACTCACCACGGCCGCTGACCCGGATGCCATGGAGTACGCGGCTGCTCCCCTGTGGGCGTGCCTAGCGGTGGCCTGGAACAGCCTCGCCCAGGGCGGGCAGGCCACCCACCTCACGCCAGCCGCCTTTGAACACCTGCTGCGCCTGGTGGCGGCGGACGCGCTGGCCCGTGTGCGAACGCTCGTGCCCGGCGCAGGCGGCGACGGTGAGGGTAGTGGTGGTGGTGGAGGTGGTGGTGGTGATAATGGTGACGCGGCCTCCTCCAACAACAGCACAGCCGACCCGGCCGACGTGGTGGCCCGCGCAAAAGCCGTCCTGCGTGGCCTGGGCGGTTTCAAGGCCGGCTTCTTCCGCGCCCGGGCCGCGGCCCTCTCCAAGAAGCGGACTGTAAGCCAGGAGGGCGGGTCAGGCTCGGCGGCGGAGGCAGACCCATCCTCCCCTCCATCCTGGCCCTTCAACCCGGCCTCCATTTTCCGGGAGGTCGACGCGGCGGCGGCCCGGGCGGCCGTGGTCGCGGACGCCTTCACCGCCCTCGCCGCCTATGCCAAGGCCGGGCGGGCTGAGATTGGCGGGCCCGCGGGGGCAGGTCTGACGGCTGCTGCCCGGGCTGCCGCCTCGGACGGGGCTGCCGCGGCGGGCGGCCTGGTCAGCGCGGCCTACAACCTGCTGGACGACCGGGCGGGCGCGGACGCGTTCGCCGCTGCCGTCGCCAGCCTGGCATCCGCCACTCCTGGCATCGACGCCCGCCTAGCCGCCGTCGTGGGCGCGACTATCGACGTGCGCGCCGGCGTGGGCGCTGCCCTGCGCGCGGGTGAGGCCGTGGCGGACGGCCTGCTGGACCGCCGGCCGGCCGCTGCCGTCCTGGCGGGGCGGGCAGGGCCCCTGTTGGCCGCCTTGGCCGCCGAGTGCGAGGCGGTCCAGGCCGAGCTGGCCGGTCACGCCTCCGCTCCTCCACTCCCCCGTGGTGCCACGCCCGTGGCGGGTGCGCTCGCCTGGGCGCGCGGCCTGAAAGACCGGGTGGCCGCCCTTGCCGTACGCACGACGGGCCTGCTGGGAGGCGACGCGCTGGCCCGGGGTGAGGGCGGGCAGGCCGCGGGCGAAGCCGTGGCGGGCGTGCTGGCGGCGTTGGAAGCTTATGAGGGGCGCCTGCTGGCCTTGTGGCGGGACCAAGCCGCTGCCACGTGCGCGGCGGGGCTGGGGTCCCCCGTCCTGGTGCGCCTGGAAGGCTCAACCTCCAAGCCCACCCTCTGGCCTGCCTGCGCCTCGGCCATTCCGGCCGACGTGGACGCCTTGCTGGCCGAAGCTCGTGCGTTGATGGCGTTGCCGGGGGCGGCCATCACCATCCCGGCCGACGTCAAAGCCCTCGTGTCCGCGGGCCCGGCCATGCGCGCGGACGCGGCCGCCCTGGACGCGGCCGCCACGCGCGCGGCGGCCCTCGCGGCCTCCATCACCCCCCTGGAAGCCCCGCTCCTGGCACCCCGCCTGGCTGCCGTCCGGGCCGCCCTGGACGCCGGGTCGGGTGGGAATGTCACCTGGGCGCACGCGGTCAACGCCAACAACAGCAAGGCCACGCCAGCCACGACAGCCGCCACGCTGACGGCGGCCGTCGACGCGGCGGCCGACGCGGCCGCTGCAGTGCGGGGTGGGGCAGACGTCGTTGCCCGGTTGCGGGCCATGTGGACGGGGGTGGGATTGGCTGAGGAAGGGCCGACCGGCCGCCCTTCCCCACTGCCATACACCGACTGGTGCGACGCCGTCGAAGCCGGCCTGACCTCCCGGCGGGCCGCGGTGAAGAGCGCGGCCAAGGAAGCGGCCGCCAAGGTCGCAGCCGCCCGGGCGGTGTTTGGGCCGGAAGCCGCGGGTGGGGCGGTGGCTTGGACCACTTTTGAGGCGGGTCTGCGGGATGACTTGGTCGGTGCAGCTGGTGATGTGGCCGCCGGGGCAGCCAACTGGCTGGCGGGCGCCTTGAGCGGCAAGGGTGGGTCCGGCACGGCAACGGCAACGGTCAGCCTGACAGTCACGCTCGACCTCGACCCGGTGGGCGGCAGCGCGCCCACTTTTGTGCCGGCCCTGACGGGGAGCAGCGCTGCTGTCCTCCGCGGCCGCCGTGGCGGGCGTGACATGCCCTCCCTGGCATCCTCCATCGATGCCTGGATGGCTGCCCTGGCGGCCGACGTGGCTGGGGTTGGGCCGGCTTTCGGTGGTGGCGGCACCAACGAAAACGACGCGTCGCCTGACGCCGAACGTGTGCCGCCGCCCGCGGCCCTCGCCGCCGCGGCTGTCGCCGCTCGGTCCGCCCTCGCCAACGCCGCACGGGAGGCATCTATCTGGGGCAAACCCTACGATCGGGTAGCCTCCCACACCTCCATCCGGGACGTGGCGACCGCTCTGGCCGCCTTTGTCGCCCAGCACAGCTACGAGAGCGGTGGGCGCTCAACCCACCCTCCGCTGGCCGCCTACGAGGCCGCCTTTGCGGACGCCCGTGCCATCGCGGATGCCATCGATGCGCTGCCTCCCAGCACGTCGTCCTGGCACCCTGCTGCGGCGGCGG
>Ga0315288_10001071_pt1 | contig 34954 bp, 37 predicted proteins | sample YL17G11_20_MG_FD_203454 | JGI IMG/M metagenome (GOLD analysis project Ga0315288, IMG submission 203454) | Sediment microbial communities from Yellowstone Lake, YNP, Wyoming, USA - YL17G11_20 | ecosystem: Environmental > Aquatic > Freshwater > Lake > Sediment | place: USA: Wyoming | collected...
GAATTTATTTTGGAATGGCATTAGAAAAATGATTGATCATCATCATAAAATTAGTGGTTACATAACAACGTACAATTGTGTTAAACAAGAATATCCGTTTGACAAATGTATTCAATCATTATTGGGGTTTTGTGATGAAGTATGTGTGGTCGATGGCGGTTCAACCGATGAAACAATTAAAATCTTAAATGATCTCGCTCTTAAAGATAGTCGAATTAAAATAAAAGTAGTGTCTCGAGATTGGAGTGATCCAAGATTTGCTGTTTTTGATGGCATGCAAAAAGCCGAAGCCCGTTCAATGTGTACCGGCGACTTTTGTTGGCAAATGGATAGTGACGAAATTGTTCATGAAGATGATTACGAAAAGGTCAAAGATTTATGCAAATCATTTCCAAAAGATGTCGACATTTTATCACTTCCGGTAATTGAATTTTGGGGGACTTTAGAGAAAGTTAGAATGGACATTCAACCATGGAAGTGGAGGTTGAGTAAAAACAAAAATAATATAACTCATGGAATACCATTCAATTTAAGAAGATATGACTCAGGGGGTCGAGTGTATTCTCTTCCTGGTAGCGATGGTTGTGATATGATAGATAAAACGACCGGTGAAAGACTTAATCATATGGGATTTTATACCCAAGATGCCGATAAATTTAGACAAAAAGGATTATTGTCATTAAACAATGTTGATCGTGATCAATATGAAAAATGGTTTAATGAAATGACAAATATTCTTCCTTGCGTATTTCATTATAGTTGGTTAAATCTACCTCGAAAAATAAAACTTTATCGTGATTATTGGTCTGCCCATTGGGAAAATTTAGTTGGAAATGATTATAAAGATTTGCCAACAACGAATATGATGTTTGATGTTCCCTGGACAGAGGTCACAGATGATATGATCAATGATCTTGCTAAAAAGCTTTCAAAAACCGGAGGTCATATTTGGCACTCTAAATGGAATGGTCAAATAACACCCTGGATTGGTTGTTCTAGAAAACAGCCAAAGATTATGGAATGAAATTATGAAAATTATTAACATAAAACAAAAACTTGAGGAATTTGATGTTCCCCTCAGCTCTATAAGACTAGGTGACTTTGATTATATCGGCCATTTCACCGCAGAACGCCACCGTCAACCTGATGATGCAAATTATTCAAAAATCGGGTGCTTTTATCGTAGCAATTACGAACGAGGAATTCTCATATATTATCTTATACGAAAATTCAATCTAACTTCAATGTTAGAAATAGGATTTGGTAGAGGATATTCAACGTTTTGTGCTGCCAAGGCTTTTACAGATGCAGGAATAAAAGGCAAAATTGTCACAGTTGATCCTGATTTAAATGAAGATTATTTAAAACAATTACAAGCAATTTTCCCCAAAGAATGGTTTGAACATATTGAATTTGTTAAGGCTCGATCACAAGATTATTTATCACAATTAAATGATAAATTTGATTTGGTTTATATCGATGGTGATCATTCATATGAGGCAACAAAATCAGATTGGAATATGACCAAAGAAAAATTTAATAGTTTTATTTTATTTGATGATTATCATTTACCTTCTAAAAATGACCCAGGAATTGCATGTGCAAAAGCCATTGATGAAATTGATGAAAGTATTGAAAAGTGCAATGAAAAAGAATTAATTATTCTTGACAGACGTATCTTTTTTGATGATCGACAACAAACAGACGATCAAATAAATTACGGACAAATTCTTTTACAAAAATCAAGTGTAAAATTATCAGAGTGGTGATATGACCCATCAAAATAAGTTCATTTTTGTCGCCCCCATGTTCAATGCCAGCAAAACGCTGGAACAAATGCTATATTCGATTTGTGGTCAATCATATAAAAATTGGAAATTAATCTTAATTGATGATATTTCAAATGATTATGAAAGAATAGAAGAAGCCAATATTATTAAATCTTTTAAAAATTTGATTGGCGATAATAGTAGAAGCCAAGATGATCAAAAAATTAATGTAGTTTGGAATAAAACAAAAAAATGGGAAGTTGAAAATGTTCTATATGGGATTTCAATGTGTGAAGATGAAGATATTATTTGTCGAATTGATGCCGACGATTGGTTAACTGATCTTGATGCATTGACATATCTTAATGCACTTTATAATCAAACTGGTGCCGAGGTGCTTTGGTCCGCTCATCGATGGGAATATACAGATAGAAACATCTCAGGCCCGATGCCGCCCGATGCCGACCCTTACAATTTTCCCTGGGTTTCTTCTCACTTAAAAACATTTAGAAAACGATTAATTAATGACGTAAATGATATAAATTTTCGTGGTGAAGACGGAAATTATATTCGCCGCGCTGGTGATCAAGCGATTTATTTGCCTATATTATTTAAAACCAAAAAAAGAGGATTTGTGCCACGAGTTTTTTATCATTATACAATTGATGAAAAAAATGGTGAAGTATATCAAACTGATGATGCAAAATTTCAAAAAAATGAAGCAGAATTTTTACGTCATAGAGGATTTACAAAATAATATTTTATAAGTTAATAAATCTCAAACAACCCTCTGTTAGTTATTACTTTAATAAATATAAATTAAAATTTTAAATAATTTTAAAATACATATTGAAAGTGGCATTTTTAGATCATAGAGGGTTTGTTGATGATGGTTCTCCTAATTTAAATATTAGTGGTGACGTAAGAGTTAGTGGGGCTGTTTTTATAAATGGATCGGCTAGTTTAAATCCAACATATTCTTTAACACAAATAACTTATAGTTATTTTCTTACAATAAATGACAACGTCGTTGAGTGTACAACGGGATCGTTTATAGTTACTCTTCCCACTGCCATTGGTATTACTGGAAAATTATACAATATTAAAAACACCGGATCTGGCATTATAACCATCAATACAACATTAAGTCAATCTATAGACGGATATGTAAATGGTGAATTGGCGTTAACACAATATGAATGTTTGTCGGTTGTTTCAAATAACACAAAATGGTTAATAATGTAATTAAAGAAGATTGAAGACGGGGGACGAGGGCAACACAAATGACATATTTTAAAAAGACCATCATACAAGGAACACATGACGATGGGTCGATTGATGATATTCCAATAACAAACGAGAATCATCTTGAAATTGAAGTTCATGGTCCCATACATCCTTATGGTGAAATCCATGCTGAAAGGCTTCACCCACTTATCCAAGGAACAGCTACATATGGAATTAACTCTACTAATCATCGGACAACAACTTATCTAAGTGGAACTGTAACAACTTCAGGATCAATGTTCATCTGTTCAACAGGTACCCAAGCATTGTCTTTTGGTACTTTTCAGTCTAGAAGAAGAGCAAAGTATCGGGCCAATCAAGGTCTCGTTGCAAGGTTCGGCGTGCTTTGGTCAGATCCAGTAGCAAGTTCAATTGTTGTTGCAGGAATTGGTCATGCCGAAAGCGGATATTTCTTTGGTTATAATGGAACAAGCTTCGGTATTCTTCATAGTAATGGAGGTGTCAGAGAGATAAGAACTTTAACAATCAACACAAAATCTTCTCATGCTGATAGCATTGACATAACCCTTAATGATGTTGTTACTCCAGTTACTGTTACCAACGGGGCCTCCGCAATCACAACGGCTTCTGAAATAAACAAAACAACATTTACAGGATGGGTTGTAACATCTCGGGGTAACAAAGTTATATTTGTCGCCGATGATGTTGGTTCTAAAAATGGAACTTATTCTTTATCAAATGCAACCAGTGCCGCTGGAACCTTTGTCAGATCAACAACAGGTGTTGTATCAAACGATATATGGATTCCACAAACAGACTGGAACGGAGATCAATTGTTGGGCGCGGGCTCGTCGGGAATAACTCTCAATAAACAAAAGGGAAATGTATTTCACATCGGTGTTCAACATGGATTTGGAAATATTATATTCAAGGTTGAAACTGTAAGTTCAAATTTGAATAATTCTACTTTTACAACTGTTCATACAATTCGAAATCCAAATACAAGAACAACACCAAATTTGACCAATCCATCGTTTACATTTACGATGTCGGCATATAGTACAGGCTCAATAACTGATGTATCAGTTAAGTGTGGCAATTATGGTATCTTTAATGTTGGTGATATTAATTCCATTGAAAACAATTATACATACTCAGGTCAAATAACAACGGCAACTGATACAACTTATGTTCCAATATTCACAATCGTAAATTCAAATGAATTCAATGGTCGAGCCAATCAATCGGTGGTAAACTTTACATCGCTGCAGGGCGCTATGAAGCATACTCAACCTGCTACTTTTTATTTAGTCAAAAATGCAACACTCCTTGGCTCACCCAACTTTGTCTTATATTCCAGTTCGAGTTCAACTTACGTAGACACGGCCTCAACATCATTAACGTTTTCTGATAATAATCAAGTTGTGTTTTCTATTCCCGTGGGTGAAACAACAAGTTTCCACGCTGTTTTTACTCACAAAATTGATTTGCAACCCGATGATTCAATATCAGTTTGTGTCAAGGCTTCAACAGGCAACCCTGCATATTGTTTGGCATCACTTAATTCTTCAGAAGAACAATAAGAACATAATTTAGTGTATATGTTGTAAAAAATTGCTTATGGTATTTATAGCCATGACAAAACGCCTTCCTAAATGTCAAATTACAAAAACTTTTATTAAAAAAGTCAAGTATGATCTTAAGGTTGGCGATTGTGTTGCATTATCATGTGTATTTGGCGATAATCAATATGAAAATTATATAATCACTGGCGATCCAGTTTATTTTAAAGATGCTGGTGGTTGGTATGTGAAAGCAAGAAGAGCGCTAACGGGATATATTGAAGATATTTCTGTTGATAGGATTTTATTATGAAAAGATTTTATTTAAAACGTGTTATCGATGCATCTGGTGTTTCTGGTGTTGGTAACGTCGCCGAAGGTTGTCAATTTGACAATGGATGGGTTGCACTAATTTGGCTTACAAATAAAACAGTAATGAGTTATTATGAGTCAATTGAAACTGCCGTTGAAATTCATGGCCATGGTAATAATACACAATGTATATGGGTTGATGATGAATCATCAAATGTAAGAATTCTAAGTGATCACGTAGAAACAGGATCAATATCGCGATGAAAGTTTATATTAATCGAAAACCAATAAACGGTCCCTGGGGTGGTGGAAATCATTTTGTTCGAGCTTCATATGAATTTTTTAAAGAAAATGACATAGAAGTAATTCCATCTGATTGTCATACGGAAGCCCCTGATTCTATGTTGATTGTTGGGTTAGATAATGATGGCACGGGCATTTCACTTGAACAAGCAATAATGTACAAACTAACGATGTCACATATACGTGATATCAAATTAATACTCAGGGTCAATGAAAATGATGCACGAAAAGCAACAAACATAATTGATAAAAACCTTGTAAAATTTTCATCTCATATTGATGCGACAATCTTTGTTTCAAACTGGCTTCAAGATTATTTTATGAAAAAAGGTTGGGCTTGCCAAAATAATTCCGTTATCGTAAATGGTGTTGATTCAACTGTCTTTAAGCCATCTCAAAAAAGAAATGATGGAAAAATTAATATTGTTTGTGCTCACTGGAGTGACAATCATCTAAAGGGACAAGATGAATATGAATGGTTAAATTCGTTTGTTAATAAAAACAAAAATGAATATACATTTACGTTTATAGGTCGCACAAAAGCAAATTTAAATAATTCAACTCACGTTCGTCCTCTTTTTGGTTTGAAACTTGGTGAAGAACTTGCAAAATATGATGTGTGCATCAACTCATCACGATTTGATCCTGGACCAAATTCTGTAATTGAATCAATATCATGTGATTTACCAACATATGTACATGCTGATGGTGGTGGCGCCGTCGAGTTCGCTGGTCAAGATCATGTTTTTTCAAATATACAAGAACTTGAACAATTGTTATTATCAAAGAAATTTCAAAGTAATACAGCACAGTTTTTACCTTGGAAAGATGTGATACAACAATATTCAAAAACGATTAAGTCAATTATATGAATGAAGAACATAATAAAAAACAACAGGTTTTTGATGCCATATCAAAAATGATAGAACAAAAATTATTTGTCTATAAGAACGAGTCAATTAATCCATTAATATGTCTTAAAATCTATCAAGAAATTTTTAGTACATTTACTGAAGTTTTAAATAATTCAAAAATTCAAATCAGTAATGAAGCATTAAATTACGTGGCACAATTATTTTATGATATGGTAAAAATTAACAATAATAAAGAACTTGATCCAAATATTTTTACGCAAAGAGCAAGTCTTGATAATGTTGAAACAAAAGATTTAAAAATAATTATCACCATTTTAAAAGGATCACCTGTTGCATTAATTCCATTTGAGGAATTAAAAAAACGAGGATAAATTGAGAATTCATTTTGATAACGTTGTATTTGGGGGACAAAGTGGTCCTAATTGTTTTGCAACACGTTTAGCAAAAGCCTTTTTTGAAAGTGGGCACGAGGTTGTTAATAACGGTCCAGATGCAAACGTTTCACTTGTCTTAATAGAACCCACCGGCTTGCCTCTTGCAAAGAAGAAAATTCAAAGAATAGATGGTATATGGTTTAAACCTGAAGAATTTTATCAAAAAAATCAAAATATCAAAAGATTTTATGATATTGCCGACGCTGTTATTTGGCAATCTAAATTTGATAGACGATTTGTCACCAAGTTATGGGGTGATCATCGATGTGATACCATCATAAGCAATGGAATTGCAAATAACGTTTGTAAAAAAATAACAAGTCCGGCTCTTGAACAAATTCGTAATCAATATAAGTTAATTTTTTGTTGTTCATCAAATTGGCATCGTCAAAAACGCCTTAAAGAAAATATTGAATTATTTAAACATATTCAATCAACAATTGAAAATTCGAGCGCACTCATTGTTTTGGGTTCTAATCCTGAAATCATTGCCGATAAAGACATTTTTTTTGCAGGTCAACAATCTCATGATGTTTGTGATGAAGTTTATTCAATTTCAAATTGGATGTTGCATTTGGCCTGGTTGGATCATAGTCCTAATGTCGTGTGTGAAGCACTGAATCAAGGAACTCCTGTAATATGTTCAGAAGATGGTGGTACATCAGAACTCGTTGGTGACTTTGGTGTTGTTTTAAAAGAAAAAGAAAAATTTAAGTTTACTCTTACAGATTATGACAATCCACCAATTTTTGATGTATCACAACTTAAATCTTTACCAACTAAAAACTTATTAGGTAATCATAAAGAGATCAATATTGAAATAATTGCAAAACAATATATTGGTTTATTTGAAAGAATTTTAGATGAATAAAGTTTATATCTTAGGGGCTGGAGAAAATTGGATCGTTGATCGTTTTGTTAAGGAGTGGTCTGAGGATAATCAAGATATAACTGTTACAGATCCTTGGAATGCTGACGTAATTTGGTTATTGGCTGATTGGTGTTTTAAACAACTACCACATGTTTTATTACAATCAAAAACAGTGATCACAACAGTTCACCACATTGTTCCTGAGAAATTTGACAAGTATGCCGATGTTGATTTCGTTTGTCGTGATAAACTAACTGATGTATATCATGTATACAATCAAATCACTTATGATTTTATTCGTCCCCTAACTGATAAAAAGATTGTATTAATTCCTTATTGGGCCAACCAAAGGTTGTTTCAACCATTATCCGTGACCCGAGAGTGGCTCAGAAAAAAATATCATTTATTGGATACAGATTATATTTGTGGGTCGTTTCAACGCGATACAGAGGGTGCAGGCGTCCCAAACGGAATATTTTTACCCAAACTTGAAAAAGGTCCTGATATTTTTTGTGATTATGTTGAAAGTCTTGCTAAGACAAAAAATAACGTTCATGTGTTATTAGCCGGATGGCGAAGACAATACGTAATTGATCGCCTTGACAAGGCAGGAATAAAATTTACGTATCATGAACTTCCATCAGCTCAAGTATTAAATGAACTTTATCAATGTCTTGATACGTATGTTGTTTCGGCTCGGTGTGAAGGCGGTCCTCAGGCGTTACTTGAATGTGGACTTCTTAACGTTCCAACAATATCCACCCCCGTCGGAATTGCCCACAACGTCCTGCCACAATTATCGATCAATAATGATTTAATGAAATGTAACCCAACAATACCAGTAATTCCGAATGAGTGGAAACTCCCACGTGGATATGAACTTTATAGAAAATTAATTGAGGAATTATGAAAGATAAAATTACGTTAGGTTGTTTGTTATTCTTGACTGATGAAAATCGATCAAGACGTTATGATATTGTCCAGCAGTCGATTTTTTCATTGAATTTTTTTCAAAAACAAGAAAATGTTGATTTATTAATAATAAACAATGGAAATAAAGATAAAGATGATATTTCTTCATTCATTAGTGAAGATTGTCAATTAGTTACAAAAAATAAAATTATTAATTTAAATAAAAATTATTTTGATATTGCATCCCATATGTGTTCATATTGGCATGCTCTTGAAAATGGAAATAAATATTTTGCGTATACATATGATGATTTTGTTTTCACGGATGATAAATGGATAGATGAAGCAATAGAATTTATGAACCTCAGACAAGATATTTCTTGTATTAGAATTCCTTCATATATTCACAATGATGCAATGTATAACACAAAATATACATCTAAAGATCAAAATCCAGATGCCGTGAGACACGAAACCGGTGCTGGCAATAAACAACTTGATAATCAGTTTAGTTGGTTGATTGGAACACATAATTTTTATAAATCAAATTGGCTTCCAAATTCAAGACCTATGTTATGGAGAACATCAGAGTTTGGTCATATGATCAATTCATTCAAAACGCTCCCGGTAATGCAATCATTTGAAGCTCTCATGTATGAATATGCAAATATCAATTATATAAATTGGACAAGCGGATTTATTGATAAAGGGGTTTGTTATACATTCCCAGTTAAAACATCTGAACGTACACTTGTTTCAAATCATTATCGTGATGTTTCAATAGATGTTTTAGAATTTAGAAAGGCATATGATGACGCAAGCAACACCTAAAATTTTTGTTGGAACAATGTTTAGTAACGAAAATGAATTTTCAAATAGTTGTACATCATTATTTTCACAAACCAACGTTGAAATTGATCATTGTATTATTCATGGCAAACGTGAACTTCAAGCACACCAAGCACTATATAAAAAATGGAATGAAGTAAAAAAAGACTATGACGCATTTATACAACTAGATCCAGATACTGTTTTGTATAATTCAAATACGTTGCGGGACATGTATGATCGATTAACAATATATCATAGCCAGTCACAAAACTACACGTCAATACAATGTGCTCTCGATGATTTCTTTATTAATCAACCCATTTATGGCTTAAACATGTATCTTCCAGACGTAATTTTTAATATGCCCACTGATGAAGTTCATTGTGATCGTTCAACATTAAATAATAGAACATTTTGTGAGGCCGATGCGGTCGGATCACATTGTTCAAATCCAACATTTAAGCAGGCATTTCATTTTGGTTTACATCGAGGCTTAAAAAACAAATTACATCAAAGATATGATTGTGAAAGTGTTTTTAAGAAATTGGGCGATGACCGACGGTGCATGGCGATTCTTGGATTTGATATGTCACATAAATTTAGTTTAAATGAGAAAACAAGTTACGTTGATGAAGAATTTGAAACGGCATATATTATTGCATGTACAAAATTAAGTGAGTTTAAAATGACATTATGACAATTAATAAACAAATACCTTTGTTTACACGTTTTGAAATTGAAACTCAATCAACGTGTAATCGTAAGTGTGTAACCTGCATTCGTAATTCAACTCCAGATAAAAACGCTACAGCATCCTGGTTTACAAAAACCCAATTATCATTTGACGATATTAAAAGAATTCTTGATGAAAGTTTACAAATGGGATTTCGAGGTGAAATTTGTTTATCACATTATAATGAACCTCTAATGGATGAACGAATTGTTGAAATTGCAAAATACACAAAAAGTCTTGGAAAATTTTCAAGAATATTCTTTTGTTCAAATGGCGATTTCTTAACAAAGGAAATCGCTTCAGAACTCGACGGAAATATTGACGACATTGGATTTACGTTGTATATGTCAAATCCCCAACGTGCAGAAAGGGAAATTTGGATTCGTTCACTTTTTAAGAAAACAAAATTAGATCCAATTGGAATTGGTGTCGAAGGTCACATGGTTACACACAATAGTCCTAAACAAGAACTTATTTCATTAATTGTTCATCATAAAAATAATCCATGTAAATTACCCCTCGTAAGAATGATTGTTAATCATAAAGGTCAACAACTTTTATGTTGTGATGATTTAATTGGTAATTTTAATCTTGGAACAATATATGAAAAATCAATTGAAGAATTATGGTATAGTAATACACATCAAAATTATGTTTTAGAATTATTAAAATCAGGTGGTAGAAAAATTCATTCTCACTGTTTAAGTTGTCCAAGAAAATGATATTTGAAAATCAAAGAGGCCACGCACTTCGGGACCCAAATAAAAAAATTCGGGTAGGAACACATATCAATGTTCTAGAATCGTGTATCAAACAATCATCACAAAAAATTCAACATATATTTGAACACGGAATGGGTCTTGCCTCGACATCATTTTTCCACAATATTCCAGAAATAAAATCAATTACATCATTAGAAGATGATCTAAACTGGCAAACATGTAATGATTGTAATAATAAAAATGGATCAAATGTTGAACATAAAATTATTACTTTTAGCACAGAAAATTTATTAAATTCAATTTTAAATAAACATAATTGGAACCTTGCGTTGGTTGATGGCCCACATTTACAAAGGGTACAAATTATTGAATTTCTTCAAAATCTTCAAGTTGAATATATTGTAGAACATGATGCCGAAGCGTTATCAAAATTTGAACTTGAAACTCGATGTAAAATAAGTGAAAATAACAAATATAATATACAACAATATGTTGGTCTAAACCCTGAAACAATTGTTTATTCAAAAAGTATGTTATTAGGAAATAATTTAATCAACATATTAAAATGAAAACAAAACCAAAAATACATTTACTTGTTGATTCAATTAACTATATTGAAAATGAACCATATCAACATCAATTAAATAAAGTTTTAAATCAAAATTATGAATGTATTTATCATGAAATTGGTGATTTAACAAAACAAATCAACAAAAATGAAATTATTTTATCACTATTAAAAATTCGATCTACAAAAAAACATATTGATTGGATTGTAAGTCTTGTTGGCGATACACATATTATTGTAAATGATTATGATCCCTGGGTTTCATTTGAAGACGGATCAATTCACAAAGGCACATATGAATTTATTTCATCAAAATTAAATGCAACATTTTTTGTACCAAGTATTGAATGGACTAAGATAATCAAGTCAAAAGGACTGCGTTGTGTTTCATCAAAAATAGGAATGTTATCTGATTATTGTGATACAACACCTTGGGAAAAAAGAATAAATCAAGTTGAATTTCGAGGTGCCCATTACTCATGTAGAGATATCGCTATGAAAAAATTATTTGATACCGGCTTTCCAATGTGTTGGAAGGCAGGAAAGATTGCTCCATATCATTTTTTTCTAGAGCGACTGTCAACAATTCAGGTTTGGGCACAATCAGAAACTGAACCAATTTTCGTTGATGGAAATCCCATTTGTCGTAATTGGTTATGGCCAAAAGCAATTGAAGTTTTGTCTCGAGGATGTTTTTTAATTAGAGATAAACAACCTGAAGCTGAAAATTATGTAAAAAATATGCCAACAGTTTTTTTATTTGAAAAAGAAACTGAAGCACTCGATCTTTTAAACAAAATTAATTCATTATCAAATAAAGAAAAAAATGAAAGAATAAAAGAAACAATTAATTATATTCAAAATGAATTATATTATCAAGTAATCTGTGATAATTTAACCTTTTGGTGGAATAAATTATGAATAAAGATATTAAAAAACACGAAGAATTAACACAAGAGTATGCAACATGGGGTGATAAGTTATTACAACACACAGACGTGTTACATGAAATGCAAGTTCACAAAAACATCAAACCCATAACGATCCAGTTGGCTCCCACGGAAGGATGCGATTCCGATTGTAGTTTTTGTTCCGTTTCTGGTCGACCCCTTAAAACATATATACCGTTTGAAAACATTAAACAAATCTTATCAGATTTTCGAAAATTAGGTGCAAAATCCGTTGAATTGACGGGTGGCGGAAATCCAATGATTTACAAAGATAAAGAGTCAAAAAAGAACATCAACGACATAATCGAATATGCGGGATCTCTTGGATATGACATCGGAATAATCACAAACTCAGAAAAACTAACAAAAATACGTCCAGAATTATTTTCAATGATTAATTGGATTCGTATAAGTCTTATAAAACTCGACGAAGGATGTGATCCCGAAGACTATGATTTTGGTAGTTTCCCATATGAAAAACTAGGATTTAGTTACATTATTTATGATGAATGTGCATCAACGCCAATAACAAAAAAATATCGTGAAGGCACTTCTGAAAAAACAATTGAAAGAATTGCAAAACTCGTTGAAATACATAATGGAAACATTAAGTTTGTACGATTTGCTGGAAACTGTTTAATAAAGGGAAATAATAGTCTTGTTAGAAAGAAATTTGGTGATATTGTTGATGCCAACGATCGTTATAAAAAATTCTTTCTTAAAACAATAGAGGATAATGATGGCGCGTATGATAAAGGATGTTATGTAGGAATGATTAGACCTTATGTCGCCGCATCGCCAGACGGAAATGGTCATAATGTTTATATTTGTACAAGCCACGTATTGAATAAGAGAACTTATGATACTGATTATTCTCTGTGTAAAACAGGAGATATTATTTCAAAGTGGTCTGAAATGAATGAGTCGTATAAAGTAAATGGTTACCCTTACGAGGTAAAAAACAACAAAGGATGTGGTTGGTCTGAGTCGTGCAAATTTTGTTATTACGCTAACAATAACAAATTGTTACACACCGTTGCACGAGAAATGAAAGATAAGAATTTTCCATGATGTACGATGAAAAATATTATACTAATAATAATTACGCAAGTTATCTTGAAAGATCTGAACGATATGAAAGAATGGTTCAAGAAATTGAATATGAATTATTTAGAATTTTAAAATTAGACTTTAAAACATTTCCTGTTTTAGATTATGGTTGCGGTGTTGGGTTTGTTGTTAATTCATTTCAAAAATTAGGATATACAAATATTTGGGGATATGATGTTTCTAATTGGGCAATTGAATGGGGGAGAAAGAATGTTGTAAAAAAACCAACAATCATTACTAATGACTTCGGTCTTGTTGAAAGTAAACATTCAAAATTAATGACAGCATTTGATGTTTTTGAACATATGTCACCCCAAGAAATTAAAATCGTACTCGCAGCAAACCGTCCAGAACATATACTAGTTCGCATACCACTAACAATTTGCGATAATGGAAAATTTATATTAACAGTGTCTGAAGGCGATCCGACTCATATAACAAGACTAACACGTTACTCATGGATAAATCTTTTTAAAGAAAATGGTTACACATTTTTATTTAATGTTAATGTTGGAAGTTTTTACGATAGTGACGGTGTAATGTGTGCAATGTTTAAGTGTCTATAATTGATAGATAATATTGTTTAGAAGAGCATCTGAACAATTAGTGGTTTTATCTAAGTTTTATTTGTAAAGAATGATATATGATTATTTAATTGTCGGCGCGGGACTTTTTGGCTCAACGTTTGCATATTGTGCAACTTGTTCAGGAAAAAAATGTCTTGTTATAGATATCAATGATCATATAGGTGGAAATTGTTATACAAAAAAACAAGAAGATATTCATGTTCATGTTCATGGACCTCATATTTTTCATACGTCAGATAAACGAATATGGGATTTCGTAAATGAATTTGCTAAATTTAATTCATATACTCATCGCGTTAAAGCGATTTCAAATAATAAAATTTATTCCTTGCCAATAAATTTACTAACAATGCATCAAGTTTTTGGATCATGCACCCCCATTGAAGCAATTAGTTTATTAGAAAAAGAAAAAATTCATTGTAATAATCCAAGAAATCTTGAAGAGTGGGCTTTATCACAAGTTGGTCGACAGTTGTATGATCTTTTAATTTATGGTTATACACGAAAACAATGGGGACAAGAACCTTCCACCCTACCAGCAAGCATCATAAAAAGACTTCCTATCCGTACGACGATGGACGACAATTATTTTAATGATATTTACCAAGGGATACCGATAGGAGGATATACACAAATATTTGAGATGCTTCTTGAGGGCTCAGATGTTATGTTATCAACTGATTTTTTTAAAAATAGAAAAAATCTTGAAAAACTTGGTAATCGTATTGTTTATACTGGAAAGATCGATCAGTATTACGATTATGCGTTTGGAAAATTGGGATATAGAACTTTACGATTTGAGAATAAAGTATTTGACACAGAAAATTATCAAGGCCTCGCCCAACTAAACTACACATCATTAGATGTTCCATGGACACGCACAATCGAACATCGTCACTTTGATAATACTATAAAGTCATCAAAAACAATTGTTACATGGGAATATCCTGAAAAATTCACAGATAATTCACCCGCATATTATCCGGTAAATGATTTAGAAAATTCTAACATTTATTCTAAGTACAAAGAATTAAGTTTAAAAGAAGATAAGACAATTTTTGGTGGAAGGTTGGCAACATATCAATATAAAGATATGCATCAAATAATCGCTTCTGCCATGCACCTTGCAAAAAAAGAGAAAATATTTTCTATTCTTTAATTTGTTTTAAAACACAATCAACAATACTTTGTGATGTCATATGTGTTTCCCAAGCATCTATACACTTTTGACTAAGTTCTTTATATTCAATTGAGTTTATATCATATACAATGTTTTCAAATTCAGAAAACACAATGTTACAACCCCTTGTAATGTTATCAATATATGAACTTTCGGGTATTAAACTTGGTATTCCCAATGCCATACTTTCATACGTAGCATGCCGTAATCCACCACCATGAGGTTGAATTGCATACGCCGCCATTTTTAAAACATCAACATATTGTTTTGGACCAAGCCCGGTGTGAATAGAAAAATTAGTTCCCCAATATTCCCTTGATTTATCAATGTAATATTTTCTTGCATCATAGTGTCCATTAAACCCCGTTGTTGATCCACAAAAAACAATTGTTGTTTCAATGAAATTATTTGTATTACGAAATTTTTTAACTTCCTCTCTAACGTTATTTATATGTCTATATACATCATGATAGTATGACCATTTAGGTGAAGTCAATAGTTCAAAATTATTTTGTTTTGCAAGTTCAAAAAAACCCAAACTTTGTGTTTGACTTAAATTAGGCTTAACATAAATAAATCTTTTATCTTTATTTCTTGCTTCCCAACATAAATTAAGGCGTTCAGTACTTTCTTGTCCCATTGATGGTAATATTCCATCATGATATTCCCACCAAACTTGTGTATCTTTTAAATCCCATAACATTGTTTTATCAACAACAGGTTGAGAACTAATAATCCATTCTTTGGGAATTGATGGAATTAAATATTGAAATCTATGATGATAAAAACACTTATTTGTCATGTATATATGTAAATTATATTATAAATTATTAATAAATGTCATATTATAATAAGCGTTTACCAAAAAATAATTTAGTTTTGTATGATGATCATGGCGATTTACTTGTTAAGTCGCCAATTGATGGATCGATTATAACGTCAGTTTATTCAAATAAAGAGATTGATGTTGATTTGGCAATTAATAACGCAAAACAATGTTTTAAAATCTTAAAAACTATTCCTGCTCCCAAACGTGGAGACATGATAAAATTATTTTCTCAAAAATTATGTGAACAAAAAAATAACCTCGCTGAATTAATCACTCTTGAAACTGGAAAAATTATACAAGAAAGTTTAGGCGAAGTTCAAGAGATGATAGATATTTGTGATTTCGCCATAGGATTATCAAGACAATTATATGGTTTAACAATCACGTCAGAACGCCCAGATCATAGGTTAATGGAGCAATGGTTGCCTCTTGGTCCGGTCGTTGTTATAAGCGCATTTAATTTTCCTTGTGCTGTTTGGGCTTGGAACTTTACACTCGCCGTCGTGTGTGGAAATCCCGTAATTTGGAAACCATCAGAAAAAACACCCCTAACGGCCTTGGCATGTCATAATCTGTGGACGACATGCCAAACTGATACAATTCCAGAAAATATTTCTCAAGTCCTAATTGGCGATAAAAAAATTGGTGAATTGCTTGCAAAAAATTCTTCAATTGCTCTTGTGAGTGCCACGGGATCTTCACAAATGGGTCGTGAAATCGCCCCAATAGTTGCATCAAGATTTGGTAGATCGTTATTAGAACTAGGAGGAAACAATGCAATGATCGTCACGCAGGCGGCAAATCTAAGTTTAGCAACACAAGCGATTGTTTTCTCGGCCATTGGTACTTCAGGTCAAAGATGTACAACTTTACGACGATTAATTGTACATGAATCAATATATGAAAAATTATTAATTAAATTAAAAAAGGCATATGCTAACGTTTGTATAGGTTCACCTTTGTTAAAAAATATAATGATGGGACCTATATTTCATAAACAAGCTTTTTATAATATGAAACTTGCAATTGAAACCGCACAAAAAGAAGGAGGAACAATAGAATATGGGGGATACAAAGTTCCTTATGGGTATGATGATGCATATTATGTTACCCCTGCATTAATTTCAATGCCATCACAGACTAATATTGTAAAACAAGAAACTTTCGCACCAATTTTGTATATACTAAAATATACTGATTTAAGTGATGCAATTAATATGAATAATGATGTTGAACAAGGTTTATCTTCAAGCATTTTTACAAATGATATGATTGAAGCCGAATTATTTATGTCAACAAAGGGAAGTGATTGTGGAATTGTTAACGTCAATATTGGTACCTCTGGTGCTGAAATTGGTGGCGCGTTTGGTGGTGAAAAAGCCACTGGCGGTGGTCGTGAGTCAGGATCAGACGCTTGGAAGAATTACATGCGCCGGACAACAAATACAATAAATTACTCAAGCAAATTGCCACTTGCCCAAGGAATTGATTTTAATTTAGACAAATAAACTATTTAAGCCTGTACAAGTTATAAATGAGATTTATATTTAAAATATGAAACAATACGAATTGTAGATTTTTGCTCGTGGTCCTCCGTACATAACACATTCAATAAATGTTTGTGTTACTAAGTTACTTTATGGAGGATATATGAATATTAATTTACAAATGTTACGTGCAAAAATTCGTGGATTTCAGGTTACAAGCGAAACAATTCGTAAAAAGATCAATAAAACGTCTAGGAAAACTAGACATGATCTTTGGAATAAAAAGAGAATATTAGGAAATTATTGTAGAAGTCATTTAATCGCTTATGGTTTATTACGAAATATTTCATATGATAAAATTGAAAAACATTCGTTGAACAATAAACCAGATTTTGTTAAAATTCTATCAATTGTTATAGAACACACACCATGGCCACACAACACAAGCGAATTAAGAAATTGCACACATCTACGCGATCTAGAAAATCGCATGATAGAAAAATACCAATACCAAAAATCAAAAAGCCCACAAAAAGCCCCCGAAAAAGGCGAAAAATTATGACCGGTGTAAACCATCAAATAAAATTAGGAGATAAACTCTACCTTATCACAAGGCGCGATATACCGCCCGGATATCAGGCTGTTCAATCTTGCCACGCTATCCGCCAGTTTATCCAAGATCATCCAGAAATCGATAGTGATTGGTTTAAATCTTCAAATTATTTAGCGTTGCTTTCAGTTGAAGATGAAATTGAATTAATGAGATTAATAGTGGGTGCAAATGATAAAAATCTTCGTTGGTCGGCTTTTCATGAACCCGACGTCGGGGGGAAAATAACGGCAATTGCAATTGAACCTCACCCAAAAACAGTAGATTTATGTAAATTTTTACCATTGGCATTAAGTGAATAAATAGAAACTCGACCTCGTAACTCAATAGTAGAGTGACTGATTCTAAACCAGAAAGTTGCGGGTGCGAATCCCGCCGAGGTCTCCAAAGAAAGTTAATATGATATATTATATTTGTGAAAATTGTGGAAAAAGAATAAATGAAACAGAAATTGAGGAAAGCCAATTTCCGGAGTCTTTCGCCAGACCTAAAGAAATTGAAGCAATTAAGAATTATCATTTAAAAAAGAAAAATGAATTAGATCATCCCTCAATAGAGATTACTAATGATGATAAAACAATTAGTTTAATTAGTTTTAATCCCCCACTTACTGATTTTCCTATAATTAAATTTCATACGAAATATGATTATGTATTTTCTCAATATAAAAAACTAGCATGTTATCCACTACACGTTGAAAACGAGCAAGAAAGATTTATTAGTTGGCTTGGAGGTGATTTTGAACTACCTAAGAAAAGTGTAGTAAAATATCCTTATGACCCATACAGAAGATATAAGTAATAAACCACCACTTGCGAAGTTTGAAAATTTACCAACAGGTAAACCACATATTTCATTTTCAGAAATGCGAGATTGGGTTGAATGTTCGTATCGACATAAACAAAAACACGTTAATAAAATTAATTTATCCCGCCCAGGTCAAGCACTTGATTTTGGAACGGCGATCCACGCATCCTGTGAATCGTTCCTCAGGACAAGGACTATGGATAGTTCAATTGCTCATGAACATCTTAAAAAAGCTTGGGTCACCCATAAGGGAAATCCGGGATTCGAGCCTGAAATGTTACAAATATGTATTGATGAAGCAACGGCGATCTTGTTAGACGTCCCACCGTTCATGGATGAAAATTTTCCAAATTGGGAATATGTCGACGCCGAACATTTATTATATGAACCAATTGAAAATCATGCTCATGCATTTAAAGGATTTATTGATGGTATTATAAAAACGACCAATAAAGAAAAACAACTTTATTGGTTAATAGATTGGAAAACCACCAATAGTTACTGGCCCGCAAATAAAAAATCTGATCCAAATGTCACTGGACAATTAGTTCTTTATAAGAATTATTGGTCAAAGAAAATGAATATTAGTTTTAAAGAAATTAGATGTGCATTCGTTTTATTAAAAAGAAAAGCAAAACCAGGACGCCATTGTGAGATAGTAACCGTGTCAGTTGGTGATGTAACACAAAAACGACACTTAAAAATTGTGGGTAATATGTTAGCAAGTGTTAAACGTGGATTCGCTATCAAGAATAGAGATTCATGTAAATGGTGTGAATTAAAAAATACAGAACATTGCACGTGATTAGAAAAGTATGAAACTTAAAAAACATGAAATTGCAAGATTTGCCTCAAAAATAAACACTAACGTTGTTGGAGGATTTGGAAAATTGTTATCATACGTTAGTAAAATTCATAATAACATAATATTTTTGACGTATGTAGATATACGACATGGACAAAATAGTAAACAATATATGAATAATGGGTTTAAATTAATTAATAAAACAGCGCCGCGTTTTTGGTGGACTGATACAAATAAAAGATATGATCGATTTTCAATTAGGGCTACAAAAGACAACACAGAAGCCGAAAATTCAGTTATTAAAAGAAAACTAAAAATCTGGGGTGTGTCAAATTTAATTTTTGAGAAAATAATATGATTGAAAAGAAAAAGAAAATACTGTTATTAAGTGACCATGCCTTGAGTACAAGCGGCGTCGGGACACAAGCTCGTTGGTTAATTAATGGTCTTGTTGAAACCGGAAAGTATAGTTTTTTTTGCTTTGGTGGGGCAATATCACATGAATCATATGATATCATAAACGTTAATCCTGATTTTATTATTAAACCTACAAAGGGATTTGGTGATAAATCTTTATTGAGAACTGTTCTTGCGCAAATTAAACCTGATGCATTGATGCTTTTTACTGACCCAAGATTTTTTGTGTGGGTATGGGAAATGGCCGACGAAATTAATCAGATCTGTCCAATAGTTTATTGGCACCTTTGGGATAACCCACCAGTCCCCAAATTTAATGATGTTCTTTACGAATCAACACAAGCAATTAATTGTATCAATTGGCCAACGTATGAAATGCTCAAAGAAAGATTTCCTCAACCTGGAAAAGTGGGATATATTCCACACGGTGTCCCAGACGCCCTCTATAAACCAATTCCAGATGATGAAATTCTTAAATTTCGAAAAGAGTTATTAGGTAAAGATAAGTTTGATGATTTTATAGCACTATATGTTGGCCGAAATGCCCGCCGCAAATGTGTGAGTGATATATTGATGTCATGGAAAATGTTTGTACAAGAACTAGAGCAAAAATATGGTCATAAAAAAGCAACATTAATACTTCATACAGATCCACTTGATCCTGAAGGTCCAAATTTACACCACGTCGTTGAAATGTTAGGTATAGAAAATAATATTGTTTTCTCTAAAGACAGAACCGGGTTTAATGAGATGCGAACAATTTATAACGTCTCAGACGTTATTATTAACTCAAGTTCAAATGAGGGATTTGGTCTACCGGTTCTCGAAGGTAAGATGTGTGGGATTCCGTCAATCGCAATTAAAACCGGGGGACTAACAAGACAAATTGTTGATCATGAAACAGGCGAAGAGTATGGCGTCGCGATGACACCTGACGTTAGAACAATTGTTGGTAATCAATCAATTCCATATATTTTTGAAGATTATGTTTCACATGAAACACGCACACAAGCATTTATGAAAATGTATGAAATGGGAAGCGAAAAACGAAAAGAATTAGGAAAAAGAGCGCTCACTCACGCTCAAAAACATTATAATTTATCTACTGTTATAAGTGACTGGGATAAATCATTAGAAAAAACATGTAATGATTGGGAACTCTCACCTGAAAAGAAATGGAGTTTGGTGGAAGTATGAAAAAAGTACTACTTAGGGCTCCCGTTTTATCAAAATCCGGTTACGGCGTTCACGCCAGACAAATCGCTAGATGGTTATTGTCTAGGCCTGACTTAAATGTAGAATTTCAAATATTACCTTGGGGCGACACATCTTGGGAAATAAACCCAGATTCTCATGATGGTCTCATTAGAGAAATGATGACGCATAGTACTGATCCTACAAAAAATAACACCAAGTATGACATTTCATTTCAATTACAACTTCCCAATGAATGGGATTCCACTATTGCAAACTACAACGTTGGAATGTCAGCTATGGTTGAAACTGATAAATGCAATCCTGGCTGGTGCATTGCTGCAAATAAAATGAACATGATAATTGTTCCATCAAAACATGCGGCATCATGTTTAACAAACTCTGGGGATGTCACAGTCCCAGTTCATATTGTTCCGGAGGCATACTCTGATGCATTTTCAAAAAATGATCAAAACTTGTTGCTTCCTTCATTGCAAACACCATTTAATTTTTTGATTTTTGGTCAACTAACAGGCAATAATCCCAATAATGATAGAAAGAATATTTTCTATACAATAAAATGGTTATGTGAAGCTTTCAAAAATGATCCCGATGTGGGAATTGTTGTAAAAACCAATTTAGGAAAAAGTACAAAAATTGATAAACGAATTGTTACACAATTAATAACGAATGTTGCCATTGAATCAAGACAAAAAAATATCAATCCAAAAATTCATTTATTACATGGTGATATGTCAGATGAGGAAGTTTCATCTTTATATACGCACCCTCAAATAAAATGTTTAGTTTCACTTACAAGGGGTGAAGGATTTGGTTTACCTTTGCTCGAGGCCGCAACGTGCGGATTACCAGTAATAGTCCCATCTTGGTCTGGCCACACTGATTTTTTAAAGCATGGTAAGTTTATAGATATTTTTTATCAACTTGATAATGTTCATCAAACAAGAATAGACAATGCGATTTTTATGTCCGGCGCGAAATGGGCAAATGCAAATGAGGATGATTTTAAAAAGAAAGTATTAAAATTTAAAAACAATCCTACGATCCCAAAACAATGGGCCCTTGACTTAAAAACAAAATTACTTTCACTATATAGTTTTGAATCAATATCTAAACAATATAGTGATCTTATGAAAGACGTATTATGATAGTCATATTATCAATTTTGATATTAATATTAGTTGTTTGTTTGGTTTTAAGTGTGTATAGAAATATTCAATTAATGAATTCAATTGATGAGATTACAAACCAAATAGAAGAATCTCTTGATTTACTTGATACAATTTATGGTAGATTATATGATAAATCAAAAATTGAAGTTTATTCTGACGATTATATAATCAGAGAGATAGTTGGCGATATTAAGTTAGCAAGAGATACAGTTTTATTGGTTGCTACAAAACTTGTTTCATTTTCCGAAGATGAAGAAACGCCCGAGAGCATTAAATAATGTTTAAAAGAAAAAAAATAATTGAAATACCAAATGGCGATGGCTCTCCGCCACCTAAAGTTCAACCAATTAAAAGGCGCCGAAGGGTAAGCAAAAAACACGTTGTAATTGAACCAGTTGTTGTTATAGATCCAATTACAGGTGTCGAAACAATACAAATACCGGCCGAAACAAAACCTGAACCTAAATCAGTACGATTATATTTCCACGCTGGTACTCAAGCTGCGATTGTTGCATACCAAACAATGTCAGATCAAAAAGCACGCGAAAAGTTGTATGTTACGGAAATTATGCCAGCATTTGAAAAATTGGCAGAAAATCTAATTAATATTCATAAATTTACAAGTTTACATGATTCATTTGATGATCTTAAAAGTGATTGTGTATGTTTTTTATTTGAAACAATTAGAAAGTTCGACGCGTCACGCGGAACAAATGCCTTTTCATATTTTAACGTAGTTGCAAAAAATTGGTTAATTATAAAAACAAAACAACGTACACAAAAAATGCGACGAAATGTTAGTTTAGATGATCCTAATTCTTTGTCAATTACTGAACATCAAATTGTTGAAGATCATTATTTAATTCCTTCACAAGAATCAATCCTAGAAAAGGAATATACTAATCATTTTATTCTTAAACTATTATATGAAATTCGTACAAAAGTAAAAACAGAAAATGAATTGGCATGTATTAATTCAATAGTAACTATTTTTGAAAATATTAATGAAGTTGATTTATTGAATAAATCGGCTGTCTTATTATATATGCGTGAACTTTCGGGACTAAGTCCAAAACAACTTACAACTACAATGCAACTTGTGAAAAAGCATTATAAGAAACTCAAAGTTGATCCTAGATTTAAATTATTTTGAAAGATAACTTATTATGATAGAAGAAGAAGAAGAAAAACATCAACAAGAAATAAAGGAAAAAATTAAAGATTTTTCTTCTCTTTTGGCATCAATAGAAAATCTTGAAGATAAGAAAAAAAAACTGTGGACAGAAATTTATGAAAATGCAATTACTGATAGACAAAATGCATATATGTTATTTGTTAAGTTGAGTAACATAATTGAAAATAAATCAACTGAATTTGCCGTCCACGGTAAAACAATGACATCGTTTATTGAACGAATGGGAAAAGCCAATGATCAATTAATTAAATTAGCAGATTTAATTGCCAGCGCTGATCAAAAGAATGATAATTATAATCCCGATGACTTATATGAAAAAATGAAAAAAAACTAAATTCATATTTATTGGATTTTTTTTACGTTCAGCGGCTAATTTTACTACAAAGACATGTCTAAAAACAAATTTAATAATAAGCAAGCCCAACATGACATGGCCGAAGGTTCTAGACCTTCATTAGATTCATTTGATAATCGAAGCGCCCCGCCGTCATTTGTTAGAATGGTTGTTCTTGAAGTTATTTTTGATCCACAGTCAATTGATGAAAAAAAATTAAGTTATTGGGAACATCTTTTAAAAATTAAAAATATACGTTTTGGAAAAGTTCTTCCAAGAAACACTATTATAGGTCAAAGAGTTCTTATGGCGGGAGCTACTGCATCGGATTTACCGATGTTTTTATTTCCTTTTTTCCCGTCGCACTTATCTTTACCATGTAAGCCTGGTGAGCACGTCTGGGTAACTTTCGAACACCCAGGCGCAAAATATTCTGAAATTGGATATTGGATGTGTAGAATAACAGAACCACATTTTGTTGATGACGTTAATCATACCCATTCGCCAAGAAATTTTGATAAATTTATGTTTGTCCCCGGCACCGAAGGGAAATTTAATGGCAAATCTGATATAAAATATGAATTTCGTAATGGTAGTGTTGATGAAATAGATGGTGAAAGATACACCCCTTCAAATTCTGCACAAATTTCATCAACTGAAAATGCATATGAAAAATTAATAACAGAAACTGATGCGTCAAAAGTAACTCAATATGAATCCGTTCCTCGTTTTAGAAAACGCCCGGGCGATGTTGCATTTGAAGGTTCAAATAATACTCTTATTGTTTTGGGAACAGATAGAAGTGGTCATGTTTCAGAAATTGATGATCAAAAAGATGACGATTTTGGAAAAAATCACAAACAACCAGAAAATGATTTATTTGGTCAAGCTGGCTCGATTGACATGGTTTCCGGTCGAGGACAAACTGAAAAAACAGGGGGTACCAAAGTAACGTCCAAGACCGTTCAGGGAATTGATTTTAAAGAAGAGATAGGAAAATCTGTTAATGAGCTTCAAGAAAACGAGGGAGATCCTGATTACTCGAGTGATAGAAGTAGAGTTCTTAATAGCCAACGTATGTTGGTGGATGAAAAGTTTAACTTAAAAAGTCATAATGAAGAAAATCTTAAAGACGTAAAAGATTACAAAGACGGCGATGGAGCGATTGTAATCAAGTCAGATAAAGTTCGAATTATTGCCCGAAGCGATGTACAAATACTCGTTAGTAGGTTTGAAAGAAACACAGATGGAAAGATGGTTGAACAAACAGATATTAAAAAGTTTGCATCAATGACAATAAGGGGTAATGGAGATATAATTTTTATTCCCGCTGAAGACGGAGTGATAAAGCTTGGTGGAGATGATGCAAATCTTGCAATTCTTTGTCAAAAAGCCACCACAGGTCCAAATGATAATAGTGGTCATGTAACAGCACCGCCTATTATAGATACTATGTTTGGTAGTCAAGGCGGCGGCGGAATCTCAGGCGAGTACGCTAAAAAAGTATTAATGAAATGATTAATTATTTACAAAAAGAGATAAATTAATGGCAAGTCCTTATGGCAAAATATTGACTGACGTGGGGCTGATTGGCGCTAACGGTAAAATAAGCAATGCAGCGAGACAAAGATACGTTGCAGATGTGTCTTTGTTGTTAATAAACGGAAATCATAAAGGGAAAACATTATTTCCAATAAGTGAAATCATTGCGATGCCGCCAATACCAGGTCCTATTGTTCCTAGCTTAAATCCCCTTATATCTAAGCCAGAGAATTTTTTTTGGTTCAATCCAGATCCTATCCTCGCCTTAGGCACTATAGCACTCTTAAATAAAAATCATGAAACTGATTTTTGGCATCAAATATTCATAGATTTTCTTTTTGAAAAATCAGCTCTTATGCTCGATCTTCCCGGATCAACGCCATTTTTTCCTATATTTGACGCATCAGGTCCATTTGGTGTCGAATTGCCTCTACCTTTCACACTTCCTGATCTAGCGGCGGAATTGAAAATTTTACCTCCTGAGCTTGCAATCAAATTAGCAAAACTTGGAATAAAAGTTGCATTACCATCATTGCCAACGTTACCCGAAATACCAACACTACCTATACCTCTTGGGTTCCCCGGGGGTATTCCCTTACCTTTTATTGCGTTACCACCATTTCCCATGTTACCTGAATTATTACTAGGATTAATAAAACTTCCGGTTACTTTAATAGGCAGCCTAATAACAGACATCAGTCTTGCTTTTGACATCCCAGGATTGCCTAAAAAAATATTTGATCTTGCGTTTAAGGCACTTTTATTATTATTAGATGGGTTAGGTTTATTAAATTTGTTACCCAAAACATTTATTGCATCTATTATTGTTTATATGAAAAATGTAATAGCAATGGTTTGTGTTGTTATTATAGGTCTTCTTATCGGCTCTGGGTCAATTACAAAAAGCTTAGCTATAATGCTTGGATTAATACTACCTGCTTGATGTACAAGTGATATATTTAGTCCAGGAGATTTAAATGACTGTTTATAGTTTTAAAAGCTCGGGTTTAACACAACAACAAAGTGAACTTGAGAAAATTGTTAAAACAACAATGCCAATTGGTATTAAAACCCCACTTGAATTTGGGGCTGAGACATCAGGCGACATTTTTAAAATGCATTACAATCTTGCCGATCAAGTGCATGATAACCTTAGAAATCTTCTTCTTACAAATTGGGGAGAGAGATTGTGTCAATATAAATTGGGTGCAAACCTTCGTCCCTTAGCGTCTGAATTTGTTTCACAGGATGATTTTGATTCACAAGCAATATCAAGAATAAAAGACGCTGTAGGAAAATGGATGTCATATATAGATTTGGAAAATTTTTTATCAGAAATTGATAGAACAGAAAATACAAATACTGCCGTTGTAAATGTTACAATTACATATAATGTACCCTCATTACAAGTAAAAGGACGCAAGTTACAAATCAAATTGTACGTTATGTAACTCTAACAGTTATTTATCATAGCTTATGGCCACAAATATAGATAATTTAAAACAAGTAAGAAATCGTAGATATCTCGCAAAGGATTTTGACGGCCTAAGGGTTATCATATTAGAATATGCCCGCTTGTATTATCCTGATAAACTAAAAGATTTATCAGAGTTGTCAATGGGTGGACTATTGTTAGATATGGCTGCAATTGTTGGTGATAATTTATCTTTTTATCTTGATCATCAATATGGCGAACTAAATTACGAAACAGCTGTGGAAACAGTCAATATTGATCGAGCGTTACGCGAGGCGGGCGTGCCCATTTATGGGGCAGCACCGTCAGTTGTACCAGTCACCATATATGTAGAAATCCCAGCTGTAGTTGCATATAATAAAACAATTGCTGATCCAACTGCACTTCCAATAATTCAAACAAATTCAATTTTTACATCAAATACTGGAATTGATTTTTTGTTATTAGAAGATATAGATTTTAGTGCTGAACGAGCTGATGGAACTCTTATTGCCGAACAACGCATAGGACAACAATCGCCTAATGGAACGATACAAACGTTTATTCTCGCCGCCTCGGGCATATGTGTATCAGGAAAAGAAACATCTGAAACAATATCAATTTCAGGAGACTTTATACCGTTTAGAAAAATTACATTATCAAGTGCTAATATAACTGATATTATGAACGTAACTGATGGTTATGGAAACACTTATTATAAAGTAAATGAACTAACACATGACGTTGTATATAAAAACGTTCTTAACATAGAAAGTGACAATAACATAGTAAAAGATGCCCTCAAGATTGTCCCAGCACCATATCGATATGTTACCAACGTTGATCTTGCAACAAGAAAAACAACACTTACGTTTGGTGGTGGCAATGCATCAACGTTAGAAGATGATATTATTCCCGATCCTTCAGAATTTGCAATTTCATTGCCTTATTCACAAACATTTTCTAGAATTGCAATAAATCCTGAAAAATTATTAAGTACTAAAACACTTGGCGTTGCAACAGTTGACACAACACTAACAATTACATATCGTTTTGGTGGTGGATTGGATCATAACGTAAAAGAAGATCGTATTAAAACAGCAAAAACACTTAATGTGACATTTCCTGGAAATCCCTCAATTGCCTTGGCTGGTAGAATAAGAGGTGGAATAGAAGTAACTAACAAAATTAGATCTTCAGGGGGCGAGGATGCGCCGACAGCAAATGAATTGAGATCATTGATACCTTCGGTAAAAAATTCTCAGGAACGCATTGTAACTCGAGAAGATATGTTGGCTAGAATTTATGCAATGCCAACAAATTTTGGTCGTGTATTTCGTGCTGCAGTTAGATCAAACCCACACAACCCTTTAGCTACACAGTTATTCATCATTTCTAGAACGTCAGACTCACAGTTAATAACATCCCCAGATACGCTTAAGACAAATTTAGTTAAATTTCTAAATCCGTATAGAATGATATCAGACGCCGTCGACGTTCTTGATGCAAAAATTATTAATTTATCAATGGTGTTTGAGGTAGTAATAGACTCAACATTAAATCGTGCAATTGTTTTACAAAGTATTTTAACAAAATTACAACCCATTGTTGATATTAAAAACTTTCACATTGATCAACCTATTGTGATATCAGATTTCACAAATGCAATTTATACCGTAAGTGGTGTTATATCTGTAAATAAAATTAAGTTTACTAATATGAATGGAACAGTGAACAACAACGTTTACAGTAATTCAACATTCAGCGTTCATGCCAACACACACCAAAATATAATATTTCCACCTCCCGGCGGAATATTTGAATTCAGATATCCAGAAGTTGATATAATTGGAAGAGCGGTTGTCTAATGTATAAAATTTTAAAAGCAGATAAAGACGCTTATATAACAAATAAAATTATAAATAGCGTTCGAGCTGTTTCTGGTAATACGGGTTTGGCAGGCACACTTGATTTATTTAAGGTTTATGGAATGTCAGATAACACACCGCCAGATACGGAGTTATCAAGACTATTGGTTCATTTTAATTTAGATCCAATTAGACAAATGATAACTGATGGCGAATTAGATATTTCTAACGGTAGTTTTTATTGTAAACTAAACCTTAAAGACGTTTACGGTGGTCAACCAACGCCTAGTAACTTTATAGTTGATATTTTTCCTCTTTCGGCATCATTTACAGAGGGATTAGGAAAAGATATCGTTTATTATTCTGATAATGATAATTGTAATTTTTTATCATCATCATTTGATGTACCTTGGATATTGTCAGGTTGTGCATCCGGTGGGGGTGCAACAGCTCAGTGCGATTATATTACAGGAACAACAAACATATCCTCAACAAAGAAAACACAACAATTTATTACTGGCGAAGAGGATTTACTTGTCGATGTCACAAACTTAATTTCTGCCACACTCACTGGCGAAATTCCTGATAGGGGATTTAGGATATCATTTGATTCAACATATGAAACAAATCAACACACATATTTTGTAAAACGTTTTGCAAGTAAAAATGCGTTTAATGAAGATAAACATCCTAAATTGTTAATCGGGTATGATGATTCAATATTGGATGATACACAAAATTTATCATTTGATTCAACACAAAATTTATTTTTATATAATTACGCGCAAGGTAGTCTTTCAAACATCGTATCAGGAAGTGCTAGTACACAAATAAACGGATCAAATAGTCTTACGCTTAAATTAACAACTCCGATTTCAGGCGGATTTTATACGCTTTATTTTACGGGTTCACAACATAGAGTTGGAATTAATTCATATAGTGGAATTTATTCAGCTTCAATATTTGTATCATCATCAACTACAACAATTGCATCCAAATTACGATTATCATCATCAATCGAATTCACACCAGTTTGGGGTTCACTTGATGGAACAGTTTCATATCTTACGGGTAGCAAAATATCAATGTTTCCCTCTGCCCGGACAACAACAAATCAAATAGCCAAAAAATTTATTATTTCAGTTTTAGGTCTTAATTCTGTTCATCGTTCAGATGAGAATATTTCACTACGATTAAATATATTTGATCATACAAGCCCGCTTATAAAGGTTGTGCGCACCCCCACAGAATTACCAGGACTTGTTATTAGAAACGTTTATTATGCTATCCGCGATGTGTTAACAAATGAATATACAATCCCATTTGACACAACGCATAACTCAACAAAAGTATCAAGTGATGCATCAGGAATGTTTTTTAAACTTGACATAACAAACCTAACAAAAGAGCGTTCATATGTAATTGATATTTTGATAATAACGTCAAATAATCAACAAAAGTATTTAAGTGTATCTTCAATTTTTAAAGTAAGCGATTTAGTATAACAAAATACGTATTCATAATTGAAATTTACTAAATGGCAATATTAACTTCACCAACTATGGTATCTTTTTTGCGGCACGCAATGAATAATACGCGCCCTATTCAATTAACGTTTAGCGAAATAAGTGACACAAATATAAAAAGTTCATCATCATTCTTATATGATCATTCACAAGCCCCTCTTAAAAACACACAACAATTAAACATAGATTGGTCAAAATTTGAAAATCATACGTTTTTTTCATCTGCCGAAGCCAAAGTCAATTTATCATTTGATCAAATTATCAATGGATACCCATTTGATGGCAGCAAAAAAGACGTCGAGGTTTTTTTTGAAAAACTAACTGGTTTTGATAAATACGTTTTTGATCAATTTCCTAAATATCGTGGACAGTTATTATTTTCAGGTACACAAATTGGCGAAGATGATGACGGAACGTTGGGAACTTGGATCTTGACAAAAGATCATGCAGGATTTTTATATCCTGAAATTTCAAAAAATCAATCAGGTGAATCAATTTTAAACCCGCCTCAGAATAAATCATTTACATTCGAGGCCCATATATTCATTCCAGAAATTGTAAATGATACGCAGGTGATATTTCAAAAAATATCTAGTGCGTCAGATGGAATATCATTATATCTTCTTCCCTCGGCGTTGACCGCGTCTGTTACAACAAGGTTTAGTGTTATTTCAGGAAGTAATAATTTATATGTTGATGCCACATTAGAAAAAGGTAAATTTAATCATATATGTGTAACAATAAACAAAGATTATGGTTTACATTATCTACAATACTTTGTTGACTCTACACTTGTTTCAGTAAGTCGTGATAAATTTAATTTTGGAAAACTAAACATTGATAATTCTGATTTATTAATAGGATCAGGAAGTAAAATTACTTATAACGCCACGGACTACACGCCAACTCAAACATTCAGTGGAAGCATGGATGAACTAAGAATATTTCATTCATCAAGAACAACACTTCAACAAAGTTTATTTGCACAAAAAGCAATATATTCAACGTCGGATTTAAAATTATATTATAAATTTAATGAACCAGTTGGTCCCCTGAGCACAGTTACTGGTGATCTAATTAATGGAGTTGTTCTTGACAGTTCAGGTAATTCATTACATTCTTTGATTTCAAATTTTACGTCTTCGCTTAGACAAGATGTCTCAGATGATGCGTCTAGTTTAATGATATATGAAAAACTTGTCACATCTCCAATCCTATTTCCAGCTTATTCTGATGTTGTGACTCTCAATACAACATTGCTTGTTTCGGCATCGTTATACGATTCAATTAATCCTAACTTAATAACAAAACTTGTGCCCCAACATTACTTGTTAGATGGTGCTCTTAATGATGGATTTGAAGAAATAAAGGGTCAATCAGGTGATGCTTACACGGGAAATACAGGCCCAGGCAGTGGTGTGATGGGGAACGTTCAAATAATACTATCGTTTTTGTATATTTGGGCAAGATTTTTTGATGAAATGAAATTATTCGTTGATTCATTTAGTACATTAAAAACAATAGATTATGAAACCAATGATACTATTCCTAATAATTTTGTTAAAAGATATGGATTTAATTTACCCCCTTTGTTCAATGATTCAACAATTGAACAATATGTTGATGGTGAAAACATAGAACAAGAAATTTCAACAGGTGAGTTTCCAATTAAGTACATTCAAAATGAATTACTCCGTCGTGTACTTGTCAACATGCCCGGAATTTTGAAATCAAAGGGCACTCAACATAGTATAAAGGCTTTTTTACGCTCTATTGGAATTGATCCAGAAAATAGTTTAAAGTTACGTGAATTTGGTGGGCCAACAACAAGACAACTCTCGTTCGCTCGAGAAACCCGTCGTGAGCCAAGTACGATGGTAAAGTTTATATCATCATCATTTGCAGTTTCAAATTTTTTATCCGCATCGCGAGTTGAACCAGGATATCCCAACGTTGTTGGTCCCATGGTTGATGGAAAATCAACAACGGCCTCTGATGGATTATTAACGTCTGGTTCATGGACGATTGAGGGTGTATATAAGTTTCCACCACAACAACGACTGTTGATGACAAGCGTTTCTCAATCGCTTATGAGACTTAGCACGACTGGTTCTTCAACTGCAAATACAAACTTGGTAACAAACGTTTTAGCTATATCGTCGTCAGTGAATCCTAGACTGGTTGCCTATCTAAGATCAGGCGTCGCTGGTTCGTCACCATTATTGCAACTAGAGCTTGCTTTACCAAAATATGGCATTTTTGATGGCGATCGATGGAGTGTGTCATTTGGTTGTATGCGAAATGACTCCATAGAATCAAACGTATCATCATCTTATTTTTTACGTGCTTCGCATCAGGGTGATGATCAAGGTCGTTTTTATGTTACGTCATCTTATTTTCAAGAAGCCCCGCTTGGCGAGGCGAATGTTTTACAAACCATTAGTGCTCAATTAAATCAATCAGGGGCATTTCTAGAGCTTGGAAATAGAACTTTTAATAATGGAAGTGCTGCCGGTTATTTATTATTAAATAATTCTTCTGCGGTCCCTGGAGAGGCCAGAACGACAAATTTTGAGGGTTGGGTATCGGGCTTAAGGTTTTGGTCACGCGGCATTCAAGAAATTGAATGGAAGGAACACGTTAGAAACTATAAATCACTAGGTGTACAAGATCCTCTTGTGAATTACAACTTCGTAACAACACGTTCAGGTTCATTTGAAAAAATTCGTCTTGATACGATGAACAAACAATCAAATAGAAGAGCCGTGGCTTCAGCGTCTTTGGGTGTGCTTGGATCGATGGCGTTTCTTGATTTTAGCCTAAATAATAATCATATTTCAGGAACAGGATTTCCTATTGACAGTGATTGTTTAGTCGGCGAAACATTTGACTATAGTTATCTTTCACCATCGTTTGATGAAGCTTCAACTGATCAAAAAATAAGAATTAGAAGTTTTCAAGATCAAAAACTTATTGATAACACGCCATGGGCGGGTGTAGCACCAATACATGAAATTGTAAAAAGCGAACAACCCACAGATGATGTACGATTCTCAATTGAATTTTCATTAATTGATTCATTAAACAAAGACATAATAACAATGTTTTCAACGTTTGATGCAATAGATAATGCACTAGGAAATCCGGAATTATTATATTCACAAGATTATCCAGATTTAGAGCGCCTTAGAAACGTATATTTTAATAGAATATCGTCAAAAATAAATTTTCGTGATTTTTTTGAATTTTTTAGATGGTTTGATACATCAATAGGAACATTTATTGAACAACTAATACCAAGAAAAACAAACTTTAAGGGTGTCAATTTCGTAATTGAATCCCATATGTTAGAACGACATAAATTAGAATATCACTCTAATGAAATTTATCTTATGGATAATTCAAGAGATAGAATAAGAGACGTATTACTTGTGCAACAACTTGCCGGAAATGTAAGAAAGTATTAAATGAAATCACATGATTTTTTTGCAGGAACTGACCGTTCAAATTCATCATGGTTTGATGAAGGCCCACCGGTTATTATTAAATTACAAAACGTAATCAACTCATCCAGTTTAAATACATTACCTATTGATCCTTATCGACAGGGTGTCGAACTCACTCAAATAAAGCACTTCGATGCCGGAATGGTTAAAATTCACGCGGGCGAACCTGGTCATATTATTAGACAAACGTATTTTGGCGAAAGTGAATTTATAGATCTATCACCTACAAAATTCGTAGAAGATTATGATACAATTAATCCGGTTGAGTTTTTAAGTACTCACCGCACAGAATCATCTTCAGTTTTAATTGCTATCGCAGGAAGAAAAACAAAAGATAGATTAATGGATGGGGTAATTGAGCCCTTTGCTTTAATTACACATAAAAAATACACAAACAACACATCGAAACCATTTTATAAAGCGTCATCTTTTCGTGGTTCTGTACAATCAGGAAATTCAAATGCAATTGACGGAAGTGATCTTATTTTGTCAATTGATTATTACAACATAAGTTCAAGTGTAGCACCCTATATAGACAATAACGAAAATCCTATTCTTGATCTTTCTCTACAACATGCAAAAATTAACATGTTTAGTGATACAAAGTATATTAGAAATGCAAATACGTCTTCATTGGGAAACGATATTGATTCAGCACTAAGTAATATGACCGGCTCAACAGAAAATTATGTTACACTTAAACAAAAATCTGGTGCCACTGGTTGGTACACAGACATTAATAGTTTTGCGGGTGTTGATTCATTAGCATTTGGGGGATTAACATACTAATATGTCAGCATCAGATAAAAGTAAAAGAACCCCACCGGCAAGAGTATTTGAAGATTATATTTTAACACGAACAGTTTCAACAAATGTGGGTTTATCAAACATCCCAGAAGATAGGTTTATTAGACCAATAAGTTCTGTGTTGGGCGCAGGAGTAGCCCCTAAATATGCAAATGAACCAGGGGCATACGCGGCACAAAGTGATATACTTTCTATTGGATTTAATTTTTTATTTGATGGAATAACTTATAATAAGTTTGTTATTTCAACTTCAGGATGGATTGCATTAATTGATCCATTACAAACAAATTATGAAATTATGTTCGATCCTCCCAAGGTAACTAGTGCCGGATCTACGGGTGGACCTGGCGAGCCTGAAGGCCACGCTGATGGCACATCAAAAAATAATTGGAGAAATGCAAATATTAACTTGGA
>Ga0315288_10001074_pt1 | contig 34896 bp, 27 predicted proteins | sample YL17G11_20_MG_FD_203454 | JGI IMG/M metagenome (GOLD analysis project Ga0315288, IMG submission 203454) | Sediment microbial communities from Yellowstone Lake, YNP, Wyoming, USA - YL17G11_20 | ecosystem: Environmental > Aquatic > Freshwater > Lake > Sediment | place: USA: Wyoming | collected...
TGTCGCCTGCAGGATGGCGAGCGGGCCTTGACGAACGACCTCGCACGTCTCGACAGAGCGATGTCGTGCCTGGAGGCCGACCGCACCGACGCCGCGGGTGCATTGGCCGAGCTGTCTGGTTGGGAGAGCATGATCCTCGACGACCCCGACCTGACCGAGACCAGCCTGGCCCGCCTGGGGGACGCATGGACCGAGGAGTCCCTCCTGGCGGAGCTCCTCTCGCCGCAGGAGGTTGGCAGACTGCGCGCGTACCTCGACCGCCCGGTGTTCGAGCGACTGTGTTGGACGAAGGGCGACTACGTGGTGTGCGGTGCTTGCGTGCTGGTGGCCTTGGCTCTCGAGATGCTGAACCTCGCCTGGCGACCCGACAGCCCCGTCGACCGCGAAGGGAAGCTCCGCACCTGGTTCGGCCAGAAGCTACACCACCACGCCCCGGACAGCCCCATCGACCACCAGGGCCCTGGCTTCGGTGGAAAGCTGCATCGGGTAAGGAGTCCCGGGCACGATGTCTCGCGGTTCCTGGAGGCCGTGCACCAGACCGCAACCGGGGAGTTCCGGGGCACCACTTGGGGTTACGGCAGCCCATCCGACGTGTTCAGCCGCGCGAACCAGTACGGCAATAGCTATCCGGAGATGAGTTGGACGGCCGCCTTCGTCAACGTCGTCGTCCACCTTTTCTGTGACTTCTTCTCGACGCACTCGCTGCCCCTGCCGCTGAGTTCGGTGGTCTACGAGAACGCGGGCCGGGAGTTCAGGATCTTCGTGCACGACGACCTCTACGGCGGGGGCTTCAACCTCCGCCACGTCACGATAGGCAGCCTCGGGTTTCTCCTCGCCTTCCTGGCCATCGAGGTGTGGCTGTGGATGCAGCACGGATCGGCCGGGCGGAAGACGGACCCCGTCGCCCTCAAGCGGTACGAGATGAGGTCTGCGGTGACGGGCTTCCTGACCGGGGCAAACGTCGCTGGTTGTGCCCTGTTCAGGGATCCGTTCCTGCTCAACGTGCCCATGCTGGTGGCGGCGGTCGACTCCTCGGCGCGGATGCTCCAGCTCCGTGCGAGGCGAGACTCGTGGGTGCTGAAGGGCATGCGGAACCTCGACGAGCTCGCGGCGGAGTGGGACAGGCTGGCGGTGGAAGTTGGGAGCACCTGAGGCGGACGAGCTTCAGCAGCGGACTTCGCGGGCTGCTCGTGTCACGAGGCTGCAGCCGACCGGGATTCCGGGGGGATTCCGGGGGGATTCCGGGGACAGCATACTCAATAGGCCTGCTCCAGATCGTTCTTCGGCAGGGGTCCCGCTCCTTCGGCCATAGCGCGGCCGGGCTCGTGGCGAATCGCGGCCATCTGAAGGACGGGTCACACGCACTCTACCGCCCAAGCCCTGCTGCCCGAAAGGCCCCCTTCCATCGTCGGATTCCGGGGACAGCATACTCAATAGGCCTGGTCCGAATCGTTCCTCGGCACGGATGCCCCTCCTCCGGCCGTAGCGCGCGGTGCGGGCGTGCCGCGCCGACAGGTGTGGCAGCGCGCTGGGAGGAACCCTCCCTCGTCTTGATGAGGAGGCCACCCATGTTCCTACTCGCCAGCCCTGCGGAGCAACCTACCGTCACCCAGTGGTTCGACCGCGCCTTCGCGCCGCCGGCGCAAGTCGAGCAGGCTGCGCCACCGTTCTCCTTCGGCTACGGCGGCCGGCCCTCGGGCGAGCTGCTGCCTGGATGGGAGTGCTCGGTGGACGACTCCGCCGACGAGGTCGCCCAGCGGCGCACGCTCACCCTCCGTGATCCGAAGACGGGCCTGGAAGTCCAGGTCGAGGCCCGGCGGTTCCTGGACTTCCCAGCAGTCGACTGGGTCATCCGGTTTCGGAACGGGGGCGCGGAAGACACGCCAATCATCGAGGACATCCGGGCGCTCGATACGGCCTTCGGCCTGCCGCGCGAACGAGGCTGTCGGGTCCACCATGCCAAGGGCAGCGGTTGCGCGATTGACGACTTCGCGCCGCTGGTCACGTCACTGAACTCGACGGCCGATTCGCCGCAGGGCGGCTGGGTGGGCGCGGGCAACCCGCTCACCGTCGCCACGTCCGGGGGCCGGTCCTCGAACGGCGCGCTGCCCTTCTTTCGGCTGGAGATGGACGGCGCGCCCGGAGTCATCGGCGCCCTCGGGTGGACGGGCGATGTGATGATGCGGTTCTGGCGCGGGGACGGCGGGGAGGCGCACGCGCAGGCCGGGATGCGTCGCACGCACCTCGTGCTGCATCCGGGCGAGGAGATCCGTTCGCCGCGTATCCTGCTTCTGTTCTTCGAGGGCGATGCGCTGCGAGGCCACAACCTCTTGCGCCGGCTGATCCTCGCCCACTACGCCCCCCGGCACGAGGCGAAGCTGCTCCACGCGCCCGTCTCGTTCGCGGTATGGGGTGAGAACCGCGCCGAGCGGCAGATCGGCAAGATCCGCTGGTTTCAGGAGCAGGACATCGGCATCGACAACTTCTGGGTCGATGCCGGCTGGCATGGCGATGCGCCCTACAAGGACAGCTCCAATGTCTTCAACAGCAGTTGGGGTGCGCAGGTGGGGAACTGGTGGCCGAACAAGGTCTCATACCCCGATGGGATCGGGCCGGTGGGCGAGGCGGCGCACGCGGCAGGCATGGACTTCACGCTCTGGCTCGAGCCCGAGCGCGTCTTCCAGGGCACCCAGTTCACGCGCGACCATCCGGAGTGGCTACTCGGCCCCGTCGGCGGGAACTACCTCTACAACCTCGGCGACCCCGCGGCGCGCGCGGCGCTGACCGATCTGGTCTCCTCGGTCATCGCGGAAGGCCAGGTTACAGTCTACCGGCAGGACTTCAACACCGACCCCGCGCCATTCTGGGAGGCGGCGGACGCGGCGGACCGCATCGGCATGGCCGAGATCCGCCACATCGAGGGGCTGTACGCCTACTGGGACGCACTACGCGAGCGGAATGCCGGCCTGCTCATCGACAACTGCTCCAGCGGCGGCCGGCGGATCGACCTCGAGACGCTGTCGCGGAGCATCCCGCTGTGGCGGAGCGACTTTCAGTGCTTCCCCAACTTCGACCCCATCGGCCTTCAGGGGCAGACCCAGGGGCTCTCGCTGTGGGTGCCGCTGCACACCGGTGCATGTGACCGCCCGGATAGGTACGCCCTCCGCAGCGCCCTCGGTCCAGGGCTGGTGTTCGGCGCGCCCCCGAATCCCTCCGAGACCCCGGAAGGGTACATGACGCCGTGGGACGCCTTCCCGGTCGAATGGCTCAAGAGGGCCGCGGATGAGCAACGGACCGTGCGGCCGTACTTCGAGGGGGACTTCTACCCCCTGCTCGCCTACTCGCTGGCCGGTGATGTCTGGGCGGCATGGCAGTGCGACCGGCCCGATCTCGGCGAGGGGTGTGTGGTGGCACTGCGCCGGCCGCAGAGCCCTTTCGCGGCGATGCAGGCGCGCCTGCGCGGTCTCGAGGCGGGGGCGACCTATGAGCTGCGGGATGTCGACAGCGGGGAGGCCTGGACCGCGACGGGCGGCGAGCTCCAGAGCGAGGGCGTGACGATCACGATCGACGACGCGCCCGGCTCGCGGTTGGTGCTGTACCGGAGGGTGGGCGGCTAGGCACCCACGGCAGGCCTATCCCCACCGCCGACCGGGCCGGTTGGGGGCCCGCCGAGCTACGCTCGGTCCCCCCCATGCGGCCCCTCCTGGCTGATGTGGAGGGTCTGGTCCGGCGCGACGGCATCGCGCGTCTGCACCGTGCCGTCGGGCCAGCGGACCTCCACATTCACAGGCGCCGCTCGGTTCCCCAGGCCGAAGTGGAGGACGAGGTCGTTCTGGTTGCCCTCGCCGGTGCCGGCCTCGACCTGGCGGGTCAGGACCTGGCCGTCCATGCGGACGCGGACCTGGGCGCCGATGGCGGAGCGGTTCACGCGCGGTACGTCTCCCTCGAGCCGCACCTTGAGCCAGTGGCTGCCGGTGGTCTCGTTTCTGTACAGCTTCCCGCCAGTCGCGAGGTCCAGGTCCCCATCGTTGTCGTAGTCGGCCCACGCGGCCTGGTACGTTGGCGGCTGCTCCGCGAGACCCGCCGAGGCAGTGGCGTCCGCGAACGCGAAACCGCCGTCGTTACGGTAGAGCACGGGGAAGTTCGGCCGGTTGAAGGACGCGATGCCGTAGACCGTGGTGAGGTAGAGGTCGAGGTCACCGTCGTTGTCATAGTCACCCGCGGCGGGCGTGGCGTAAGACTCCTGGTAGAACACCCCGCATGTTCCGAGGTCATCGAACCGCCACGCGCCATCCGGCCCGAGACTCCGCAGGAAGCGTGACTTGGGCTGGTCGCCACGGTCATCCTGGTGGGCGAAGTTGCCGGCGAACAGATCCATGTGTCCGTCGCCATCGAAGTCACCCCAGGCCGCGCCGATGGAGTGGCCGCCGTCGAATCCGGGCGAAGTGGCGGCGGCATTGCGCTCGGGCGCAACGTCGGTGAAGACGCCCGATCCGTCGTTGAGCCACAGCAGGTTGGGCTGCAGCCGGTAGTTCGAGACGTAGATGTCGAGGTCGCCGTCCTCGTCGAAGTCGCAGGCCGTGACACCCCGAGCACGGTACCGGGTCTCGGACCAGGTCAGCTCGAACGCTGTGCCGCCCCGGTTGGTCAGGATCATGTCCGGGTAGGTGATGTCATTGTCCCAGTCCTCATAGCCCCCGACATACAGGTCCACGAATCCGTCGCCGTTGAGGTCGCCCCAACAGGCGCCGCGAGAGACGCAGGCAGGCATCTCGGGCAGGCTGACCTCCTCGAGAGACGTACCGGCGATGTTGCGATAGAGGCGAAGAGCCGTCCAGGAGAACCGGTCGACGAACCCGTCGTTGTCGAAGTCGGCGGCCACGACGGTGCCCACATCCGCGAGCCTGGTGAATCTCTGCCCCGCGTTGTTCCTCCAGACGGCGCCGCCCGCGCAGAGATCGACCCAGCCGTCATTGTCGAAGTCCACCCAGCAGGCAGCGGACGTGTCCAAAGCCAGACCCAGCCCTGCGGTCTGATCTGTGAACAAGGCGGCGGGCTGTGATGCTGCCGGGGCCTCAAGAGCCCAGCCCGACAGAGCCAGCACAATGGCCGCGGCGCACCCGCGCATCTGCTCTTCCTCCGGGCAGTCCACTCCCGAGCGGGCCGAGCCCGGCTGAGCGGCACACCTCATCCGACGTGGACACCGATGCGAGCCGAGCGCCCTAGGCCTTCTTCTTCGCCACCTTCTTCGGGCTGCCAAGGGCTCGGATCTTCGCGGCGGCCGTCGTGGCGTCGGCGTCCGACTCGAACCCCAGGAGAATCGCGAACTTCCTGCCTGAGGTCAAACCGATGCACACGCACATGCTGATGTCGGCTGCGGCGACCGCCTGGGCGACCTGCCGAGTCAGGCCAACCTTGTTGTCCCCCTGAATGAGCAGCGCAGGCGAGGCCGGGTCCGGCTGGATCCCCGCGGCCCTGAGAGCTGCGGCGCCCTTCCGATCGACCCCACTGACGGAACAGAACATCTGGGTCGGAGCGCCCGCGTCGGTCTTGGCGGCGTACGCGGCAATCGCCTCGATGTCCACCCCCGCATCCGCGACGGGAGCCAGCGCCTTCGCGAGAGCGCCCACCTCGTGCTTCACCTCGACTGAGCGGATCTTCACCTTCCGAACCGTGAATGCCATTGCAACTCACTTCCCTTCGGGTGGGCGAGTTCCGCGTCAGCGACCTCGGCGCCTTCGCTTGGCGGCAATGGGGCACGTCCTACGGATCGGCTGGACCGCGGGGAGCGCCGTAGGCGCAGGAGGTCGCGGCTCCGAAGAGGGCCATCGTGTTGGCGGCGGGCACGTCCGGCTTGATGTGGTGGTCGGGCCCGCAGATGTAACCCCCGCCTTCGCCGAGCACGCGGATGCAGTCGAGCACCTCTCGGCGGACGTCCGGTGGGCTGACGAAGGGTAGCCGCTGGGTGTTCACTCCGCCGAAGAACGTCAGGTGTCGCCCGAACTCACGCTTCAGGCGCTCGGGCGACATGGGCAAGCAGTGAAGCTGCACGGTCTCCCACACATCCACGCCGATGTCGATCAGATCGCCGAGCACGGACGTGATGTCGCCGCACGAGTGGAACCAGACGACCTTGCCCCGCCGCTTGGCTGCCGCGAAGATGGGCTCATAGCGCGGCCTGAGGAACCGGCGCCAGTCCGCGGGTGAGATCATCAGCCCACGCTGGGTCGCAAAGTCGTCGCCCAGGCAGAGGATGGGGAGGTCATCGCCGCACGCGTCCATGAGGCGTTCGCAGAAGCCAAGTGTGAAGTCCGCGGCGACGTCGAGTGCCGCCTCGAACACAGCAGGCTGGTGCGCCATGCGCACCATGGCCTCCTCCATCCCGAAGAGGTCGCAGACACGGCAGAAGAGGGGCAGCCAGTACGGGCCGCGTAGGGCATACCGGTCGCCCCAGGTGCACGCCACCCCATGGGCAGCTGCGAAGTCGAAGTCGTCCAGGCTCGGGCGGGGGTGGGCCTCGACTTCGGACACGCTTTCCGCATGAGCCAGCGGCGCCCACCGAGCCGTGCCATAGTCGCCCGTCTCCGGAGTCCCCCAGACGGTCAGCGGCGCGCCATCTGCCGAGGTGACCGGCGGGCCGACGTAAGGGGCAGAGATGATGCGCCCGTCGATGCCGAGCGCATCGTAGACACTCTCGGGCTCGATGCCGAGATGCTCCGCGATCTCGGCAACGGTCTCGATGCAGATCACATCGACGGGTATGCGATCGGCGACCTCATGCCGAATGGCGGCCAGTTCGCGCTCTCTTCCGGTCACGTCCATCTCCTGCCCCGGTGCGTCATGTCTCGGGTTGGGGCGCCCACCTCGACCCGCTGCTCGACGACGGGAACAGGTCGCCCAGCAGCATCTGCAGGGCGAGGTTGGCGAGCGTCAGGCCGAAGATGCCCGTCAGCGTCGGCAGGCTGGCCAAGGCGCGTCGTCGCCCGCGATCGCCACCGGCGATGGGCTCGTAGGCGCCGAGGAACCGCTTGTTCGCCGGCTCGGTGCTGAAGACGCAGGGGATGTCGGCTGTCACGCCGCGCTTCCTGAGTCCTGCGCGGACGGCGCGAGCGAGGGGACAGCCGCTCGTCTCGGAGATCAGCCCGATACGTATGCGCGAGGGGTCAGTTCTCAGGGCCGCTCCCATCGAGCTACAGATGGGGATGGCGTCGTTGACAGCGGATGCGAGGAGCAGCGTCTTCGGTGTGACGGTGTCGATGGCATCGAGCACCAGGTCGGGCGGCCCTGCGAGCACCTCGTCCATCGTGTCCTGCGCCACGTACGCGCAGACCGGCTCCACAACGCAGTCGGGGTTGATGTCCTCCACGCGCCGGCGGGCCACCTCGACCTTCGGCTCGCCGAGCGTGGAGGTGAGTGCGAGGATCTGGCGGTTGATGTTGCTCTCCTGAACGACGTCGAAGTCCACGATCCGCAGACGGCCCACGCCGGCCCGCGCCAGCGCCTCGATGGCGTAGCTCCCGACCGCTCCGCACCCGGCCACTGCCACGAGTGCATTCCGCAGTCGTTCGAGCCCCTCGGGCCCGACCATCAGCTCCGTCCTCACGAAGCGCGGGTGTGGCATAGCAGCTCTCCGAAGAAGCGTTGGGCGTTAGCACCCGTCAGGTTCACCAACTCGTCAGGGCTCAGGCTGAGCAGGTCGGCCACGCCCCGGGCGATCGCGGGCAGGTTCGCCGGCTCGTTCCACACACGTCCATCGTCCGCGGGGATGGAGAAGGGCCGGAACTCCGGCGGTGGGACCATAGTGGGCGCATCGGTCTCGAGCAACAGCCGTTCGGGCGGGATCACTCGCAGCGCCGCGCGCGCTCGCCGATGACGGGCGTCGAGCACGTTACCTCCCACCGAGAAGAACGCGCCCAGCCTCGCGAACTGAGGCACCATCTCCGCCGGCCCGCCGAAGGCGTGCAGCAGGAACCCCCGAGGCATCGGACCGATGTCATTAAGGATCCCGAGCAACCTGCCGGATGCCCGCACGCAGTGGATCGTCACGGTTCGGTCCAGCCGTCCCGCCAGGTCGAGCTGCGCCCGAAACACCGCCTCCTGCCGCGCAAAATGGGGACGGAGCCCTTTCCCCGCTGACGTTAGAACCAGGAGGGACGAGTCCGTGGGAAAAGGGCTCCGTCCCCATTTCGCGTCTGCGCAGGCGTCGATCCCTACCTCGCCTACACCAGACGGCACCGAGCGCAGGAGGGCCTCCAGCCTGTCAAGCCAGTCCCCGGGCAGGTCCTCCACGAACCAGGGATGGACCCCGAAAGCGGGGACGACGTCCGGGTGGCCTTCCGCGATTTGCAGGTTCCATTGCCAATCACCCGGATGCGTGCCATTGCTCACCATGCACCGAACGCCCTCGGCCCGCGCCCGGGCGATGACGCCCTCGACATGGCCTTCCAGCACCTCCTCCTGCAAGTGGAGGTGGGCGTCGACGAGGACTGGGGATCCGTCGCTCTCAGACATCGTAGTGCGAGGGTTCGTCCTGGAGTCCCCGGCGCCTCCACGTGCGGTCTCGGGGCTCGCCACGCCTACGGCGCCCCTGCCTCCTGGAACGGCGCGGGCGGGGCGCCGCAGTGTTCGCGGATGCGGTTCATGAAGTGCCAGAAGGGGCGGTAGCAGCAGTGGGGTGGGAGGCCGTGGTCAATGCTGGGCAAGTACCCGCCGTGGCGCAGCATGGGCGGCACCTTGGCGTCTACCTCGGCGATAGCGGCCGCGGGGTCCGGGTCCACCATGGCGTGCTTGTCGAGGCCGCCGCAGATGACGAACCGCGGTAGCTCGTCCCGGATGCGGAGGATGTCCGATCCGCCGTGAGTGGGCTCGAATGCATGGAGCATGTTCACGCCCGCCTCCCACAGGCAGTGCACCAGTTCGGACACATCCCCGTCGCAGTCCACATCGACGACCGCCGCACCCACCTCGCGGGCGAAGGAAGCCACCTCCCGGTAGTAGGGCGCGCAGAACTCGCGGAAGGCCGCCGGCGAGACGAGCATCCCTCCTCGGTAGCAGATGTCCTCCCACCCGATGATGGCGTCGATCTGCACGCGCTTCGCGGCCTCGCGCGCCTGGTCGAGGAAGAGGTCGGTCATGGCTCGGTTGATCCCATGGATGAGCGCCGGGTCGTCGTGCATGAGGTAGCTAAGCTGCTCGAGCCCGAACCAGCTCCGCAGGATGCCGACGTAGCTCGGACAATAAACGGCCAGGGGCTGATCGGGCTGCCGATCGGGCACGGCCGGCCGACCGCGGTCCGGGTGGCTCGGGTCGAGTCGTGGGAGGATGTGCTCCTCCAGGTCCCGCCGGTCCTCGAACATGTAGGTCCGGAATTCGGGCATGGTGTAGAGGCGGTCGTTGTTGGCAAGCTCCCGCGTCTCGGCCTTGTGCTGACGGACCGTCACATAGCCGTCGCCGGCGTCGATGCGCTCGACGGGGAAGTCGGGCACGAACCCGGTATGCAGCCCGACTCCGTAGTAGCCCTCGGCGCCCCAGAACTCGACGAGTGAGTCGTAGTCGCTCGGGTAGCCCTCCTCGCGAATCCACCGCTCGACCGTCTCGGTATGCGCGATGCCGATGCCCGGCGCGTACCAGTAGGGCACGTAGTCCGGTTGCTCGAAGTGCACGATGGAGAGGAACCGCTCCCGCGTCGTCATGGGGACCCCTTCAGCCTATGTCTGTCTCGGACCTCCGAGGGCGAAGCAGGGGCGGCGGCGAAGCCACCTGTGGTAACACCAGCGAGTGCCCGTCAAGGCATCCGCCACGCCACGCATGGCGTCCGTGAGGTGAAAGGCATGACGCGCCGAACTCCCCCGCCGCCTCCCCCGCCCTCGAGCTGGCAGCCGGCCCCATTCGAGCCCGGGTCCTCACGCGAGCCGCTGGACGACCTGACCTCCGGCAGCTCGACCGGCTCGGCCGGCATGCCGTCCTCCGCACGACGGGCGCAGGGGCTGACGATGCGGGACTCCATCCCCATCGCTGTCGGCGTGTTCCTCGGGCTCCTGGCGTTCAGCCTGCTATCGGCACTCGTGCTCGGCGCGTTCGGGGCGTGCGGCCTCCTTCGGCTGGGAAAGGAGCTGGACCAGACGCAGTCCACGCTCCAGGACCAGCTCAAAGCTCTGGGCGTCGACGGTGCGACCCAGGGGCTCCTCGACGAAGAGGGCGGAGGAGACGCCGCCACCGACGTCGCGATGCTGCAGAACGCTGTGGATCGCTTCCGGAGCGACACCGGACGGCTGCCGTCCACCTGGGCGGAGATGATGGCGGCGACCTCGACGGACCCGAACTACCACGGCCCGTACCTGACCCACATCCCGCAGCCCCCCGACGGCGGGTACTACGACATGGACAAGACCACGGGCCGCGTCTACGAAGCTGCGCCCTAGCGTCCGATCACCACGCTCTCGAGCGACTCGACCTTCACAGGCCCGATGAGGCCGGAGGGCAGGAGGGGGGAGTCCTTGGCCCACAGTCGCCAGGACGTGAAGGTGAAGCGCCCCGTGGGGCTCGGGCCGTCCCCCGCGAGCCACTCCGGCCACTCTGTAAGCGTGCCGTTCGGGTTGCGGCTGCTGTCCTCCGGAAGCTGCTCGTCGCCAATCATCCGGTTCGGCCAGAGGTTCGTGACCTCAACCTCCAGCTCGTTCTGGCCGTCGCGGGCGATACCGGTGATGTCCACTCGATAGGGCGCCCGCCAGAGGATGCCCAGGTCGTGGTCATTGAGCTCCACGCGCGCGATAACCTCCACCTGGCCCAGGTCCAGATAGACGCGACGGTCGGGCGTCAGCAGGTCGGACGTCAGCCGGACCTTGGTGCGGTAAGTCGCCGTTCCGGAGAAGTACCGCACTCCCGGGTCCTCGCTCTCGCTCCACGAGGCCAGCCGATCCAGCGTCACGCGCTTCGGAGCGCCCCAGTCCGGCGGGAACCGCAGGACCCACGGCCCGCCCGGCTCGGCCACCCGCGGCGCCGACGCGGCGAAGCGGTAGGACCGCCCGGACTTCGTCGTCGCTTTGTAAGCGCCCGTATCCGATACCTCGGCGCGCAGCGTACCGTTCGCGAGCCGCTCAAGGCGCACGGGCGGGCGGGCATCCGATGGCAAGGCGAACGCGATGTACTCCGGGTCGGTGGCTGACGCTGTGAGCGCCTGGCCACCGATCTCGTACTCCACCACGAGCGTCTTCACTATGTTCGGGGCAGGGTCGCCCTCGGAGACCAGCTCGGCCACCTGGAACGAGCTCAGCCCCTGGCCCACCATCCGCTGCACCTGAACGGTCACGTCCTTGGTGCGCGCTTCATCGCCGGCCGGGCCCCAGCGCGCACGCGTCACGACGACTGCCGCCTGGACGGGTGCCACCGGCCATACATCGGCCCCGGCATGGGTGACGCGGACGACCGGGTCATCCCCCGCGGCGCTCTGACGAAAGACCACGAACACCGAGTCAGCGGCCCCCAGGTGCAGCGGCAGTCGCGTGACCCCGTCGGCCTCGGTGTAGATGGGCGCCGGCCTGAGCGTGCCGTCCTCGGCCTGCCACAGCTCCGGCCGCTCCCCGGCCACTCGGAAGGCGCAGGTCGCCGAAACGGCGTACCTGGCGGGGTTCGAGACGAAGTAGATGTCCGTGTCGCCTACCTTGCGATGGATGAAGTCCAGGATCCGGTCTGCCGAGAAGTCCGCCGGCACCCCCTTCTCGTCGAGGAGCTTCTCCGGCGTCTTGCCGGTCACGATCCGGCCCTTCCCCCACAACGCTTTCGCCATCTCCGCCACCTGCGTATCGCACTGCGGGTAGCCCGAGAGCCCAGGCGCCTTCAGCGGCCGGCCGCCGACCACGAGGGCGCCTGCCTCGACCAGTTCCGTGATGCGGCGAAGCAGCTCGGGCGTCATCGCCTCCGCGCCCGGCAGCGCCAGCACGCGGTAGCTCATCCCCTCCGGCGTGACGAGACGTCCGTCTTTCACGGAGATGCGCTGCAGCACGGCTTCGGCCGAGCATACATCACCCTTGTAGCCGGAGCGGTTAGAGCTGGGCGGTGGGTTGAAGCTCCGAGCGGCGCCCTCCGGCGCGAGGTATAGAACGTCGACCACGGGCTGCCCTAGCCGCAGGAGATACTGGCACCGGCAAAGGTACTCATGCCAGGGCTTCGACTGCTTCCACCACGTCTGGGTCCGCTCGTAGTGGAGCCCCCAGGGGCCCATGGTCATCCCCGGCCGCCGGTCCTTCCAGGGCTGGAGCGCGTAGCGGTGGAAGACGAACCGGTTGATGCCCAGGCAGAACGCCGTGTCGCCCATCGCCTTGATGTAGCCCGGATGGTAGAGCCACTTCTCGCCATCGCCCGCCGTGAACGCCTCGGCGCCGATGATGGGCTTGCCATAGACATGGCCGGCGGACGACATCTCGATCAGTGTGCCCATAGCGCCGAACGAGGGCCAGGACCAGAACTCGCCCATCGGCTCGTCGGCCCGCCCGGCATAGGCAATGTTGTCCACGGTCGTGTCGCCGTAGGCCTCGATGGTGAACCTGAGGCCGTTCGCCTGCGCCAGCTCGCGGATGTGCCCGGCGTAGTTCTCGACGAGTAGGTCGGAGACGGTCTGCCGCAGGTCATACAGGAACCGTTCCGAGACCTCCAGGCTCTCGACGACGCGCCCCGTGATGACAGGGAGGTAGGGCAGGGGATCGTAGCCGCGCAGCCGCTGGAACTCCTTGCGGAACAGCGGCGTCCAGTTCTGCGAGCCGACCTCCCAGCTATCGACATGCGTGGCGACGAGGCTCTTGCCGGCGAGGCGCCTGGAGTCGGAGATCAGGTTCCCCATCAGCCCGTAGAAGTTGGCCTCGGCGCCCTCCTTGCTGAGCTTGTCGCACTCCAGTCCACGGCCCGAGGCGGGCGAGGGGGCGTTCACGGCGCCCGTCGGCGTGTGTCCCATCCGCAGCACTGTCCACTTGCCCGGCGGTGCGTCCCACGTGAGACGCCCGTCGGGCCCCATGGCGTGAGTGAGGATCTGCAGGCGATCGAGACGGATGGCCTGGTCGGCAGGGGCCTCAGGGAAGTTGGCCCGTGGCGGCAGGTCACGGCGCACGAAGGCCGCCTTGCCCTGCATGTCCTCGATGCGGTAATCGCCGGTGCTCTCGAAGGCAAGGACGGCGACGTCCTGGTAGTAGCCGGCCACGGCATCCGGCTGAGGCAGGACTCCCTCAAAGCGTTGGCCGCCCGGGACCTGGGTCTCCGTCCAGACGAGCTTCTGCATCGCCTTGTCCGGTGTCACCCACGGCCCGCCACTCCCGCACCAGCCGGCATCGTTGTTCATGTTCACCTCGAGGCCCAGCCGGTTCGCCTCCGAGACAACGTGCTTGAACAGCTCGCGCCACTCCGGGCCCGCGAAGGGGATCGGCCCCAGAGGCGCGCCCTGGTCCACCTCCATGATGAGCACGCCGCCAATGCCAACGCGCTTCATGGCCTCCAGGTCGGCGGTGATGCCCTCCCGGGTGATGTTCCCGTTCAGCCAGAACCAGTAGACCCACGGCCTGGCTGAGTCGGGCGGGTCCTGGAACCCGGAAGCCAGGTCGTCACTGGCGGCCGAGACAGTCGTGGGTAGAAGGACCGCCGCGAGAGCGACGGCGAGGCAGCAGTGCAATATGGCTCTGCTCATCGTGCGAGTGCCCCCTTGCTGAATGCGCGTGGAGTGCGTCGGTAGGTGTGGTGTTCCCGCCGAGGCGTCGTCTTCCCTCCCGGCCCCGAACCCCGTGCCTGCTGGAGCGGTTGGTACTGCCCCTACCGGGGCGGGATGCGGTACAGGTGCACCGCGTAGCCGCGGAAGTCGTCCTCGAAGACGCCGTCCTGGACCGCGAGCGACCGGTCTTCGCCGAGCACCTCGGCCGAGCACTCAGCGGGGAGACCCTCCACGGTGAAGCGCGCTCGCGTGGGCGCGTCCTGCATCGCCACGGCGAAGACGAACGTCTCGCCCTCGTACTGCTTCGCCAGCACGTCGACGGGAGTGGTGTCCGGGTCGGTGGTGACATCGACCAGCTCCGCGCGCGTGGGGCTGTTGAGGACGGGCGCCAGCTCCTGCAGGCGGTGGTTGATAGCGCTGACCTCCGCCAGCACATCGGGATCCTCGAACAGCGCCGCCTCGATGAACGTGGGCTCGAACTGGTGGACGAACCAGATCAGCCCTGTCGACCCGTGGATGATCGACATCCAAGCCTCGGCGCGGACCTGCTCCGGAGAGGGCTTGGCACGCGTGTTGCCGATCCGTGTGCACTCCAGCGCGTTCCATAGGATCTTGCCGTTCCCCGTGAGGCCCCTCAGTCGATCGACGCCCTTGGGCACGAGCCATAGATATCGATCGCCCGCTGCGAGCTCCGTATCGGCGACGGGGTAGATGTCGAATGACAGAATGTCGGCGCCGAGGACGTAGGTGTCGTAATCCTCCGGCTTACCTTCGGAGCCGCGGCCGCGCCAGTTCCCGTTCGCGATGCCCTGGCCGAGGTTCAGCACGACGGGCCGCGAGGGATCCCGCTGCTTGATCGAGCGGTAGCTCTCGACGATCCGCGCCGGCGGCACCGGCGGGCCATAGCCCGTCATCTCGCCCTGGGCGTTGTAGACGGCTTGCGCGTTGTCGGGCTCATCGCCGTGCATCCAACCGACGATGGTGTCGTCGTCCATGTGCGCGAGGCCGACCTCGTTCTGGTCGCAGATGGCCCGCATCCCCGCCGCGCGCAATGCTGCGAGCTGCTCCTCCGTCGGGCCCTCCCAGAGAGCGACATAGAGGTTGATCCCTGCGTCCTTGTAGCGCGCCGCGTTCTTGGGGTCCTGGCACCAGACGGCGATGGGGAAGAAGCCGGGGTCCTGGGGATAGCCGCGTGTCCACGCCGGATCGGGCCGGACGGGGTGTGTGCTCGGCAGCGGCCAGTTCGTCCGCGGGAACGGCTTCAGCACGCGCTCGGGCTTGGCGGCGATGAACGTCACCGCGATGTCGTCCACGAACAGCGGCTCATCCACATCCTTCGCCCCCCTGAGGTAGATGCCGTTGAACCCCTGCCCGAATCCCGTGCCCGCGGGGTCGATGGAGGGGGCCTCCTGGCCGTCGAGCAACACGCGAACAGTGGCATCCAGCCCGATGATGAACTCCCACTCGTGCCAGCCCGGTTGGCGCGCGAGGCCGGCGCTCCAGCGATCGAAGAAGCCGTTCTGCGCCGTGCTGACCCATGTGTAACCGCTGTTCCCATCGACGAAGGGCGCCCAGACCTCGCCAATGACGAACCGGTCCCCGCCCGTGTTGTGCACGCCCCACAGTGGGCCGAAGGCGTACTCCACCGCGGCATCGCCCTCACGAGCGAACCCCGAGTCGTACACCTTCATGCGGACGACTCCGTGGCAGGCCTGGTCGGAGAACGGCAGATAGACCTCCGCATCGCGCCCAACGCGCAGGCACCGTCCCGCACCCTCCGGCGCATCCGCAAGCGCTGCATCACCCGTGACCTGCGCCTCCGCGGGCATGGCGTCATCGAAGCTCCACGCCCGCTCCGCGCCAGGCTGGGGCGCCGCGTCCTGGGCGTTGAGCCACGCCACAGTGCTGACGAGGACCGCGAGCAGTAGGACAGGCCGGACGACAGTCATGGAGAGCCCTCCTCAGTGAACGGAACACTACTTCGGAAGGCACGGCCCGGTGACCTACGCACGCCTTGGCGCGGAAAACGGGGACAGTCCACGACACCGCACCGCCACCGCGCCGGGACAGTCCCCGTTTTCCGCTAGCCGTGACTCTCCGGACTCGCGTCCGCCGGCCCGGCATCGCTCACTGCGCGGTCGGCGAGTGCGGCCCGGACAGCCCGCAGCAGCTCCGACTCGCTGAACGGCTTCGACAGGACGCTCGCCCCGGACTCCAGGATGCCGTGGTGTGCGACGGAGTTGTCGGTGTAGCCGGTCATGTAGATGACGCGCATCTCCGGGCGGAGCTCCGCAAGCTGCGCGGCGGCCCCGCTGCCGTTCAGGCGTGGCATGATCACATCCGTGAGCATGAGATGGATGGGGCCCGCAAACTCGCGAGCGACTCGGACCGCCTCCTCGCCGTCCGCCGCCACCAGGACCGTGTGGCCCACGCGCTCGAGTGTGCTGCTCAGCAGCTCCCTTATCCGCTTGTCGTCCTCGGCCAGGAGGATTGTCGCGCCAGTGTCCCGAGCAACGGCCGACGAGACCTCAACATCGAGGCTCCCCTCGTCACCCCCGACGTATCGGGGGAAGTAGAGCTTGAAAGTGCTCCCCTGACCGACCTCGCTGTAGACCCAGATGTGGCCCTTGTTCTGACGGACAATGCCGTAGACGGTCGCCAATCCGAGCCCAGTCCCCCGCTCGCCTTTCGTGGAGAAGAACGGCTCGAAGATGCGGTCCTGGGTCTGCGCATCCATGCCGCAGCCCGTGTCGCTCACCACGAGCATGACGTACGCGCCCGGTGCGATGTCCGCATGGCGCGCTACGTACTCGGCATCGAGGTAGGCATTCGCGGTCTCGATGCAGAGGGTCCCGCCCCTGGGCATGGCGTCGCGCGCATTCACGGCAAGGTTCATGACGACCTGCTCCACGTGACCCACATCTACCTTGGTCTCCCACAGGTCGGGCTCCGTGCCGATGGTGATCTGGACGTTCTCCGAGATCAGGCGCCGGAGCATCTTCTCCGTTTCCGCGATGAGGGACCCGAGGTTCACGGGGCGAGGCTGGATCACCTGGCGGCGACTGAAAGCCAGCAATTGCCGGGTGAGCTCTGCGGCGCGTCTGCCGGCCTCCAGGATGGCTTCAGCGCTCTCACGGCGGGGGTCGCTCGGCCCCAGGTCGCGGAGAAGCACCTCCCCATACCCGAGGATCACCACGAGCAGGTTGTTGAAGTCGTGGGCAACGCCCCCCGCAAGCTGCCCGAGCGAATCGAGCTTCTGGGCGCGACGTACCTGTGACTCGAGTTCCACTACGTCCGTCACATCGCGCCCGGTGGTGATAAAGGCGACGGGGTGGTCCGAGGGGCCGTACACCGGCGCGACGGTCATGCCGATGTGGCAGGGAGAGCCATCGTGCCGGGTGAGGGAGAGACGCCCGTGCCAGGTCTCTCCTTGAGTGACACGCTCCTCGATGTCTGTCAGTTGCTCAGCGACTTCGCCCTCCGCGCCGATGGCCTCGCGTACCTCTCTGCCGACAAGCTCGGCCGCGGAGCGCCCAATGGTGTCCCCGAAGGCGGGGCTGGAGTACTCGATCCGTCCACGCGCGTCGGTCAGTACGATGATCTCGCCCGACTGCTCAATGGCCTGCAAGAGACGAGCCCGCTCCTCCTCTGCTCTCTTCCGCTCGGTGATGTCCGTGATGACCGCGGTCGCACCCGCGTAGCGGCCTTCGTCGTCGAACGCGGATCTCGCGGACACCATCGCCCAGAGGCCCGCGCCGTCCTTGCGGCGGAGAAGGGCGTCGAGCTGCTGGCCCGTGCCTCCGCGCCCCTGCTCGAGTGCCTGCCTCGCGACCGCCAGGCTCCCCTCGTCCACAAACCCCAATGGCGAGCGGCCGATCACCTCGTCCATCGTACGGCCGAGCATCTCAGCCAGGCGTGCGTTCGCGAAAGATACCAAGTTATCTGCGTCGATGTGGGTCAGGCCCTCCGTCATCGCCTCGACCACCCGCCGGTACTGTCTCTCGGACTGACGCAGCGCCTCCTCGGCCCGTCGACGCTGCCGGCGCTCCTCGGCTTCCTGCAACTCCCGCCGCACCACCGGGACGAACCGGGTGAGGTTATCCTTGAAGATGTAGTCATGGGCGCCGCCGTCCATCATGGACACGGCAGTGGTCTCAGGAACGCTGCCGGAGACGACGATGAAGGGCGTGTCCGGGTCGAACTCCCTCAGCAGGACGAGGGCCGCGGGCGCGTCGAACTGCGGCATGGAGTAGTCGCAGAGGACCAGGTCCCACGGATGCTCCTCCAGCGCCTGCCTCATCGCCTCGGCACTGTCGATGCGGCGAGACTCAGTGTCGTAGCCGCCGCGGCGCAGCTCGCGCAGCAGAAGATCGGCGTCGCTTTCGTTGTCCTCCGCGATCAGGACTCTGAGTGGGACACCCATGGGCTCACCTCTTCCTGGGAGCGCCGGCATCCCTGCCGGCTCCATGCGGGTGGGGGCTCGTTGGGGAGCCGGCAGGGATGCCGGCGCTCCCAGGAGCTCATCTCTTCGCCGGTGGGGGCTCGTTCAGGACCAGCCAGTACAGCCCAAGATGGCTGACCGCCTCAACGAACTGCTCGAAATCGACGGGTTTGCGGATGTAGCTGTTGCCGCCGAGAGCGTATGCCGTCTCCATGTCGCTGGTCTCGTCGGACGTCGTCAGGACGACCACCGGGATGGTCCGGGTCCTCTCGTCGGCCCGGATCCTCTCGAGAACGGTCAAGCCGTCGATCTTCGGCAGCCGCAGGTCCAACAGGACGACTGCGGGCCGCACGCTCGTATCACGGCCCGCGTATGTCCCGGTCGCGAAGAGGAAATCGAGCGCCTCTTCCCCGTCCCGGGCCACGACGAGCTCGTTGGCGATGTGGCTACGCGTGAGTGCGCGCCGCGTGAGGGCCACGTCGCTCGGGTTGTCCTCCACGAGCAGGATAGTCCTAGCCTCCATTGCCGCCTCCCAAGACGAAGTAGAACGTGGCGCCCTCATCCGGGGCGCCCTCGGCCCAGATCCGACCACCATGCCGGGCAATGATGCGTTGAACCGTCGCGAGTCCTATGCCCGTCCCGGGGAAGTCCTCAGCGCGGTGCAGCCTCTGGAAGGGCGCGAACAACCGAGACGCATAGGCCATGTCGAATCCCACGCCCTTGTCGCGGACGAAGTAGGTCGTCGTGCCCGCATCGAGCGTCGCGCCAAACTCGATGCGCGCCTGCTCACACCGCCCGGTGAACTTCCAGGCGTTGCCCAGGAGATTGCGGAGCAGTGCGCGCAAGAGGACGACGTCGCCCATCGCGACCAAGCCGGGCATGATGGCGACCTCCACGGACCGGTCGGGGTGCGCGGCCCGCAGCTCCGCTTCCACCCCACGAGCCAGCTCGCTCAGGTCCACCCGCTCGAGCCGCACCTCGCTACGCGCGACTCGCGAGAGCCCGAGCAGGGCATCGATCAACAGACTCATGCGTCGGACCTCGGAGCGGACAGTGGCCAGGTAACCCTTGCCCTGATCGTCGAGGAGGTGACAACAGTCCTCCAGGAGGGCCTGGCTCCAGCCGTCGATGCCGCGCAAGGGCGCGCGGAGGTCGTGGGACACGGAGTAGGCGAAGCTCTCCAGCTCCCTGTTGACGGCAGCCAACTCGGCGGTGCGCTCCTCGACACGGCGCTCCAGCTCCGCGTTCAGGCTGCGGGTCTCCTCCTCCGCCGCGCGGCGCCGGTCGACCTCGTCCAGGAGCGACGCGTTGGCATCCGCCAGCTCGGCCGTCCGGGCCGCCACGCGGTCCTCCAGCTCCAACGTCAGTTGCAGCAGCTCGGAGTTCGTCCGTTGCAGCTCGTCTTGCGCCGCGCGAAGCTCCGCCGTGCATTCCTCGACGCGCCCATCCAGCTCCAGAGTGAGGGCCAGCACCTCCTGGTTCGTCACCACCAGCTCGGCCTGCAGGTTGTCCACGTCGCGCTGCAGGTTCCGAGGGCCCCGCTCTCGCGTCTCAGTCGCCATGGCGCGCGCTCCTCACGACGACCACCGTGGCATCGTCGTCGTCCCTCGACTGCGCGTCCAACAACTGCTGGGCGGCTTCGGCGGCGGACTCCCATACGCTCTGGGGGAAGGCGTGCCAGTCCCAGCGCGAGCGCAGCCCGTCGGAGTGGATGACGAGGACGCACTCCGGCGTCCAGGGGTGCTCGGTCACGAGCGGCCGAGGCGCTCCCAGGCCGATGACCCCTCGGCGGAACACGAACCGACGATGCTCCGCGCTCCCCAACAGCCGTACGTCGATGTTGCCCACACTGCCGAGCGCGAACGTGCTCTCCGCCAGGTCGAAACGAGCCAGGGCCATGACGACTCCCCGCGATCCCCGGCAGGCACGCTCGACCCCCGCGAACAGATCGCCGACGGACAGGTCGTAGTGCTCCTCCACATAGCACCGGGCCGCCTGAGAAGCACGCTGGGCCGGCTCGCCGTGCCCGAGCCCGTCAGCGACACCCGCCAGCGCATGGCCAGGCCAGGACTTGACGATGAAGCAGTCGCCGTTCTCGGGCGCGCCCCGCCGCGCGTGCGTGGCGACACCGAAGCGCAGGTCGCTCGGAGCCACATCGGGCATGTGCGGGCGGACCCACCGGCGACACACGATGCGCGCGCCGCCGCCCGGCGACGAGCTGAACGTCAGCTCATCCATCAGCCGGTGGACGGCGCCGAGGCCGAGCCCCAGGCCCCCGGAGGTCGAGTAGCCATCCGTCAATGCGTGCTCGGGCGCAGCGATGCCGGGACCGGAGTCCTCCGACAGAATCTCGAGCCCGGCGCGCTGCCCGTCTGTCACCGTGGACACCACGATGCTGCCCCCCGATGCGTGCCTCACAAGATTCGTGGCCAGCTCGCTCGCCGCGATGGCGATCTGCTCGCGCTCGGTCTCCGCGAACCCGACGGCCTCAGCCACTTCGCGCGCCGCTCGCTGGGCGAGAGCCACCTGGCCGGTGTGGCTGATGGTCACCACGCGACGGTGAACGTCCGCCGAGTAGCCTAGCTCCCGAGCCATTTCGTCACACTCACCGTCACACCACAGCCCACATCGGACCGAATGTCCGTTTCGTCCATCAGTCGCTTCGCCCCCGGGAGGCCCAGCCCAAGGCCGCCGCTCGTGCTGTAGCCCTGCTCCAGTGCGAGAGCGACATCGGGGATGCCAGGCCCGTGGTCCTCGAACTCGAGCTGGAGCCCCCCGCGCCCGTCCCGCTCCACTCGGCGGAGGTGCACGGTCCCTTGGCCGGCGTACTTACAGACATTGCGCGCCAGTTCCGACGCCGCTGTGACGATTCGGGTGGTGTCGGTCACACCGAATCCAACGCCGTGGGCGGCCTCACGCACTGCCCGCCTGACGGCCACAATGTCGCCTTCTCCAGTGATGGACAGTACTTCATCGGTGGCAGCACTCATCGGCGTGCCTCCCGCCGGCCCTCCGCCTCGGCCATGTCCAGGGCTCGCTCGACGCTCAGCGCCGTCTCAACCTGTCGCAGCGACAGCCCCAGTTGGGTGGCCGTGATGGCGACGGCGGGTCGCATCCCGGCAATGATCGTCCTCCCGCCCATGAGGGCCACCATCTGGGCGGTCTCGGAGACGGTTCGCGCGAAGAACGAGTCGACAGTGTCCACGGCCGTGATATCGAGGATGAGCCGCCTGGCCTGATGCAGCTCCATGCCCTGTAGGGCGTTCTCCTGCAGCGCACTAATGGTGGCGTCGTCCGGATCCGGAGGCATGGTCACCATCAGTACGTCCCGCACCTTGACAATCGTGATGCTCGTGGCGGACATGAGTGCCCCCTCCCCGGCAACGATCTACGGCTCGCGCATTGGCCTGACGGTCAGCCCGAGAATGTCAAACGCCATCCGCAGACCCGCGGACAGAGAGGAGCGAGTGACCACGTTCGCCAGATCGATGCTCAGGTGGACCAGCGTCTGAGCGATGCTGGGCCGTACACCGGTGAGAACCACTTCCGCGCCCACGAGTCGCACAGCTTTGATGGTCTCGATGAGGTGCTGCGCCGTCTGCGTGTCGATGGCCGGCACGCCGGTGATGTCGACAACAGCAACGGGCGAAGCGGTGTCCGTCACCCGCTGGAGAAGGCGCTCCATGAGCTGCTGCGTGCGCGCGCTGTCGAGTGTCCCGATGAGCGGGACCAGCACGACGCCATCCCACACTTCGACGACCGGCACGGCCGCCATCTCCATTATCTCCTGCGCCTGCCTGAGGATCCGCTCCTCGGCCTGCTTGCGGTCGGTAAGGTCCCGAGTGACCTTGCCGAAGCCGCGGAGGGTGCCCTCCTTGTCGCGCAGTGCGGTGAATATGACGTTCGCCCAGAACCGGGTGCCATCTTTTCTCACCCGCCAAGCCTCGTCCTCGAACCGGCCTTCTTCCGCAGCCACTCGGAGCTCCCGCTCTGGCTTCCCACTCTGCACATCCTGCTCCGTGTAGAACACGTCGATGGGCTGCCCAATGATCTCCTCGGCCGTGTACCCCTTCAGACGCTCCGCTGCGGGGTTCCACGTGAGGACTCGCCCTTCAGTGTCCACGAGCAGGATCGCGTATTCCCTGAGGTTCTCAACCAACATCCGGAGCAGGTCTCCCGCCTGCCCGTCCAGTCCTGGATCGTCTGAAGTCGTCTCGTGATGGGTATCCTCTGCGTTGCCCATGGCTCCCCCTGTTCGAGCGCTTGGATGCTATGTATGGACCAAAAGAAGGAACTCGCCCTGCACAACCCCAGCCCCACGCCGAGCTGGCGAGTCCCGCCACACCCGGCCACCGATGGCTAAGAGGATACGACAGCCCGGACAGCCCGCAGGCCCCGGGCGGCCCTCACGCCTATTCGGATCTTCTCCCTCCCACGCTTACCTTCCTTCTCACGATGTCACTCTGATGGCTCGGAGTATCATGCCCGGCAGGCGCACCCCAGCCGTGCTACGAGGAGAAGCCAACCGCTCCATATCCGACGAAGCTCGATGGAGGTCCCATCGGCAGCACATCATGGCTGGTTGTGTAGGCCAGCAAGTGCCCACGGGTGGCGCCGAGATGCTTGCACGCCGCAATGGTCGCTGCGACGGCCCCGGGGCCACAGGCGTTGTGGGAACGGGCCGCCTCTGCCACGATGGCCGTCTCGCTCATCTGCACGGCGAGGTCCAGGAAGCGTCGATCGTTCACCTCCCGCACCCATACCAAGGCTTCACCGCCGGTCCCCTTCGGTGCGAAGCGGTAGTTCGGGCCGTAGTGAGTGAGGTCAGTCGAGCCGATGACGACAACGGAGCGGTTGAGGCGTCCGGCAGCCTCGGCCACGGCCGTTCCGACGGCCTCCGGTTGGGCGGACGGGGAGGGGATGATGGGGAGGGCTCTGGCGTCGGGGAAGCAGTACTTCACGAAAGGCATGAGGATCTCGATCGAGTGCTCCACCATATGCGCACCTGCGTCGTCGACCACCAGCGGGTGGCCCGCCGAGAGGAGCGCGGCAGCGAGGTCGTCATCAACCTCGACGCGGCCGAGAGGCGTCTGCCAGGCCCCTGACGCCATGACAGCGGCGCGGGACACGCCGAAGTGCGCGGACCCAAACAGCACCACCGTCTCGGGCAACGCGTCCGCCAGGAACGCGAATGTGTATGCCGCCGTCTGGCCCGAGAAGTCCCACCCGGCATGGGGGGCGATCCCGCCGATCGGGCGGCCGAGGGGCGGGCGCATCGCCCCGACGTGGTCGAGGAACTCCGCGATGCGGTCCCGACAGCGATCCGCACTGCCGGGGTACCACGTGCCTGCTTTGTCTGCGGGGCGCAGCATGGCGCTCACCTCCGAGCGGGATCTCTCGCCTGTCCGCGATCAGGTCCAGGAGACGGAGTCGCTCTCGTCCTCCTCGACGGTAAGGTCAATCGGCTCCTGCGGATTGCGGAACGCTACTGAGTCCGCTTCAGCCAGCCGCTCCCGCGTGGCCGCATCCGCCGGCGCGGGCCTCGATGGGACCTCGGGCCGTCTCATGCGCCTCACCAGTTTCACCACACACTCGCGGCAGATGGCGACACCCCGCGACCGCACGATGTCCTCACCCTCCGAGGCCAGCTTCCCACAGAACGAGCAGCGATGCACGCTTCTCGGGCGAACGCGCGTGACCACGGCGATCGAGAGAAGCACGCTCAGCGCGATGGTCAGTACGATGTTCTGAGGGAGGTCGGCGGGGTCGACATACCCCATCGAGGTGAGGTAAAGCACTCCGGCCGCTGCGAAGGCGACGATGGCCACGGAGCACAGGAGCCCCACCACCAACGGCCGCATCGCCTCGACGACGGCGCCCATGTCGATGTTGACGCCGACCGGGGCGCCACCGACCGCGAACTCCCCGCGCGCCTCCGACTCGTAGTGGTCCGCCAGCCGTTGGAGCACATCGGGCAGAGCACCCTCGATCTCGCCCTGGCGTACGAGCTGGAGGAAGAAAGGGGAGAAGTCGTCGGGGTAGCGGGAGAACGCCACGGCGAGCGACACGCCCATCTCCAGCTCCTCCTGCACGTTGAGGAGCAGCTCGCGGAGGTGCTCATTGGCCGTCTGCTGTCGTAGGGTCGCGATGACGGGAAGCAGGTTGACGTCGGCGGCCAGCATGGTACCGAACTGCCGACAGAAGTGCGCCATCTCGGCGAGCGAGATTGCGGACACGGGTTCCATGGCGACCTCCCGGCAAGGACGAAGGGTCTCACGGTCTCGTGGGCGAAGTTCCCTGCGGGGTCGAACGCGTCCTTCCTGGGCGTGCAGACGCGTCCGGCGGTGCGGAAGGGCGGGCGGTGCCGAGCTTGGCGGAGACGGCCATCGAAGAGGCGGGCGAGATACTCGCCCGGGCGGACAGGATCGCCATACTCACCGGGGCAGGGATCTCGGCCGAGAGCGGAGTGCCGACATTCCGCGGTGCCCATGGCCTCTGGAACGATGCGGAGCTCCAGCGACTAGCCACGCCGCAGGGGTTCGCGCGTGACCCGAGGGCTGTATGGGCCTGGTACAGCTCGCGCCGCACGGAAGCGCTCCGCTGCGCTCCGAACCCGGGGCATGTCGCTGTCGCGGCGATGGAGCGGGAACTTCGAGCGCGCGTGACCGTGGTCACCCAGAATGTCGACGGGCTTCACCGCCGCGCGGGCACCACCGACCTCGTCGAGGTCCACGGAAGCCTGTTCACCACGCGGTGCTGCGACTGCCCGTTCACGATGGAGGGCGACGAGCGGGAGTATGGGAAGCCGCCGAGATGCCCGGAATGTGGGGGGCGGTTGCGCCCGGGTGTCGTGTGGTTCGGCGAGATGCTGCCGGGCGAGGCGTTGGACCGAGCGGGCGAGGCGATGGACACGTGCGACGTGTTGCTGATCGTGGGCACCTCCGCGGTCGTCCAGCCGGTAGCGGCGATGCCGCTCTATGCCCGCGCCCACGGTGCGCGGCTCATCGAGGTGAATCCCAACCCAACGCCCATCACGTCGGCATGCGACATCGCGTTCGCTCTGCCCAGCGGGCAATGCCTCCCGCGTCTGCTGAGCGTGGCCCAGACGCGCATGTCCGCCTAGTGCAGGAGGAGCCGGTGTACGCTGCGAGAGTCCACGGCGCCCGCGACATCCGATATGAGTCAGTGCCTGACCCCGAGCCCGCGCCGGACGAGGTCGTTGCCGCGGTGCGCGCCGTCGGGGTCTGCCGCACGGATGTGGAGATCTACGAGCAGGCACTGTTCCACTACAAGGAAGGTTACGCCAAGCTCCCGATTACTCCGGGGCACGAGTGGTCGGGAGAGGTGGTGGCCATCGGCCGGGAGGTCACCCGTTTCCGGGTCGGGGACCGGGTGTCCGGCGAGACCGCGATCGGCTGCATGAGGTGCCGGCTCTGCCTGACGGGGCATACGAACGTCTGCCCCGCGCGCGTGGAGGTTGGCGTCATCAACCGGGACGGCGCCTACGCCGATCTCGTATGCGTGCCCGAGCACACGGCTCACTCCATCGGAGCTATCCCGTTCGATCATGCGGCCTGTGTGGAGCCGACTGCCGTCGCGGTCTGGCTCGCCAAGATGGCGCGCATCAGCCCGTCGGACTCGGTCCTCATCGTGGGGGCGGGATCGATCGGCCTGCTGTGTCTGCAGGCGGCACGGTGCTTCGGCGCGCACACGATCGTGGTGGTCGAGCGCAATGCCTACCGCCGCTCCCTCGCCGAGTCGCTCGGCGCAGATACTACGGTAGACGGCGCCACGGAAAGCCTACGCGATGCCGCGCAGCGTCTGACGGGAGGCGACGGGTTCGATGTCGTCATCGAGGCTGCCGGCGCCCCGGCGCTGTTCGAGGACTGCGTCCGCTCCACGGGAGTGCTCGGCAGGCTGATGATCTGCGGCACCCTGGGAGCCAGCAAGCCGCCTTTGGACTCGGACTACATGATCGCGCGCGAGATCGAGATCCGAGCGACTCTGGGCGGTGGGTCGGCCTACCCGGACGCCATCAGGCTGATCGAGCAAGGGCGCATGACGCCCGGGGCGCTCATCGCGGAGCGGCGCCCGCTCCATGAGGCAGGTGCCGTGCTCGCGAGCCTCGCCGATGGGCCCGTAGACGGCGTCAAGACACTTCTCATGCCAACCGGGGAGCCCGCGCGATGACCGGTGAACCGTCGGCGTCCCGCCCCCGCATACGATGGCTGCGTCCACTGCTCTCGTGGCTCGGGCTCGCCCTCGCGGCGGGCTTCATCATCCATACTCTCCGCCGCGACCTCGCCGAGATGGGGCCGATCGCAGTGAACGTGCCGCGACTAGCCATCGCGACGGCATGCTTCGTGCCGGTCTACGCGGCGTTCGGGTGGGGGTGGCACCTTTGCCTGACAGGGCTCGGCGGGCGCGTGCATATCGCGTCGAGCCTGAAGCACTGGTACCTCGGCAACCTCATGAAGTACCTGCCCGGAAAGCTGTTCACGTTCGCCGCTCGGCTGGAGCGGTTCCAGCGGTTCGGGGTACCCATGCGGGTCACGACCGCGGCCTTCGCGGCGGAGACGATACTGCTCCTCAGCTCGGGGGTGATTCTCCTCGCGCTGGTGCTCCCGTTCTCCGGGCTCAGCATCACCACGCCGCTCCTCGCCATCGGTGGCGCGGTGTCGCTCCCGGCACTCCTCCTGCTGCACCCACGCGTCTTCCGAACCATCGCGGACCGAATGCAGCGGCGCCTCGGGCGAGACCCGGTACCCATGGCCATGACGTTCCCACAGCTTGCGCGCGCCCTCGGCGTGTTCCTCTTGGGATGGTTCCTGACAGGCCTATGCTTCGCCGGCGTCTGTTCGGCCATGGCGCCCTGTGAACGGGGCTACGGCCCGGGCGTGGTGTTGGGCCTCGCCGGGCTCAACTCGTTCACCTGGGTTGTTGGAATGGCGGCGCCCGTCGTGCCGGCGGGGCTCGGCGTGAAGGAGGGCCTGCTTCGAACCATGACGGCCGGTTACTTCCCCGAGGCCGCCGCGGGTGTCATTGCCGTGGCCGCGCGGGTCTGGATGACGGCGGGAGACGTTCTCGGCGCCGGCTGCGCGACGCTGCTGGAGCTCGTCGTCGAGGGCAGGGGAGACCGGTGACCGTTGCCTGGAAAACCGGGGACAGCCACCGATTTCATGGGGCGGCCCCCTCCTCGGCAGAAGGCCTTCACACGGAAATCGGTGGCTGTCCCTGGTTTTCCAGGAACGAGAGGAGACTGCATCATGACCATGCGCGAACGCCTCATCGCCGTGCTCCGCGGCGGACCCGTCGATCGGGTGCCCTTCGTCCAGTACGACGGTTGCGCCGGCTCCACGGAGGAGATCTGGTCGGTGGTCGGCCGGGAGAACATGGGCGTCCTTCGCTGGACCTCCGCCCACAGCACCCACGCGCCGAACTGCCGTTTCGAGCAGCGACCCATCGTTCGAGGCGAGCGACACGGTGCCATCACAACGATGCACACCCCGGCCGGGTCGCTCGAGCAGGAGGTCCTCTTCCAGCCGGATCTGGGCTGTAGCGCAACCCGGAAGCACTACGTGCGCGAGCCCAATGACTACGACATCCTCCTCGCTTACCTGCGCGACATCGAGATCGTGCCCAGCCCTGAGACGGTGGACCAGGTGATTGCGGACCTCAGCGACGACGGCCTGCCGCACGTCTCGGTTGACCGCACGCCCTTCCAGCAGATGTGGATCCAGTGGGTGTGCATCGAGGACCTGAGCTACCACCTCGTCGACTGCCCTGATCGAGTCCACGCCTGCATGGAAGCCATCGCCCGCAACGTACGCCGGGAGTGCGAGATCGCGGCGCAGTCGAACGCGCCATACATTGTCTTCCCCGACAACATCACCGCTCCGGTCATCGGCGACCGGCTGTTTCGCGAGCACTGCGTGCCCTTCTACCGCGAGTTGGCCGATATGCTGACCGACGGAGGTGTGCCGGTGTTCGTACACATGGACGGTGACCTCGCGGCACTCCACTCCGCCATCGGCGAGTCGGGCATCCGCGGCATCGACTCGCTCTCGCCCCCGCCGGACAACGATACCAGCGTCGAGACAGCCCGCAGGCTGTGGCCGACGATGCGGCTGTTTGTCAACTACCCGTCATCCGTGCACCTCGCATCGGAGCAGGCGGTCTACGACCAGACGGTCCGGATCCTGGAGGAGGACGGCAACTCGGGGCTGCTGGAGATCCAGATCTCGGAAAACGTCCCCCCGGGCGCGTGGCGACGGACATTCCCGGCGATCATCCGCGCCATCGCCGACCACAGCGGGTAGGCCACCTCCGGTTCTCCCGCGGGCGGTCTACGGCGCGCCTGCGGCTCGGCTCACGATCTCGTCCTGGAGGGCCTCCGGCAACGACACGAAGTAGGCCGTGAAACCGGCGACGCGGACGACGAGGTCGCGGTACTCGTCCGGCTTCCCGCGCGCTCGCATGAGCGTTTCCGTGTCCACGACGGTGACCTGGAGCTGCATGCCTCCCATGGCGAAGTAGGTGCGGAGCATCCCGACCAGCCGCTCAAGGCCGTCGTCGCCAGTGACATCGCCCGGCGAAAGGCGTAGGTTGACCGCCGCGCCCCCGGGCACCACGCGGTAGTCCGGCTTCGACAGAGAGCGCAGCGCCGCCGTGGGGCCCGAGATGGCACAGCCGTGGGATGGCGAGCCGCCGTCGCTGAGGGTCTCGCCCGCACGGCGACCGTTGGCGGATGCGGCCGTGCGCTGGCCCATGGCCGTGTGGCTCACGACGGAGCCGACCATCCCATAGTGGACGTGTCGGCTCGACGGCGAGGGGCACTCGCGCACGATCCGTCCGAAGTCGTCGACAACTCTCCGAGCCAGGTCGTCCGCGCGGTCATCGTCGTTCCCGTACTTCGGCGCTCGCAGCCGACACAGACGGCGCATGTCCTCGTAGCCGGCGAAGTCGGCTCGGAGCGCATCCACCATGTCGGCAAGTGTCACCTCTCGCTGGTCGAACACCAGCTCACGTACCGCTGCCAGGCTATCGACCACCGTCCCGAGGCCGACGAGGTAAGCCCCCGTGAGGACATAGGGGGCGCCGTCCACGGCATCCTTCCCCGTCTCGAGACACCGCGGCGTCAACGCCGAGAAGAGCGGCATCGGCGCGTGAGCGCTGAGCAGCAGATCATACCCGTGCCGATGGGTCAGGGCATGGAAGACCGCGCGGCGCACACACTCCAGGAACCGGTCATAGAGGCCATCGAATGTGCCTGCACAGGGCTCTCTCGCAAGGGGAGGCATGACGCGGACATTCGCGATCATGTCCCGCCCATCGTTCAGCACGAGCTCCAGACACTTAGGCAGGTTGATGTAGCAGTCCATCCACGCTGCCGCCCGGCCGGGCAGGTAGGTCTCCACGCAGCCGACCTGGGCGTGATCGCGCGCGTCCTCCACGGTGAAGCCCAGGTCCACGAGGCCGGGCACGATCACGTCATCGTTGAAGACGGCCGGGTGGCCCGCGCCGCTCCGAATGGCCCGCGCGATCTCCAGCCAGTAAGCGTCCGGCGTGCCGGCGTGCACGCGCGTGGAGAGGTTCGGCTGCTTGCGGCGGACCCAGCGGTCCACTTGCAGGCAAAGGTAGCTCAGCTCGTTCGTGGCGTCACTGCCATCTGGAAGAACGCCACCCAACGACAGGTGAGCGATGTCGTCGCCCTCGGTGTTGAGCTTGATCCAGAACAGGGCCAGCAGCTCGCCCGCGCCGCACAAGTCCAGCCGGCCGGCATCCAGGTCCGCGCGGAGGAACGGGTGGGGATACTGGTCGAAGCGGCCGAAGGAGTGGCCGATCCCGCCGTCGTCCATCTTCAGCCCGAGGTGGACGAACCAGACAAGCTGCAGCGCCTCGTGGAAGGTCGTGGGCGGGCCCTGACAGAGCCGGTCGCAGACTCCGGCGATCTCGGCCAGCTCGCGACTGCGCTCGGCGTCCGGCTCGTTACCGCCCATCTCCCGGGCAAGCCGGGTATGGCGAGCCATGTAGCCCACAAGTGCGCCCAACGCGATGGCCATGGCCGCGAGACCGGTGCGCTGCGACTCCGGGAGACCAGGGGCCCCGAGGCGCTCCGCAGCCCTCGCCTGAAGCTCGGGCAGCCCGTGGCGGAGTGCGAAGGCGAAGTCCGGGATTGTGTGTCCGTCCCTCGCGGGCCCGCCGGCGGTCAACCCGATGGCGTTGAGGACACGGCTGGTCTCGTGGCCGTCCAGCCTTCCCTCGAGCCGGCACGACTCCTCCGCCCAGTAGCGCCACGCTCGGGCCAGCTCAGCCGGTCGGGTGGTCGCGACATCCTCCAGGCCCACCTGGCCCACGATCCGCTCATCGTCGTGGATGGCGATGGGCACCTTCGATAGCACGTAGGCAAGGCCCCGCGCGCGGCGAAGCGCGATGGGCTCCCTCTCAGACCGGAGGAAGTACTCGTGCAGATGAACCGCCCGCTCATCCATCCCCGTCGGGTACCACGTACGCTCCCGGCCCGTCGGGCGGTGCCGCTCCAGTAGCTGGGCGATTCTGGGGGGAATGGGGACGGAGCATTCCTCCCAGAAGCGGCCCGGGCCACAGTGGTCGTCTCGCTGGGAAGAGGGCTCCGTCCCCATTCCCTGTCTCTCCTACGGGAAGATCAGAGGGTTGGTGTCATAGATCACGCGAACGGTCGATGTGAACGTCTGCCCCTCTGCCAGTTCGTGGGTCGCGTGGATGTAGAAGTTCCCCGCGTCCACGGACTCGCCGCGCGCCGCCGTCTTCACCTGGACCCAGAAGCCGTCTGGGTCGGTGCCGGTGACCTGCGCCATGTCTGTCGCGTTGCCGTCGGCGTCGGTGATCTCCCACTGAGTGGTGCCGGGGACATCGAAGCTCAGCGCTAGCGCGCCGCAGTTGTTGACATAGAGACGGTAGACCTTGAACTCACGGGCCGGCCCGGTGTAGAGCACCTGGGTCTTCGGGTTGTACTGCCCTGGTGGGAAGAAGATGTTGAGGGACAGTCCAGCGGGCGCGCGGTCGACGAGGCTCGTGAGTGACATCTTGAAGGCGTCCCCGAGGGTGTCCTGGTGCCCCCCGGCCTGGAACGCCATATCGACGACCTTGCCCAGGCAGTAGGCGAATGCCAGGCCGAACACAAACCCGATCGCACCGGCTCCCGCGGCCTCGATGAACAGGCAGCCCACTGCCAGACCGATCCCCCAGCTCACGAAGCCGGGCAGCCCGGGGTTCGCAGCGCCAGCCAGCTCGAGGGGCAGGAAGCTCAGCAGGTCGACGGCCGCCGAGTTCAATACCTCCTGACACGCCGGGTCATCCTTCCCCACGCGCGCGGCCGCGGAGGCCAGGTTCGGCAGGCTGGACTCCAGTGCCAGAGCGTCCGCTACGTAGGACCGCGTCTGCGTGTAGAGCCCGACGATGCCGTAGTCGACGGTCGCCCCGGGGGAGGTCACCTCAACCTGCCACGTGCCGACCTCCGGGTTGTGGATGAAGAGGAAGGGGCGCGCAGGATCAGCGTCGTCCTCGCCAACGGCGTTCTCGGTAGCCCGCAGCGTGTCCACGTAGTCGGTGAGGCCGTTCTCAACGGCCGCCGATGGCGCCTCGCCCTCCGGGTTCGTCCAGTACTCGATCAGCTTGGCCAGGTTCGTCTCGCCATCGGCTGCGGGGTCGATCCCGATGGTGTCCGTGAGGAAGCCGTCGAGCCCGGTGGTGACCTCGGCGGCCGGCTGCGGCAGCTTGGTGGCGTCGGCCGCGTAAGTGATCGCCCCGTTCTCGAGGCGGCCGATCTCCTCGCCGCCGGGCCGCTTCAGCACAACGGTGACGCCGGTCAGGTCGATGTTCGCAAGGCTCTCCCGCGGCCCGACCATGAGCACACCCATCTCGCCCTCATCCCGAGCCGTGACCTCGACGGAGAACCCTCCGTCATAGGCGGCGCCGCCCGAGACAACCGTCGCCCCCATGACATTGCCCGACTCGGAGCGGGCATAGGCGGAGTTGTCATCCACGGTGACGACGGTCGGCGGGGTTGTCGCTCCGTTCCCCGTCGGCGCACTCCCGCCGCAGGACGGGATGGACGCCACGACCAGCGCCAGGCATAGGAACACGGAGACCGTGCGCGCCAGCAGACCCAAGCGGTGCTTGCTCATCATCTCACTCCTGACGATTCCGCCCGGTGGCACCCCTTCGACCACCAAGCATCGCCCCAGCCGTGCCACAGCCTCGGAAACGGCACGGTACCGTTACCCATGGGGCGAGTATACAACATGCCACTTCGCAGGTCCCTGGGGGCGCACCGAGAACAAGGCCTCGCGGGTGCGATCGTCGCATCCAGGGGCCACAGACCCGGGGAGGGGAGCGACCATGTCCGACACGCTACCCGCGGTTCGTGAGACCAGTCGGGAGTTGGCCGCCGGCGGGCAAGGCCGGGCCCGGCCACTCGCGACCGCCGTACGTCCCCTGGCTCAGGCCCTGCGTGCGGCCGGAACGGAGCTCTGGCTCGACACGGGCGACCGCGACGCCGCTGCACAGCACTGGGGGCCCGAGCTCTCGGCGCTGACGACGAACAACACCCTCGTCAACCAGGTGATCCAGACGGGCCGGCTCGACGCCGCTTTGGCGGAAGCCGCGCGGGAGCTGAAGCGGGCCGCGGGCGCCGACGTGACGGAGGACGACCTCGTCGCGGAGCTTGGCTTCATCGCCAATGCCCAGGTCGCCCTGGACCTGGTCCGCACCTTCGACGTGCGCGTCAGCGTGGAGACGCACCCGAAGGTCGCTGAGGATGCCGATGCCACCGTGTGGTGGGCACGCCGCTACTATGAGCTGTGCCCGAGCCACTTCCGCATCAAGGTTCCGCTCACACCCTCGGGGTGTGTCGCGGTTCGCCGGCTATCGTCGGAGGGCATACCGGTCAACTTCACTCTTGGCTTCTCGGCGCGCCAGAACGTCCTCGCGGCCAGGTTCGCGCGGCCGGCGTACGTGAATGTGTTCCTCGGGCGGCTGAACTCGGTCGTCGCTGACAACAAGCTTGGCAGCGGCGAGAACGTGGGAGAGCGCGCCTGTCTTGCGTCGGATGCGCAGATGAAGCGCATCCGCAGCGAGACCGGGGCGACCGGGCCCTTGCAGATCGCGGCGAGCATGCGCGGCGCCGGGCAGCTCGTGACTCTCGCGGGCGTGGACGTCTTCACGGCGCCCCCGAAGGCATTCGAGGGCTTCCTGAAGCTCGACATCTCGCCTGACGAAGTGAAGCGATACCCCACGACCGAGTTGCCCGTTGAGGCCGACATCGACTTGTCGTCCCTCTGGGAGGTCTCCGAGGCGGTGCGAACGCTTGGGGCTGCGGTCGACTCCCGAGGGGTGGACACGGCTCGCGACCTGGTCGCCCTGTCCATGGAGGCGGGGGTCGGTGACCTGTTCCATGCCTGGACGGATGACGAGCGCGCCGAGGTGCGCGCCGATGGGAAGATACCGGTCTTGAGTAAGTGGCTCGGCCGGATTGCGCTGGACGACTTGATGACCCGCGCCGCACTGGAGTCATTCCGCGTCGACCAGAATGCGCTCGATGACCGGATCCGTTCGCTGCTTCAGTGAAGGATGGAGGAGGAGCCCATGTCGCCGAAGTTGCTCGTGCTGTTTCCGATGGTCTTGTGGGGGTGTGCCGCCATGGCCCAGGACCTGGCGCCCAAGGACACGCTTCCCAAGGCACCTCAAGGGAAGGCCTGGAAGCTCGCCTTCAATGACGAGTTCGACGGCGCCAGGCTCGACACTGCGAAGTGGGACGTCCCCGAGAACCAGCGGCGCGATGGTTGGTGGTCGAAGGACGCCATCTCACTGGATGGCAAAGGCAACCTGGTGATGAGCGTCCTGAAGAAGGGCGACCGCTACCTCGATGGGTGCGTTCGCACCCGTGGGAAGTTCGAGCACGCCTTCGGGTACTACGTGGCTCGTGTGAAGCTCCAGTCACAGCCGGGACACTGGTCCGCCTTCTGGCTCTTCAATGACTGTGAGGGCAACCTCGGCGATGGCGCGCGCAACGGCGCGGAGATCGACATCTTCGAGAAGCCATGGCTGGATGGCAAGGTGAACCACGCCCTTCACTGGGACGGCTACGGGGACGAGCACAAGTCCGAAGGCACCCAGTCCGACACGCCCGGCATCATGGAGGGCTACCACACCTACGCGCTCTGGTGGGCGCCGGACGCTTACATCTTCTACATTGACGGCAAGGAAGTCTGGCGGACGACCGCCGGCGGGATCTGCCAGGAGCCGCTCTACATAAAGATCAGCGATGAGATCGGTGACTGGGCGGGCAAGATCGCGGACGCGAAGCTGCCCGACGCCTTCCTCGTGGACTACGTGCGGGTGTACGACCTCGCGGATGAGTGACCGGCTGCGCTAGCGGTATCTGAGGGAGACCTCGATCTCCTTGTCGGGCTCGAGGTCGAAGAGGAGCACGAGGTGATGCTCGCCATCCGTGTTCCGAGCGAGGATGTACTCGTCCGCGTTCGTCTCAATGGCTGCGCGGTCGGGATGAGCCCCTTCGGGCAGGCCCCACAGCGCGATGGCGTAGTCCTCGAAGCGCGCGGCCGTGACCATGCGAAGGCGGATGCGGTAAGCTCCATCGCCATGCTCCCAGCCGGAGCGGAGCACATCCACGTCCGGCGTCTCGACATGCGCGATGCTGCTGCCCTCGGGGCCGCGCTCCTGATGGGTGTAGTCGAACCACCATAAAGGGTTCGGGCACTCCCTC